>Ga0306924_10001939_pt1 | contig 19262 bp, 19 predicted proteins | sample sta12Can44000111_FD_203756 | JGI IMG/M metagenome (GOLD analysis project Ga0306924, IMG submission 203756) | Lab enrichment of tropical soil microbial communities from Luquillo Experimental Forest, Puerto Rico - statanox.12C.anox.44.000.111 (v2)... | ecosystem: Environmental > Terrestrial >...
CAGGCTTTAGCAGCCGATCGACTTTGCCCGGCCCCGCCGCCCTCTGCCGAACAAGAACACTCCAGGTGACAGCAGACCGATCCCCCGAACCGTCGTTGGGTGAGGGGGATCGGTCTGCTGGCGCCCGTCACCACCGGTGACCTGACGTGCCCAGGGCGGCGGGGCCGGGCCGCTCGTTCCGCGAGGTTGCGTTCTCGAACCATGGACCCGAGGCCGATGTCGACGCCGCGGGTGAGCCCGACGACCTCCGTCATCGCCGCCCGTCATCGCGGTTGACCATCAGAGTTGGAACCCGGTTGCCCGTTCTCGGCCCGCAGTCCCCATGTCATCGCGGCATCGCGGCGCCGTCGCACAGCGCGCCGAGGTCAAGACCAGAAGGCGATCGCCTTGCTCGGCCGCGCTGCGCAGTCAAGGCGCGATGTTTCCCGGGAGCGGCTCGAAGCCGAGAAGGGCTACGGCGACGCGACACCTGCGCCGTCCGAAGGATTTCAGGTATGGGAGGCAACGAAGAGGGCGAGGATGCACCCCCGCGAGCGCGCGATGAGAGCAATCGCAGCAGATCGCAGTCCATCGTGGTCCCCAGGGACTCGCACGCGCCGTGCAGGCTCGCGGTGTTCTGCCGCGGCCCTCGTGCTCCTGGCGTGCTTCGCGTGCCGCAACGAGGTCGAGCGGGCTCCGGGCGAGGCGCGGCCGTTCGTCGAGGAGGTGCTTCCGGCGCCGCGGGAGCGGGTTGCGGCGGCCGTCGAGCGGGCCTTCAATCACGTGACGATGACGGGCGTCCCCGAGCACAAGTTCCCGAGCTCGGACTGGCTCGATCGTTGCCGGCTGTTCCCCTTAGGAAATGAGGTTCGACCCTGGATGGGCGGGCCGGATCCCGCGATGCGGCGGTACGTGTCGGTCCCCGAGGAGCGAAGGAGCGCCGACCTGATCCTCAGTTGCAGGGTGGGTTCGCCCTGGCCCTCCGAATACCGGTCCCTGCGCGGCGCGCCCGTCCCGTTCATCACGGACTTTATCATCCACCTGGACGCGATCTCGCCCGAGGCCACGCGCGTCGAGATCATTGAATATTTCCCGCAGGTGATTGCGGGAACGAAGTTTGGGTTCGGCTATCACGCGCTCCTGCCGAGCTTCATCGAAGATGTCCAATCGGTCGCACCGACGACGACGGATCGCCTACACGTGCTCGATCAGATCCGGCGCGCGCTGAGCAAGCCGTGACGGCGACGCGGCGCGAAGCGCCGTCGCCGGTCACCGTCACTCCTGACCGTGTATCGATCCGTGCCTAGCGCGGGCACATGCGGTCGCACCCTGCGGCCCGCTGCCGCGGCATCGAGGAGCGCCGCCCAAGGCGAGCGCAACGGCCACCACCACGAACCGAATTCCTGACGTCTCTCCCCCGGTGCCCCATCTGCGGGCCTACGTCGAGACTCATCGTAGCCCGTTACCGGGTGCTGAGGTTGCGAACGGGATGCGAATCACGGTCGCCACTCGAACGTGAGGGACTTTGCCCACGGCGACCGCCTTGTAGACCGTCGCCCTGCTCACCCCGAGCAGCTCCGCGTACTCGCGGACGCTCACGTACCGGAAGGCGCCTGCCTGCTGTACCAAGGATGTACCAAGCCGCGCGCGAATTGCTGCAAATCGGGACGAGCCGGTGCCAGTCTCCGGACCGCCGAACCGAGCAGTTGCGAGGAGTTGCGAAGCGCCGCCATCCCCTGCACGCTCCGTAGAGCCCTCTCCGGAGCGGAGCTCCTGGGGCCCACCCCTGCTGCGTTGGGTCCCGCCGCGCTGCGCCGCCAGGATCGAAACGAATCAAGGAAGGGGCACCCTGTCCCAGAGTAGCCGCGACACACGTCATGACGCGCGGGGCCGGCCTGCGCGGCGATCCCTGCGGAGGTCTCGGTCACGCTTGACCCGTCGTATCAGCGATCGAGCGGACGCCACTTCCAGCGCCGCGGGTCCCATTCTGCCCACGCATCGGGACCGAGCACCGGGTCGAGGAATGCGCGGGCGACCGCTTCAACCTCGGCGAGCGTGCTCCACGGCAGATCGTCCAGCTCGGCCATGCGCGCGTACGGCGCCGCCCACGCGTCTGGTGGCGACGGAAGGCGCGCCGGGACCTGGTGAACACGGCGCGAGCCGAAGGTCCTTTCGATCGCTTCCCGGAGCCGTGCGGCCTGAAGCGGTCGGATCGTCCCGAGGAGCGCCAGGTCCGGCAGGTCCTTCACGCGCGTGTTCGGTCGGTCACGCGGCATCGTGTATGCGTGGAGCTTCTCCGCGAGGTGCGTCTCGATGGGCACGACGCGCAGCCTGGGCGGCGCGATCCCCGCGAACCCGAGGAGGTCGTCGGTCGTGATCTGCTCGACGTCTCCGGTGAGCACGCCTCCGAACGCGACGTCGACGCCGAACCGGGCGCCGTAGATCTTCCCGGCCAGCCGGCACTCGGCCCGGAATCGGTACCCGTCGTACTGGACCGCGTCCCCGACGATCTCGGGCGTTTCGGGATCCGGCGCCACCTCGAACTGTATGAAGTCGCCGAGGTCGAGGGCGCCGGCGGCCTGGAGGCGGGCGAGGATGTCTTTGCTCGAGCCGGCGATGCGGAGATCCACGTCCTTCGTCGTGCGAGCCCGCTCGAGCCGAAGCTCCAGGACGAGCCCGCCCTTCAGCATGACCGCCTCACCGAAGGCGACCGCCGTCCGGGCGAGGAATCGGTCGAAGACGAGGAGCTGCCGCCGGCGCGCGAAGTCCACGCCCGAGGTCGATGCGGACTTGAGCCGGTCCTCGAGCGCGCGCTTGAACGAGGCGGGCGTCTCGTAGATGCGCGGTGTCACGTCGCCCTCGCTTCGGCGGCGCGCTTGAGCTCGGCCACTGCGTCCCGCGGGACGATACCGCGGGCACCTGCCTGCTCGATGGCTTGTTCGACGAGGTCGGGTGCCACGCCCGAGGCGATGCAGTCCGCCAGCGTCCGCCGTGGCGCGGTAGCCGGGACGGGGCCCACCCACGCGCGCTCGTCCCTCGCGACGTCGGCGTAGTGGAGCACGACGCCCGGAGGCACGCGGAGCCGGCGCGCGCGCCAAGCAGCGGGAAGGATCAGATGGACGCGGGCCGGCAGCACATCCGAGAGTCCGTGCAGGAATAGCGCCGTCTCGTGCGAGAAGACGCCGGCCCGGTCCGACCAGAGCCAGACCGCCGCGAGGTCTTCGTGATCACCGGGCGGGAAGTGGACGAGACGATACACTCCGCGCCGGACCCGCTGGATCCGACCCGCCTGCAGGTGCTTCTGCAGGAGCTGCGGTGAGTACCCGGCGTCCGCCGCCTGGATGGTCGTGAAGAGGCCCTCCTGGCCGGAGGCCACGTCGTAGAGCGCGTCCCAGCTTGGGGCTGCTCGCCTGCCCGTCCTGCGAGCCATGCACAAATCTAAACCTAAGGTTTAGGTTCGTGCAACCCGACCTCCGCCGGGAACCGTATCGAGTTCCCGATCCGTACGTGCGCGAGCTTTCCCTCCGCGACGAGCTTGTAGACCGTCGCCTTGGATACCCGGAGGCTTCGCGCGACCTCGGCCACTGTCAGCAAGCAGTCGGGGCCCCCGAGTGCCAGCAGCAAGCCAGCAGCAAACTTTCCACGAAGTCCGGCGAATTCCGGCGAAGCGCTGGGCGCGGCCGGATCGCTGTCGCGAGTGTTTCCAAGCGCTTGCGAATCCTCACCACCCTCTGCACGCTCACTGAGAGCGCTTGGGGTGCAAGTGGTCGCTGGTTCAAATCCAGTCGCCCCGACTCTCTGACCCTCGGAAGCCCATGGTTTCCGAGGGTTTTTCTTTTCCCCGACGCGGCGCTCCTGGGTGGCATCCAACGTCGGGTCGGCACTGGGTGGCACGCGGGGTGGCAATTCGCGAGGCCGCCAGGTTGACCCTGAGAACGATGCTCGGGAGGCTCAGGGGGAAGAAGGACCGACGGACGACGTCCGCGGGCCTCTCAACGCGATCCTGGTGGGCTAGACGTGCGGCATCATGGGGGTCAGACCGATGGGCGATGCTGGCTCTCGTAGGGGGACACCTTGCCGTCGTACAGAGCGCCGCCTGATGACCGGACGAAGGGGCTCCTTCGCATCCTCGTCGCCGACAAGTTCACGCACGGCCAGATCAACGAACTCATCGACCTCTTCCAGGTGAACCCGGCGCTAGTCTCCGCATCGAACAAGAGCGACCGCGCAGGCGCCCTGATCCGGCGGCTCCAATCGGAGCATCTCAAGGAGCTCGTTGCGACCGTGTTCGGGGACGGGTTCGTGCAGCCGAGCATGACGAGCGAGGGCTGCATGAAGGCTGAGGCGGCGTTGCGCGCCGCCTGCATCATGGAAGGGCCGGCCGATCCGCCCTGGATTGCGGCACCCTCATCCGGGTTCGCCCATGGCGACATCGCACAGCCCGTCACGCTGCCTGATGAAGATCCTTTCGCCGTCGCGGAGCCCGTCACTCTGCCAGCGACGCCGCCGTGGCTTAACGTCACGCCGACGACGTCCCCCACGCCTGTGGGCAAGCCTGCCGTGTTCGTCGTCCACGGGCATGACGTGGCAGCAAGGGAGTCGGTGGCGAGGCTCATCGAACGGTTGGGCTTCGAAGCGATCGTGCTCGGTGAGCAGGCAGACGCGGGGCGGACCATCATCGAGAAGTTCGAGGCACATGCTGCGCGCGTGGTGTTCGCAGTCGTGATGCTCACGGCCGATGACGTCGGGGCGAGCAAGGCAATGCGTCATGACCTCCGCCCGCGGGCTCGCCAAAACGTGTTCCTCGAGCTTGGGTACTTCGCTGCCAAGCTCGGCCGCGCGAAGGTGTGTGCCATCCATGAAGCAGATGTCGAGATCCCGTCCGACTTCGCGGGCGTCCTCTACGTCCAGATGGATCCGGCCGGCGCCTGGAAGCTCAAGGTCGCGAGGGAGATGAAGGCGGCCGGGCTCATGGTCGACTTGAACTTGCTGCACGTGTGATCTGGCCCCATGACGTGGAACTGGAAGCAGTGGCAGGCCGGGCTGAAAGAGGCCGTCCCCGACCACCTGCAACATCATTTCAATAGCTCCAGCACTTTCTGGAACGCGGTAAACGTCGAAGGAGAGACGGACCGTGCACTAGGCTTGCTCGGCGGCGCCTTCGTCGAGGCGGCGCTCGATGGCCTGATCAAGGCGCGCTTGGTCAACGATGACGTCGGGCAGAAGGTGCTGGACGCTAACGTCTTCGCCAAGAAGATCACGCTCGCGGCCGCTCTCGGCCTCATCCGTTCCGCGATGAGCGCTGAAATGAAGCACGTCTGCGACATCCGTAATGCGTTCGCTCACACGTTGGGTGCATGCGACTTCAACAGCCCAAAGGTGAAGGCCCTGGTCGACAAGTTGTATGTGATGAGGCCTCACCCGGAGCTTGAGATCGACTGGCATTCCGTCGCCGGCAATCGACGAGATGCATTCATGTGGGAGGTCGATGAAGCGCATGCACGCGGCGTCGTAGTCGAAGTAGACGTGGAGGCTGAAGTCCATCCGCGCCCGGTGGATCGTCATGTACGAGGCGAGGTCGGTGAGGATGACGTCGCCCTCCGTGCCGAGCGCCTTCGCCGCCTCATGGAAGACGAGCGGCAGGCCGAACAGCGTCGCCGTCGCGTAGCCCGACACGCCGGCCGGCGCGTAGTAGGGGAAGCCGAACCCGATGACGGACTGCTCCAGGTCGGAGCTCGCATACGACGATCGTGTTGGGGAGGAGCGGGGCGACGTCGTCCACTCCGACCGTATCTCAGATGAGCGAAGGGCCGCCCCGTCGCCGGGAGGGAGACGCGGGGCCGGCGTCGTCCACCGGCCTCTGATCTCAAACTTGACGAAGGGGTGCTCAGGCCCCGAGCCAAAGCGGTTCTGGACCACGAACTGCTAGGGAGCCACCCAAGAGCAGGCCTCGTCGAGCATCGGCTCCGTCCCGATGAGTGCTTTGAACTCGTCGCACGCCGCCACGTAGGTCTGTCGGAGACCGCCGGGGCCCAAGCAAGTCTCCTCGTTTTCATCAGAGGAATCCATGCAGGCTTCAAAGGCGCGACAAGCGTCGACGATCCGCGTCCTGATGCCCGGTAGACGCTTCTCCGTCTCGCGCCGCCGCTGCCGTAGCTCCGTCATGACTCCCTGGGTCGAAGGCCGTTCTCCGCACAGTTGGATGACCTGCAACGCGAGATGTTCATCCTTCAGGTATCCATCGGAAGTCAGCTCCAGACCCATTTCCTCGGCCACGGCGTGGCGCACTTCGAACTGGCAGCGCACCACTTCCATGAGCCGCTCTGCTCGCGCCAATCGGAATTCCTGAAGTGCGCGCGTCACTCGGAAATACTTACAGTGATCCTCGCCACAGAAGCAGTGGTCTTCAAAGAACGCTCGGTCGCGCGGAGGGACGGCGATGCTAGGCGTATCCGCGATGGCCTTGCACAAACGCTCCTTCGAGACCTGCGCCATCGTAGGAGTGGCGGAGAGGGTCGCCATCGCAACCAGCAGCATCCGAACCATGCTCGCGAGCCTACCGCACCGCCTCGAATGCTCGCTAGGACCGCCGAAACCTCACCACGCGCGTCGCCGCCCCGGCCCCTCCGTCTTCGCGGGTCCGAACCGCCGCGCGTACCAGCGGCGCCACCTGAGCTTCGCGCACCTTCTCCGAGCATAACTCCGACGCTGAGTGCGGTATGCTCCAACTCGCACCGTACGCGAAGGTGATGATCCGTCCGGTTCGCAACCCTCCGCCGTCCCGTCTGAGTGCGGCGCGCGCCGCTCGGGAGAACTGACGTGATGCGCTACGCGGTCATCGCGCCATGACCGCCGCACTGCTGTCTTGCGGGGGGAAGGGCGGCGAGAGCGGCTGCACGGAGACCGGCGGTACAGTCTCGAATCTCTGGTGCTGCGTGGCCCCGACCCAGAGTAATCCGGGCACATTCATGACGCGCGGACCGTGCGTCAAGGCTCCGATTTCGATGACTTGCAACGTGTGGCCCTGACGCGGCGACGGCGATGGTCGCACTATGGCGACCGCTTGTCAGGCTCAGGAGCGATTACTCTCGGTCAGGGTTCCCCTCACCCCAGCAACCCCGCGATCATCTCCGGGTCCGGCGGCTTCGCGACGTGCGAGTCGAACCCCGCCTCGACCGCCCGCGCCACGTCCTCTGGCTGGGCGTACCCGCTCACCGCGACGAGGCGGACGGGGTGGCTCGCCGAGAGCGCGCGGAACCGCCGCGCGAACTCGTACCCGTCCATGCCCGGCAGGCCGATGTCGCAGAGGACGACGTCGGGGAGGTCCTCGGCCGCCTTGGCGAGCCCCTCGAACGCGTCGTAGGCGACCTCCGGCCGGTGCCCCGCCATCGACACGAGCTGCGCGAGCGAGTCGGCAGCGTCCCGGTTGTCGTCGATCACGAGGACGCGCCGGGGCCGGGCGCGCCCCGCCGGAAGCGCGGCGCCGCGCGTGCCCACCGCCCGAGGCTCGGCGAGCGGCAGCGACACGACGAAGTCGGTCCCCTGCCCCCGCCCGCCGCTGTACGCGGCGACGTCTCCGCCGTGGAGCGCGACGAGCGCCTTCACGAGCGCGAGCCCGAGGCCGAGCCCGCCCTCGCTCCGCGCGAGGGTCTGCTTCCCCTGGGTGAAGGGGTCGAAGATGGTCTCGATCATCTCCGGCTCGATCCCCGCCCCCGTGTCCCGGACGTGGATTACCGCCCGGCCCTGCTCCTCGGCCACCCCGATCGTCACCCGGCCGCCCTCGGGCGTGAACTTGGCGGCGTTGTGGAGGAGGTTCCCGAGGATCTGGGCGAGGCGCGTCTCGTCGCCGTCCACGATGACCGGGGCGTCGGGCACGTCGACCGCGAACTCGACGTGCCGGTCCTGCATCAGCGCCCGGTGGTCCTCCGCGGTCCGCCGCGCCAGCGCCGCGACGTCGAGCTCGCCGCGGCGCAGCTCGATCTTCCCACGGGCGATCCGCGTCACGTCGAGGAGGTCGTCGACGAGCCGGGTCAGGTGCGCGATCTGCCGGTTGGCGACCTCCTTCGCCCGGCGCACCTGCTGCCCCTGCGGCTCGGCGTGGTCGAGGATGTAGAGCGAGTTGCGGATCGGCGCGAGCGGGTTCCGCAGCTCGTGGGAGAGCATCCCCAGGAACTCGTCCTTGCGGCGGTCCGCCTCCCGCAGGTTCTCGTTGGCCGCGCGGAGCGCGTCTTCCGCCCGCTTCCGATCCCCGATGTCCTCGATGATGGCGACCTCGTAGTCGGGCTTGCCCTGCTCGTCGCGCACGAGCGACAGCGTCAGCTTCGCCCAGACGTGGTGCCCGTCCGCGTGGATGAACCGCTTCTCCACCGAGTACGTGTCGAGCTCTCCGGCGGCCATCCGGCGGAACGGGACGAGGTCCTGCTCCACGTCCTCCGGGTGGGTCATCGCGGGCCAGGGCGTCCGGAGCATCTCGTCCCGGGAGCGCCCGAGCATCCGGAAGAAGAAATCGTTCACGTCGATCCAGCGCGCGTCGGAGAAGCGGACCCGGGCGATGCCGACCGCCGCCTGCTCGAAGACGGAGCGGAACCGGGCCTCGCTGGCCCGCAAGGCGTCCTGGACGCGCTTGCGCTCGGTGATGTCGTCGGCGGTGACGATGGCTCGCAGGAAGCGCCCCACCCCGTCCCTGACGACGGCCACGGTCACGTACACCCAGAGCCGCGACCCGTCGCGCCGCAGGTACCGCTTCTCGTAGTTGAAGACGCGGAGCTCCCCGGCGTGGACGCGGGCGTTGAGCTGGCGGGTGAGCTCGAGATCCTCCGGGGCGGTGATCTCGTGGATGGTCTTCCCGATGAGCTCGTCTCGAGGGTAGCCGAGCATGGCGCAGAACCGCGCGTTGACGTCGACGAAGCGGTCCTCCTCGTCGACCTCCATGATGCCGACGGCGGCGTCCTCGAGGACGGCGCGCAGCCGCTCCTCGCTCAGCCGGAGCGCGTCCTCCGCGCGCCTGCGCTCGGTGACGTCGGTGAAGAGGACGGCGAAGCGGCCGCGGACGGGGCTGAAGCAGTAGACGCTGAAGTGCCGGTCGAGGTCGCGGCTGTATCTCTCGAAGCGTCGGGGGGGCGTCCCGAGGGCGACCGAGCCGTAGGTGTCGATCCAGGACTGCTCGATGTGCGGGAGGACGTCCCGGATCGAGCGGCCTAGCGCCCGCTCCCGGTCGAGTCCCGACTGGCGCTCGAACGCCGCGTTCATCTCGAGGAGCCGGAAGTCCGTCGGCGCGCCGGCGTCGTCGCAGATCACCTCGCCGAGCGCGAACCCCTCGGTCATGTTCGTGAACAGGGTGCGGTAACGCTGCTCGCCGTCGCGGAGCACACGCTCGCGCTCCTGCTCGAGACGCCCGCGCTCGGCGAGCCGGGCCGTCGTCTCCTGGAGCGTGACGAGCGTGCCGACGATCTCGCCGCCGTCGCCGCGCACCGGGCTGAAGCACGCGGTGAAGTACGCGTCCTCGGAGTGCCCGTGCCGGTGCAGCCGGAAGAGCTCGTCCTCGACGTAGATCGTCTCGCCGCGGCCCATCACCGCCGCGAAGGTCGGCTCGTCGACCTGCCAGAGTTCTGGCCAGATCTCCCGCCTCGAGCGGCCGAGCGCGGCCGGGTGCTCCGCCCCGGCCATCGCGCGAAACGCGTCGTTGTAGACGAGGACCAGCTCGGGGCCCCAGAGCAGCGCCATCGGGAACCGGCTCGCGACGATCAGTCCGACGGCCGTGCGAAGCGGCGCGGGCCACGCGTCGCGCGGGCCGAGCGGCGTCGTCGACCAGTCCCGCGAGCGGATGAGCTCCCCCAGCTCGCCGCCGCCGACGAGCCACTCGCACGCGGACCGCCGCTCGGTGACGTCGCCGGTCGTCGAGTCGCCTCGCGCCATGTCCCGGGCCTCCGCGGGCCCCGGCGCCGCCGCCTGCGCTCACCTCGACATTCCCCCGCCAGACGCGCCCGGCAAGCGTCGTTTGAGCCACCGGGAGCCCGGGAGGCCGCCCTTGCGGCGAGTGCCCGATCGAGGGGACACGATCAGCCGACTGCCGCCTCGCTCCACCGCGCGGGCTCCTCGACCGCTACACCGGCGACGACACCCCGGAGAAGGAGAGACTCGTCCCCGGCGTTGCGAAGCCGCTCCCGCTCCTGAAGGTCCTGCCGTCGAGCCCCGACGTTCCAGCCCAGTCAGCCGGACCAGCCCCACGATGACGTACTGGGACCATCCAGTCCGGAAACGCACCCCAGCCGACGACCTGCGCTTCATCGCCGTCTTCGATTTCCCGGATCAGCGACATGGTTGTCGGGTCGGGCTTCGACGCGGTGAGGTGAGGCTTCCGGGTCGCTCTGCTAGAATGCGCCGCCCGCGCCGCCCGGAGGAGCCCCGCTCGTGCAGATCGTCACGCTCGACCTCGAAGGTGTCCTTGTCCCCGAGATCTGGATCGCGTTCTCGGAGCGAACCCGCATCCCGGAGCTCCGCCGCACGACGCGCGACGAGCCGGACTACGACAGGCTCATGCGGTTTCGCCTCGACCTGCTCCGTAGGCACGGTCTCGGCCTCCCCGACATCCAGAAGGTGATCCGCGAGCTCGGCCCGATGCCCGGCGCGAAGGACTTCCTGGACGCGCTCCGCGCCCGGTACCAGGTCGTCATCCTCTCGGACACCTTCTACGAGTTCGCGATGCCGCTCATGGCGCAGCTCGGGATGCCGACGCTCTTCTGCCACCGCCTCGAGACCGACGCGGCCGGATTCGTGACCGCGTACAGGCTCCGCATGCCGGACCAGAAGAAGGCCTCCGTCCGCGCCTTCCGGCAGATCGCCTTCAAGGTGATCGCCGCGGGCGACTCGTACAACGACACCGCGATGCTCGCCGAGGCCCACGCCGGGATCCTGTTCCGGCCGCCGCAGAACGTGATCGACGAGTTCCCGCAGTTCCCGGTGGTGCGCGACTATCCGGGGCTCGCGGCGGCGATCGACGACGCGGCCAGGCGGATCGGGGAATAGGACGGCGGGCGACGCAGGCGCCCTGGAGTCCAGATTACTCTCGGTCTCGGTCCGCTGGGATCAGGTCGAGAGGCGCCGGACGCTCACAGGTTGCGACGTGGAGCCCGCTCGCGTCGGTTAGCGCGTCACCGGGCACCTGTGGGGGTGGCCTCGAGGCCTCGTAGCAGTCGACTACCAGTGAACGGTGCGGTTCGTTCCGGAAAGCGGTCGTCCGCGCGATGCAGGCGTGCCTCTCCCTGGGACTGTCGATGGGCCGGTCGAGCGGCGCCGGCGCCTCCCGGCAGCCGATCGGCGCATCGCGCGGCGATCGCCGGGCGGGTGGCTCTCTCGTTCCCTCCACCGGGCGGGCCGCGGGCGCGGTGCGGCCCGGCTGCGAATCTCCCCTGAGGTCATCCGTCCGCGGAGTCCCCAGATTCTGGGCGGTCACCCACGGGAGGACGCATGCCATCGCTCATCGAGAACTACGGATTGATCGGGGATCTGCACGGGTCCGCGCTCGTCTCACGGGACGGCGCCATCGACTGGCTCTGCATGCCACGGTTCGACTCCGAGGCGTGCATGGCCGCGCTCGTCGGCCGGGACGAGCACGGGCACTGGACGCTGTACCCGGGCACGCGCGTGCGCCGCACCACCCGGCGTTACCGGCCGGGGACGATGATCCTGGAGACGGACTACGAGTGCGACGGCGGGAAGGCGCGCCTCGTCGACTTCATGCCGCTCGCGGAACCGCAGCGACACAGCGTGGTCCGCATGGTCGAGGGGCTCGAGGGAACCGTCCCGGTGACGCTGACCCTCGCGACGCGGTTCGGCTACGGTCAGTACAAGCCCTGGATCACCGCGCTGAACGGAGACATCGAGCTCACGACCGCCCCCGACGCCCTCGTGCTCCGCACGCCCGCCCACCTCCAGTTCGACGAGAAGGACGTGTTCGGCACCGTCTCGGTGAAGAAGGGCGAGCGCGTCCCCTTCGTGCTCTCCTGGCATCCGGCGGACGAGGCGCCTCCGCCCCCGCTCGACGCGCGCCAGGCGCTCGCCGACACGGAGGCGCGGTGGACGGAGTGGTCGGGGCGCTCGAAGTACCACGGCGACCACCAGGACGCGGTGAACCAGTCGCTCATCGCGCTCAAGGCCATGGTCTACGCGCCGTCGGGTGGGATCGTCGCCGCCCCGACGGCGTCGCTCCCCGAGGAGATCAGCGGCGTCCGCAACTGGGACTACCGCTTCTGCTGGCTGCGCGACGCGACCCTCACGCTCGACGCGCTCATGCTGGGCGGCTACGTGGAGGAGGCCGACGCCTGGCGCACCTGGCTCATGCGCGCGATCGCGGGCGCCCCCGACGAGGCGCAGATCATGTACGGGGTCCGGGGCGAGCGGCGCCTGACCGAGTTCGAGATTCCCGCGCTACCCGGCTACGAGGAGTCTCACCCCGTCCGCATCGGCAACGCCGCCAGCGGCCAGTTCCAGCTCGACGTCTACGGCGAGGTGGTGCAGGCGCTGTACGAGGCGCGGCGCCTCGGCTTGCCCGAGATGGCCGGCGCGCGCGGCCCCGCGCGCAAGTTCGCGCAGTTCATCGAGTCGGCCTGGCAGCTCCCCGACGACGGCATCTGGGAGGTGCGCGGCGGCCGGCGGCACTTCGTGCACTCCAAGATGATGGCGTGGGTGGCCGCCGACCGGTTCGCGCGGATCCTGGACGAGTTCACCGACCCGAACGACAAGGGCCGCCAGGTGCTGCCGCGGATGCGCGCGCTCGCGGACCGCATCCACCGCGACGTGCTGGAGCACGGCTTCGACCGGAAGCGGAACACGTTCACGCAGGCGTACAACAAGCCGGCGCTCGACGCGAGCCTGCTCCTCATGCCGGCCCTGGGGTTCCTGCCCGCGAGCGACCCGCGCGTGCAGGGGACGATCAAGGCCGTCGAGAAGAACCTCCTGCGCGACGGCTTCGTGCTCCGCTACCAGACCGACGAGGCCGGCGACGGGCTGCCGGGCACCGAGGGGGCATTCCTGGCGTGCAGCTTCTGGCTGGTGGACGCCTACGCCTACTCGGGCCGGCAGCGCGAGGCCGAGGCGCTCTTCCAGCGGCTCCTCGCGCTGCGCAACGACCTCGGCCTCCTCTCCGAGGAGTACGAGCCGCGGTCCGGGCGCCTCATCGGGAACTTCCCGCAGGCGTTCTCGCACCTGGCGCTCATTCACTCTGCGAGCGTGCTCTCAGAGGAGGAGCTGACCCCTCGCGCCGCGACGAACGGCAAGGCGAAGCGGCCACCCGCCCAGCCCACGGCGTAGCACGGGCCCCGACCCAGGGTTCCGAAAGTGAAAAGTTCGCCCGTCCGCACACGCGAGAGTGCGGACGGGCTTCGAATGACGGACACCTCGAGGGTGTCTCAGGCTGGACTAGGACTCTCGGTGGGCGTGACGGGGGTGCTCCCCGTGGCAGTGACGGCGCTTCCAGTCGTCGTCGTAGTAGCGACGACGGTCGTCGTCGTACTCACGGTGAAAACCGCCGACCACGGCGGTCAGCGCGTTCTCATCGAGCGACTTCACGGTGGACTTCTTCGACAGCTTCTTCATGGGCTTCCTCTTTCTTTTCTGTGGGTGAGTGGTCCGGTCCTTCGCTTCTTCGCCTCGTTCCATCGCGTTGCACTGCAGGAGACCGGCGGCGAGCTTAGAGCTGACGAGAGCTTCGCCGGGCCGATGGGACCGCGCGTTCGGGTTGGACCGAACGACGCTCACGTCGCATGGGCGCGGGGGCGCACGCCCGCAGAGCCCTCGATGCGGTCCCGCACCGAGGGGGAGCGACTCACACCGTCGGTGCGGTTGCGCGGACCGCTCGGCTCAGCTCGACGTGGACGTGCGGTCCCTGCATCGCGACCTTCGCAAGGGGTGTGCCGTAATCTTCCGGGGGCTCGCTGAACGAGATCCTCAGAGAGGCAGCCGACGCGGGACTGACCCCGCGGGCTCACCTCACCGGAGGTTCGCATGGCTCAGCTGAACTGGACGCGCATCATCGTCGGCGGGCTCGTCGCCACGGCCGTAATGACGGTGCTCATGCTCATGGCGCCGGCGATGGGTCTTCCGCCGATGAACATCGGCGCGATGCTCGGATCCGTGATGGGCGGAAGCCTCTTCCTCGGATGGATGGCGCACTTCGTGATCGGGACGATGCTCGCGATCATCTACGCCGCGCTTTGGGTGACGCGGCTCCCGGGGCCCGGATTCGTTCGAGGCGCGCTGTACGGGCTCGTCCCGTGGATCGCCGCCCAGCTCGTCGTCATGCCGATGATGGGTGCAGGCCTCTTCGGCGGCTCGTTCGGCGCAGGCTTCGGCAGCCTCATGGGCCACCTGGTCTACGGGGCGGTCATGGGCGGCATCTACGGGGAGGCCGAAGTCCGGGCGGCGGCGCGCCCTGCTCACGCGCACGCGTGATGGTTCGAGACCGCCGTCGTCACGGCGCTCCCGCCGGCGGCAGGATCTGCCGGCGGGGCGCCGCGTCGCACGCGGGCGTTCAGAATGCCCACGACGTCAGGCTGGCGCCGGCCTCCGGGTCGCGACGGACGCGGGCAACGGCTGGATACCGCGCAGCGAGCGCAGCAGGCCGATCCCGACCGTCAGCGTGGCGTAAGCGACGAGCGTCGCGCCCGCGTAGAGGACGAAGCGCAGGGCGGGGATGTAGGCCACGCCGAAGAAGCCGCCCGACACGAAGATGGCGGCGAGCGGGGCTGCGATGCGCGCGCTCCACGTCATCCGCGTCGCCAACCGCGCGTGATCGAGCAACACCTGGAGCACGACGGAGAAGAGCACCAGCACGCCGGCGTGGGCATGCCCAGCGCGGTAGAGCGCGTACTGCGTCGCGGTGAGCTCCGGTCCGCCAGGCAGGCCTGCGACTCCCGAAGTCAGCACGCCCAGGACCGTGAGGCCGCCGAAGATGATCGTCGGCACGGTCAGTAACGTGATCCCCGCCATCAGTTTCGCTGCGCTCGACACGGGCGCCTCCTCGGTCGGTATGTCAGGCGGTTCGTAGCTAGACCAGGCAGCCGCTGCACACCGCTGAGCGCCTGGCCCCCGCCCATTTGGGCGTCCGGTGGACGATGTGAGCTTGCGTCCGGCGCTGGGGATGGGATCTCGTGTCCCTAGCAGGTGACGTGCAGGATCGCGTTCGTGTCCTTGCGTCCCTTCTTCAGCACCTCGAGAGCCTCGGCGGTCGGTTGGATGAGCAGCTCGATGTTTCGCCGCTCGGCCTCGAGCTTGACCTCGTCCATGACGGGCAGGGCGCCCTCTCCCGTGCCGACGACCAGCCGTCGGCACTTCCACGGGACGTCCTCATCGACGGACACGGGCGTGTGGTCGAAGGCATCGCGGTACTTCTTCGACGGCTTCTTCTTGCGCTTGCGGATCCGGCCCCGGTCGATCACGACGTCGTGCTCGTAGTCCACTCCATCGATTCGGATGTGACCAAACGAAAACCCCTCGAACCTCATCGCTGGCTCCTGCGAGGACGCTCGATCGCGGCGCATCCCCTGTCGTCGCGTTCGCTGAGCGTGATGTTACTCAGCGGCCTTGACCGCCAGGGTCTCGACGACCGCGACATTCCGCAACAGCGCGTCGGGCAGGCCGTGCCGCGCCCCCAGGTACTCCGAAGAGTTGTACGACACGACGAAGCCGAACCCCATCGAAGCCAGGCCCGTGCGGAGCCACGCAAGGTACGTTCGCTCAGCAGCCAGCAAGTCGTTCAGGGAGACTCTCGGTTCCGCGTCTGTTCGGTCGCTACTCGGGTTCCGCGAACTTGCGACGTTTGGCGCTGACGCGCTGACCGCGACCTCCCGGCTTGACTCTCCGCGCTGCGCTCGTCCTCGTGCGCCCTCCTCAGCGGTACGGCGCCTCCGCTGCCGCCCGGAGCGGCTCCACGACGTAGCGGCGCATCCGCGCGCGTACGAGCGGCCGGAGCAGCGCCGAGACGCATCGATAGGGCCAGCGCAGGCGGACCTCCGCGGTCAGGACGTAACGGGTCCCACCGCCCTCCGGGAAGAACTCGTTGACGAACCTGGCGTCGTACCGCCGCTTCGTCTCCTCGAGATCGACGCGGGTCGTCGAGACGACGCGCAGCACGTTGGGCACCTTCCCCTCCACGTGATCGACCTCGACGAGCGTCACGTCGCCCTGCCGGCGCACCACCCGCGCGCCGCGAATGGTCGCGGGGAACACGCGCGCCCACTGGCTGGGGTCCGCGTAGAGCGCGCGGACTCGCTCGGGGGACGCGCCCAGGTGGGCGACCAGGACGGCGCGGATCATGGCTCGGGAACGCTGCGCCTAGCCCGCTATCGGCGGAGGTTCACATACAGAAACACGGCAGCGAACGATGCCACGCTTGCGTAGAACAGGAACTCCTGCACTGGTGTCGCCCCCCGGCGCGCCGCGGCAGGTTCTCACCGCGGCTGTCGGCAGGATAGCCCGGGTGGTCCGAGAACGGATTCTTATCCGCGACCGGGCTCGTGCCAGGATCGAGGGCTTGACGATGCCCGCCTCTCGCGGCGAGAGGCGGGCAAGGTCGCGGACGAACAGGCCTCACCCCTGCTCCGCCCGCCACGCCTCCTTCCCACGGGCATCGAGCGTGCGGAACTCGTCGTCGGTGAGCTTCAGCCCTGCGCCGGCGACGTTCTCCGTGAGGTGCTCGACCGTCGCCGTGCCCGGGATGGGGAGCATCACCGGGCTGCGCCGGAGGAGCCAGGCGACCGCCACGGCGGCTCGAGACACGCCGTGGCGCTGGGCGATCTCGTCCACCACGCCCCCCGGCGCGGCCAGCTCCCCGGCCGCGAGCGGGTACCAGGGGATGAAGCCGATCCCCTCCTTCTCGCAGTGGTCCAGCACCGCCTCGCTCTGACGGTTCACGAGGTTGTAGAGGTTCTGGACGGTCGCGACCCGGAAGTACCTTCGAGCCGCACGAACGTCCTCCAGGGAGACGTTGCTCAGCCCGAGGTGTCGGATGAGCCCTTCGCGCTGCATCTCCGCGAGCGCCTCGAACTGCTCGTTCCGCGCGACCTTCGGATCGATGTGGTGGAGCTGCCACAGCTCGAGCCGGTCCAGCTTCAAGCGCCGGAGGCTCATGAGCACGCACTGCTTCAGGTACTCGGGCCTCCCCACGGGAAGCCACTCGTCCGGTCCGTGCCGGACGAGGCCACCCTTCGTCGCGATCGCCATGCCGGGCGGGTACGGAGCGAGCACCTCGGCGATGAGGTCCTCGCTGACGAACGGACCGTAGCTGTCCGCCGTGTCGATGAAGTCGATGCCCAGCTCCGGCACGCGCCGCAGGGTTCGCACGGCCTCCCCGCGGTCCGCCGGCGGCCCCCAGATGCCCGGCCCCGTGATGCGCATCGCACCGAAGCCCAGCCGTGCCACGCGGAGATCGCCACCGATGGTGAACGAGCCGCTCGCCGTTGCGTTCGGGGTCTTCATGGCTTCCCCCTCGTCGCCTGTCCACCGGCGCCCTCGCAGCAGATAAGTCCCGAGCGCTCTCGCAGCAACCGCGGCAGCCGTTGCCGCCAAACCTTCCGCTTGCGGCCAGGAGCGACGAGGCGCTGCCACGGGTCGAGCGGTCGAGCCGGGCCTCCGTCCGCCCGCGCAGCCGAGGAGCCACTCTGGGTCGGGCCGCTGGATCGCCGTCGCTGGTGGAAGGGTTCCGGTAGGATCGCGAAGGAGGTCCGACGTGATCACCGGCGCGCACGCGATCGTCTACAGCACCGACCCGGACGCTGACCGCGCGTTCCTCGCGGACGTGCTCGGGTTCTCGCACGTCGACGCGGGGGATGGCTGGCTCATCTTCCGGCTGCCGCCCGCCGAGGTGGCGGTGCACCCGTCGGACGAGAACGGCATCCACGAGCTGTACCTCATGACCGACGACGTCGCGGCGCTCGTCGCGTCGTTGCGCGACCGCGACATCGAGACCTCCGCGGTCGCGGATCGGGGCTGGGGCCTGCTCATCGAGGTGACGCTGCCGGGCGGCGGGAAGCTCGGGATCTACGAGCCGCGCCATCCGAGCCCGCCGCGAGGGGCGCCAAGGCGAAGGCGCACCCTCGCGAAGAAGAAGCCTGTGAAGAGGACCCAGGCGCGCGCGCCGCGCCGCTCGGCGAGGCGGACGCGGAACGGCTCCGCGCCGCGCGGCCGGGCCAGGTCGTGATCCTGTAGGCACCGAACCACACGTGGCCGCGCGTGTACCCCGGATCGCTCGGTTCGTGAGACCGGACGGAACCTCCGTCAGAACCGAGCTGGACCTCGCGACTTCTCACACCGTTGACGACGGACAAGATCCCGCGCCCCGGGCGATGCCACGATGCGTGAACTTCTCTCACCCAAGGGAAAACCATGTCACGAATTGCCTCGGTCATCATCGTCGCCGTGCTCTCCACGGCGTGCGCCTCCGTGCCGATGGCGCCGCCGGAGGCGGACGCGTTCGCGAAGGAGTTCCGGACCACGCCTGGCAAGACGAACCTCTACGTCTTCCGCGACGAGGTCATCGGCTCGGCAGTGAAGATGAGCGTCGTCCTCGACGGCCGGATGATGGGCGACACCGCCTCGAAGACGTTCCTGCTCGCTGCCGTGGATCCGGGCCGGCACGCGCTCGTTTCGAAGACGGAGAACGACTCCCGCCTCGAGTTCGTCGCCGAGCCCGGCAAGAACGTGTACGTCTGGCAGGAGGTCAAGATGGGCGTCCTGCAGGCGCGCAGCCAGCTCCAGCTCGTCGACGACGAGAGTGGGCGCACTCGCGTGCAGCAGTGTTCGCTCGCCCTCGGCGAGATGATGCCGCCCCTGCTACAGCCTTCCGCGCCGGCTCCGACGGCTGCGAAGGAGCCGGCCGCGATCCCGGGGATGTGACGGCCTCACCGGGCGCCGGGCCCCGTCGGTCGGCTCGAGCGCCCGGTCTCCGCCCGGCGAGCGAGCGGATTCCGGTCCGTCCGCCGATCGGCGGGTCGCCCCGGTCTCCGGGCGTCCGAGGGCACCCGCGCGAGGACGATCTCTCGGCACGCGAGGAGGACGGGCGGGGTCGTGGTTACCGTGTCCAGCGAGCCACGAGGATCGAGCGGGTCGCGGGAGGTCGGAGCCATGCCCGTCTACGAGTACTACTGCCGACGGTGCGAGAAGGGGTTCGCCGCGGTGATGCACGTCGAGGAGCACGAGCGCGAGGTCGCGGAGTGCCCCCAGTGCCACCAGAAGGACGAGGTCGAGAAGCGCCTCTCGCCGTTCACCCCGGTGACGAGCCACAAGTCCGC
>Ga0306924_10001940_pt1 | contig 19260 bp, 19 predicted proteins | sample sta12Can44000111_FD_203756 | JGI IMG/M metagenome (GOLD analysis project Ga0306924, IMG submission 203756) | Lab enrichment of tropical soil microbial communities from Luquillo Experimental Forest, Puerto Rico - statanox.12C.anox.44.000.111 (v2)... | ecosystem: Environmental > Terrestrial >...
CATCGATGCGCTGAGATACAGCTGGTCCTGCCCGGTCTGCCGGCAACCCTCCCAGCGCCGCACCGAACGGTGCACGATCCAGCCGCCTTCGCGCAGGCGCCACGCGGTGACGCATTCGCTCCACTCGGGCTCCTCAGCGAACTCCGCGTCGTCGGCCGAGACCAGGCGTGACAGCAGATGGCGGCTGACGCAGAAGGCCAGGGCGCCGGCGCTGTCATAGCCGATGCAACGCTCGGCCGGCACCGCCGCATCGCAGAAGCGCTCGCTGCGCCGGGGCCACACCACCAGCGGAATGAGCGGTGGCGGCAGCAGGTCCAGCCAGTCGGCCGGCAGGCCCGAGCTGGCGCAGGGGGCGATCGTCTTCATGGCAGGCGCTCGAAAGTCACTTGCACGTCGCGCGGCGCGGCGGTGTAGGGCGCCGAGGTGACCAGCAAGTCGGCGCCGGCCGCCACGTAGGTGGCGGCGTTGTCGGCGCGGATGCCGCCGGCCGGCGCCAACAGGCAGTGGCCGTCGGCGCCCAGCTGCGAACGGCACTCGGCCACCTGGACGGGTTCGAATTTCTCCAGCTGCAGCACGTCCACGCCAGCGCGTGCCCACAGCATCGCCTCCGGCACCGAGCCCACCTCGACCACGATCTTCTTCTCCGGTTCGCGTTGGCGCAGGCGAGCTACCGTCGCGGCCGGCGTCTCATCGAGGAACAGGCGGTGCTCGGCGAACACCAGCAACGTTTCCGACAGCCCAAGCCGGTGCACGATGGCACCGCCGGCGCGCACCGCCTTGATCGACAGTGCCTTGGTGCCGGGCACGTTCTTGCGCGTGCAGGCCACGGGCACCACGCGGCCGGCGCTGCGAGCGGCGGCCACGATGGCGGCCGTCGCGGTCGAAATCCCGCTGGCCCATTCGATCAGCACCTGCGCGGTCTTCCACGCCAGATGCAATTGAGCGGCCGATCCGAAGGCTTCCAGCAGAGGTTCGCCCGCGCGGACCTGGTCGCCGGACGCGGCCGGCAGCCGCACGATCGCGCCGCACAGCTCGAACAGGCGCGCCGCCTCTTCAAGCGCACAGGCGCACATCTCCTGGCGCGCCCGCATCAGGACGCGCGCGCCGCCCTGCAGGTCCAGCGTCTGCGTCGTGAGGTCGCCGTTGGGCGCATCGTCATCCAGCAGCGCGCGCAGCGCTGCATCGCCAAGGGCCGTGATCACCATAGCTTGTGCACCTCCGCGCGCGCGAGGCGCTGTACGTAGCGCGGGCCGGTGGCGCGGTCGCGCAGGCTGACCAGCGCGAAGGGCCCCATGGATTCGGCCAGCGGTGCCTGCGGGCAGTCCCAGGCCACCAGCACGCCGTCGCCAACTTCGGTGTTGAACAACTCGTTCCAGGAAAACAGGGCGCGGTAGCCCTCGCGCGACTCGGCCACGATGGCGACCCGCTTGAAGTCGGTCCGCTGTTCGAACGCCGGCTGGGCGGCTTGCACCAGCCGCGACAGCGGCACGCCGCGCAAGGGCCGCTGCTTGCCATGCGGGCCGTCGAGCGTGCACACCACCAGGAAGCCCGGGACGTTGATGGCCCCGTGTGACTCGAGCGCCGCCTCGTCCAGTTGCAGTGGTTGCTGCACCCAGCCGTCGATGGCGACGTGGTCGAAGCCTGCACGGTCGGGGAGAGACGATGCCGTGCGAGCCGGGAGGGCGAGGTTCATGGTGAGTTTCCTTGCGCGGTAGGACGGGGAGCGATCATGTTTAAAGCGAGTCGAGGAAAGCTGCCAAGGTCCGGCGCGCCTGCGCGTCCAGCCGGACATACCTGCGTTGTGCGGTGGCGGCTTCGCCCCCATGCCAAAGGATGGCCTCCTCGAAGCTGCGGGCGCGCGCGTCGTGCAGGAAGCCAGCCCGCTCATTGACCTGACGGGCGAGGCCGAGACCCCACAAGGGCGCGGTCCGCCACTCGCGCGCGCCGGCTGCGTAGTCCGGCCGGCCGTCCGCAAGTGCCGGGCCCATGTCGTGCAACAGCAGGTCGGTGTACGCCGGAATCGCGCGACCGTCCAGCGCACCGAAGCGCGCATGCCGGGCGGGTCCCAGGTCGGGCCGGTGGCAGACGGCACAGCCGAGCTGCGCGAACACCTGTTCGCCACGAACCACCTCGGGTGCATCGACCTGCCGGCGCGGCGGCGCCGCCAGGTGGGCCAGGTAGAACTCGACATCGTCGAGCTGCGCGTCGGTCAGTTCGGGATGGCCGGCCGATGGGCTGCGCAGGCATTGCGTCTGTGCGGGCATGCAGTTCTCCCGGGGAAACAGCGCGGAGGTGATGCCCATGTCGCCCAGGAAGGCGCCAGCGGACTGCTGCCGAAGATTCGGCGCATTGGCCTTCAGCCCGAAGCGCCCCGGCACCATGCGGTCGGCCGCCACGTCCCACACCTGGTTGACCTTGCCGCGGACGCCATCCGGCTTGCGTTCCTCCGCGAGCGCGCGCAGCCGGTCTTCGGGCACGGCTTCGAGCAGGCCGAGCCCGGCGACGGCGGGCGAGACGCGCAGCGAAAACCGCACGGGACCGAGTGGGCCATAGGCGAGTTCAGTGAAGCGTACGCGCGGCTGGCGCAACGCCACCGGCGTGCCATCGGCCAGCCGCATCGGGGTGACGTGCCAGCGCAGTTCGGCCCGGCCTTCGCCCGGCACGCCAGGCACGCCTTCTTCATTGAGCTGATCGCCGTAGGCCGGGTGCGGCCGGGGCGCACCATGCGGCCCTGTGCCTGGTACCGACAGGCGCACGAGCATGGATTGCATGCGCTCGTCCGGGGCGTCCGGCGCATGGCCACGGCCATTGCGGGCGTGGCAGGACACGCAGGCCAGCCGGTTGTACAGCGGCCCCAGGCCGGACGCGGTGCCGGCCGATGCCGGGGGGGCGGTCCAGCTTTGGCGGAACAAGGCGCGGCCGCGGAAGAACTGCTCGCGTTCGGCCGGCTGCAGCTCCGTGATCGGCAACGAAAAGCCGTCGCGGATCGATGAGGGCTCCGCGGCGACCGTGCAGGCAATCGCAGCCAGGCAGGCCCACAGCAAGCACCGCGCCTTCATGAGCCCGCCCGATCGAGTGCGGTGCGCGCCAGCGCACGCTGCCACTCGGCGTTGATGCGCCAGCGGGATTCCGTCGCATTCAGCGCCGGCGCGTCGCTGCCTTCCAGGCGCTCGCGGAACAGCCTCCGCAGGGACGGGTCGGCGGCTTCGGCTTCGGTGAGCGGGGCCTTCTCCAGGGCCTGGCGGGCCTGGGTGGCGTCCTGGCCCAGTTGCTCGCGTTGCCGCACGCGCGTCCACAGCGCGGCGACATCGGCTGGCGCGGCCTCGAACATCTGCGCGAACACGGCGGTGGAGAGGCCCAGACGCGGCCGGGCGGCCTCGGCGTCGAAGTCGAACGCACCCTTCGCCGCGGCGGCGAACGAATCGAAATAGCCGGCGGGCAGTTGCCGGTACACCGAGGGCCGCACCGGCAGCTTGCGGATGTCCGGGCTGGCCAGCAGCAACTGGCCGGCCGGCGAAAGCACGAAGTCGACGAAGGCACGTGCGCCGGCTGGATGCGGTGCCTGCGCCGTGATGGCCACGTGCGCCGGGTTGATGCCGCCGTGGCGCGGGTAGATGAATTTCAATGGCGCGCCGTTGGCGATGGCCGAGACCGAGAAGAAATCGATCGAGACGCCGATGGGCCGGCGGCCGGAGGCCACTTCGTCCGTGACGAAGGTGGAGCCGCGGCCGACCAGTTCCGCGTTGGCCACGATGGCGCTCCACAAGGCCCAGCCACGCTCCCAGCCCCAGGCCTGCAGCACGATCTCCAGCAGCGGCGGCGCGAAGCCGACGCGGCTGGGGGCAGGCAGCGCGATCAGGCCGGCGTACTGCGGCTGGGCCAGATCGTCCCAATCGGCGGGCTCGGGCAGGCCCCGGGCGGCGAGGGCGGCGCTGTTCACGACGAAGCCGAAGCCGGCCATCTCGGTGGCGGTGTAGCGATCGTCCTCGTCGGCCAGCTGTGCGCGGCCGATGCGCCGCGGCAGGTCGGTGCGGTCGAGCTCCAGCTTTCGCAACAGGCCGTCGCCGGCCAGCGCCGCGTAAGTCCGGGGCGAGGCCGACCAGTACACATCCACGCCCGACTGCCCCGGCTGGCGCAGGTAAGGCAAGGCTTCGTGCGGCATGCGCCACACCACCTGCAGCCGATACCCGGGATGGGCTTTCTCGAAGGCGGCCTCGAAGCGCGAGACTACTTCGTCGGGATAGGCCGTCAGCACCACGACCGGTTCACGGCGCGGCTGGGCGCGCAGCGCCGCTGGTGCGCCCACGCTGGCGGCGAGCGCCGCTTGCAGCAACTGCCTTCGGGACAGGCGGGGAGTGTGTGCCATGGTCAGAAGCGATACCGCAGGTTGGCGAACCACGAACGGCCCGGGCTGGGGAAGCCGTCGGCCAGCGCGTAGTTGCGATCGGTCAGGTTCGTCGCGCCCACTTCCGCGGCCAGGGCCTCGGTCGGGTGGACCACCACCTTGCCGCTCAGCACCGTGAAGCTGGGCAGCTCCACCGTGTTGTTGGCCCAGCGGCCGTGTTCGTATTCGACCCAGGCCACCAGGTCGAATTGCGCATGCGGCTTGACCGTCGCGTTCAGGAACAGCTTGTCGCTCGGGATGTCGGTGATCTTGGTGGCGGGGCTGCTGATGTTCTTGATCCACATGTGGGTGTAGTTGCCGCCCACCAGCAGCCAGGGCGTGACCGGCGTGTTCAGGCCCATCTCGATGCCTTCGACCTGCACCTTGCCGACGTTGTCCATGCGGCACTTCGCCGTGGCGCTGCAACTGGTGGCGTTGCCCGCGTACACCGTCTGGATCTTGTCGTCGATGGTGTTGTGGAACACGGCGGCCTCGGCCTGGGCACCCGCCCACGGGGTGCCCAGGTAGCCGGCCTCGAGGTTGAGCGCCTCCTCGGGCCGCAGGCCGGGGTTTTCAACGTAGGTGTTCAGGCGCGCCGAATAGCGATCCTTCAGCGTCGGTAGGCGGGTCTTCTGCGCCGCCGTCGCGTACAGGCGCGTGGCGCTGGAGAGGTCGTAGAACAGCCCGGCCTGCGCGCCGGCCTTGGATTGCTCCTGCGGCAGCGAATAGTTGCTGCCGACCTTGAACACCTGCTGCGGCGTCAGCGAGGCGTCGGCCCAGCCCAGCGACAGCAGGGCGGCCTCGCCGATCTCGATGTTGTCCTCGACGCCCCAGTACGTCAGCTTGTCCTTGAACGTCTCGGTGGTGGCGCCCACCCCGTCGAGCGCGACGTGCCGATCCTGCTTGTACTGGCCCACCAGCTTCAGCGTCTGGCGAGGCAGCCGCACGGACTGCAACTCGAAGGACGCACCGCGGGTGCTGTCGTCGTAGACGCTCTGGCCGCCCGGGGAGATGGCGCTGAAGCTGCCATTGGTGTACATGTCCAGCCCGTTGCCGTACTTGTCCAGATAGGCCCGCAGCTTCAGGGTCTCGACCTCGCCCAGGGCCGTGCGCGAGGCAAAGCTCACGCTTTCCTTGTCCCAGAAGGGCCAGCGCCAGTAGCGGGCACTGGCGGCCGGCACATTGGTTTGCGGCGGCTGGCCCTTCTCGCCTTCCTGTTTGTAGTAGCTGACGACGTACTCGTCGGTCGCGCGCGGCAGCCAGCCGGCCTTGAAGGAAATCTTGCTGTCCTTGCGGTAGCTGTTCTCGCGCGAGCCGCCGTTCTCGGTGGCGGTGGGCACGAAGTCCCCGGACAAGGGGAAATTGTCGGCTTTGGCATAGGACGTACCCGCCTGCAGGTACCAGGCGCCCTGGCGGGTGCCGACGTTGGCATCCGCCAGGATCTCGCCACCCGCGCCGGCGCCCACGCGGGCGTCGCCCTCGAACGCGCGCAGCGGCTTGCGCGACACCAGGTTGATCGCGCCGCCCAGTGTGTTCGGGCCGTAGGCGATCGAGCTGAAGCCCTTGGCGACCTGGATGGAGTCGAGGTCGGCCGTGGTGAAGCGCGCGAAATCCACGTAGCCGTCGTAGGGCACATAGACCGGCACGCCGTCGATGAACAGCGGCGTCTGCCGCGCGTCGTAGCCGCGCATGAAAACCATCTTTTCGTTGCGCACGTTGGTCGTGAGGTTCACGCCGGACAGCAGGTTGAGCGCGCTGCCGACGTCATCGCGGTTGAACTGGCGGATCTGTTCCTGCGAAATGATGGATGCGACCTGGTCCTGTGTCGATGCGGCCGACACGCGTGGCGTGGTGATGCGCACCTCACCCAGGTCGAACGCCTGGGCCAGTGTGACGGCGGGAAATGCCGCGGCGATGAGAAGCGGTAGTGCCTTGACGGCAAATCTGGAGATTCCTCTGGATTTCATCTGAGTCCCGGTTGTCGAGTCTTGGTTATGTAGTTCAGTCTATAGCGAAAGCCGTGCCAGTCGACCTGACCATCCCACGCCCGATCAGGTCTGTGGAGAGGGCGGGGGTGAGGGGCAAGGGCGTCCATGGCGACCACCGCAGGCCCTCACCCTCACCCTCTCCCAGAGGGAGAGGGAACAACCCCTTGTCGCAACTTCGACAAAGTCGACATGCCGTCGACCCTGGCTCGCGCAACCTTGACGTAACTCACTGATTTGCCTCGAAGCTTTTCTCACTGGCACGGTCTGTGCGTTGGTCGTGTCACACGCAGTAGGAGCCGACGCGATGGACAACTCAGCCAAGCCGATCTACCTGGACTACGCAGCCACGACACCGGTCGACCCGCGCGTCGTGCAGGCGATGGTTCCGTTCCTGTCGGAGCACTTCGGCAACCCGGCCTCGCGCAGCCACGCCTTCGGCTGGGCCGCGGAGGAGGCGGTCGAGACGGCGCGGCGGCACGTGGCCGATCTGATCGGCGCCGATGCGCGCGAGATCGCCTGGACTTCCGGCGCCACCGAATCGAACAACCTCGCCATCAAGGGCGCGGCGCAATTCCACAAGGGCAAGGGCCGGCATCTCGTCACAGTGAAGACCGAGCACAAGGCGGTGCTGGACACGACGCGCGAACTCGAGCGCGAGGGCTTCGATGTCACGTACCTCGATGTGCTCCCCAGCGGCCTGATCGATCTCGATGCGCTGCGCGCGGCGCTGCGGACCGACACCCTCCTGGTGTCGGTCATGCTGGTGAATAACGAAATCGGCGTGATCCAGGACATCGCCGCCATCGGCGCGATCTGCCGCGAGCGCGGCATACTGTTCCATGTGGACGCCGCGCAGGCCACCGGCAAGGTCGCGATCGATCTGTCGACGCTGCCGGTGGACCTGATGAGCCTGTCGGCGCACAAGACCTATGGGCCCAAGGGCATCGGCGCGCTCTACGTTCGGCGTCGCCCGCGCGTGCGCATCGAAGCGCAGATGCACGGTGGCGGCCACGAGCGCGGACTGCGCTCGGGCACGCTGCCCACGCACCAGATCGTGGGCATGGGCGAGGCTTACCGGCTCGCGGGCGAGTCGATGGCCATCGAGAACGAGCGCATCCACGTGCTGCGCGACCGGCTGCTGGCGGGCCTGCAGGCCATTCCCGAAACGCGGGTCAACGGCGACCTCGAACAGCGGGTGCCGCACAACCTCAACGTCAGCTTCCAGTTCGTCGAAGGCGAATCGCTGCTGATGGGCATCAAGGGCGTCGCCGTGTCTTCAGGTTCCGCCTGCACCTCGGCCTCGCTGGAGCCGAGCTACGTGCTGCGCGCGCTCGGCTTGTCCGATGAAGTCGCGCACAGCTCGATCCGCTTTTCCATTGGGCGCTTCACGACCGAAGCGGAGCTCGATTCGGCCGTCGCGCAAGTGAAGTCCACGGTGGAGCGGCTGCGTGCGCTCAGCCCGCTGTGGGACCTGCATTGCGCCGGTGTGGATCTGGCGTCCATCCAATGGGCTGCTCACTGAGGAAACCACGATGTCATACAGCGACAAGCTCATCGATCACTACGAGAACCCGCGCAACGTCGGCAACCTGGAGGCCGACGATGGCAGCGTCGGCACCGGTATGGTGGGCGCGCCCGCCTGCGGCGACGTGATGAAGCTGCAGATCAAGGTCAACCCGGCCACCGGGGTGATCGAGGACGCCCGCTTCAAGACCTACGGCTGCGGCTCGGCGATCGCCTCCAGTTCGCTGGTGACCGAGTGGGTCAAGGGCCGCACGCTGGAGCAGGCGCTGGCGATCCGCAACACCGCGATCGCCGAGGAACTCGCGCTGCCGCCAGTGAAGATCCACTGCTCCATCCTGGCCGAAGACGCGATCAAGGCGGCGGTGGCCGATTACCGCTCGCGCCAATCGCAGGCGCTTGAGCAACCCGTGTGCGCGGCCGAGCCGCAACGCAAGCCTTACACGAACTGAAGGAACAACCATGTCCGCGTGCCAATCCCGCCCCGATGCATCTTCCTGCAACGAGTTGCCGCGTCCGCCGGCACGGCTGGCGCCACCGGAGGGTGGCGAGCCGATCCGCATGACCGAGGCCGTGATCGGCAAGGTCTCGGAAATGCTGGCCGAAGAGAACGATCCGGCGCTGCGCCTGCGCATCTTCGTCACGGGCGGCGGCTGCTCGGGCTTCCAGTACGGCTTCGCCTTCGACGACGACGCCAAGGAGGACGATGTGGCGATCACGCAAGGACCCGTGACGGTGCTGGTCGATGCGATGAGCCTGCAGTACCTGATGGGCGCGGAGATCGATTTCGAGGACAAGCTCGAAGGCGCACGCTTCGTGATCCGCAACCCGAACGCGCAGACCACGTGCGGCTGTGGCAGTTCCTTTTCGGTCTAGGAACAGGTTATGAGCATCAGCGTCACACCCCGTGCGGCCGCACAGATCCGCAAGGCCCTGGGCAAGCGCGGCGGCGGCCTGGGCCTGCGCGTGGCGGTGCGCACCAGCGGTTGCTCCGGCTACGCCTACGCGTTGGAGTTCGCCGATGCGCTATCGGCCGACGATCAAGCCTTCGAGAGTGAAGGCGTGCAGTTGCTGGTCGATGTCCAGAGCCTGCCCTTGATAGCCGGCACCCAGCTCGACTGGGTGCGCGAAGGCCTCAACGAAGGCTTCAAGTTCAACAACCCCAACGCCAGCAACACCTGCGGTTGCGGCGAGAGCTTCGCGGTCTAGTCATGGCGCTGCTGCAGATCGCCGAACCGGGACGCGCGGCGGCGCCGCACCAGCACCGGCTGGCGGTCGGCATCGACCTGGGCACCACCAACTCGCTGGTGGCCGCCTTGCGCAGCGGCGTGCCGACCGTCCTGCCCGACGCCGAGGACCGCCTGCTGCTGCCCTCGGTGGTGCACTACGGCCCCGACGGCCTCGTGTCGGTGGGACACGAGGCGCGCCAGCACACGGGGGCCGACCCGCTCAACACGATCGCCTCGGCCAAGCGGCTGATCGGGCGCGGTCCCGATGAGTTCGCCGCCGACAGCTTGCCGTACGCCATCGAGCCTTTGTCCGGCATGGCCGTGGGCATCCGCACGCGCGCCGGCGTGAAGAGCCCGGTCGAGATCGGCGCGCAGGTGCTGCGCGCGCTCAAGGAGCGGGCCGAGGCGGCGCTGGGCGGCGCGCTGGTGGGCGCAGTGATCACCGTGCCCGCGTACTTCGACGACGCCCAGCGCCAGGCCACTAAGGATGCGGCGGCGCTGGCGGGGCTGAACGTGCTGCGGCTGCTCAACGAACCGACGGCTGCCGCCGTGGCCTATGGCCTGGAATCGGCTGCCGAGGGCACGTACGTGGTGTACGACCTGGGCGGCGGGACGTTCGACGTGTCCATCCTGCGACTGGCGCGCGGCGTGTTCGAAGTGGTCGCCACGGCCGGCGACGCGGCCTTGGGCGGCGACGATTTCGATCACCGGCTCGCGGCCTGGTTCGCCGCCTCGGCCGGCGGTGATTGGCAGCCGGACCTGGGCGCCTTGCGCGCCGCGGCCCGTGCGGCGAAAGAGGGATTGACCCAGCAGGACCGCGTGCTCATGCAATGCCGCCGCAGCGATGGCAGCGTGCATTCGCTGGCCGTGGATCGCGCGCTTTTCGATGACCTCACGCAGGACCTGGTCCAGCGGACGCTGGCGCCGGTGCGGCGCGCGCTGCGCGATGCGCGGCTCAGCGCGGGCGAGGTCGACGGCGTGGTGCTGGTGGGCGGGTCCACCCGCATGCCGCGCGTGCGTGACGCGGTGGCCCAGCTGTTCGGCCGCGAGCCCTACACCGGCGTCGATCCCGACCTGGCGGTGGCATTGGGCGCGGCGATCCAGGCCGACCAGCTGGCCGGCAACCGAGCGGGCGACGACGGCCTGCTGCTGCTGGACGTGAACCCGCTGTCGCTGGGCCTGGAGACCATGGGCGGCCTGGTGGAAAAGATCATCCCGCGCAACAGCACGCTGCCGACCGCGAGGGCCCAGGAGTTCACCACCTTCAAGGACGGCCAGACCGCGATGGCGCTGCACGTGGTGCAGGGCGAGCGCGAGCTGGTGGGGCAATGCCGCTCGCTGGCGCGCTTCACGTTGCGCGGCATCCCGCCGATGGTGGCGGGTGCGGCGCGCATCCGCGTCACCTTCCAGATCGACGCCGATGGCCTGCTGTCGGTCAGCGCGATGGAGCAGAGCACCGGCGTGCAGTCGCAGATCGAAGTCAAGCCGAGCTATGGTCTCGCGCCCGAGGTGGTGGGCGAGATGCTGCGCGATGCGCTGGACAGCGCGCATACCGATGCCGCCTCGCGCATGGTGCGCGAGGCCGAAATCGACGCGCGCCGCTTGCTCGACGCCACCGACGCCGCACTGCACGAAGACGGCGCCACGCTGTTGCTGGCCGCCGAGCAGTTCCAGATCCTGCGCGCGATGCAGGAGGTGGCCGACCTGCTGGAGCAATGCGCGCAGAACGAAGGCAGCACCCTGGCCGAGCAGCGGGAGCTGCGCAGCGTCCTGCGCCGTTCGACCGACGCCCTGAACCGGATCACCACGCCCTTCGCTGCGCGCCGGATGGACGCGCGCGTGCGCACGGTGCTGGCCGGGCGCACGGTCGATCACATCGCCGCATGAAGGAGCCCCCCGCGTTCACTCGCGTGCGCGTGCTGCCGCACCCCGGGTTGTGCCCGGGCGGCACGGCTTTCGAGGCCCGCGTTGGCCGCACGCTGGTCGATGCGTTACTGGCGAACGGCATCGCCATCGAGCACGCCTGCGAGAAGGTCGGCGCCTGCGCCACCTGTCATGTGCATCTGCGTGCGGGCGCCGAGAGCGTCGCACCCGCCGATGAGGAAGAAGAAGATCAGCTCGACCAGGCCTGGGGCGTGGACGCGCAATCGCGCCTGGCCTGTTGCGTCGAGGTCCGTGGCGACGAGCTGGTGGTCGAACTTCCGAAGTTCTCGCGCAACCATGCGCGCGAGCGTTGAGGCCTTGAAAGCAAGCCGACAAATGGCACACGTGCCGTCGCACCGCACCGACGCGGGAAAAGCCAGCAGGATCAAGCACTTGGCGCACTTCACTGGCGTGGCACGCCGCTTGCAATGAACGCTTCATCGCAGGAGCAGCCATGAATGTCCCGCCACCACGTCAAAGCCTCGTCATCAATGACACGACCTTGCGCGACGGCGAACAGACCGCCGGCGTGGCCTTCACCGAGGACGAGAGGCTCGCGATCGCACGCGCACTGGACGATGCGGGCGTGCCGGAGATGGAAGCAGGCATCCCGGTCATGGGCGAGCGCGAGATCGAATCGATCCGCGCCATCGTTGCGACCGTGAAGCACTCGCGCGTCATGGTGTGGGCGCGCATGAACAAGGCCGACCTGGCCGCTGCGCTGCGCTGCGATGCCGACATCGTGCATCTGGCGATTCCGGTCTCCGACATCCAGATCGAGCGCAAGCTCAGGCGCGACCGCAGCTGGGTGCTGGGCACCATCGGTCGTTTCGTCGATGAAGCGGCCGATTCGGGGGCCACGGTGAGCGTGGGCTTCGAAGATGCTTCGCGCGCCGATCCCACTTTCCTGTTTTGCGCCGCCCTGGTGGCCCAGCACCATGGCGCCGTCCGCGTGCGCTATGCCGACACGCTGGGCTGCCTCGATCCTTTCCAGACCTACGAGCGCATTGCCGCCCTGCGGTCCGAGATCGACATCGGCATCGAGATCCATGCGCACAACGACCTGGGCATGGCCAATGCCAACACGCTGGCGGCCATGCGCGCCGGCGCCACGCATGCCAGCACCACCGTCAACGGCCTGGGCGAGCGCGCGGGCAACGCGGCACTCGAGGAAGTGGTGATGGCCGCGCGCCACCTGTACGGCGAAGACTGCGGCATCGACACACGCGCCTTGCCGGCCATCTCGCACCTGGTGGCGCTGGCCTCTGGGCGCCCGGTGGCCGCGGGCAAGAGCATCGTCGGCGACGCGGTGTTCACGCATGAATCGGGCATCCACGTCGACGGCCTGTTGAAGGACCGCAGCAACTACGAGCCTTTCGCACCCGAGGAGCTCGGACGCTCGCACAGCCTGGTGCTGGGCAAGCACTCCGGTACGGCCGGCGTGCTGGACGCCTACGCGCGGCTGGGTGTCCAGCTGGACGCCGCACAGGCGCGTGCGCTGCTCGATCGCATCCGTCTGCACGTCGCGCTGACCAAGCGCACACCGGTTGACGCCGACCTGTTGCGCTTCCTGACGGAAGGCGAGGTACGGCCCGAATGGAGGAAGACAGCATGGACGCATTGACCCAACGCCTGCAGGCGCTCTCGAGCGCCGAGGATTTCCTGCAATTCTTCGGCATCCCGTTCGACGAGCGGGTGCTGCAGGTCAGCCGCCTGCACATCCTGCAACGGTTCTACCAATACCTGCACCGCGCCGAAGGACTGGGCGACCTGGATGAGGTCCAGCTGTTTCGGCGCTACCGCGAACTGCTGTCGCGCGCCTACGAAGATTTCACCAGTTCCACGCCCGCGCAGGAGCGGGTGTTCCGTGTGCTGCAGGAGGCCGACGGCACGCGGCGCGTCAGCCTCGACGGCTTGCGCACCAGCCTGGCCGCGCGTCGCAGCGTAGCCGGCACAGCCTGAGAGGAAACCATGCACATCGTCGTCTGCATCAAGCAAGTGCCCGATTCGGCGCAGATCCGCGTCCACCCGGTCACAAACACCATCATGCGCCAGGGCGTTCCGGCCATCGTCAACCCGTATGACCTGTACGCGCTGGAGGAGGCCCTGCGGCTGAAAGACCGCTTCGGCGGCCGCGTCACCGTGCTGTGCATGGGACCGCCGCAGGCCGAGGAGGCGCTGCGCAAGTGCGTGAGCTTCGGCGCCACCGACGCCATCCTGGTGACCGACCGCGCCTTCGCCGGCGCCGACACGCTGGCCACCAGCTACGCGCTGGCCGCGGCGATCCGCAAGATCGGGCAGGAGCAGGCGGTGGATCTTGTGTTCACCGGCAAGCAGACCATCGACGGCGACACCGCGCAGGTCGGTCCCGGCATCGCCAAGCGGCTGGGGCTGAACCTGCTGACCTATGTCAGCCGCATCGTGGAAGTGGATCTCGATGGCCGGCGCCTGAAGGTGGAGCGCCGCGCCGAGGGGGGCGTGCAATTGCTGGACACCACGCTGCCCTCGCTCATCACCATGCTCGAAGGCACCAACGAGATGCGCTTCGCCACCATGGAAGACATGTTGCGTGCCGGCCGCTTCGCGGTGCGCAAATGGAACAAGGACGACGCCGGCATCGAGGATGTCTCGAAGATCGGCCTGAAGGGCTCCCCCACGGTGGTCAGCAAGGTGTTCGGTCCGACACCGCGCAGCGTCAAGGCCGACATGCAGGTGGTGGCTGAAACCAGCCTCAATGACGTGACGCTGAACCTGCTGCAGAAGATCTTCACGGCGCATCCGCTGCTGGAAGAGGAACTCGTGGAGCGGCTGAGTGACTGACATGAGGACCATGAAGTCTCTTTCTCCCTCTCCCCTGCGGGGAGAGGGTTGGGGTGAGGGGCGCGAGCTCACACCCTCACCCCGGCCCTCTCCCGCAAGCGGGAGAGGGTGTCAGTGTCGCCCTGCGCAAGGAGAACCCGCATGACCGAACAAGCCAAACCCGCCCCGGCTGCCCGCCCCGCCGGCCGCGCCGGCCGCAACACCGAACTGCCCGAGCACCTGAAGTCCTACAAGGGCATCTGGGTCTTCGTCGAACATGACCGTGGCCATGTGCACCCGGTGAGCTGGGAGCTGATGGGCGAAGCGCGCAAGCTGGCCGACAAGCTGCAGGTTCCCGTCTCGGGCGTGCTGATGGGCGGCCCCGACGAGCCGCTGGACGCCTTTGCCAGGGATGCCTATGCCTACGGCGCGGATCGCTGCTACATCATGCGCGATCCGGTCCTCAAGGGCTACCGCAACGAGCCCTTCACCAAGGGACTCACGGACCTGGTGAACCAGCATGAGCCGGAAATCATGCTGTTGGGCGCGACCACCATGGGCCGCGACCTGGCGGGTTCCGTGGCGACCACGCTGGGCACAGGCCTGACAGCGGACTGCACCGAGCTCAACATCGATGGCCGCGCGCTCGCCGCCACGCGCCCGACCTTCGGCGGTTCGCTGCTGTGCACCATCATGACCTTGGCGTATCGCCCGCAGATGGCCACGGTGCGTCCGCGCGTCATGTCGATGCCGCGCCGCGACGACACCCGCACGGGCGACGTCGTGGAGATGGCGCTGGGCATGGTGGAGTCGCAGGTGGTCACCAAGCTGCTGGACTTCATTCCCGACGCCAGCCGCGAGACGGTGAACCTGGCCTATGCCGACGTCATCATCGCCGGCGGCAAGGGCCTGAAGAACGCCGACAACTTCAAGCTGGTGTGGGACCTGGCACGCGTGCTGGGTGCCGAAGTGGGCGCCACCCGCGCCGTGGTGCAGGCCGGCTGGACGGACGCCGAGCGCCAGGTCGGGCAGACCGGCAAGACGGTGCGCCCGCGCCTGTACATCGCGGCCGGCATCTCCGGCGCGATCCAGCACCGCGTGGGCATGGAGAGCTCGGATGTGATCGTCGCGATCAACACCGATCCGAACGCACCCATCTTCGACTTCGCGCACTACGGCATCGTCGGCAACGCCATGCAGGTCCTGCCGGCGCTGACGACCAACTTCCGCGTGCATCTGGAAAAACGCATCCGCAAGGCAGCCTGAGGAAACACACACCATGGCAGAGAAATTCGATGCGATCGTCGTGGGCGCAGGCCCCTCGGGCAACAGCGCCGCCTACACCCTCGCCAAAGCAGGACTGAAGGTGCTGCAGATCGAGCGCGGCGAGTACCCGGGCAGCAAGAACGTGCAAGGCGCGATCCTCTACTCGGACGCGCTGGAGCGCATCATCCCGGACTTCCGCGAGGATGCCCCGCTGGAGCGCCACATCATCGAGCAGCGCATCTGGGTGCTCGACGACAAGTCCTTCGTGGGCACGCACTACCGCAGCGAGGACTACGACAAGCCGCCCTACAACCGCTACACCATCATCCGCGCGCAGTTCGACAAGTGGTTCTCGAGCAAGGTGCGCGAGGCTGGCGCGTTGCTGATCTGCGAGACCACGGTGGAAGAGCTGCTGATGGACGGCAACACCGTGCGCGGCGTGCGCTGCGACCGCATCGGCGGCGAGGTCTATGCCGACGTGGTCATCCTGGCCGACGGCGTGAACTCCACGCTGGCGCGCAAGGCCGGCTTCCACGGCGAGCTCGATGCCGGCAACGTCGCGCTGGCCGTGAAGGAAATCCTGTTCATGCCCGAGGAGACGATTCGGGAGCGCTTCAACGTCGGCGAAGAATCCGGCGTGGTGATCGAGATGATGGGCACGGTGACCGAGGGCATGGTGGGCACCGGCTTTCTCTACACCAACAAGGATTCGCTGACCATCGGCGTGGGCTGCATGCTGTCGGACTTCAAGAGCAACCCGAATCGCACCTCGCCCTACACGCTGCTGGAACGGCTCAAGAAGCATCCGTCCATCGCGCCGCTGATCGCGGGTGGCGAGATGAAGGAGTATTGCGCGCATCTCATTCCCGAAGGCGGCTTCCATGCGGTGCCGACGGTGTACGGCGACGGCTGGCTCATCGTGGGCGACTCGGGCGGCTTCGTGAACGCCGCGCACCGCGAGGGCAGCAACCTGGCGATGACCACCGGGCGCCTGGCGGCCGAGACCGTGATCGAGGCCAAGGCCGCCGGCAAGGACATGACGGCGAAGACTCTGCGCGCCTACAAAGACAAGCTCGACGAGAGTTTCGTGATGAAGGACCTGCACAAGTACCGCGACATGCCGCAGGTGCTGCATAGCAGCCCGCAGTTCTTCAGCGCCTACCCGCGCCTGCTGAACGGCGCCGCCAAGACCTTGTTCACCGTGGAAGGCGTGGACAAGAAGACCAAGGAGCGCGAGATCTTCGGTAGCTTCAAGGCGGCGCGTCGCGTCAGCGGCCTGGTCGGGGATGCATTCAAGCTATGGAGGGCTTTCCGATGAGCGCAGCGCCGAGCCGCCTCAAGCAAGCGAACACCCCTTCGGGGGGCAGGCGCGAAGCGCCGTGGGGGTCGATATGAACGCGGTAGTCAACGTTGAAGAAAAGCTGTTCCAGAACCGGTACAAGGTCGACCATGGGCGGCCGCACATCCACATCAAGGATGCACAGGTGTGCAACAACTGCGAGTCGCAGGAATGCACCTACATCTGCCCGGCCGCCTGCTACAAGGCCGAAGGTAACCGCACCGTGACCCTCATCACCGACGGCTGTCTGGAGTGCGGCAGTTGCCGCGTGATCTGCAAGGAACATGCGAACGTCGCGTGGGAGTACCCGCGCGGCGGGCACGGCATCCTGTTCAAGTTTGGTTGAGTTTCTCCTTCCCTTGGTACTCCCTCTCCCCTGCGGGGAGAGGGTCGGGGTGAGGGGGCGCCCGGGCGCAGACCGTCCTCACCCCAGCCCTCTCCCGCAAGCGGGAGAGGGGGTGGGAGCGGGAATGCTTGATCTGCGTCAACCGCGCCAGCATCGCACGCACTCCGCCGCATCGTCGGCGCGCTTCTTGCGCTGCAACACGGCACGTTCGCATCAGGGATCACTTTGGTGCGGACGGCGGGGCGCCGGTGCGCACAAGGTGCCGGCTGCCTCGACCTTAGCTTGAAGAGGTGGTTCCATGCAGCGCCGTTCGCCCCAGGATCAACGCTCTCACGTCGAGCTGATCACCGTCTACGAAATCTGCCGCATCCTCGGCGCCTCGCTGGACACGCAGCGCACTTTTCGCAGTGCGCTGAATGTGCTCACGGCACATCTTGGATTGCCGCGTGCCATGATCGTGCGTCCCGATGAGTCGGGCGAGACATTGAAAGTGCATGCGAGCGTCGGCCTGTCGCGCCAGCAGGAACAGCGCGGCTTGTGGCAGCCCGGCGAGGGCGTCATCGGCCGTGTGTACGCCTCGGGTCTGCCGGTGGTGGTGCCCGATGTCGCACACACACCGGAATTCATCGATCGCACCGGCGCCTTCGGCGCGCAGGACGATCGCATGATGGCCTTCGTGGTGGTGCCGCTCAAGACCGACCAGTCGGTGGTCGGCGTGCTGGCGGTGCAGCGTGTGGTCGAAGGCGGCGCGCGCCTGACCGAGGACCAGCGCATCGTCACCATGGTGGCGACGCTGCTGGCGCAATCGGCCTCGCTGCATGACGCGGTGCGCGATGAGCATCTGCGCCTGCAACTGGAGACCACGCGCCTGCAGAAGGCGCTCAAGCGCGAACCGCGCGGCCACTACACGCTGGACAACGTCATCGGCGAATCGCGTGCCATGCAGCAGGTGTTCGTCGAGGTGCACCAGGCTGCGCCGTCGCGCGCCACCGTACTGCTGCGCGGCGAGAGCGGCACCGGCAAGGAGGCGATCGCGCGGGCGATCCACCATCATTCGCAGCGCAAGGACGGCCCGTTCGTCAAGGTCAATTGCGCGGCGCTCACCGAGACACTGCTGGAGTCCGAGCTGTTCGGCCACGAGAAGGGCGCCTTCACAGGCGCCAGTGGCGAGCGCAAGGGACGCTTCGAACTGGCCCACGGTGGCACGCTGTTCCTCGACGAGATCGGCGACATCTCCGCGGCCTTCCAGGCGAAGCTGCTGCGCGTGCTGCAGGAGCGCGAGTTCGAGCGCGTGGGCGGCAGCAAGGCGGTCAAGGTCGACGTGCGCCTCATCTTCGCCACTAACCGCGACCTCGAGAAGATGGTGCAGCGCGGCGACTACCGGGCCGACCTGTACTACCGCATCAATGTGGTGTCGATCTTCCTGCCGCCGCTGCGCGAGCGCCGCAACGACATCGCGCCACTGGTGAACCACTTCGTGGAGCGCTTCAATCGCGAGAACCGGCGCCAGCTCCAGGTCACGCCGGCGGCGATGGAGGTGCTGACCAGCTGCTATTGGCCGGGCAACGTGCGCGAGCTGGAGAACTGCATCGAGCGCACGGCGACCATGGTGCGCGGCGACACCATCCAGGACGTGGCCTTCGCCTGCCGCAAGAACCGCTGCCTCACGCAGACGCTGCACTTCCTGGACAAGGCCGACGCGGTGGCGCCGGCCGGCGCTCGGGTGCTGCCGCCGTTGCCCGCCGACAAGGCCTCAGCGCCCACGCGCATCGGCCCGACGTCCGCCATGCCGGCCGCGCTTGGCCGTGCGAATCCCGACGAGGCACCGCCGCCGCCCGAGGATGAACGCGGCCGCCTGATCTGGGCGATGGAGCAGTGCGGCTGGGTCCAGGCCAAGGCGGCGCGCCTGTTGCGTGTGACGCCGCGTCAACTGGGTTACGCGCTGGCCAAGCATCAGATCGAGGTGCGGAAGTTCTGAACGACCAAAGAACTGACCAAAGAACTACCGAACGCTCACGGTCATGCGCTTCCAGCCCGGGTCCTGCCAGCGCTGGAAGGGTCCGAGCGTGCTCGCATCCGTCGACTGCCGCTGCGGCGTGAGCGAGTCCAGGCTCAGCACCTCGAAGTTGCGTCGATACTTGCCATCGCCGCGCGCCTCGCGTGCGAGCAGCATCTGGGTGCCACCGGGAACCCAGCCGGCGAACTCGGCGTAACCGAGCTGCGGCGTCAGCGCAGCCGGTGGCACCACCTCGATCGTCCACTGCGACCCGTGCTTTCGGAACAGCCACAGCTCGCGCCAGGCTTCCAGCGGTTGCACCGCCACGGTTGCCGCATTGCCCTCGCGGTTGACGGTGGCCGAGGGCGTCCACACCAGCGAATAGGTGCAACGCTGGGCCAGCGGGTTGGCGGCATCGTGCTTGGCGTCGACCAGCAGCACGCAGGTCTCGCTCGGTTGGCCGGGCCGG
>Ga0306924_10001943_pt1 | contig 19245 bp, 18 predicted proteins | sample sta12Can44000111_FD_203756 | JGI IMG/M metagenome (GOLD analysis project Ga0306924, IMG submission 203756) | Lab enrichment of tropical soil microbial communities from Luquillo Experimental Forest, Puerto Rico - statanox.12C.anox.44.000.111 (v2)... | ecosystem: Environmental > Terrestrial >...
TATCTCGAAGTCGCCGCTGCCGGTGCCGCGCAGTCCCAGGCCATCCCACGTGTCGATGATGCGGGCCTGGTCGGCCGGCCAGATCGCGAGCAGCGGCTGCGGCAGGCCGTTGGCGCGCAAGACAGGCGACCCGTCCTCGTCGCAGACCATCGACATCCCGCCGAGCCAGGTCGCGAAGGGAGAACCGCTCGCGAACGGCCACTGGCCGCTGACCCGGTAGCCGCCCTCGACCCTGACCGCTTTCCCGGCCATCCGGCCCAGGTTCATCGCGAGGATCAAGCGCCCGCCGCCACGCTCCCGGAAGCGCTCGAACGTCTCGGGGTCGAGGAACGTGAGCCCGATGCCCGACTGGATGAACGCGTTCCACCCGACCGACGCGTTGATTCGCGACAGCTCCTCGATCATCTGCAGCCACTCGACCGGCTCGGCTTCGAGGCCGCCGAGCTCATGCGGGAGCATCGCCCGGAAGACGCCGGCGTCGTGGAGCGCGTCGACGAGCGGCGCCGGCATGCGCGCCTGCTCGATAACCTCCGCGTGCTCGCGGATCAGCGGCTCAAGCGAACGGGCGACATCAACGAGCGAGCCCACTAGTGCTCGTGGATGATCACGCCGCGGATGTTCTTGCCGTCGTTCATGTCCTGGTAGGCCTGGTTCACCTGGTCGAGCGTGTACTTGCGGGTGATCAGCTCGTCCAGCTTGAGCTGGCCCGACTTGTAGAGGCCGAGCAGCATCGGGATGTCATAGAGCAGGTTGCTGTCGCCGGCCAGCGCGCCCCGGATCTGGCGGTGGTAGCCGATCAGCATGCCGGCGGGGAAGTGCACGGCACGCTCGGTGATGTGGCCGACGGCGGTGATCGTCACCTTGCCGCCCTTGCCGGTCATCATGACCGCGGCGGTCACCATCTCCTCGGTGACCACGCCGGGCGTCATGATCACGTGGTCGGCGAGCTGGCCCCAGGTGGTCTCGACCACGAAGTCATGCGCCTGCTTGGCGGTGGCGAACGCGTGGGTGGCGCCGAACACGGTGGTGGCCATCTCCCGCTTGAACTCCACCGGGTCCACCACGACCACGTTCTTCGCGCCGGCGAACCGGGCGCCCTGCACCGCGTTGCTGCCCACGCCCCCCGCCCCGAAGATCACCACGGTGTCCCCGGCCCGCACCCCGGCCGCGTGCACCGCGGACCCCCAGCCGGTCGGCACGCCGCAGCCCGTCAGGCACAGGACCTCCCACGGGATGTCCTGGAAGTCCTCGCGCAGCGGCACGGTGGCCCACTCCGACACGACCGCGTACTGGGAGAAGGTGCCGAGCGTGCAGAAGCCGCCGATGTCCGTGTCGCCTTCATGGAAGCGCCACGTGCCGTCCTCGAACATGCCGGTGCCGGCGTTGAGCCCTTTCACGCACATGTTCGAGTGCCCGCTCGAGCACGGCCGGCAGGCGCCGCAGGCCGGGATGTACGAGCAGACGACCTTGTCGCCCGGCTTGACCCGCTGCACGTCGGGGCCGACGGACTCGACGATGCCGGCGCCCTCGTGCCCGCCCACGACCGGCAGCCGGATGGGGGCGTCGCCGGTGGTGATGTGGTCGTCGGAGTGGCAGAGCCCGGCCGCCATCAGCTTGACCCGTACCTCGTGCGCCCTCGGCTCATCGAGCTGCAGGTCGACGAGTTCCCACCCGACGTGGGGAGCCCGGGCGATGGCGGCGCGAGTGGTGATGCTCATTTTCTGCGGTTCCCTTCCCGGACGAGTGCTAGTGCTCGTGGACGATCACGCCGCGGATGTTCTTGCCGTCGAGCATGTCCTGATAGCCCTCGTTGATCTCGTCGAGCTTGTAGCGGCGGGTGATCAGCTCGTCCAGCTTGAGATCGCCCGCCTGGTAGAGGCCGATGAGGAGCGGCACGTCGGACAAGGGGCTGCAGCCGCCGTAGATCGAGCCCTGAATCCGGCGCTGGTAGCCGATCAGCATGCCAGGGTTCTCGTCGATCATGCCTTTCCCGACCGCGGTGACCGTGACCTGGCCGGTCTTGCCCACGACCTGGATGGCGTTCTTGATCACCTCGTCGCTCAGGATGCCGACCGTGATGATCGCGCGGTCGGCGAGTTCGCCCCAGGTGGTCTCGACCACGAACTCGCGTGCTTCTTCGGCGGTGGCGAAGGTGTGCGTGGCGCCGAACACCTTGGCCATCTCCCGCTTGAACTCCACCGGGTCCACCACGACCACGTTCTTCGCCCCGGCGAACCGGGCGCCCTGCACCGCGTTGCTGCCCACGCCGCCCGCGCCGTAGATCACCACGGTGTGCCCGGCGCGCACGTCACCGGCGCGCACCGCCGATCCCCACCCCGTCGGCACGCCGCAGGCGACCAGGGCGGCGACGTCGAAGCCGATCTCGTCCGGGATCTTGATGACGGAGAACTCGTGCACGACCGCGTACTGCGAGAACGTGCCGAGTACGCACAGGCCGCCGAAGTCCTCGCCGCCCTGGTGGAACCGGAACGTGCCGTCAGGGAACATCCCGGTGCCGGCGTTCTTGCCGGCGTCGCACAGGTTCTGGCGGCCGGTCGCGCAGTACCGGCACTTGCCGCAGGCGGGGATGAACGAGCAGGTGACGTGGTCGCCTTCGTTGACCCGTGTAACGGACGGGCCGACCGCGTCCACGATGCCCGCGCCCTCGTGCCCGCCGACGACCGGCATGCGCATCGGCGCGTCGCCCTTCTGGATGTGGTCGTCGGAGTGGCACAGGCCGGCCGCGAAGAACTTGATCCTGATCTCGTTCGCCTTCGGCTCGTCCAGCTCGAGTTCGGTGATCTCCCATGGCTGGCCGGGCACCCGGCAGACCGCGGCTCGCGTGGTGATGCTCATGTGGACCCTCCTCGGATGGCTGCGGGCGACCGCCGGCACGCGGTGCAGACGGGCAGGCCCGCGGCTAGTTCATAATCCAACGCTCGCCGCTTCGGCGCCACCGCCCACTCCAGCCGGCACAATTCAGGGAAGGGAAAATTGGTTGCCGCGACCAAGGCACGCTAGCTGAGTTCGAACACGGCCTGGTCGCCCGGGCGGAGCTCGCGGACGTCGCCGGGTATTCCGGCCTGTATCGGGTGGCTCGCGCCCTCAGGATGGACGGCTAGCGTCAGCCGGCCGCCGCTGAGCGTGACCAGGATCGGGGCCGCCCGGAACCGCATCGGGAAGGACAGGCTGCCAAGCCCGCTGGGCAACTGGGGGTCGAAGTACAGCGCGTCGTCGCGGATCTGGGCGCCCGCGTAATACCGCTGCACGACATCGAGCGTCCCGGCCATGACACCCAGGTGGATCCCTTCCTTTGTCGTGCCGCCCTGGATGTCGTCGACATCGCTGCGGAGCGCGACGAGAAACCGGTCCCACGAGCTTTCCGGGTCGAGGCTAGCGAGTACTCCCGCGTGGGTGACGAAGGACAGCGTCGAGCCGTGCGACGTCCGCCGGTCGTAGTACGCGACGTTCCGCGCGGCCGTGTCGGAACGGTAGTCGTACCCCAGCCGCTCGAAGATCTCGCGCAGTTCCGTGCCTGAGAAGAGGAAGAAGAGCATCACGGTATCGGCCTGTTTGGCGATCTTGTAGCGGTTGGGGTCGTCACCCTCCGAACGCAGGATCCGGTCGAGCCGCTGGATGTTCTCGTACTTCGCACGGTAGGCGTCCCAGTCGAGTTCCTCGAGCTCATCCCAGCCTTCGAACTGGCTGATGATGCCGTCCTCATGGAAGGGGACGAACATCCGGCGGCTCATGTCCTGCCACAGCGCCAGTTCGTCGTCACCGATACCGCGCCGCGCGCGCACTCCTTCCATGCTGCTCGCCGAGAGCAGCGACGGGAGCTTCCCGGCGATGTCGCACAGCCACGCCACCATAACGTTGGTGTAGGCGTTGTTGGCCAGTCCGCCCTGCTGCGCGCCCGGGTACTTCTCGTGGAACTCGTCGGGGCCCATCACGCCGTGGATCTCGTAGCGCTCCCGAGCGGGGTTGAAGTGCGCGATAGACGCCCAGAACCGCGCGATGTCCAGCATCATCTCGGCGCCGTAGCTTTCCAGGAACGCGTAGTCGTGGGTGGCCTGGAAGTAGTTCCAGATGTTAAAGAAGATCGCGGCGTTAACGTGCCGCTGGTTTTGGCTGAGGTCAGGCTCCCAGCGACCTGACAGCGGGTTGAGGTGGACACGCTGGGTCTCCTCGATGCCCTCGCTCCCGCTCTGCCACGGGAACATCGCACCGTGCAACCCGGCCTCCCTGGCGGCCGCCCGAGCCTCCCCGATCCGGCGGTAGCGATACATCAGCAGCCCTCGCGTGACCTCGGGCAGGCGGACATTGAAGAACGGGAACGCGTAAATCTCGTCCCAGAACACGTGCCCGCGGTAGGCCTCGCCGTTCAGCCCGCGCGCGGGCAGCCCCGCGTCGAGATCTGCGGTGTGCGGGGAACAGACCTGGAGAAGGTGCGCGGTGTGCAGCCGAAGCAGCACCTGGACCTGCTCGTTTCCGGACACGCGCGCGTCGCACGTCCGCCACAATTCGTCCCATGCCGCGCTATGACGCTCGAACGCGGCGGGCAGGTCGCTGTGGCGGGCCGCCGACCTGGCAGCTCTCACCAGCGTGTCGCTGACCGCCGGGTCCCGCGACGTATAGAAGGCGACCATCTTCTCGACCCGCGTCGCCTCGCCCTGGCGGACCTCGAAGGCCAGTACCTGCTGGATGTAATCCTCCATCTGGTGCAGCGTCCGCCTCGTGGGTACCGGCTCGCCGCCGCGAAACACGCGCGTGCGCGTCGCCTGGCTGATGTACAGATTCGACTGCCGGGTCTCGGCCTTGAGCGCGATGACCTCCGGCCCGAACGTCCGCGGTGAAACGGGGTTCAGGTGGCGGCCTTCGAGCCGCCGATAGCGGGCCACGCCGGTGTTGCTCACCCGGGCATCGAGCGCTGAGATGACCTCGACCTGCCCGGACCAGTCCTCGGGGGTGAGGGTCCACTCGATCCCTGCGTGGTGCGGATCGGCCATGCTGACGAACCGGCGGCTTGTCAGCGTCGTCTGCCTGCCGGTGCGGTCACGGAAGCGGAGGTGCCGAAGGACGGTCGCGTCGCGGATGTGGTATTCGTGGCGGTAGCCGAGCAACTCGACATCATCGAGCCTGATCGCGTCCTCGCCTTCGATACGCAGCTGGAGGACCAGCCAGTTCGGCAGGTTGACTAGGTCCTCGTTGAGGACGGGCAGGCCGCCCATCATCGTCGTCTCGCGGTTGTAGCCGCCGTGCGCATACGTGCCCGGGTAGTGCACGCCGTCGGCGTCTTCCCATTCCGCCGCACCACGCGTGCACAGGTAACCATTGCCCGTGGAGGTCAGCGCCTCCCGCAACCCCTCGGTCCGGGGATCGAAGCCGTCATAGCCGAGCAAGAAACCGTCCACCGCACCCCCTATCGGGTCGACCGCGGGCCATAGGCCGCGCGGATCTGCTGCTCTGTTTCCTCTCGTGGCAGGTAAACGTTCAGTTCCGTGCCGGTACAGCGCTGAGCGCCCATCGCATTGCCGTACTGGCAGGCCACGACGTAATCCCGGTAGGCGAGGTAGCCGTAGGCGAGTCCCCCGGCGAACGAGTCGCCGGCACCGGTCGTGTCTACGACGCGGTCGACTTTGATGCGATCGACGAACTGCCCGGCGACCCCGCCGGAACCGTCCCGGTAGAAGGCTACGCAGCCGCGCTCGTCGAGGGTCACGCACACCGCCCCGACACCGCGGTCCAGGCAGTGCTGCGCCAGGTCGCGCAATTCTTCATCGCTCAGCCTCGGCGGATCGGCCGCCACCCGCGCGGACTTGCCGAGCCACACCGACCCCGCCTCCTCGAGGTTCATCTTCAGGATGTCGATGTACGGAAGCCATACGTCCAGGTCAGCCCACACCCGTGGACGGCGCTCGCCATCGGAGGTCAACGTCATCGTCGGGCCGTGGGCATCGAGCACGACGGTCGCATCGCTGTGGTCCTTGATGTGCCGCAGCGTCGGCTGTCCCACCTCGTAGTCCGTGATCGGGACGCATACGATCACGTCCGCGTCGAGCACCTGGTCGACATCGGCCGGCAGGATCGGGTTCATGAAGCTCGCCTGCCGTTCGGCGCGACGATTCTGGTCGATGTAACGCAGCTCGACGACATCTCCCTGGTCGGTCGGCGACGTTATCCGGGAGGTGTCGATATTCGGGAAGGATCCCAGGATCTGCCTGACAGGACCCACGTCCCGCTGGCGGACGTGTGATACCGGGACGATCGTGTCGCCAGCATCCAGCAGAGACGAGAGGGCAGCCGCCGTGTAGATGACGCATCCGTACTTCTCGAATCGCTCACCGGCGCGGGTCACGACCTGGTCGCGAGGGATTGGCCCCAGCACCGCGACCTTGCGACCCTCCCGGCTTTTGATGTCACTCATCACGAACACCTCCGGCGCCGGACCTCCACCCAGCAGTGCCATTGTCAAGCCAAGGTGGCGGTGCCCCGCAAGCGGGTCCGTCCGGGGCTCAAAAAGCATCGTTGCGGTGGGAGTCAGCCGGGTCCGTTCCGGCTAAAGGAAACCAGCGGCGGCGCGGACGAGTTTCGGGTGTCGCGTATTCGGCTCCTGATCGTGGTGGGCTGTCTTTTACCTGCTGACGCCGTTAATAGAGATCCGAGGGTTCTCCGGATCCGGGGTGGAGCTGGTCGCGGCCCAGCTGGTGCGGGCCCGCGCATACCAGGCCCAGCCCGCTGCCAGCAGGATGATCAGCGTCTCCACGCTCAGCGCCGCGATGCCCAGCGGGCAGCGCCAGTTGCCCACATCGCCGTGGTCGTCGAGGAAACCCCCGGGCAGGGAGCGGGTCAGCACGTAACCGGCCAGGGCGGCGACGGCCAGGCCGCCGGCTGCCGCCCAGGCCAGCCACTGAGAACGGACGATCATCGCTCCGCCGGCCATGATCGCAGCAGCGATGATCCCGAAATACCCGATCCCGACTATCGGCTCCGGACCCAGGGTGCCCGGCAGGTCGAGGACATGGATCACCGCTAGCGCGGCCAGCGCCAGTACGGCCGAGGCGCGCGCGATCACGTCGGTGTCCGGGGACGGCTGAACTTGGCCAAGACGATCAAGCATCTGTGTTCTCCATAAATTTCGCAGTGATGGGGCGTTCAGTGGCGGGGACCGGCCTGCTCAGGGCGGCGGACTTTCCGGGGCTGCGGTTGCCTGGCGGCCCGCGGTAGCCAGGACACCCACGGCCACCAGGACTCCGAGGGCGGCTGTGGCCCCGTCGGGGATCGTGTAGGCGGCGCTGAAACCGGATGCTGCGGCTTGCGGCGCCGACGCCGTGCCGATGAGAACGGCGGCCCAGCCTGACCAGCGCGCGCCACGCTGGCAGCCGCGCGCGGTCCAGACGCTGACCGCGGCGGCGGCAAGGCCCGCCGACACCGGCATGGCAGCTTCCCCCGCCTGCCTGACGGCCGCCGCGACGAGACCGCACCGGGTCAGATCCAGGGCAGCCGCGGCGAGCAGCATGATGGCGGTCACGCGCCGGCTGGGCAGCCTGCTCGCGATCGGTCCCGCCGCGCCGCCAGCGGCGACCGCGCGCGTGCCGTCCGGCAGGTGACCGGTCTCAGGAGGCGGCCGCTTCATGGGTGTCTAGCTGCTCGCGGAGCGCCTGCAACGCATAGTGCAGCCGTGATCTGGCCGTGCCGTGCGGTATCCCGAGCTGGTGGGCGGCCCTCGCGACGCTGTCCCCCTGGTAGAAGATCTCCACCAGCACGGCGCGGTGCGCGGGCGATAGTTGCCTGAGGGCGCCGGTAACCAACTGCCGGTCCAGGACCTGATTCAGTCCGGTGTCGTCGCGGCCTTCCTCGGCGGGCTGCGCCTGCACGGTGACCGGCCGGGACCGGGCCGCACGGTCAGCGTCGATGAGCAGGTTACGGGCGACCCGGAACAGCCATGGCCGGACAGGCCGATCGCCAGCGGTCAGCTGCGGCAAGTGCCGCCAGGCCCGGATGAATGTTTCCTGAACGATGTCGTCGGCACTGGCCCGGTCAGGACAGAACTGTGCGACGTAACCGTGCAGTGCCCTGGCATGACGTGTGTACAGCGAGCGGACCGCGGCGTCCGCGTCGCAGGCCGACTCGTCGCGGGCCGCGTCCTGAATGGCTATCATGACTACTAACACGGATAGTAGAGATCGATTGTTCAACGGCGCCGCCAGCAGCCAGATCCGGCTGAGACGCGGACCGGCCGACGTGAACCAGCCGCATGTTCTATCCGTTTTAGTAAACAGCGGTGAACGCACCGCTCGGCGCAGGCATGTCCGGGAGTCGAAGATGCGTCAGTTCGGTGAGCTCGAAGCCGTGATCATGGACCGGCTGTGGCAGTGGGGCAAGCCCGCGCTGGTCCGCGAGCTGGTCGATGACCTGCGCAAGGACCGGCCGATCGCCTACACGACGGTGATGACGGTGATGGAGAACCTGCACCGCAAGGGGTGGCTGCGCCGACACCGGGACGGCCGTGCCTGGCGCTATGAGCCGACAGGCTCACGGTCGGGGTACACCGCGGCGCTGATGAGCGACGCGCTGGATACCAGCACGGACCGGCGCACCGCGCTGGCCCATTTCGTGCTGCAGATGAGCCCGCACGATGCCGCGCTGCTGCAGCAGGCACTCGATCAGGCGCGCCGCACCAGCGAGGAGGGCGGATCCTAGTGACCGTCGCCACCGTCCTCGTCCTGTATGCGGCCTGCGTCGGCACTCTGGGGTCTCGGATGCTCGGCCGGGCCGCGTGGCCATCCCGGGCGCCGCTGCTGGCGATCGTCACCTACCTGTCCGCCGCCTGGTCGGTCGTGGCCGCGCTCGGGCTGGCCGGCCTGACCCTGGCGATCCATGCGACCGCTCTGGCCAGTGGCCTGAGTGAGCTGATCGGCGCCTGCGTCCTGCGGCTTCGCGACGCCTACGCCACTCCGGGGGGCGCCACGGTCGCCGGGCTCGGCCTAACCCTCGCCGGAGCGGTAGTGGCCCGCACCACAGTCGCCGCGGTCGCGCACCTGCGCGGCGTCCGCCGCCATGCGCTCCAGCACGCGGAAGCCGCGCGCCTGGTCGGACACCGCGACCCGGTCCTCGGCGCCGTCCTAGTCGACCATGCGCAGCCAGCCGCCTACTGCGTCGCGGGCCCGCACCCGACCGTGATCGTGACCACCGGCGCGCTGCGGAAGCTGGATCCCGATCAGCTCGATGCCGTGCTGGCGCACGAACGAGCGCATCTGGCCTACCGCCACCACCGGCTGGTGGCGGTCGCCAGGATCGTGTGCCAGGTGCTTCCGTTCATCCCGCTGACGCGGGATACGGCTACCCAGACGGCGCGGCTGATCGAGATGCACGCCGACGATGTGGCGACAGCCGCGCACGACGGTAAGGTGCTGGCCACCGCGCTGGTCGCGCTGGCCAGCACCGCCAGTCCCGCACCCGGGCTGGCCGCGGCCGCTACCGACGCGGTGCAGCGGATACAGCGGCTGCTCGGCCCGGCTGAACCGCTGGGCCGGGTCCGGGTCCAGCTGCTGCGCGCCGGAGCCGGCGGGCTCGCGCTGGCCCCGGTGCTGCTCGCGCTGGTCCCGGCCGCGGTGGCGCTCGCACTCGGACGGGTTCCAGTCGCCTAGAGACCAGGCCCTAGCGATGAACACCGGCTGTCTACTATCCGTGTTAGTAGACAGCCGGTAATCAGTTAGGAGCCAGCCGTGCGACACTCAGGAAACATCGCGGGCACCAGCCCAGCAGGCGAGCACGAGGAACGGCCGGTCCTCCCTGCCGGAGGGGTGCGGCGCACCACCCGGCTGGCCGCGCTGCCGCTGCGGCATGCCGCGCGCACCGCCGCCGCCGCCACCCGCCTGTCCCGGGCCGCTGCCGACCAGGTCGCGGCCCGCACCGCCGAGCAGCTGTTCGGCACCCTTGGCGAGCTTAAGGGCGGAGCGGCGAAGCTCGGGCAGGCGATGTCGGTGTTCGAGGCAGCGATGCCGGAGGAGATGGCGGCGCCATACCGGGCGGCGCTCAGGCGGCTCACCGACGCGGTGCCGCCGATGCCGGCCGAGGCCGCATGCCGGGTCATCACGGCCGAACTGGGCGCCGCCTTCGGGCCGGCCTGGCGGGAACGGCTGGTGGACTTCGACGACACGCCGCTCGCGGCAGCCTCGATCGGCCAGGTGCACCGCGGACGGTGGCGCGACGAGCGCGGGCGGATCGCCGAGGTGGCGGTCAAGGTGCAATACCCCGGTGTGGGCCAGGCGCTGCGTTCGGACCTGCGACAGGCCAGGCTGCTGGCACGGGTGATGGCGCGGCTCACCGGGCTCAATGTGTCCGGGCTGGCCGACGAGCTCGCGATGCGGGTTGTCGAGGAGCTGGACTACGTGCGCGAGGGGCGTATCCAGCACGAGGTCGCGGCCGCGTTCACCAGCCGCGCCCCGCAGGCACTTGCCGAAGCCCGCGCCGCAGGCGTACGTGAGCCGGAGGGCCGGACGAGGGTCACTGTCCCGGCCGTGTATACGGCGACACCGCGAGTGCTCATCACCGCATGGCTGGATGGAGTGAGCCTGTCCACGCTGCTCGACGGGCGCATGGACCGTCTTCCGGCGGGCTGGCGCGAACTCAGCCCTGGCGACGCGGCAGACGCGGCCGCCAGGCTGCTCGGGCATGCCATTTACGCGCCCGCGGCATGCACCGGCTGGATGCACGCTGACCTGCACCTGGGCAACTTCCTGCTGCTGCCGGGCGGCGGGCTCGGCATGCTGGACTTCGGCGCGGTCGCCGCCGTGCCCGGCGGCATCCCGGCGCCGTTCGGGCAGCTGGCCGCGGCGGTGCTCGCGGGCGACGGGCCGATGGCCGTGCGGCTGGCCCGTCAGGTCGGCGCGCTTGCCATGGACCTTGAACCGGACCCGCGCCTGATCCTCGAGCTGCTGCACCCCATCGTCGCCACCGCGGCCGGCGAGAGCTTCACCTACTCGCGGCCCTGGCTGCGCGGGCTCATGGCCCACTTCACCGAACCGCGCTTCGCCCCCGCGCTGCGGAAGCTGACGCCGCCGCGCGAATACGCGCTCGTCTGGCGGGCGACGATCTCGGCCGCTGGACTGTTCTCACAGCTAGCCGCGACCGTGCCCACCCGCGGGTTTCACCTGGCCTACTCCCCTGGGTTCCGCGACGGCATCCTCGGCAGCAATCGGCGCTGGCCGTCACCGGCGTGACCGAAGTCACGGTCGTCCTAGCCGGGCTCGCGCGGCTTGTCAGGCGGTTGGGTACTTTCTTCCGGGCCGTCGGGGACGACGAGTTCGCTGGGCTCGAAGCCGCCTTCGGCGGCCACGGCGGCCAGTTCGTAACCCAGCGACTCGCGCGCGGGGGGCGCCGGGGCGGGCCGGCCGGTCAGCGCCGAGGCGATGGCCGCGATCACACAGGCCCCGATGGCGAACCCGAAGGCGACGCCGATCCCGTGGTGGAACGGGCCGGTGATCAGGTGCGGGAAGAACTCCCGCCCGGCCAGGTACGCGGCGTGCGCGGCGGGCAGGTGCGCCAGCAGCGGGCCGAGCAGCTGCTGCATCGGGTTGTAGCCGAGGAAGGAGGCGAACAGCACGCCGATCGGGGGCAGGTGCGAGATCGGCGCGGCCGCGTGAGCCGGGACGCCCTGCGCGGTGAGCCCGCCGAACAAGGCGGCCGGCAGCGTGCTGGACAGGCCGGCCACCATCAAGGTGAAGAAGATGCCGATCGACAGCACGAACGCGGAGTTCTGGAAGGTGGCGATCATGCCGCCAGCCGCCCCGCGCTGGCTGGGCGGGACCGAGTTCATCATCTCCGCCCAGTTCGGCGAGAAGAACAGGCCGGAGCCGAAGCCATTGAGGGCGATGACGAGCGCGAACTCCCAGTAGGCGAAGTTCACCGGGACGAAGATCAGCATCAGGAAGGTCGCTCCCGTCAGCAGCGCGCCGCCCACGGTGAACGGCTTGGCGCCGAACCTGTCGGACAGGATGCCCGACAGCGGCGCCGCCAGCAGGAAGCCGAGCGTCAGCGGCACCAGGTAGATGCCCGCCCACAGCGGGGTCTGGCTGTAGCCGTAGCCGTGCAGCGGGAGCCAGATGCCCTGCAGCCAGATGATCAGCATGAACTGCATGCCGCCCCGGCCCATCGCCATGGACAGGCTCGCGATGTTCCCGGCGGTGAACGCCCGGATCTTGAACAGCGAGATCTTGAACAGTGGCTCGGCGACCTTGGTCTCCACCCACACGAAGATGATCAGCAGGACCACGCCACCGATCATCGCGGTGAGCACCCATGGGTTGGTCCAGCCCATCGGGTGCCCGCCGTATGGCATCAAGCCGTAGGTGATGCCGACCAGGAGCGAGATCAGGCCGACCGCGAACAGCAGGTTGCCCCACCAGTCCATCCGTGCGTGCTTGCGGACGCCGATGTCGTGCAGCATGAAGTACGCCCAGATGGTGCCGAACACGCCGATCGGGGCCGAGACCAGGAAGATCAGGTGCCAGTTCACCGGGGCGAGCACGCCGCCGAGGATCAGGCCGATGAACGACCCGGCGATCGCCGCGATCGAGTTCACGCTGAGGGCGGTGCCGCGCTGGTTAGCCGGGAACGCGTCGGTGACGATGGCGGCGGAGTTGGCGAACAGGAACGCGCCGCCGATGCCCTGCACCACCCGCCAGACGATCAGCCACATCGCCCCCTGCGCGCCGTGCATCCAGGTCACGGTCAGGAAGATCGAGGCCACGCTGAAGATCGCGAAGCCCAGGGTGTACATCCGGACCCGGCCGAACATGTCGCCCAGCCGGCCGAAGGACACCACCAGCACCGCGGAGACAACGAGGAACCCCATGAACATCCACAGCAGGTAGCTGGTGTTGCCCGGGCTCAGCGGGTTCAGCCCGATGCCGCGGAACACGGCGGGCAGCGCGATCAGCACGATCGACTGGTTGATCGTGGCCATCAGCATGCCCAGCGTGGTGTTGGAAAGCGCGATCCACTTGTAGCGCGGGCCGAGCGGTCGGCCAGCCCGCAAAGGCGCGCCTGCCACCTCGGAATTTACCGTCATGGGCGGATGCTCCCCACCTGAAACTCAACGGGAACTTGCTTGTCTTCAACTAACAATGACTATCAGACAAGCATCCGCACCCGTAAGCCCGGGCGGTGATTTACGTCGACGGTCGCTCGGCGAGGGCAGCGAGCCGGTCCATCGATGCCAGTAGCCAGTCGGCGGTGGTCCTGCGGGCTCGCGGCAAGCGCGACCGGTCTGTCAGCCGGGTCCAGTCGTAGGTGTGCGTGACGCGCGTGCTTGACTCCCCGACCGGCTCGAGTTCCCAGCGCCACAGGTGCCCGGGCCGCGCCCGCCCCACGGGGGCGGGCATCCAGGCGATCAGGCGGCCCTCTTCGAACTCGACTACGTAGTTCTCCCGGATGCCGCCCCGTTTGAGCGTCATCGTGAACACGTCGCCCGCGCGGCGCACGCGCTGCCCGGCGGGGGCGGTAGCCAGGTTGTTGTTGCCGTCCCAGCGCGGCTGCTGCGCCGGGTCGGCGATCAGCTCGAATATCCGCCCGTGCCCGGCCGCGATCTCGCGACTGGCGCTGACTACTCGCGGCTCCTGCTCAGCTGTCATGCGCCCCATCCAAGCACCACCTCCCGTTCCGGCGGATGGAGGACACGGGGGGACCCCGGCTGGCAGCGGCATCACAAGACGTCGTTCACGTCGTTCACGTCGTTCACGTCGTTCACCAGGTCGAGCAGGGTCTCCAGGCCCGCGACGCATTCCCGCAGATCGCTGCCGATCGGATTCACCCGCAGGGTGGTGACGCCACAGTCGCGGTAGGCCCGCAGCCGGTCGCGGACAACGTCGGGCGGCCCGATCAGGTTGGTGCCCAGGCCGATCTCAATCGGCACCCGGGCGGCGGCGGCTTCCCGGTCGCCTGCGGCCCAGAGCCGCTGGACCTCGGCCACGTCATCGCCGAAGCCCTGCCTGGCGAAAGCGTTGTTGTAGAAGTTGTCTGCCCGCGAACCCATCGCGCCGAATGTGAACGCGTACCCGGCGGCATGGCGCCGCCCCGCCGCCTCGATGTCCTCGGTGAACTCCACGCTCACCGCGACCACCAGGTCCAGGTCCGACAGCGACCGTCCGGCCTGCCGCGCCGCCGCCCCGAGCGGGCCGAAGAACACCTCCGACGACCCGGGGAAGAACGAGTTGCCGATCCAGCCGTCGGCCAGCTCGCCGGTGAGCGCGAGGTTCGCCGGCCCGAGCGCCGCCACGTAGATCGGAACGAAGCAGGCCCCGGCGCGGGACCGGATCGCCGCCCCTGCACCGCCAGGCAACGGAAGCTGGTACACCTCGCCGGAATAGGTGAGACGCTCCCCCGCGGTGATTATGCGGATGATGTCGATGGTCTCCCGGGTCCGGCGCACCGGCCGGGAGAACCCGACCCCGTGCCATCCCTCCATCACCTGCGGGCCGCTGGTCCCGATCCCCAGGATGAACCGGCCATCAGAGATGTTCTGCAGGCTCATGGCCGACATCGCCAGCATCGCGGGGGTCCGGGCCCCGAGCTGCGCGATACCGGTGGCGAGGCGAACCCGCTGCGTCCTGGCGGCGATGGCCGCGAGCGGCGTGAACGCGTCGTAGGCCCAGAACTCGGGCACCCAGATCGAGTCCACTCCGACTCGTTCGGCTTCGCGGGCCAGGTCCAGCCACTGCGGGTCCTGGGGATTCACCGACAGCCCGATCGAAAGCGTCATGCCGAAGATTCCTCCCTCTATGTGACTCTCAACAGCCAAGTCTCACAATAGAACTCGGTATCTTGGCGTCAGGAGACGTCTCCAAGCCCGGGACGATGAGGAGGCTGGCCAGCCATGGAGTGGACGGGGGCGCGCTACGCGGACAAACCCACGGTGGAGGTGCGGGTATGGATCGATGCCCCGCCCGCGCGGGTCTGGGAACTCGTATCCGACATCGAGCTCATGCCGGCCATGAGCTCGGAGCTGCAGTCGGTGGCGTGGCTCGACGGCGCGCCGGCCACGGGTGCCAGGTTCACCGGGCACAGCAAGCACGAGGCGCTGGGCGAGTGGGAGACAATCTCACATGTCGTCGAGTTCGAGCCGGAGCGGGTGTTCGGGTGGGCGGTGGAGGATCCCGCCAACCCGAGCGCGCTGTGGCGTTTCCGGCTGGAGCCCAAGGACGGCGGGACTGAACTGTCCGAATGGGTGCAGCTGGGACCGGCCCGGTCGGGCCTGTCGCTCGCGATCGACCAGATGCCGGACAAGGAGCAGAAAATCGTGTTCGTGCGGATGCGCGAGTTCGAGCGCAACATCACCGTCACTCTTGAGCAGATCAAGACACTGGCCGAGGCCTGAGCCGGCGCGGGACGGCGTGATTTTTATCCCGAACGGACCGTGGTTTTATCCATTCCCGCCTGGCAGGGGTTCCAGGCGGGGGGCGGCCCGCGCGGCCAGCGCCGCGGCGACCTCTGGCGGCACCGGCACGTTCGAGCCCTGGAAGCCGCGGAACGGGCGGAACGACCCGAGCTGGACGTCTTCGAGCAGCTCAGACCTGAGCAGCGGCGGGCGGATGCGGTAGTCGAACCGGATGTCGGTCCGCCACCGGAAGTGCGCCGGGTCCGATGGCTGCACGGGATGCTCGTATGTCTCGGACATGATCGTCGCGGCATAGTAGATGCCAGGGGCCTTCGGCCCCACCACCTGCAGCCAGACCCGGTCGCCGACCGCCATCCGGTCCCGGTAGCGAGGCGTCCCCCACCAGTGCTCCCGGGAGGCGGCCAGCGAGGCACCCAGGTCGTGGTGCCGGGGGTTGGCCTGAAAGATCCAGTCAGCCATGACTTCCAGGCTAACGATCCGGCCGAACACCCGACAAATATGTCATTTGTGGGGCGTTCGTGTACGTTACGGAACGGCCCGCCGCGGGGGCACTAGGCGCGAATCGGGGATCACGGCCACGCCGAGGATCTCGATCATCGCCTCAGGCTGCCATAGACCAGTGGTTCCGATCCCCGCCATGGCCGGGTAGACGGGGCCGGCGAGCTCCCGCCAGACGCGCCCGATCTCCTTGCCGTGCGCCTGGTAGTCCGGGATGTCGGTCAGGTAGATCGTGATGCTTACCAGGTCCTCGGGAATGCCTCCGGCCTCGCGGAGCACCGTGAGCAGGTTGCCGAAGGCCTGGCGGAACTGCGCGACGATCCCGCCGGGGACGATCCGCATTGCTGAGTCAAGCGCCGTCTGGCCGCCGAGATAGAGGGTGTTACCGGTCAGCGTGCCGTGCGAATAGCCGCTCGGGGCCGGCAGCACGGCCGGGTTGACGGGGATGGGCAGCAGGCTGGTGGTGTTCACTGGTTCAGCGTAACAGTTATTGACAGATCTCTAACGATCGTGAGAATAATGAAATATGCTCGGCAAAGCGAGGGGAACCGCGCATGGAACCTGACCTCAGCAAATACGTGCTCGCGGGCGACAATTCGCGGTACGCCAGCGCCGGCGGCGCGGTCGTTCCCGTGGTCACCCGGGCGGGGCACGAGCCCGGCAGCACTGCCCAGTCCGGAGGCGTCACCCGCGTCTCGGGCGTGAGCGCCCAGCACACCCCGGCCACCCGGCTCTGGTTCGGCCAGGTGCGCAACGACGCGGGGTACCGCTCGGTGCCGCACCACCACGGCGAGGCCGAGACCGGTGGGTACGTGCTGTCCGGCCGCGCGCGGATCTACTTCGGCGAGAAGTTCGCCGACTACATCGACATGGCGGAAGGCGACTGGGTGTTCGTCCCGCCGTTCCTGCCGCACGTCGAGTGCAATCTCGACCGCGCCCGGCCGCTGACCTGGATGACCGCGCGCACCCCGGAGAACATCGTGGTCAACCTGCCGCAGGTCGACGACGGCGAACTGCCGGACTGGCTGGAGCGCCCATGACACCGCTGGCCCGCACCGGCTACGCGGACACCTTCGCCCGCGACAACCTTCCCCCGGCCGCCCAGTGGCCGGTCCTGGAGTTCAGCACCGACCTGCTGAAGTATCCCGAGCGGCTGAACGCGGCCGCCGAGATCATCGACGTGCCCACCGCGGCCTACAGCCCGGACCGGCCCGCGCTCCAGACCGCGGACGGCACTGTGTGGACCTACGGCGAGCTTCGCGTGCGGGCCAACCAGATCGCCCGGGTGCTGACCGAAGACCTCGGCCTGGTGACCGGCAACCGCGTGCTGCTCCGCTCGCCGAACAACCCGTGGACCGTCGCCGCCTGGCTCGGCGTCATCAAGGCCGGAGGCATCGTCGTCACCACGATGGCAGCGCTGCGGGCCCGCGAACTCGCCCCGATCATCGCCAAGACCAGGCCGTCGATCGCGCTGGCCGACCACCGTCACACCGACGACGTCTACGCCGCCGCCGCCAGCACCGCCCCAGGCCTGCGGGTCGTCGCCTACGGCGGCGACGCCGACGACGACCTGACCCGCCGGATCCTCGGCAAGCCGGGCGACTTCGCCGCCGCCGATACCGCGGCCGACGACGTGGCGCTGTTCGGCCCCACATCCGGCAGCACCGGTGCCCCGAAGGTCACCACCCACTTCCACCGCGACCTGCTGTCGATCGACAACACCTTCGGCAAGATGACCCTGCGGCTGCGGCCCGACGACCTGGTCGCCTGCACCGCCCCGTTCGCGTTCACGTTCGGCCTCGGGATGCTGGTGGTGTTCACTCTCCGCGCGGGGGCGTGCGCCTTTCTCACTGAGGCGGCGGCACCGGCGCAGCTCGCGGACCTTGTTGCCGAGCACCAGGTCACGGTCCTTGCCACCGCGCCCACCGCCTACAAGCAGATCCTGCGGTCCGGCAAGGCCGGCCAGCTGTCCGGGCTGCGCGCCGCGGTCAGCGCCGGCGAGCACATTCCGCGCGAGACCTGGCAGCGGCTGCGGGACGAGGCGGGGCTACGGGTCATCGACGGCATCGGCACGACCGAGCTGCTGCACATCTTCATCAGCGCGGCCGGCGACGACATCAGGCCGGGGGCCACCGGCAAGCCGGTGCCCGGCTACCGGGCTACCATCCTCGACGCCGACGGCAACGAGGCCGCTCCCGGCGTCGAGGGACGGCTGGCGGTGATCGGCCCAGTCGGCTGCCGCTACCTCGACGACGGGCGGCAGTCCAGTTACGTCGTCAACGGCTGGAACGTCACCGGGGACACGTTCGTCAAAGACGACGACGGCTACTTCTGGTACCAGGCCCGCACCGACAACATGATCCTTTCCTCCGGGTACAACATCGGCGGTCCGGAGGTCGAAGCGGCTATCGATACCCACCCGGACGTCGTGGAGTCCGCGGTGATCGGCGAGCCGGACCCCGAGCGAGGCTCGATCATCTGCGCGTTCGTCGTGCTCCGCGACGGCGTCGCCGGCGACACCGCCAAGGCCAGCGAGATCCAGGACTACGTCAAGGGCCAGCTGGCCCCGTACAAGTACCCGCGGGACGTCCGCTTCACGACATCGCTCCCGCGCAACGCCAGCGGCAAGGTCCAGCACTTCAAGCTGCGCGAGATCATCGCGCCGGAGGCCGGGGCGTGAAGATCGCGATCGCCGGGGGCGGCCCGGGCGGCCTGTACCTCGGGGCGCTGATGAAGGGGCTCGACCCGCGGCACGAGGTGACGGTGTGGGAGCGGAACGCCCCGGGTGACACCGTCGGGTTCGGGGTCGTGTTCTCCGACGAGACCCTGGGCGGCATCGAGGGCGCCGACTCCGTCGTGCACGACCGGATGGAGCGCCGCTTCGCCCGGTGGACCGACATCGACATCGCCCGCACCGACTCCCGCGGCGGCGGGCACCGGTTCACCGTCGGCGGGCAAGGGTTCGCGGCGATGAGCCGCAAGGAGTTGCTGCGGATCCTCCAGGACCGCGCGGCGGAGCTGGGGGTGGACGTCCGCTACCGCACGCCCGCGCCAGACGTCGCGGGACTGTGCGCCACCCACGACCTCGTGGTCGCCGCCGACGGCGTCAATTCCGCGATCCGCACACGCTACGCCGGCGCGTTCGGCCCCGACATCGACCAGCGGGTGAACAAGTACATCTGGCTCGGCACCGACCTGGTCTTCGAGGCGTTCCAGTTCTTCGTCAAGCAGACGCCGTGGGGCACTATGCAGATCCACGGCTATCCGTACTCCGCCGCGGGCTCGACGTTCATCGTGGAAACGCACGAGCAGGTGTGGCGCGCCGCCGGGTTCGGCAAGACGGAGCA
>Ga0306924_10001946_pt1 | contig 19243 bp, 11 predicted proteins | sample sta12Can44000111_FD_203756 | JGI IMG/M metagenome (GOLD analysis project Ga0306924, IMG submission 203756) | Lab enrichment of tropical soil microbial communities from Luquillo Experimental Forest, Puerto Rico - statanox.12C.anox.44.000.111 (v2)... | ecosystem: Environmental > Terrestrial >...
CTCGCGCCCGTCCAGGCGGCGCTCTAATACACCAAGGCATCGATTGTATTCGTCGGCGTAGCGCTTGTACGAATAGGGGTGCTCCCCTTGGGCGTAGTTGACGAAATGGCTTAGCTGGCCGGCCATCGGGCCGAGATTGCCGACCTGCCAGAACAGCCATTCCAGAGTTTCCTTGCGGCCCAGCCTGGTTGCCGGCATGAAGCGCCCGGTGCGCTCCGCTAGATGAATGAGGATCGCGCCGGATTCGAACACCGGCGTAGGCCCCTCCTCGTCGTCGTGGTCGACGATCGCCGGCATACGATTATTGGGGCTGATCGCTAAGAATTCGGGTTTGAACTGGTCGCCTCGGCCAATATTCACTGGGATCATGCGGTATTCGAGGCCGCACTCCTCGAGCATGATCGCGACCTTCCAGCCGTTTGGCGTCGGCCAATAATAAAAATCGATCATCGGCTGTTCTCTCCAGTGAACTGGGCAATTTCCCGAGCCGAATAACCGATCTCGGCGAGAACTTCTTGCGTGTGCTCGCCAAGCGCCGGCGCGCCCCGGCGGATTTCCGGTGGGGTTTGCGAAAAGCGCGCCGCGGCCCGAGTCTGGCGCAGGCGGCCCGCCCGAGGATGCTCGGTCTCGACGACGAGGCCCAGCGCCGCAACTTGCGGATCCCGTATGACCTGGCCGCGGGTCAATACCGGACCACAAGGCACGCCGGCCGCGGTCAGGCATTCCAGCCATTCCGCCGCTGGCTGCGCCATCAATGCCTGCTGCGTGAGCTCCAGCCGCGCATCGATGTTCTTCTGGCGTAATGCCGGGGTCTTGAACCGCTCGTCTTCGAGCCATTCCGGTCGCCCGACGACACGCGCCAAACCGGCCCATTGCCGGTCGGTCAACGCCGCCACGGTCATGTACCCGTCCGCGGTCTCGTAGATCAGGTCGAACGCGCTGGCCGGCTCCTGCCGCTCCGGTTCGTCGCCGACGAAAGTCTGACCGCTCATATCAGAGGCCCACAAAAACCCGAGCACGGCTTCCAACATTGAAAGCCGAACATGCTGCCCTTCGCCCGTCCGCTCGCGCGCCAGCAGCGCGGCGGTGATCGCCTGCGACGCGGTGATCGCGGTCAGTTTGTCTGGCAGGATAGTGCGCAGCAGTCGCGGGCGTGCCTCGTCCGAGCCGGCCTGCACCGTGGCCAATCCGGAAAAACCCTGGATCACCGGATCGTAAGCGGGCTTTTCGGCATAAGGGCCTATCTCGCCGAAGCCGCTGATCGAGACATAGACGATTTTCGGTGCGACGGCGCGAACCGGTTCCTCGCCGACGCCAAGGCGATCGGCGACGCCGGGGCGAAAATTCTGCACAAAAACATCGGCGGCAGCGGCCAGCTTCAGCAAGGCCTTTCGTCCGGTTTCCGTTTTCAGATCGAGGACTACCGAACGTTTGTTGCGGTTGTTGTTGAGGAACGAGGCCGTAAACCCGGCCCGCCGGTCACCGCCGGAGCGTGTCGCGTCGCCGCCGTCCGGGGCCTCGACCTTGATCACGTCGGCCCCCTGGTCCCCAAGGATCATCGTCGCGAGCGGCCCCGCCACATTCGAAGTTAGATCGACGACGCGGTACCCGTGCAATGGACCCGGCATGGTTTACCTTTCCTAATGAAACCGCGGCATGACCTCTTGGCAGAGCAGCTCCAACGCGGTCATCACCTGATGGTGCGGGACGAGGCCGCCGCAATTGATCTCCGCCAAAATGCCGTCGATACCGAGTTCGCCTTGCAAGGCGCGTAAGTGATCGGTCACTTCGTCGGGCGTCCCGACAAGCACTTGGCCGTTCAGCGCCTCTTCGTAAGTCAGGTTCTCGATCCGCTTGAGCCGCTCCGCCCGCCCCTCGACCGCGCGGGTGCCGGCGCGGCTCAATGAATCCCTGAGCCTCTGGGCCTGCTCCCGGTAGAAATGCATCAGACTTTCCCGGGGCTCCGCACGCGCCCGCTTTTCGGTCTCGGCGAGATAGGTCGGGACGCGCAGATAGACCTGCCCCCTGCCCTCGTGACCCGCCGCTGCATAGGCTTCGCGGTAGGCGCGGATCTCCGGCGCGAATTCCGAAAACGAGCCATAGCGCGCATTGATGAAAATCGGCAGCCCGCGCTCTCCGACCGCCGGATAGGTGTCCGGGCTCGCGGCGGCGATGCGAATCGGCGGGTAAGGCTGTTGCAGCGGTTGTGGGGCCACCGTGATGTTCTTGAAATTGTAGTACTTGCCCTCGAAGGAGAAATTCGGCTGCGACCACGCCAGCTCGACGATGTCGAGCACTTCGGCAAAGCGGTCGCGGCTTTCCGCGTAAGACACGCCATAGTCTTCGTAGGTGCGCGGCAAACCACTGCGCCCGACGCCAAAGATCAGCCGCCCGCCGCTGATGTGATCGACCGTTGCGGCTTCTTCGGCGATACGTAGCGGATGGCACAGCGGGAGGACTTGGACGGCGATGCCGATCTTGATCCGTTCGGTGCGCGCGCCGACCGCGGCGGCAATGCTGAGCGGCGCCGACAATACCGAACGCAGCGGATCGAAGTGGAGCTCGGCGAGCCACATCGTGTCGAGGCCCCAGCGTTCTGCCGCATCGATCTGCTCGAACGCCTCCGCGAACGCCTCCCTCTGGGTGCGGCCGGGGAGGGCCGGAAACTGGTGGAACATGCCGAATTCCATGCGGCGATCTCCCGTTCGGGGCTCGATGAGGAGCAATATTGCAAACCAACCGTCTCAGACACACAATAACCGTGATGAGCGAAGAGGCTCCCAACTTGGTTCTCGAACACCTCCGCGCCATCCGGACGGAGCTGCATCAGATCCGCGAAGAGCAGCGCGAACAGCGCGGCCATCTGGGCTCGATCGAGCGCAGTATCTCGCACATGACGCGTGAAATCGCAGAGATGGGCTTGCGGCTCGACAGGGTGCATGACCGCCTCGACCGGATCGAGAGGCGCCTCGACCTCGTCGAGGCGTAGGTTGGGCCCCGGCTCACGGAGCCGGGAAATGCGTGCGCAGCTCCTGGCCTCCGGCTTTGGCCGGGTCGGCGTCGATCAGGATGAAAGCAAAGACGGCGGGTGTCGTGCCGTTATTGACCCAGGCGTGCATCGTGCCGCGCTGTACGACGATGTCCCCAGGCTTCATGTGCACAACCTCGCCGCTGTCGAGCTCGAGGTCGCATTCGCCCGACAATAAGAGCGCGTAATCGACCGTTTCGGTGCGGTGCATGAATTTGGGCACGCCCGGCGCGAATTCGGTGATGCGGATGACCGTGCCCTCACCGGTGCCGACGTAATTGTAGCGTTTGACAAAACCCGCACGCTGCGCCGCCTCGGCCGCGTCCGAGGTGTTGTCGACCGGCATTTGGTCGGTCGACCAAATCTCGCAGCCCGAGATATGCGGACGCCCGAGCCGCGGGACTGCGGCCAGACGCTCGTCGGTCTTGACGACGGCCTTACCGTTCGAGTCGTGTCCGGTAACGATCCGCCTTACTTCCAGCGCCATTCCTTCCTCCGTCGGTCTTGCATTTGGCGCGCTGTCGCGCAACGCTAATGCATAACAGATCGACCTGACGAGTGGAGGGTGCGGTGAACGATATATCGCCGACGCAGTTCAAATGGGTGGGAACTCGGCCGATCCGCCCAGACGGCGTGCCAAAGGTCACAGGGCGCGCGATGTACGGCGCCGACTTCGCGACCGCGGGAACCCTTTACGGCAAGGTAATCCGCTCGCCGCATGCGCATGCCCGCATCCGCTCCATCGACACCTCGAAGGCCGAGGCGCTGCTCGGCGTGAAGGCGGTGGTGACCTCCGCGGATTTCCCGGACCATAAATTCGAGTATGTCGGTCCCGAGCGGGTAGCACAGAATTTCTGGCACATTACCCGAAACGTCATGGCGCGCGAGAAGGCGCTGTATGAAGGTCACGCGGTGGCGGCGGTGGCGGCAATCAGCAAGAGCGTCGCCGATGAAGCGGCGTCGCTGATCAAAATCGACTACGAGGTATTGCCGCACGTCATCGATGTCGACGAGGCGATGAAGCCGGACGCGCCGCTGCTGTTCGAGGACATGATCACGCGCGGCATCGAACCGGCACCGGCCCAACCCTCGAATATTTCCAAACGGATCGAGTTCAAGATCGGCGACCTCGAGGCAGGCTTCGCCGAAGCCGACGTAGTCGTCGAGAAGGAATTCAAGACCGCGGCGGTGCACCAGGCCTATATCGAGCCACACGCCTGCGCCGCGCGTTTCGATGCCGATGGCCAGGCCGAGATCTGGGGATCGAGCCAAGGGCATTTCGTGATCCGGGCATTGACCGCGAAGCTGCTCGATATGCCGGTCGGCAATATCCGCGTGACCCCAGCCGAGATCGGCGGCGGGTTTGGCGGGAAGACCGTCGTCTATCTCGAGCCGATCGCCACCCTTCTCGCAAAGAAATCCGGCCGCCCGGTCAAGATTGTGATGAGCCGCGAGGACACATTCAAAGCCACCGGCCCGACCTCCGGCGGCTCCATGTGGGTCAAGATCGGTGTCAAAAAGGATGGCACCATCACCGCGGCCGAGGGCGAGTTCAAGTTTCAGGCGGGCGCCTTCCCCGGCTCCCCGGTCATGAATGCGTGTTTGTGTGCCTTTGCGCCCTATAACATCGCGAACCAGCACACCGTTGGCTACGACGTCGTGTGCAACCGGCCGAAATCCGCCGCTTACCGGGCTCCTGGCTCGCCGATTTCCGCCTTTGCGGTCGAGAGCGTTCTCGACATGCTGGCGAAGAAGATCGACATGGATCCGCTGCAATTGCGGCTCAAAAACGCGGCCCGGCCCGGCACGCCGATGATCTTCGGACCAAAGCTCGCCCATGGCGGGTATGCCGAGACCGTCGAAGCGCTGGTCAATCATCCGGCCTACAAGACACCGCTCGGACCCAATCAGGGGCGCGGCGTGGCGTCGGGCTACTGGTTCAACGGCGGCGGCGAGTCGAGTGCGTCGGTGCAAGTCAACGAGGATGGCACCGTCATCATCGCGACCGGCAGCCCCGACATCGGCGGCTCGCGCGCGTCGATGGCGCTGATGGCGGCCGAGACCCTGGGGATCGACTATCATCAGATCCGTTCGATCGTCGCCGATACCTCGTCGGTCGGCTACACGCATGTGACCGGCGGGTCGCGCGTCACCTTCGCAACCGGCATGGCAGTCGTCGACGCGAGCAAAAAGGTCGTCGACGAACTCCGCGCGCGGGCGGCGATGATCTGGGACGTCGATGTCGATGGCGTCGTTTGGGAGGATGGCCACGCCAAGCCTGCATCCAGCAATGTCGGCGACTTCGCGCCAATGTCGTTCAAAGAACTGGCGGCCAAAAAGGCGCTGACCGGCGGCCCGATCACCGCGGCCGCTTCGGTCAATGCCGGCGGCATGGCGCCCGGCTTCTCGACGCAGTTCTGCGATGTCGAGGTCGATCCCGAGACCGGCAAAGTGACGATCCTGCGATTTGTCGCGGCGCAAGACGTCGGGAAGGCGATCCACCCCTCTTATGTCGAGGGCCAGATCCAGGGCGGCGTCGTGCAAGGGATCGGCTGGGCACTCAACGAGGAATACATCTACGACCAGAAGGGCCGGCTCGATAATGCCGGCTTCCTCGACTACCGCGTGCCGGTCGCCTCCGACATGCCGATGATCGACGCGGTGCTGGTCGAAGTGCCGAACCCGGCGCACCCCTACGGCGCCAAGGGGGTCGGCGAGGTCAACATCGTGCCGCCAATGGCGGCGATCGCCAACGCGATCGACAGCGCGATCCACCGCCGCCTCACCGAATTGCCGATGTCGCCGCCCAAGATCGTCGCCGCCATCGACCAGGGCCAGGCAGACGATTAGTGACGCGAACCCTCACCCGCCTCGCTGCGCTCGGCCCCCTCTCCCGCAATGCGGGAAAGGGGGGGGCCCAGCCCGCCAGGGCTGGGAGGGTGAGGGATTGCAGCTAAGAAGGAGCCAAGCGTGGCCGCGCGGGTAGTCTTCACCTCGGGGTTCAGCCGCCGCTACACCGGCGGCGTGCGCGAATTCACGGTCGAGGCCAAGAACCTGCGCGGGGTCATCAAGGAGATGGACCGCCTCTACCCCGGTCTCGGCGAGCACCTCGAAGAAGAAACCACCGTCGCAATCGACGGCGCCCTCCACGAGACCGCCTATTTCCAGCCGATCCGCGAAGGTTGCGAAATCTTCTTCATCCCCAAACTCGAAGGGGGCTGACAGGTCCGCTTTATCGGCTCGTTGCCGGCGCCGCGCGGGTCAACACGATATAGCCGTGTCCGTCGATCCTCGCGTCGAAAAGGCGACTGACTACAGTCGAGGTTTCGTCCTCCGTGATGACGGCGGGACCGGGAATGACGACGCCGGGCTCGAGGTCGCGGCGGTTATGCATCGCCACCTCGATAAACTCGCCTGCGTCGGGGTCAAAGACGGGGCGGAGGCTCGCCGGCTTTGGCGAATAGGGTCCCGCCTCCGGTGCTGCGACCGCGGACTCGGTCGGCACAGGAGCGGAGAGTAGGAGCACCCAGCTGAGGATTTCGACCTCGACGCCGGGAATGATGCGGCTGTAGAGGCGCCGGTACTCGGCCTCGAACGCCTCGCGAAGCGGCGCCGCGTCGCCGTCGCGGTAGGGGCGGGCCGGCAATGGCACCGCGATTTCATGGCCCTGGCCGCGGTAGCGCATAAACGCGGAACGAGTCTCGGTCAGCGGCTGGTCGTCGGCGCCGCGGCGAACGATGGGCTCGGCCTCGCCGCGCATTGCGGCGAAGAGCGCGTTGGCTGCCGCGGCGTCGAACTGGTCGAGCCGCTGTAATAACGAGCGCACGATCTCGTACGCGATCGGCGCGCGCAGAAAGCCTACCGCCGAGCCGACCCCGGCATAGGACGGCACCAATACGCGGTCGAGCCCCAATTTCTCGGCCATGCGGGCGGCGTGCAGCGGCGCCGCACCGCCGAACGCGACGAGGGTCCTGCCGCGCGCGTCCTTGCCGCTTTCGATCGCGTGCACGCGCGCGGCGTTCGCCATGTTCTCGTCGACGATCTCGCTGACCCCGAGCGCGGCCATCTCGACCGCGAGCGCCAACGGCTCGGCCACCTCCCGTCTCACCGCTGTCTCAGCCGCGCCGCGGTCGAGCGCCATGCGGCCCCCGGAGAAGGCTGCGGGATCGATGCGGCCGAGCAGCAGGTCCGCATCGGTGACGGTCGGCGCGCTGCCGCCCCGCCCATAGCAGGCCGGCCCGGGATCGGCGGCGGCGCTGTCTGGCCCGACGGTGATCCGCTTCAGCCGGTCGACGCGTGCAATCGAGCCGCCGCCTGCTCCAATCTCGACCATCTCGATGACCGGGATGCGCAGCGGCAGACCACTGCCCTTCTTGAAGCGGTAGATGCGCGCGACTTCGAAGGCACGATTGGTCTGCGGCTTCAAATCGTCGATCAGGCAGATCTTCGCGGTGGTCCCGCCCATGTCGTAAGATAGGACCTTGTCGAGCGCGCATTGTCGCGCGATCTCGGCGGCAAAAATCGCGCCGCCCGCTGGGCCCGATTCGACGAGCCGCACCGGGAAGCGGATCGCGGTCTCGACCGAGGTCAGCCCGCCGCCCGACAGCATCAAGAAGAGCGGGCAAACAAAACCCTCGCGCCGCAGCATCGCCTCGAGACCGGCAAGGTACCGGTTGATCAGCGGCTGTACATAAGCGTTGGCGCAGGCTGTCGAGAAGCGCTCGTATTCGCGCATCTCGGGTGATACATCGCTCGACAAGGTGATCGCGACCCCGGGCAGCCGCGCGGCCAGGACCTCCCCGGCCCGGCGCTCATGCGCCGGGTTCGTAAAGCTGTGCAGGAAACCGATCGCGACCGACTGGACGCCCAGGGATGCGAGACGCTCCGCCAGCGAGGACAGCCCTGCCTCATCGAGAGGGACAAGCACCTGGCCACGCGCGTCGATCCGCTCGCGCACTGGAAAGCGCAATCGCCGCGGCACCAGCGGCGGCGGCAGGTCGATATTGACGTCGTATTGCTCGAACCGGTTCTCGTGCCGGATCTCGATCGTGTCGCGAAACCCTTCGGTGGTCACGAGCGCGGTCTTGGCGCCTTTGCGCTCGATGATCGCATTGGTCGCCAATGTCGTGCCGTGGATGATGATCGACAGATCGGAAGGCGCGAGCCCGGCTTCGCGCAACACGGCGTCGATAGCTTCGCGTACCGCCTGCTCGGGCGCCTGGGGGGTCGTGAGGATCTTGGCGCTGTATCGCCGCCCCGCGGTTTCGAGCGCCACATCGGTAAACGTGCCCCCGATATCGACGCCCAGTCTTCCGCCCTCTGCCACCGCACCCTCGCCCGGCCGTCCAGCAACGCCCCAGTCTTTGGCCGCGGCCGAGGGCGGTGTCAATCCGTTGCGCGGCAGTGGCGGCGGCGCCTCCGAGGAGGGCCGCCACCGGTGCGCCGCGTAGGGTCAGGCCGGCTTTATGCCGACTTTGCGCCAGGCGTCCGCGACGGCGTTCTGCTCGGTGCTGGTGGCGCCGTACCGCCGCTTGGCATTGGCCACGGTGCGGCCGGCAAAAGACGGCAAACGCGTCCGTTCGGTTGGAAGTAAGATAGTTAATCGGGACCGTGGGAGGTGTGAGTTGCATCACACTGAGAAGATAAACTTCAAGACGCCCTTTGCGAACAGCAAGCCGGCGCCCGGCCTCAAATTTCGCGGCCGAAGCGGCCGTCGAGCGACAGGGGACCGCCGCCGCGGATCAAGATCGCAAGGCAGACGAGCAGCAGATAGAACGGCACTTCCATGCCGCGGTTTGTCCAGAACCAGCCGATTGGCATATGTACGTGAAATGCCGCCACAAACATGAATCCGGCAAACAGGGCCGCAACCGGCCGCGTCAGCAGGCCGAGGATCAGGCAAACCCCGCCGAAGAACTCCAGGCAACCAATGTAATAGGCCCAGAAAATCGCCGGGTTCAGCCCTTGCTTGGCAAAGCCCTCTATGGTTCTGGCGATGTCGCCTCCCCAGAACCCGAACAGCTTCTGCATCCCGTGCGGCAGAAAAAACAGTCCCGTCGCGGCGCGCACAAGCGGCCAGCTATACGCCTCGACTGTGGTGTAGATGGTTCCCAGCGCGGGAACCACGTAGCGCGGGCGGTTCGTGCTTTCGTAAGCCATGTTTTTTCCCTCCCTCGGATCGAGCGCGAGCGGCACCGATGGAACCCAATTTACCAATGTTAACGCGGCCTTGCGGAACAAATCCGTGTGATGCGGTCGCAGCGCGCTCGCCGGGGTCCGTCAGCGGGCACTTACCTCGGGTATCCGTGGCGGCAGCGGGTTGAAGTTCAGCGGGGCATCCTCTTCGATGCGCTCGCGGCTCGGCAGCTGCGTCGCGTCCCAGCCGCCGCCCAATGCCTGGATCAGCGCGGCGCTGGCGACGAGCCGGCTCTGCCGGATATTGACGGCGGTCTCGGCGTTGGCCAGCGCGGTCTGATCGGCGACGACGACGCTGGTATACGCGACGGTGCCGGCCAGATACTGGTTGTTGATGATCCGCGCCGCCTCAAATGCCGCGGCCACCGCCTTGTCCTGGACATCGGCCTGCTGAGCAAGAATCCGCAGCGCCGCGAGCTGGTCCTCGACCTGCTGGAACGCAGTCAGAACGGTCTGCCGGTAATTGGCAACGTCTTGGTCAAAGACCGCTCGGGCTTGCTCGACTTGGGCGCTGCGCGCGCCGGCGTCGAATATGGTCTGCACAAGGTTCGAGCCAAATGCCCAGAAGCGGCTCGTGGTCGACAACAGGCGGTTAAGGGTGATCGCCGAAGTCCCGTAATCGCCTGTAAGAGTGATAGTGGGATAGAACGCCGCTACGGCAACGCCGATCTGGGCATTGGAAGACGCCATCAGACGCTCTGAGGCGGCGATGTCCGGGCGGCGCTCCAAAAGCGCGGACGGCATCTCTGCCGGTACCACCGGCACCGCGATCTTCGCTTCGGTTGGCGGGATCGAAAATTCGGCGGGTGGCTTGCCGATCAGAACTGCGATCGCATGCTCGAGCTGGGCGCGGGTCACGCCGACTGCGATCGCTTGCGCCTGTGTGCTTTCGAGTTGCGCCTCTGCCTGGGCGACGGCCGACTGATCCGTGGTGCCGCTCTGATACTGATTGCGGGTGATGCGCAGCGATTCGGTATAGTACCCGGCCGCCGCGTCGAGCAGGCGCTTGAGCTCGTCTGCCATCCTCAGCTGCAGATAGTCGCTGGCCAGCGTGCCCTGAGCCGAAAGCCGCGCGCTTGCGATATCGCCGGCGCTCGCCTGGGCGCTAGCCACATCGCCCTCGACGGTACGGCGGATCCTGCCCCAGAGGTCAGGGGTCCAGCTCGCCGAAGCAGAGGTGCTGAATAAGCTGCTAGTGAACCCGGACCGCCCGGCGCCCGTGCTGCTGATCGAGCCACCGCCGGTTCGCGAGCGCTGCGCGTTCGCATTCAGATCAACGGTAGGAAAAAAGCTGGCACGAGCCTGGGCGACGATCCATTCGGCCTGCTGGAACGCCGCTTCGGCGGCCTTAAGGTTCTGGTTGGAGATATCGATCTGTTTTGCAAGATCGTTGAGCAGCGGATCTTGATAGATCGACCACCACGCGCCACGGTCGATCGCGTCAAGCGGTTCGCCGACCTTCCAGCCTGCCTCCTTATATTGCTCCGGCACCGGAGCGCTCGGGCGCTGATAATCAGGCCCGACGGTGCAGCCGGAAAGCAGTGCCAGGGCACTGATCCAACCAGCTCCTCTCCCGCACGGCGTGAAGGGGGCCCTTCTGCCCATTTTCGGCGGCTTCATTCTCCCGGTTCGGGAATGCGGTCCGAATAGAAGCGCGGGTGGCGGGTTCGCCGGCGTCGCTCACCCCAAAGGCGGAAGCGGTCGAGATAGAGGTAGATAACCGGGGTTGTGTAGAGGGTCAGGAGTTGGCTGATGATCAGCCCGCCGACGATGGAAATTCCGAGCGGGCGGCGCAATTCGGCTCCCTCGCCAAAGCCGATCGCCAGCGGCACAGCGCCGAACATCGCCGCTATCGTCGTCATCATGATCGGGCGGAAGCGCTTGAGGCAGGATTGATAGATCGCCTGATGCGAGTTCAAGCCCAGGCTGCGCTCGGCATCGAGCGCAGAATCGATCATCATGATCGCATTTTTCACAACAATGCCGATCAGCAACACGACACCAATCAGCGCGACGATGCTGAATTCCGTATCGGTAACCATCAACGCCAGCACTGCTCCGGCCGCTGCCGAGGGCAAGGTGGAGAGGATTGTGATCGGGTGGACGTAGCTTTCATACAGCACACCCAGCACGATGTAGACCGCAAGCAGCGCAGCGGCGATCAGAAACGGCTCGTTAGCGAGCGATTGCCGAAAGACCTTCGTGGTGCCCTCAAACCCAGCGCGGATCGAGGGCGGCATGCCGAGCCGCCGAACCTTATCCTCAATCGCCGCTGTCGCCTGGCCGAGCGAGGTGTTCGCCGCGATATTGAACGAGATCATCGCAGCGACAGAGAGGTTTTGATGATTGACCGAAAGCGGAGTATTCCCGGTGCCGAAATGGGCAAAGGCCGAGAGCGGGATCATGATTTCGGGAGAGGTGCTGACCGCACCACCAGTCGAGATCGAGCCGCGGCCAGTATTGGCCAGCTTATTGTTGGCTAGGTTGCGGGCCCTATCGCCTGCATTCTGGGTGATCGTTGCAGTCGGATCGCCGTCGTGATCGACCTGCACTTTGCTTTTATTTAAGATTGTACCGGCCAGCGGCTGGGTCGCCTGGGTGCCGCTGACGGGGCCTGCGCTGGTGCTGACATAGATCTGGTTCAAAATTTCCGGGTCTTGCCAGAACTCCGGCGCCACCTCCATCACGACGTGGTACTGGTTTCTGGCGGCATAGATGGTTGATACCTGCCGCTGACCGAACGCATCGTACACGGCGTTGTCGATCTGGCTAATCGTCAGTCCAAGCCGTGCTGCCGTCTGGCGATCGATGATGAGATTGGCTTCCAGCCCATGCTGTTGCTGATCGAGATTGACGTCGGTCACGGACGGCACATCACGCAAGGCGGCTTCGACTTTGGTGGCCCAATGGGAAATTACCGCGAGGTCATCGCCCCGCAGAATGTATTGATACTGGCTCCAATGCCCACCTATCCAAATTTCGGGCCATGCCTGCAACCAGTACCCGGCGACCGATACCTCGCTGAGCTTTTCGCGCCATCTGGCCATCACCTGCTCGGCTGACACATTGCGCTCTGAAAGCGGCTTCAAGGTTGCAAAGACAAAGCAAGTATTCGTTTGGCCGCCTCCAGTAGAGCCGCTGACGCTCTCGACCGCGGGGTCCTGTCTTAAAATTTCCAGAAACTCAGTCATCTTCTGCTGCATGAGCTGGAAAGAGGTGCTTTGGTCGGCGAAAAGGCCGCCCATGATCAGCCCGTTGTCTTGTTGCGGAACAAAACCCTTGGGAATAGTCATTGCCAAATAAACCGCCGAACCCAGCGTCGTAAACAGGCTCAACATGACGACGGCGGGCCATCGCAGGGCTCGGCGCAAAGTGCGGTCGTAAAGGTTCAGCACCGCGTCAAAGAGCCGCTGACCCGTGCGGTACAGCCGCCCGTGTGAGAGGTGGTTCCGGTCGGCGAGCAAGTAGGCGCACATCATCGGTGTGACGGTCAGCGAGACGATCAGCGAGATCACTATCGCCGCCGACAACGTCATTGCGAATTCCCGGAGCAAGCGCCCGATCAGACCTCCCATCAACAAAATCGGTACAAAGACGGCGATCAGAGACAGGCTCATCGAAACGACGGTGAACCCGACCTCGCGGGTGCCCTGCAAAGCTGCCTGCGCCCGCGTCATTCCGCCTTCAATGTGGCGGGTTACGTTCTCCAATACGACGACTGCATCGTCGACTACCAGGCCAGTCGATATTGTCAGGGCCATTAGCGAAAGATTGTTGAGACTGTAGCCCAGAAGATAAATCACCCCAAAGGTGCCGATCAGCGAGACCGGTACGGCTACACTCGGAATGAGGGTTGCACCTAGGTTCCGGAGGAACAAAAAGACGACGAGGATGACGAGACCGATCGCGATAATCAGAGTCCGCTGGACGTCGTGCAGCGATGTCTCAATCGTTTTCGTCCGATCCATCGTTAGATGGATGTTGATGGCACCCGGGATCGATGCTTTGACCTGCGGCAACACGGCCTTCACGCGCGCGAGGGTCTCTATGACGTTGGCGGCCGGCTGCCTATAGAGAGTTACCAAAACCGCCGGCTTGCCATCCGAAAGCCCGAGGTTACGGAGATTTTCGACCGAATCGCGCACTTCCGCAACGTCTGTCAACCGCACGGGCGCGCCCTTCCGATAGGCGATCACCAGTGGCCGGTAGTCCGCCGCATGGCTGGCCTGATCGTTGGCGTAAAGCTGGTATCGGCGGTCGCGATCTTCGATCGCGCCCTTCGGACTGTGAGCATTTGCGGATGCCAGTGCGGCGCGCACGTCCTCAAACCCGATCTTGTATTTGAACAGTGCTAACGGGTTGAGCTCTACGCGCACGGCCGGAAGTGAACTTCCGTTGATCGCTACCTGCCCGATGCCATCGATCTGGGACAAGGCTTGCTGCACCACGGTCGACGCTGCGTCGTAGATCTGCCCGCGCGTCAGCGTGTCGGAGGTCATTGCCAAGATTGCAATCGGCGAAACGGCCGGATTGACCTTGCGATAGGTCGGGTTCTGACGCAGGCTGGTCGGCAAATCGGCACGCGCGGCATTGATCGCCGCCTGAACGTCGCGTGCGGCGCCGTCTATATTGCGATCGAGACCGAATTGCAGGGTGATCCGAGTCTGGCCAATCGTGTTCTCGGAGGTCATTTCGTTCACATCGGCGATGACCCCAAGATGGCGTTCCAACGGTGTCGCGACACTCGCTGCCATTACGTCGGGACTTGCCCCGGGCATTGCCGCAAATACCGTGATCGTCGGAAAATCGATCTGCGGCAGCGGCGCGACAGCCAGCTTGAGATAAGCGAAAAAGCCCGCAAGAACCACGCCTAGGGTCAGCAGCGTGGTGGCCACCGGCCGTTTAACACACAGCCTCGCCAGGTTCACTTTCGGCGCCTTTAACCTACCCGCGGCGCCTTGGTCGGTCCAATCCTGCCCCGGTCCATTATTCGCCGGGTTCAGCGACTTCGCGCAGCGAGAAGCGCGGATGGCTGAGCCGCCAGCGCCGCTGCGCCGAGAGGCGGAAGCGATCGAGATAGAGGTAGATAACCGGTGTCGTGTAGAGCGTCAGCAATTGGCTGACGATCAGCCCGCCGACGATGGAAATGCCGAGGGGATGCCGCAACTCGGCACCTTCGCCAAACGCCACAGCCAGCGGCAAGGCGCCGAGCATCGCCGCCATCGTCGTCATCATGATCGGGCGGAAGCGTTTGAGGCAGGCTTGATAGATCGCCTCGCGCGAGCTCAAGCCGAGGCTTCGCTCGGCGTCGAGCGCGAAATCGATCATCATGATCGCGTTCTTCTTTACGATGCCAATCAGCAATATGACGCCGATCAGCGCCATGATGCTGAACTCGGTGTTCGTCGCTATCAGTGCCAATACCGCACCGGCGCCCGCCGAAGGCAGGGTCGAGAGGATCGTAATCGGGTGTACGTAGCTCTCGTAGAGCACGCCCAGCACGATGTAGACTGCGAGCACTGCGGCGGCAATCAGGTAGGGCTCGTTGGCGAGCGATTGTTGGAACACCGCAGCCGTGCCTTGAAAGCTGCCATGGATCGAGGCCGGCACCCCGAGTTCGCGCATCCGGGCCTCAATGGCAGCAGTCGCCTGGCTCAGGGAGACATTCGGAGCCAGGTTGAACGAAATCGTCGAGGCAACAAACAAGTTTTGGTGATTTACCGCTAGCGGGGTATTGCCTGGTCCAAAACTCGCAAAAGCGGAAAGCGGCACCATAGTCTCGCGAAAGGTGCTCACCGCGGCACCGGTCGAGGTGGAGTTGCGACCGGTATTGCCGAGCGCATTGTTCGCCGCATTGCGCGCAGAGTTGCCGGCGATTTGGGTGGTTGTCGTAGCGGCGCTGCTGCTGGCCTTCGCGGGTACTTTGGCCAGCACCGTGCCCGCTAAAGGTTGCGTCGCCTGCGTGCCGCTGACCGAGCCGCCGCTGGTGCTAACATAGATCTGCTCTAGGGTCTCCGGGTTCTGCCAAAACTCCGGTGCTACTTCCATGATGACGTGATACTGGTTCTGCGCGGCATAGATCGTCGAAACCTGACGCTGGCCGAACGCATCGTAGAGGGCGTTGTCGATTTGGCTGACGGTCAGCCCCAGACGTGCCGCGGTGGCACGGTCGATGACCAGATCGGTTTCGAGCCCCTTTTGCTGCTGGTCTAGATTGACGTCGGTCAGTTGCGGCAGGTGCTGCAGCGCGGTTTCGACCTTGGGGGCCCATTCGTAGAGTTCGTCGGTGTTGTCGGCGAGCAGTGTATATTGATACTGGGCGAAGCTGGCGCGGCCGCCCACTCGGATATCCGTCGCCGGCTGCAAAAAGAGGCGAGCCCCCGCGACCTGGTTGAGTTTCGGACGCAGCCGCCCCATGACCTGCTGCACGGATACCTTGCGCTCGCTTAGTGGTTTCAGCACTACAAAGACAAAGCCGGAATTAGTCTGCGCGCCGCCGGTAAAACCGTTGGCAGCCTCGACTGCCGGATCATGACTCACGATATCGACAAACTCGGCGAGCTTCTGCTGCATCAGTTGGAACGAGATGCTTTGGTCGGCTTGAATGCCGCCGATCATCAGCCCGTTATCCTGCTGCGGAATAAATCCCTTGGGCACGATCGTGAAAAGGTAGACGGCGAAGGCCAATGTCGCCAGCAGGCTAAGCATAACGAGCGCTGGCCATTGCAGCGCGCGACGCAGAGTGCGGTCGTAAAGGTTCAGCATCGCCTCGAACACGCTCTCGCCGATTCGGTAGAGCCGGCCAGGCGGATAGTCGCGGCGATCGGGGAGAAGATAGGCGCACATCATCGGCGTCGTCGTCAGCGAGACGACGAGCGAAATCATGATTGCCACCGATAAGGTCATCGCGAACTCGCGGAACAGCCGTCCGATGATGCCTCCCATTAGGAGGATTGGCACAAAGACCGCGATCAGCGACACACTCATCGACAGCACAGTGAAACCGACTTCGCGCGCGCCTTGCAGGGCGGCCTGCATGCGGGTCTGCCCAGCCTCGATGTGCCGGGTCACGTTTTCAAGCACGACGATAGCATCGTCTACGACAAAGCCGGTCGAGATTGTCAGCGCCATCAGTGACAAATTGTCGAGGCTGTAGCCCAGCAGGTACATTGCTCCGAAGGTGCCGATCAGCGACACCGGCACCGCGACGCTTGGGATCAGGGTGGCGCGCAGGTTCCGCAGAAATGCAAAGACGACGAGCACGACCAGCGCGACGGCGATCAGCAACGTGCGCTGCACGTCGTGCAGCGAGGTTTTGATCGTTTTGGTGCGGTCCATCGTCAGATCGACCTTGATCGCACTCGGAATCGACGCCTCAAGCTGCGGCAGGACCGCCTTTACGCGATCGACTGTTTCGATGATGTTGGCGCCCGGCTGACGATAGAGAAATACGAGCACTGCCGGTTTGCCGTTCGACAGCCCCTGATTGCGCAGGTTTTCGACCGAGTCCCTAACGTCCCCCACATCGGTCAATCGCACCGGCGCGCCGTCGCGGTAAGCAACCACCAAAGGTCGGTAATCGGCGGCCCGATTGGCTTGGTCATTTGTGAAGATCTGGAACCGGCGATCGCCGTCTTCGAGAGCGCCCTTTGGGCTGTGCGCGTTGGCCGAGGCCAGTGCCGCCCGCACGTCTTCAAGGCCGATCCCGTATTTGAACAGAGCCAGAGGATTGAGCTCGACCCGAACGGCGGGTAAAGAGCTGCCGCTGATCACGACTTGCCCGATGCCGTCGATCTGCGACAAACCCTGCTGCACGACGGTCGACGCGGCATCATAGATCTGGCCGCGCGTCAGAGTATCGGAGGTCATCGCCAGGATCGCCACCGGCGCATCGGCCGGGTTGACCTTGCGGTAGGTCGGGTTTTGCCGCAGGCTCGTCGGTAGGTCCGCCCGCGCCGCGTTGATCGCCGCCTGGACATCGCGGGCCGCTCCGTCGATGCTCCGGTTGAGCCCGAACTGCAACGTGATGCGGGTTTGACCGACGGTGCTCTGCGAGGTCATCTCCGTGACGTCGGCAATGACCCCGAGATGGCGTTCGAGAGGCGTTGCCACAGTCGTCGCCATTGTGTCAGGGCTCGCCCCCGGCATCGTCGCAAACACCGAAACGGTTGGAAAATCGACTTGCGGCAGCGGTGCCACCGGCAATTTCAGATAGGCAAAAAAACCGACGAGCGCGATGCCGATCGTGAGCAGAGTGGTGGCAACCGGCCGCCTGATGAACGGGGCCGATGGGTTCACCGAGCGCTACCCTCCACGACCGCGCCGCTGCCGCCGACCCGGCGGCGCAGCGCACCGCCGAGCCGGTCGAAGCCGAGATAGATTACCGGCGTTGTAAATAAAGTCAGCAACTGGCTGGCGATCAGACCGCCGACAATCGTCACGCCCAACGGGTGGCGCAATTCGGAGCCCGTGCCGCTGCCGAGCATCAGTGGCAGCGCGGCAAACAGTGCCGCCATAGTCGTCATCAGGATCGGCCGGAAACGCAGCAGGCAGGCCTGATAGATCGCATCGCGCGGCGATTTACCCTCGTTACGCTCGGCGTCGAGGGCGAAGTCGACCATCATGATTGCGTTCTTTTTGACGATGCCGATCAACAGGATGATGCCGATGATCGCTATGACGCTGAGGTCGCTGCCGTCGATCATCAATGCCAACAGAGCACCCACCCCGGCAGAGGGAAGGGTGGACAGGATCGTGATTGGGTGGATGAAGCTCTCGTATAAAACGCCGAGAACTATGTACATCGTGACGATCGCCGCGATGATCAGCATCAATTCGTTGCCAAGAGCCGCCTGAAACGCCAGTGCTGAACCCTGGAAGACGGTGATCATGCTGGCCGGCATGCCGATTTCCTGCTCCGCCTGCTTGATCGCGTTGACGGCTTCCCCGAGCGAAGCCCCTTTGGCTAAATTGAATGACACGGTGGTCGAGGGAAACTGCCCGAGATGGTCGATCTGCAGCGGCGCCGTCTGCTCCTGAACCTCAACGATTGCGGACAGTGGCACCTGTCCATTGGCCGCGGTCGATGACGGAAGGTAAATCGACCCCAGCGAGTTTAACGATTGCTGCATACTGGGATCGGTTTCCAATATCACGCGGTATTGGTTGGTCTGGGTAAAGATCGTCGAGACGATGCGCTGCCCAAACGAGTCGTAGAGCGCGTTGTCGACTGTGGCGGGGGTGATGCCAAAGCGGGCGGCAGTGGCCCGGTCGATCTGGACATACGCGGAAAGACCGTTTTCGCCAAAATTGCTCGTGACGTCCTCAAGCTGCGGGATCTGCTGCATCCGTTCCAGCAATTTTGGGACCCATACCGAGAACTCCTTGGGGTTGGCGTCCTCGAGGACGAAATTGTACTGCGAGCGGCTGACCGTCGCATCGATCGTGAGGTCCTGGACCGGCTGCATGTAGAGCGCAATCCCGGCGACATCCTGTGTCTCGCGCACCAACCGCCGGATCACATCGCTCGCCGAAGTGTCACGCTGGTCCCGCGGTTTGAGGTTGATCAGAAACCGACCGGTATTTAGGGTCGGGTTGGTTCCGTCGACACCGATAAACGAGGATAGGCTCGCGACGTCCGCATCTTTGAGAATCGCTGCCGCCAGTTCCTGCTGGCGGCGGGCCATCGCCTCGAAGGATACCGAGGGTGAGGCTTCGGACACTCCTTGAATGAGGCCGGTGTCCTGGATCGGGAAAAAACCCTTCGGGATCACGACATAGAGAAACACCGTCAGAACGAGAGTGGCCACCGCCACCAGCAGCGTGAGCGGCTGATGGTCGAGCACCCAGCCAAGCACGCGGCCATAGCCGGCGATCAGCGCGTCGAACCACTGCTGGCTGTTGCGCGCCATTGCCGACATCTCGGAGGGGTGGCGATGGCGCAGAATCTTGGCGCACATCATTGGCACCAAGGTCAATGCGACGACCGCCGAGATGACAATCGTGACCGCCAGGGTAATG
>Ga0306924_10001949_pt1 | contig 19233 bp, 22 predicted proteins | sample sta12Can44000111_FD_203756 | JGI IMG/M metagenome (GOLD analysis project Ga0306924, IMG submission 203756) | Lab enrichment of tropical soil microbial communities from Luquillo Experimental Forest, Puerto Rico - statanox.12C.anox.44.000.111 (v2)... | ecosystem: Environmental > Terrestrial >...
TTTCTCGCTGCTCGCGACCGCCGCGTTCATGCTGCTAGCGGCGATGTACTGGTGTGGTGGGACGAGACCATACCGCGTCGTTTACTTGCAAGACGCTCATTACGTCGTCGGGCAGGGGCGAGCTATCCCATGCGACAGCCGCGCCGACGCGGAGCAAACGCTCGCTGAGTTGCTGGCGCCGTCGAGCACGTCGGGCGGCCCAAGAGCGGAGGCGAATTGACGAGCCCGTAGGAAGCCCTATAAAGCGGCCTGACGCGTCGGGGGGTAGGGTACCCACCCCCCTGGCCGGAAAACGCGCCGCCGGCCGTCCCTGCCTGATTGCGTTACCCCAGGTGATACCTCGGACCGAAAAACACGCTGTTTCCTTCGAGAAACGCAGGTGTTTGCCATAACAGGGTTTTACAGACTCCTCTTGCGCCTAATTGCGCGGTGTGCGGCCAGAGTTAGCGCCGTTCGCGTAAAAATTGTGTGAGGTCAATCGCGGGGTGCATAACGTATTGAACTTCTTTGTGTCTTGGGCGCGGCCCAATGGTGCGATGCAAGAGGGGCGGCCGCCCACGACAGATGCGAACGGTGGCGGGCCCGATAACCAGGGTCGCGCGCACCCATCATGACGCTACATGTGGAGATGCGATGGGTGTCGCCACGGTCTTGGCCCGCTATTGGCGTGAACCGTCCGATCACATTTTGCTGAGCGCCGGCATCACCTCACGCGTAAATAGGTCGACGGTCCGCAGCACCTCGGCCAGCGTCAAGTCGCCGAAGGCGAACTGGGCGACGAAATAATTGGTGCCGGCCTCCTCCATCTGCTCCTTGATCATCCGCACCACCGTCGCCGGCGAGCCCGCAATCCCCCGGCCGCCGTCCTTGATCTGGTCGAAATGCGGCGGCCGATCTCCTCCGGCGGGACTCGTGCCGTGCATGCGAAACAGATGGTGGAAGTGGCGGTGCCAGAGAGGGTAGGCGCGGCGCGCAATCGTCAGGGCCTCCGCGTCGGTCTCGCCCGCGATCACGAAGCGAGCCAACCCGAGCAGGGGGATGTGCGCTCCCTTGAACACGGCGCGGTAGCGGTCCGTGATCGTGCGTATCTGCGAGGTGAGTGCATTGGCGACGAGATTGAAGCCATTGCGCCCCGCGGCCTCGGCTCCATCGGGTGTGCCCGCGCCTGCCCAGAACGGAGGATGCGGTTTCTGGACCGGCTCGAGCTCTATCGGCACGTCGGTATAATGATAGAACTCGCCGTGGAAAGTGAGCGTGCGCGCGGTCAGCGCCTGGCGCAAGATCTGCAGCGCTTCGAGGTACATTTTCTGTCGGTGGTCGGGATTGATTCCGTAATAGGCGGTCTCGATCGGCGAGATGCCGCGGCCGACTCCCAGCTCGAAGCGTCCCTGGCTGAGCTGGTCGAGCATGCAGATCTCCTCAGCCACCCGCAGAGGATGATGCAGCGGAAGGGTATAGACGAGCGGACCGAAGCGTAGGCGCTGCGTGCGCTGCGCGACCGCGGCGAGGAAAACGCTGGGGGAGGCGGCAAGGCCGAGCGGTGTCGCGTGATGTTCGGCCGTATGATACGCATAGAAGCCGCCGCGATCGTAAGCTTCGACGATCTTTAGCCGCTCCTCATAGAAAGCGTGCAGGGAACGATCGTTACGATCGAGGTGGTCGAAAACGCCGACTTTCATTGGCCCTCGTCTCTGAGCTTGCAGGCGAGCCCGCCAATCATCTGGGAAAGCGCGTGATCCAACAAGCTCGGCGGCCCAGCACGACAGGCGGCCAGCGCGACATTGAATGAGCGGCGCCCAAAGCCCATCTTGATAACTATGCGCGATCTGTTCGAGGGCATTTTCGAAAACGAACCGCCGGACCCGACACAGGCTGCGCAGCGCGCGACGCGGCCGCAGTTACGGCATCGCTTCTATCAGCACGCCGAGTTCGAGGACGCCGGGGAGGGACTCCGCATCGTTCTCGACGGGCGGCCGGTGAAGACCCCGGCGCGTCGCACGCTGGCTGCGCCGACCCGCGTGCTCGCGCACCGGCTCGCTGGCGAATGGGAGGCACAGCATGAGGTGATCGATCCAGCGAAAATGCCGCTCACGCGGCTCGCCAACACGATCATCGACGGCGTGATCGAAGCCTCGTCGGCGGTCGCGAGCGAGGTGGAACGCTACCTCGCCTGCGATCTCGTATTCTATCGCGCCCCGGGCCCCGCTGGCCTGGTCGCACGGCAAGCCCAGGCCTGGGATCCCGTGCTCGCCTGGGCGCGCGAGGCCATGGGCGCGCGTTTTGTGCTAGCGGAGGGAATCGCCTTCGTCGCCCAGCCCGCGCAAGCCCTCGCTGCTGCAAACTCCGCCATCCCGAAGCACCCGTGGCGGCTCGGGGCTGTGCACAGCATCACGACGCTCACCGGTTCGGCGCTGATGGCGATCGCAGTCGCTGCCGGCGCGCTGTCGGCCGATGCCGCCTGGGCGGCAGCACACGTCGACGAGGATTGGAATATGGAATTCTGGGGCCGTGACCAGCTCGCAGTCGAGCGCCGGGCCGCCCGCTTTGCCGAAATGCAGGCGGCCGCCACGGTGTTGGAGGCGGTCGGATGAAGCGCCTCAACCCCGGGCCCGCCATTCCCGGGTTTGTCACCGCAAATGGGTCTACTGCGTCACATGCCGCGGGCGCATGATCGCCGCTCGTGCCCTCTCCCCGCTCCGCGGGGCGAGGGAGCGCGTTTGCCGCACGTTCGTGCACCGATATGACGCAGTAGTTAAGACGTCGATCTTATTTCTTCTTCAGCGTCCCATAGGCAACGACCGTCGTCCCTTGAACGCTGCCGAACCACCCGAGCGCGAGGTTGTCGCCCTGACGCGCAACGGTGATCGTGCCATCGGGACAGCGGCCGCCTTTCTCCGCCTGGCCCTTGGTGATGACCTCGACGAAGAACACGTAGGATTTCGACGATCCGACGCGGGTGAGCTTTCCGGTGCAATCGAGATCCGGATATTTCGTTTCCGCCCCCCTGGCATTGATCGCGAGTTCGAATTTGTAAGGTGTTTGGCTGCCGACCTGGGTGAGTTCACCGCTCCAGCTGCCGTTGATGCTGGGCGCAGCCGCGGCTGCGCTCTTCTTTCCCTTCGCCGCCGGCTGATCTTCTGGGGCGGGCGGAAATTGTGCAATCGCCGGCGCAATCGCTGCCGTGGCAAGAACGAGCGCCGCGCCGCAGCAGCTTAAAGCCTTGTAACGGAATCCTTCGGGCATGTTTTGCTCCCCTCGAATACGCTTACAACAGCGGAAAGTTTACCCTCAAATAGCGGTACATGCTATGGATTTTGGGTCGGACTAAGGCGAGCGCGTGGCCATGAAGGACATCCTCGAAAAGCTCGAAGAACGCCGCGCCCGCGCCCGCGCCGGCGGTGGTCAAACGCGCATTGAAGCGCAGCATAAGCGCGGCAAGCTCACTGCGCGCGAACGGCTCGAGCTTTTGATGGACAAAGGCTCCTTCGAAGAGTTCGACATGTTCGTCGAGCACCGCTCGGCCGAATTCGGCATGGAGAAGAGCAGGATTCCCGGGGACGGCGTGGTCACCGGCTGGGGCACGGTCAACGGCCGCACGGTGTTCGCCTTCGCCAAGGATTTTACCGTCTTCGGCGGCTCGCTCTCCGAGGCGCACGCGCAGAAAATCGTCAAGATCCAAGACATGGCCATGCGGGCGCGGGCGCCGATCATCGGCCTATTCGATGCGGGCGGTGCCCGCATCCAGGAAGGCGTCGCCGCGTTGGGCGGCTACGGCGAGGTTTTCAAGCGCAACGTGATTGCCTCCGGCGTCATTCCGCAGATTTCCGTGATCATGGGTCCGTGCGCAGGCGGCGACGTCTATTCGCCGGCCATGACCGATTTCGTCTTCATGGTGCGCGACACGAGCTACATGTTTGTTACCGGTCCCGATGTGGTGAAGACCGTCACCAACGAGGTGGTAACTGCAGAAGAGCTCGGCGGCGCCGCGGTGCACACGACCAAGTCCGGCATTGCCGACGGCTCCTACGAGAACGACGTCGAGTGTCTGCTGCAGATGCGCCGCCTGCTCGACTTTTTGCCCGCCAATAACGAGGCGGGCGTGCCTGAGTGGCCGTCGCACGACGAGGTCGAGCGCGAGGAGAAATCGCTCGACACCCTCGTGCCCGATAACCCCAACAAGCCCTACGACATCAAGGAACTTGTGCTCAAAGTCGCCGATGAGGGCGATTTCTTCGAGCTGCAAGAGGCTTTCGCAAAGAACATCGTCACCGGCTTTGGCCGCATCGCCGGACGCAGCGTGGGCTTCGTCGCCAACCAGCCCATGGTGCTCGCGGGCGTGCTGGACATCGATGCCTCGCGAAAGGCCGCACGCTTCGTGCGTTTCTGTGACGCGTTCGGTATTCCAATCGTGACTTTCGTCGACGTGCCCGGATTCCTGCCGGGCACAAATCAAGAATACGGCGCGCTCATCACGCACGGAGCGAAGTTGCTCTTCGCCTACTCGCAGGCGACGGTGCCGCTCGTGACCGTGATCACACGCAAGGCGTTCGGCGGTGCGTACGACGTGATGGCATCCAAGCACATCGGCGGCGACGTCAACTATGCTTGGCCGACGGCGCAGATTGCAGTGATGGGTGCCAAAGGCGCCGTCGAGATCATCTTCCGCGCCGACATCGGCGACGCCAAGAAGATCGCCACCCGCACCAAGGAATACGAGGACCGCTTCCTCTCACCGTTCGTCGCCGCCGAACGCGGTTATATCGACGACGTGATCATGCCGCGCGCGACGCGTCCGCGTATTGCCAAGGCGCTCGCCATGCTGCGTGGCAAGCGCGTGGAGATGCCGGGCAGGAAGCACGATAATTTGCCCCTGTGAGGGGGGCGAGCGCGCGGATCAGCGCATGCTGGAGTCGACCGGAGGCCTTCGCGTCGCCGTTTCGCCGCCGCGCGTCGCACGCTCGGCGAGCCGCAGCCATGATTGCGCGAGGGTAAGCCAGAAAGGTCTATCGCCGTCGTTCACCGCTGCTTGCGCCATCCGCAAGCAATCTTCCGCGTTGTTGCGGTACAGGTTGTCGGAACTCATGTTTACGCTCCCCGACTACTACGCTATTTTGGCGCAACTTAAGTCCCTAACCTGGGCAAACTCATGGCCTAAAAGATCGGCCGAACGAGAGTTGCTTTCCCTATGTCTGCTTGACGACATAGATTCATCCCTTCCATGCTCGCGAGCAACAAGCCTGCTGCGATCCTTCGATTGTACGCGCGTTTGCGCCCAAACCTTCGGCTTCGATTGCCAACGCGGCCGAGGTAGGTAATTTCGCCGCCCATGCCGGTTCCGCCGTCTCCAGACATCGTGGTCGTTCACAGCTCCGACCTTCACATGGATCATGACTATACTGCCCGGCTGCACGGGGGCGATGGGACGGCCGGACTTTCGAGCGTCCTCAAGGCGGCGCGCGATGCGGCGGCGCAGGTTCTGGTGCTCGCGGGCGATACTTTCGATTGTCATCGGGTGCCGCTTCATTTGCTCGAACGAGCCGCCGCGGTCATATCGACGGCGGCGCTGCCCGTAGTGCTCTTGCCTGGCAACCACGATCCCGCCGTGCCGGACGCGGTCTATCACAACGGGCCTTTAGCTGCGGTGGAAAATCTCCACGTCCTCGGCATCACCCACGAGGAGGCGGTTTGCTTCGCCGATCTCGATCTTGAGATTTGGGGCCGCGCGCATCGCGACTACGGCGACATGATTCCCTTCGAGCGGCTGCGACCGCGCTCGACCCGATGGCAGATCGCGATGGCGCACGGACATTATGTGCCGGTGCCGGATCGAACGAGCAGGTTGCGTCCGTCCTGGCTCATCGGCGACGATGAGCTCAAGGCCACTGGTGCCGACTATATTGCCCTCGGGCATTGGAACCGGGCCGCGAAGGTCGGAGCCGTGGCCGCCTATTACTCCGGCTCGCCGGAATATGCCGGCACGGTCAACGTGGTGCGGCTGACCGCTGCTGGTAAGGTCGCGGTCACGCGTGTGCCGCTTGGGATCGCCCGCGAGCCTTCGGCCATCGATTAGGCTGCGCACGCGCTCGAGGTTCACTGAGTCGGGAAAATTGCGGGAGGTTGACATGCGTTGTTACGTCGTTTGTTTGGCGCTTGTCTTCGCCGCCGAACTGATCGTCGCGCCGCTCGGCGCCGTCGCGCAGTCGCAAACTCCGGCTGGGACGTGGACGCAGAAAGCACCGATGCCAGCGGTGCGCGGGGAGGTCGCTGCTGCGGCGATCGGCGACAAGCTCTTCGCGCTTGGTGGCGGTGTCGCCGGCAAGGCGGTGGCGCGCAATGAAGAATACGACCCGGCGAGCAACCGCTGGCGCGAGCGCGCGCCGTTGCCGCAAGCACGCGATCACCTCGGCGTCACCGTGAACAACGCCAAAATCTATACCTTCGGCGGATTTACGTCTTCGGTGCACCAAGGGGCCGGCGACGGGGTGTTCGAATACGATCCTACAAGCGATCGCTGGCGGACGCTCGCACCAATGAAAGCGCCGCGCGCGTCGGTCGGGGTCGCCGTGCTCAGGGGGAAGATCCACGTCATCGGCGGGCGTGGTCTCGACGCAGTCACAGTGGCGACGCATGAGGTATACGATCCCGCAAGCGGCACATGGAGCGAAGCCGCGCCATTGCCGAAGGCGCGCGACCACATGGCGGTGGTCGCCGCTGAAGGAAAAATCCATGCCATTGGCGGACGTCTGACAGGCCCCGCCGACCGCACCGGTCAGCACGACGTCTACGATCCGGAAACGAATTCGTGGACCTCGGCGGCGCCACTGCCGACGCCGCGCAGCGGGGTCGCCGCGGTACTCCACAAAGGAATGATCTTGGTGCTGGGCGGCGAGCTTCCTCCCAATCACACCTTTCCGGAGAACGAAGCCTACGATGTAGCGCATGACCGCTGGGTGACGCTCGCAGCCATGCCGGCGGGACGGCATGGCTTTGGCGGCGCGGTGATTGGGTCGAATGCGTACTTTGTCGGCGGCTCGTTGACGCCCGGGGGCGGCGGCATCACCGATCAATTGATCATGTTCAGCCTGCCGTGAACGGCGAGCACATTCACTGGTAGGACAAAAACACCCCGGCCCAGTGTGGGCCGGGGTGCGGGCGAATGAAGAACTCTGCCGCTAGTGTGCGCGCTGCCCGGTTGTTGACGGGGGCTCGCCGGGTGGAACGGCGACTGTCGGCGGTGCGGTCCTCGGCGCCATGCCGGTTGTGGCCGGAGGGCTCGCGTCCTCACGTGCGGTCCGGGTGCTCTCACCTCCAGCAAAGACAAGGGCCAGGATGACGACGATGAATACCGCGGCTGCGATCCAGCCCCAAGGGCTGGTTGCACCCATCCTGCGCTCCATCTCCGCTTGGTTCTCCATATCCATCCTGCGGTCAAAGTCTCTGGGGTCTGTCATGGCGACCTCCGTCTGATGTCCTCTCGCCGAGACAACCCGCAACCGGATGGCTAAGTTCCTGTCGCTGGAACCCCCTGGGAACGCGCAGGTTTTGCGCGGCTCGTCGTGGCCGGACTCCGGCGAGGGGCCGGGCAGGCGCCATTCATTCTTTGTCCTTCTTGCCAAAGATCAGTTGCGTCTGGGTGACGATTGCGGCGAGCGTGCCGTCGCCGCGGGTGATGCGCGTCTCGAGCACGATGGTGGTGTGGCCGCGGTGCAGCGGCATGCAAACGGCGTGCGCAGTATCGCCTTCAGCCACGGCGGCAAAGAAATTGGTCTTACTCTCGATGGTCGCGGTGCGGCCGCCCTCCGGAAGGCTAATGCTCGCCGTCATCCCGCCGAGTATCGCCCAAGGCCATCACCGCCCCGCCATGGAGCACGCCGCGGCGGTTGCACAACTCGGTGCGCACGGTGAGCTTGGCTTCGCTGCGTTCGGGCGAGCGATGCAGTACATTCACGCCGAGCAGCTTGATGAACGGCGCTAGATCGGGGAGGGCCATGGTCATTCCTCGGTTGCGCAAGGAACTGCTCATAGCACGCGCCGCGTCTCGCGCCACGGCCGAGGCCATGGTTCGGCAGTTGCATGCTGGCGTTTGTCGCGAGTGCGCTTGACACCTGATGACGGCCTGGCGCTTTGTAAAACTCGCGCGCGCTCGTAGCTCAGCTGGATAGAGCACCAGACTTCGAATCTGGGGGTCGGGGGTTCGAATCCCTCCGAGCGCGCCAAACTACATCCACGAATGATCGGCCGGTCATCGCGCCCGTTTGAAATATTCCTTCATTGGCTCGAAATAGCTGCGCTGCCATCCTCCGTCCCGGTAGCTGGTGTGGCCGTCGGGCACGTTGGTGTGGCGCACCGTAACCTTCGTGCCTCCCGCCGCGGGCTCAAGCAGCACCTCGATCTGCGAATCCGGATCGGTCGCCGCGAACTTGGTGGTGCGCCACGATTGAACGAGGCGGCGCGGCGGTTCGAGCTTGAGGTTGCGTCCGGTGATGTAACCGTTCCATACCGTAAATTCCGCCCCCTCGCGCGGCGAGATCTGCGCAGGTTTCCCGCCCGTCATCTTTTCGTGGCCGCTGCCGCTGAGCCAAGCGTCGTAGATCTCCTGCGCGGATGCCGGAACGATATCGGACACGGAGAACTCGAATGGCATTTAGACGCTCCAGCTTGCCGACTGCAGATGCAGAACGGCGGCGCGGGTAATCACGAGCGTGCCTTTCGCTAAGCTCAGCGCTCGGCCGCTGCACATGGTAGCGCTCGCCGGCGCTGCCGTCATTTTCCCGAGGCCGGGCGTGAGCGCTTTCGCCCGTCGCGAAATCGCGTGATAATATGTCTCGACTACCCGTTGCCGCGCATGGCCAATGTCCGACGCTATCCGACGCGTGTTCGTGCATAGCTCCGGGGAGCGGCCTGTGCCCTGGGTAGACAGCACCCATGCTGCCAGCATCGCGAAAGTCAAACCCTCGACTAGCTTCCGAGGTCGCATGACCCCGCAGCCCTCACTTTCCCGCAGCGCGGATGATAGGCTAGTTGATTGGCGGGCCGGTACCGCGGGTTGGTATATGGTTCCGGGAGGAAGCACGCCTCAAGGAGGGAGTGCCTGAATGTCATCCTCGAGCGACTGGGAGATGCCGCATACCTTCCAGCCGAAGCCGGAGAATTACGCCTACGATCTCGAGGCGGCGCTGACCTCGATGGTGGGCTTGCGCGCCATCATTCCCGCCGATGCCTTCACCGCCGAGACGCTCGGCACCGAGCGCACCGGCAACGGCGTCCTCATCCGTGAAGGCGTGGTGCTCACCATCGGCTACCTCATTACCGAGGCGGAGACGATCTGGCTGCATCTGGCGGATGGCCGCGCGGTTCCCGGCCATGTCTTGGCCTACGATCAGGAGACCGGCTTCGGCCTCGTCCAGGCGCTGGCGCGGCTGAACCTGCCGGCGCTGCCGATTGGCCAATCCAAGGCGGCGAAGGTGGGCGATTCCGTCGTAGTCGCGGGTGCGGGGGGTCGAAAGCATTCCGTGGTGGCGCGCATCGCCGCCAAGCAGGAATTTGCTGGCAATTGGGAATACGTCCTCGACGAAGCGATCTTCACCGCTCCGGCGCATCCGTTCTGGGGCGGCACTGCGATGATCGGACGGACCGGCGAGCTCTTGGGCATCGGGTCACTGCAGGTGCAGCAGGTACGCGAAAGCGGGACGCCCGAGCCGCTGAACATGATTGTGCCGATCGACCTTCTCGAACCGATCCTTGAGGATCTTCTCACGCTGGGTCGGCCGAACCATCCGCCGCGGCCTTGGCTCGGTCTCAACGCCACCGAGGTTGACGACAAAGTGGTGGTCGCGCGGGTATCCGGCGGCGGGCCCGCGCGTAAAGCCAATCTGCGCACGGGCGACGTGGTACTCGAAGTCGCCGGCCAAGAGGTCAAGGAGCTTGCAGGATTCTTCCGCAAGGTCTGGTCGCTGGGTCGGGCCGGCGTGGAAGTGCCGCTGATGGTCTATCGCGACGGCCGCACCTTCGAGGTTCGCGTCACCTCCGGCGACCGCAATCGTTTTCTCAAGGGGCCGAGCCTACACTGAGTGCATCCCCGCGACGGTCGGCGGTCGATCGGGACGCGCAAAGGTGCAGACGCATCGTCGGGATGGCAGACTCGCGCGCCTGCAAGATTTCTCGGGCGGGCGGCGAGGGTGTCGTCTCCCATGCTGCGGAGATTTCCTGAGTTGCCTACGACGGTCACAATCGCGACATGCGGTGGCAGTAGTGAGCAGCTAGCCGAGGAGGAGGAGGGATCATGGGAATCATCATGATCAGCTGTCCTGCCACGGGACATGAAGTCTCCACGGGCATCGAGACTATCGGCATCGAAGAGCTGCCAGCCGTCACAGCCAAAATGGTCTGTCCGGCCTGTGGCCGCGTGCACAATTGGACCAAGGCCGAAGCCAGGCTTGTCCCCAGCGGCGAGCAGTATCGATTAGATCCGATGCCGGCGAGCGTCACCTCTCCGCATCGCTCGCCGTGAGCTTGAGCTCGCGCGCAAAAGCACAGGGGCGCGGCATTTGCCGCGCCCCGCACTTAAGGGCCTCCGCAGCTGCGTATCACGTCCTGGGCTGCGGGATGATACGGATATAGGGCTTCGGCGCCTTCCAACCCTGCGGATATTGTTTCTTCGCCTCCTCGTCGCTGACCGAACCGGCGATGATCACGTCCTCCCCCTGCTGCCAATTCACCGGCGTCGCTACCTTGTGCTTGGCGGTGAGCTGCAGCGAATCGATCACGCGCAAAACCTCATCGAAGTTGCGGCCGGTGGTCATCGGATAGACCAGAACGAGCTTGATCTTCTTGTCCGGGCCAATGACGAACACGTTGCGCACGGTCTGATTGTCCGCCGGCGTGCGTTTGGTCGGGTCACCGGACGTAGTGGCCGGGAGCATGCCGTAGAGCTTCGACACCTTGAAGTCGGAGTCGGCGATCATCGGATAATTCGGGGCGAAGCCTTGAGTCTCCTTGATATCGTTCGACCAGCCATGATGGCTGGCGAGCGGATCGACGGACAGGCCGATGATCTTGACGCCGCGCTTGTCGAACTCGGGCTTGATCTTCGCCATATAGCCGAGCTCGGTGGTGCACACCGGCGTGAAATCCTTCGGGTGCGAGAACAGCACCGTCCAGTTGTTGCCGATCCAATCGTGGAAGCGGATCTTGCCTTCGGTAGTCTCCGCCTCGAAATCCGGGGCAGTATCGTTGATTGCGAGCGCCATGACTTACCTCCGTCGCCTGAAACCCATTGGGTCGGTAATATAGTGAGTTGCAACGTCAACGCCAGTATTGGCCCGGATAGTCGCCAGCGGTGAACGCGGTTGGTGTGGGCATGAGTTGCTTCGGAGCTGCGCACCTTGGAGAAGGAATGAATCGCGTCCTTCGCGCAGCGAAGAATTTACATCGCTGCGCGGGCAGAGCGACCGTTTGCCGCGCCGCCCACGGCCAATCGTCGGCACCGCCTCCTCGGTCTCAGCAGGACGAGTTCGTATCAGGCTACCCTTGATCTCACTGCCCAGCGTCTCTTCCGTCTCCTCGCCGCGCGCCCGATATCGGGGCCGCGGCTTCGGCGGGAATTTCCGGTCGATGCTCCCATCCCGACTCCAACCAGCTTTGCTGCCGGGGCTCTATGGTGTTGGTCCGATCACAAATTCCTGATCATCCCCTATGCGCACTGGTTGCCACGGGTATCGGCTTATGTGCGCGACGGCAAATTCCTCGCGATTTCCTGCGTTTCCAGATCCTTGCCGCAACTTTGCCACGTCGCCGCCATCAGTTCGACTCGGCTGCAGGACCGTGGCGGCTCGAACCCAATCCCGCCGTTCGCGACTAAATAATGAGGCGTGAGGAACCCCCGATCCTTTGACAGCGTTATTGGCCGGGTTCCCTCATCGAGAAGCTTCGGAGTAACGGCAGGAAGGCGCAATGAACGCGGGTGCGTCCTTGTACGCGCTGCTTGCAGCGATCAAACGGTCGCCCATTCTGCTCAGGGTGAGCGAGCGGCTATTGCTCGCCCGGCCCTGGGCAAGCGTGCGTAAGTCGCCGGACGTCGACGCTTATGTCCTTGCCTGGATCGCGAGCCACGTCCGCGGTTCGCGGCGGCCGCGACACACGTTCATGTGAATCGTCTTACAGGCAACTTCCTTACGACCAGCCGATCTGCCTTCCTCCCCGGCCCCTCTCGGGCTGAACCGGCCGGTCGATCTATACGCTTCGACTGATCACGCCTAGAACGGTTCTGGTTGGTTGCCGGACCGTCCATGGATCTCTACGAGTTGATTGCTCGCCTCGGCGTCGCGCTCGGTATCGGCCTCTTGATCGGGCTTGAACGCGGCTGGCACAGGCGTCGAGCAAGGCCCGGCAGCCGCGCGGCGGGAATTCGCACGTTCGCGATCTCGGCACTACTCGGCGGCTTGAGCGCTGCTCTGGCACAGGCGTTGCCGAAACGAGATTTGGGAGGGACTCCGAACCTCGCTGGCGGCATTGTCCTCGGGGTCGCCTTCGCCGCTTACAGCATCGTGATCACTCTCTTCAGCCGCGAGGAAAACCGGGCCGCTGGAAGTTTTTCGGCGACAACGGCGATCGCCGGCATGTTGACCTTTGCGCTCGGAGCTTACGCGCTGCTCGGCGACATTCGAATTGCCGCCGGCGTGGCGGTCGCGGTTACCGCCCTGCTGGCGTCCCGCGAGGAGCTTCACGGCTGGGTGGAAAAGATCACGTGGCCGGAATTGCGATCGGTCGTGGTGTTGTTGGCGATGACGTTCATCGCTCTGCCGATCTTGCCGAACCAGCCGGTGGGGCCGTTTGGAGGCATCAATCTGCGCGAGGTTTGGATCATTGCCATCGTTCTCGCCAGCGTCTCCTTCCTCGGCTATCTGGCGGTGAAATATTTCGGTGCGCGGCGTGGGCTGCTGCTGGCCGCGGCGGCAGGGGCCCTTGCGTCTTCAACCGCGGTCACCATCGCCAATGCGCGTCACGCTGCCGCCGGCGAAGGCTCCCCTCGGTTGCTTGCAGCCGGCGTCGCAATTGCCTCGGCGGTCATGTTTCTGCGGGTCGCCGGCATTGTGGCTGCGCTCAAGCCCGAACTCCTCGTGCTGGTCGCTCCCGCTCTGCTCGCCGCTGCGCTGACCGCGGTGGGCTTGGCCGTCGCGTGGATGGTCTTGCGGCAGACCGGTGGACAGTACCGCCGCGTGCAGTTTCGCAATCCGTTCGACTTCCTATCGGTTGTCGGATTTGCGGCTTTCCTCGGCGCTATCATCGTGCTTGGTCGTGCGGTGGGGGAAGCATTCGGCACGGCTGGGGCGGTGGCAGGCGCGATCGTCGTCGGGCTTGGCGACGTCGATGCGATCACCGTCTCGATGATCCGTCTGACCCCGGATCCTCTTGGGCGAACACAGGCGGCAGTTGCGATTCTTGCTGCCGCCGCCAGCGGTACGCTGAGCAAGGTGGCCATCGGCGCCGCCATCGGCCGCGGCTGGTTCGCCGCCGATCTCGCCGTCATGGCGTTGGGTTCCCTCGCCGTGGGCGGAGCAACCGCTTGGTTGACCTTCGTATTGCTCGCGCGGTGACCGTGTTGACATTTACGCGGCCGCGCAGCAAAGGCTAAAAATCGGGTTCGCGGGGTCCCCGGCGGCATGTTCAAGCGTATCCTGATCGCCAACCGCGGCGAGATCGCCTGCCGCATCATCAAGACCGCGCGCCGCTTGGGTATCGCCACGGTCGCGGTTTATTCCGATGCCGACCGCGACGCACTCCACGTCGAAATGGCCGACGAGGCGGTGCCGATCGGACCGCCGCCGGCGTCGGAAAGCTATCTCGTCATCGAGAAAATCATCGCCGCCTGCAAGCAGACGGGCGCCGAGGCCGTGCATCCCGGCTACGGCTTTCTGGCCGAGCGGCCGGCCTTTGCGGCCGCGCTGGCGAAGGCGGGCATCGTCTTTATCGGGCCCAATCCCAAGGCCATCGCCGCGATGGGTGACAAGATCGAGAGCAAGAAGGCGGCAGCGAAGGCGAAGGTATCCGTCGTTCCTGGTCATCTCGGCGTAATCACCGACGCCAAGCACGCGGCCAAGATCGCAGACGAGATCGGATATCCGGTGATGATCAAGGCATCGGCGGGCGGCGGCGGCAAGGGTATGCGAATTGCCTATTCCAACGCCGAAGTCGCCGAAGGTTTTGCTCGCGCGCGCTCAGAGGCGAAATCCTCCTTCGGGGATGACCGCGTGTTCATCGAGAAATTCATCACCGATCCGCGCCACATCGAAATTCAGGTGCTGGGCGACAAGCACGGCAATATTATTCATCTCGGCGAGCGCGAGTGTTCGATCCAGCGCCGCAATCAGAAAGTCGTGGAAGAAGCGCCAAGCCCGCTCATCGACGCGGGGACGCGCAAGAGAATGGGCGAGCAGGCGGTCGCCCTTGCCAAGGCAGTCGGCTACGATTCCGCCGGCACTGTTGAGTTCGTCGTCGGGCAGGATAAGCGCTTCTATTTTCTCGAAATGAACACGCGCTTGCAGGTCGAGCATCCCGTTACTGAACTCGTGACGGGCGTGGATTTGGTCGAGCAGATGATTCGTGTCGCGGCGGGCGAGAAGCTCACGCTCAAGCAAACCGACATCCAATTGTCGGGATGGGCGATAGAGACCCGCGTGTATGCGGAGGATCCCGTGCGCAACTTCCTGCCGTCGGTGGGCCGCCTGGTCCGTTACCGGCCACCGGCGGAGCAAAGTGCGGATGGCATAACCGTGCGCGTCGACACTGGCGTTTATGAGGGTGGCGAGATTTCGCTCTATTACGATCCCATGATAGCGAAGCTCATAACGCATGCGCCGACGCGCCAGGAAGCGATCGCGGCCCAGGCCGACGCAATCGATGCGTTCGCCATCGAAGGTTTCCGCCATAACCTTTCGTTCCTCGCGGCGCTGATGCAGCACAAGCGGTGGCAGGCGGGAGAGCTCTCGACCGGCTTCCTCGCTGAGGAGTTCCCTGACGGCTTTCACCCCGTCGTTCCTGCTGCAGACACCGCACGCCGGCTCGCCGCGGTCGCGGCCGCCATGGATCACGTGCTCGGCGAACGCAAACGCCGTATTTCCGGTCAGCGCCCGGGAGCGGGCGTCACCCGGGACCGGCGGCGCGCAGTGCGGCTCGGCGGTAGTGAGATCGCACTCGAGATTGCGCGCGAGGACGAGGCGCTCGTGGTGCGTTTCGCAGGTAGCGGCAAGTCACGCCGGCTCTCGCATGTCCTCGTATCAGATTGGAAACCGGGCGATCCGATTTGGTCAGGCGCCATCGACGAGCAGCCGATCTCGGTGCAGGTGCGGCCGGCACTCAACGGATTCGATCTCACTTATCGCGGGGTGGAGACTCGCGCCTACGTTTACACCGAGCGCGAAGCCGCGGCGGTGCGGCTGATGCCGGAGAAGAAGGTGGCGGACTCGGGCAAGGCGGTACGTTGCCCCATGCCTGGACTCGTGGTGTCGATTTCCGTCAGTGAAGGGCAGGAGGTCAAGGCCGGCGAGACGCTCGCGGTGGTCGAAGCCATGAAGATGGAGAATGTCTTACGCGCGGAACGCGACGGCGTGGTGAAGGCGATCAGAGCCAAGCCTGGCGACAGTCTCGCGGTCGACGCGGTGATCATGGAATTCGCCTGACGCGCGTTGCGCCGGCGGGTCTGTCACGATGACGCTGCATTTCGCCTATGGATCGAACATGAGCCGCGCGCTGATGGGTGCGCGCTGCCCGCGCGCCGAGGCGGTTGGCACGGCAACGCTCTCGGGTTGGCGCTTCGTTATCAATCCAGAGGGCTTCGGCTCGATCGCACGGCAGCCGGGCGGCCGTGTGCACGGCGTGCTGTGGCGGCTCAGCGCGCGTGACCTTGCTGCCATCAACGCCTACGAAAGCGTCGACTCCGGCCTCTATCTACGCCGCCGGCTGCCGGTGCGATGCGGCGAGGCACAAGCGATGGCGCTGGTCTATATCGCGCGACGGCAAGGGGAGGGAACGCCACGGCCGGGCTATATCCCGCTGGTCGTCGACGCTGCCCGCGAGTGGCAACTGCCTGAACGATACATCTATTCGCTAGCGCGTTGGGCGCCGTCGCGCTGGCGCGGCGCGCGCGCCAAGGATACCGGGGAAGTGGGATGAGCGTGATGCGCCACCTCGTCATCCGCGGCCGCGTACAGGGCGTCGGTTACCGCGCTTTTGTGGAGGATGCCGCGCTCGATCATGGGGTGGCTGGCTGGGTCCGCAATCGGCGCAACGGCGACGTTGAGGCGGTATTCGCGGGGCCGCCTACGGCCGTCACGCAGCTGACCCGCGCCTGTCGCCGGGGACCGCTGGGCGCGCGCGTCGACAACGTCGATGAGCGCGATGCTACAGAGGAGGAGCTTGCGCTGCGCGGCGGCACGCGGTTTGCGGTTTTGCCCACGGTTTAGCGCCAGGCGCTCAAACCGCGGTCAGGCTGCGGAAAGTTGTCGGTCGCGGCATGATTGCGGGCAACCGGCCCGAACAGACTCTCGAATTCACGCTGCAGCAGCGCGTCGATCTCGGTCATGGTTACGACGCGGCCGAGATCGGCGAGACTGGTGACCCCATACGCCGGCTCGGAGACCCCGCAGGGCACGATGCCGGCGTAGTGCGAAAGATCGCAGTCGATATTGAGCGCCACGCCATGCAGCGTCACCCAGCGTTTGATCCTGATGCCGATAGCCGCGATCTTGTCTTCGTGGCCGCGACCCTTCTCCGGCCGCCGTACCCAGACGCCGATGCGGTCTTGGCGCCGCTCGCCCACGACACCGACATGCGCCAAGGCGCGAATGATCCATTCCTCCAAGGTAGCGACGAAGCGGCGCACGTCCGGTCCGCGGCGCTTGAGATCGAGCATCAGATAGGCGACGCGCTGCCCCGGGCCGTGATAGGTGAGCTGCCCGCCGCGCCCGGCCGAATGGACCGGAAAGCGCGGCGCGATCAGCTCCTCGGATTTGGCGCTGGTCCCGGCGGTATAGAGCGACGGATGCTCGAGCAGCCAGACCAGCTCCGGCGCGCTGCCCTTGGCGATTGCCGCGGCGCGGGCATCCATGGTCGCGAGCGCGTCCTCGTAAGCCACCAAGTCTTGGCTGATCCGCCACTCGACCGGCGTCGAAACCGGGTCAAGCCCGGCTATTACAAGGTTGAGCGCAGTGACCATGTCGGCTTTCGCTCTGGCCGCCCGGCGCCAGGAACATCCGGCACTGCGTTGGAGTCAAGCCGCGCGGTTGCAGCAGTCTCCCGACGCGGGCCATGCGTGCCCTCAATCAGAGAGCTGCGGCCCTTGTTACTCTGGGGTCGATTTGTTACATCGAGCGGCGTCGCTTCGACGCGCGGCCGCGCGGCCCGCGCTCATTCCACCTGCGGTCGTGGCGGAATTGGTAGACGCACTAGCTTGAGGTGCTAGCGGGGCAACCCGTGGAGGTTCGAGTCCTCTCGACCGCACCATTGCGCAAATTCCCCATTGATTTCATTTTCCCTTTTGCCCTGCGCCCCGCACCTGGCGCGAGGTGCGGGGCATAGTTGTCCGCTTTTCGTTCTGTTCCGATTGAGATCGGGACAGCTTGTGCATGGCCTCGCGCGCAAGCCGCACGCGGTTTGCCTCGCGCGTGTAATGCGACGCCATCGCGCCGCCATGCCAGCCGAAGATCGCTTCAAGCTCGGCAACGGTTGCGCCGTTCTCGGCGGCTCGCGTCGCTGCGATCTTACGCACGCCATGCGCGGAGCCGGGCACGCTCGCGGCCCTGCAAGCCTTGCGGAAGAGGTTTCCGAAGCTCTCCTTGGTCAGGGGGTGCCCCCGCTCACCGCAAACGAACGTCAGGTCGCCGCACGGACCGGCAGCGAGCGTTTCCGCGAGCACCGGCAGGATCGGCAATGTCACGGTGACGGTGCCGCCGCCCTTCTCGGTCTTGAGCGTCGCGATCCCCTCGCGCACATGCTGCCGCCCGAGCCGAACGACGTCGCCGCGGCGCAGTCCGGTATAGGCGAGGACGTCGAGCCACACGCGCTGGCGCGTCCCGATCGGCCAGCGGCGTTCATAGGCCGCCATTTCCTCTTCGCTCCACATCTTGAAGCCCGGCCCTTTCTTGCGCGGCGGGTTCTTCACGCCCGCCGTGGGGTCCGATCGCACGAAGCCTGCTTCGAGCGCCCAACGGAACAGCCCGCGCATGGCGTCGAGAAAGTTGCGGGCCTGGGCGGGCGTCCCAGCACGGCGCTCGCGCGCCGCGACGATCGCGGCCGCGGTGATCTGCGCGAACGGCTCGGAGCCCGCGCTCTCGATCACCTGGGTAAAGATATTCTCGCGTTGGCGGCGCGTCGCTTCACTGAGTCCGTTCATCCAGGCTGTCGTCTCGCGATAGCGGCCGATGAGCCAGGCGAGCGATCCCTTGCACGGAGCGAAGCGGCCCGCAGCAGGCGACGGTGATCCCTTCACCGCGGCGTCATATTGGGCCAGAAATTCAGGGGTGCCAAATTCCCCTTTGATGCGGATGCGTGGGCCTCTGCCTCTTTCGCCCGCACGTACATACCAAACGGACTTCCCGTGCCGGGTGACTTCCCGGTGCAGGTGCGGCGGACGTGGGCGTGGCATGTCTGTCATCACAACACGATCTCTTCTGATTTTCCAAGCGCCGGTTCGGATGATGAAAGCCGGATCACAATCTTCGGGTGCTCGCCTACATGCACCTCCACCTCAGCCGCACCCGCCTGCTTCGCTGCGCGAATGGCGCGGGCAACGTCAGCCTGGGTGATTTTGGCGGGCGTCCGCGGCACGGTCATGAACCCCAAGCTGTCGCTGGCTTGTTTAGTTTGCGATAGATTGTGATGTTGCCGCTCGGACTTTGGATGGCCGCGCTGGTAGCGGTCAGCGCTACGACCGTGCGACCTTCGAGCAGCCAGATAAGTCCGGTCTCGTCGTAGCGGGACAGCCGATTAAAACTTGGCTTGGCGTGCTCAGGTACGGCGAGCAACCCGAACAAGTCCCTGGCCGTCCAACCGAGGGCGCGCGCCTGATCACCCCAGCGGGCCAGAAAGGTCCTGCCGTCGGCAATGGCCTGCTGCCAGCGATCGGGCTCAACGTAATCAGGACAGCGATGTTCAAGGACCGTGAAGACGTTTCGCAAGGCCCCGAGCTTGGGCGAGGCTGAATTTTTGAAAACATGGCACTTCGGGTTACTGACAAAA
>Ga0306924_10001954_pt1 | contig 19218 bp, 19 predicted proteins | sample sta12Can44000111_FD_203756 | JGI IMG/M metagenome (GOLD analysis project Ga0306924, IMG submission 203756) | Lab enrichment of tropical soil microbial communities from Luquillo Experimental Forest, Puerto Rico - statanox.12C.anox.44.000.111 (v2)... | ecosystem: Environmental > Terrestrial >...
TCCCAGATGTGCGACTTCAGCCTTCACAGCATCAAATCGCGGCCCGCCAAAATTGGCGACAAGCTGACGACGCGCGACTTTGGCACTGGCACCCGCGGGTTTTCGGCATCGGAAGACGCGAGCGTGGCAGTCTGTCTTCGACCAGGAACGGAGTTGTCGTTTACCGGAGAGGTGACGTTCTCAGCGACCGGACTGTTGGGTTGGTGGAACAAAGTGATCAACCACAAGACCGCAATATTTCGGCAAATCAACAAAGAAAGGGTCTCTGCTCATCACGATGCGCTGGAATTTCCTGACGGTCAGATCGTGCTGCTGACATCGCTTCGTGAGGGTCAGCAAGCGACGGTTCTTCAATTACCGGCGGAGCCCGTGACGGCTGTTGAGGTGGAAGCCCAACGCAGAGTCGCATTTGTAGGTTGACTGCTCAAGTCAGCATTCAACGCGTGGCCACCTGTCCATAGGTGGCCACGCACTGTAAAACTGTCTATCGCAATGCGGCCTAAGGCGTACGCGGCACCTGTCGATGTTCTTGTGACCGGAGCGTACCGACTCACCATGGCGGTCGTCGCCGTAGGGTGCATCATTGTGCTTGTTCCAAATCACTCACATGCGCGTGACGACGGCCGCTTTGCCAATTCTCCGCTCAAAGAATGGTTCGACCGGCTTGCGAGCAAAAACGGATTATGCTGCGCTTTTGCCGATGGTGTCAGCGTGCAGGATGTCGATTGGGACACGCAAGATGGGCACTATCGCGTACGAATTCAGGGAGAATGGGTTGTGGTGCCTGACGCGGCCGTGGTGACTGAGCCCAATCGGTTCGGTCCTGCTGTTGTGTGGCCCTATAATGACCGGTACGGCAACACACAAATTCGCTGTTTCCTGCCCGGTGCTGGCACGTAGTCCTCATTTATCAGGGATATTGGGGCCTCTAATTTTTGGGACAAAGCGGACATCACAACTCCTCGGGATTTCCGGTTTTGACCGAAAGCGGACATCGCCTCTGGTAGTGCTCGATAGCGGCAATGCCGAGATCAAATAGCGAATTGGCGCTGCCCAAAACCCTCTAACCAGAAGATTGGGACGGCGGCGGGCCTGCCGTTCGCGCATTGATCAGCCAAAACAACAATCCGAACGCAAGCGCAATGGCGCCGATGCCGACCAATTGTTCGAACGTTGCGGTGGTGAAATCGAGAAGAATGACTTTTCGCGCAATGACCAGAATTGTTATCAGGACTATGGGACGCGCTTGCAAGATTCCTGCGTGTGTTGAAAGCGCGAGCGCGATGGAGTGGTTGAATTCGATCAGGATTAGAATGGTTAGAATCGACCCAAAGACGTCGCGCATGGACTCGGTATCGATATAGGCGCGATTGACTTTAAACTGATCGAATAATTCAATCGCCATAACGACAAGCGAATCAACGATGATGATCGAAATAAAGACCATCACGATACGCGAGGCGACGCGTTCGAAAAGATCGTAAGAGAGAAGCTGTTTCCAGTCCCGTTGCAGTCCAAAATTCGGCATAAGCGAAATCCTTTAGGCAAAATAGCCGACGTGGATCGCTTGCGACTCGCGCCAGCAGTGTGATTGGGGCAGCGCGCCAGCGCAATGGGGCGAGGGCCATTTGCCTGACGCTATGCCGTTACCCGTTAGCGGCTCGAGCCCCGAAATCGGCTCCAAAAATTGGCGCCAAAGGCCGGCGAAAGGGCCGGCGCCGGCGGCGTCCCGGCCGAGCTGGCCGCAAAATTATTACCGGCGCGCTGCCCGGTGCTAAACAGCTCTAGCCCACGGCTTGCTTCGGCTTTTTGCTCTTGGGCTTGGTTTTCTTTACCCTCTTGGCGAGGTCCTTTCTCACGACCTCCGCGATCTTGTTCATGACCATCATGTGAAGACGCGGCGACTTCTCTATTGTTGTGTGAGACAGGCCGGTATCGGCGGTCAGGTCGATGTTGTTCAGCTCGCCCCTGAAGTCCGGGCCTGCGGACACTGGCTTACCGAAGCCATTCTCCTGATAAAAATTCACCAGGTGGAGGACATTCTTGGGTACCGACTGCGGCCGCGTTGCATCGAAGGTGACGATCAGTTCGATCGGAATATTCTGCCGATCGAGTTGGTTGGCAATATCGAAGGTCGCGTTGGCGCCGAGCGAATGACCGATGATGACAATAATGTCCTTGTGCCCGCGCGAATATTTGTCGGCGATGCGGTGGGCAACCGACTGCCAGCCGCTCGTGCTGTACACGCGGGCGCTGTAGCCTTGCTGATTGAGCTTGACGGTAAGCGTGTCCATACCGCGCGAGAAAATATCAGCCAAACCGCGCAGCAAATCGACTTGGACTTGTGACGGGTTGGCGGCAGCCTGGCCCTTCTGCGCCGCCGTCGTCTGCGCGGCTTGGGCAAAAGCGCCAGTCGAGAACACGATCAGCCATGCGGCCACTGCCAGTTTTATCGGCAACCTATCCATCTGCGGTCTCTTTGGTGAAAATATTGGAAGGCCCCACGCGCCATCAGCGCGTAACGTCATCCTTATAGGATTGGCAGGTTTCATTGATCAAGACCAATGGCGCAGTACAAAATAAGCCTGCAGAATCCACCTCGGAGCTAACTATGAACGCCAACCGGCGCGTCGAAATTCGCAGCCAGAAGCGGCTTTTCGACGATTTCTTCAAGATCGATGAGCTGATCGTCAGGCACCAACGCTACGACGGCAGCGTGAGCGGCGAGGAGCGTCGGCTGGTGTTCGAGCGCGGCGACGCCGTTGCCGTGTTGTTGTTCGATGTGGCGGCGCGCGCGGCAATGCTCGTCGAGCAGTTTCGGCCGCCAACATTGATCGCGCGGCGCCGCGACGATCGCGCGAATACGGACGGCTGGATCATCGAGCTCGTCGCCGGCGTGATCGACGAAGGCGAGACCGCCGAGCAAGCGGCGGTTCGCGAAGTGTTCGAGGAGACCGGTTATCGAATTGCCAATCCAACACCGATCGGCCGGTTCTTTTCGTCGCCGGGCGGCTCCGACGAGCGCTTCTTCCTTTATTTCGCACGGGTGGGGAAGGCGCAGCGTGAGGGAAACGGTGGCGGAATCGCCGGCGAGGAGGACATCAAAGTCCTTCAACTAGGTGTCGACGATCTGTTCGACCGGCTGACGCGGGGGGCGATCGAGGATCCAAAGCTCGCGATCGCCGCGTATTGGCTGAAAGACAATATCGACCGCCTATAGCGATTCTATAAGGTTATCCCTACCGCCAACCGCTATTACCGGCGAATTGAGATGTCGGCGCGCCGGCCCGGTGTGCTGCGGGCAAGCAGGCGCAATTCGCGCGCGCCGAACATCAGCGTTGCCAGGATCAACGGCAGAAAGAAATCGAGCACGCGAAACGTTACCAGCGCCGCCAGAAGTTCCTCGCGCGGATATTGCGGCAAGCCGACCAGGACCGCCGCTTCGACAACCCCGAGACTTCCCGGCGCGTGGCTGACAATCCCAAGCAGCGTCGCGAGAACGAACACGACAAGTACGGTAGCGAAGCCAATGTCCGGGTTTGCCGGCAGCAGGACGTACATGGAAAGCGAGGCCAACAGACGGTCGAGCGCGCCTATCCCGATCTGCACCAGCGTGCCGCGCACGCCAGGCAGCGCGACCTGCCAATTGTCGCGGCCGATCAGACGTCGCCCGCGGGCGAGCCAACCGAGATAGCAGATGACGGCGAAAATGCCTCCGAAGCCGGCGAGCCGGTTGAGCTCGGCCGGCAGGTGATCGATCGTCGTCAAAGCCTGCGGCGCATAGCCAACTGCGACGCCCAGCACGACAATATTGCCGAGCCAGTAGGTCATGCCCGTGAACAAGGCGATCTTCGCAATGTGGATGAGGTTCATCTGCCAGAATGAATAGACGCGAAGTCGCACCAGGCCACAGGTCAAGGTTGCTGCGCCGAGCGAATGGCCGATCGTGTAGCTTGTGAAGCTTGCAAAAGCGACGACGCGCAGCGGAATGTTTCGCTTGCCGATCGTGTGCAGCGCAAACAGGTCGTAGCAGACGAGATTGCTGTAGCCGGCGACCACAAGCGCGCCGGCAAAGAAGATGTGCCACGGCGATTGCGCCTCGAGCGCGGCGATGACCTTGCCGATCTCGATGTCACGCAGCAGATGGTAGAGGACGGCCGCGGCGACGCTCACGATGGCAAGGCTGATCGCGACGCTGATCCGGCTCCGGCCGGAGCCGCCAATCGCCTTTTGTGCAAATGAAGGCAGCGCCAGGGTGACAAAAACTCCGCAAAGCCGAATCGCGGCAAAATCCCATTGGTTGGTGACAGGATTGTTACGAAGGAGCGGCGGTCGGCGGCGCCTGGGTGCGGACCGTTTCCGCGACCGTCACACGAATGAGACATGAAATGGCAATTGTTGTCGTATGCGATTCGATATTGCGGCGGCAGCAGACTTGCGACCGAAAACGGCACCATGAAAGTGTTGATCGCGACGGACGCTTGGCGTCCACAGGTCAACGGTGTGGTTCGCACCCTGGGCGCGCTGGCGCGCGCCGCCGCTAAGATCGGTGTCGAGGTCGAATTTTTGTCGCCGGACGGGTTCTGGACCTTTCCGATGCCGACTTACCCGGGATTGCGACTGGCGCTGCCGCGGAGCAAAACGATTGCCGCACGGATCGAGCAAGCCAAAGCTGACGCGATTCACGTTGCGACCGAAGGGCCGATAGGCCATGCGGTGCGCAGCTACTGCATAAAGGCCGCGCGCCCGTTCACGACGAGCTATACAACGCGGTTTCCGGAATACATCGCGGCGCGTTCGCCCATTCCCGCAGCCTGGGTCTACAGCGCGTTGCGGCGCTTTCACGCCGCCGCCACGGTGACGATGGTGGCGACCCCGTCGCTGATGAGCGAGCTCTCTGACCGCGGCTTCGCGCATCTCGGGATGTGGACGCGCGGCGTTGACGTCGATCTGTTCCGTCCCGATCGCGCGATCGATCTGGATTTCCCGCGGCCGATCTTCATGACGGTAGGGCGGGTGGCGGTCGAGAAAAATCTGCCAGCCTTTCTTTCGCTCGATCTGCCCGGCACGAAAGTTGTGATCGGCGCCGGGCCGCAGCAAGCCGAGCTTAAGCGCCGTTTCCCCGCCGCCAAGTTTCTCGGCCAACTCGACAACGGCATTCTCGCCGCGCATCTGGCCGCCGCCGATGTCTTCGTTTTTCCAAGTCTGACCGACACGTTCGGCATCGTGCAGCTCGAAGCGCTCGCCAGCGGCGTACCCGTTGCAGCATTTCCGGTCACCGGTCCGCGCGACGTCATCGGCGATCATCCGGTCGGCGTCCTGGATGCCGACCTTCGCACCGCCTGCATGCAGGCGCTATGGATTTCGCGCGAGGCCTGTCGTGACTTCGCCTTGCGTTATTCGTGGGAGAACAGCGCGCGCCAGTTCGTCTCCCATGCCCGTAAGGTCGCTATTGCGGCGGCCGGCGAAAATCGAGCCGCCGTGCCGCTGCAGGCGCCGGTTCATTCCGAACCGCAAACCCTGGTGCCCGATTCCGATCGCAGCACGACGAGGATGACGCATGAACATTCCCTCTAACACCGATCTCGACAATTTCACCGTCACCAAGGCCTATGCGCGCTGGGCGCCGGTTTACGACCTGGTCTTCGGCGCGGTGTTCGAGCGCGGCCGACATGCCGCGGTGGCTGCGGCCGAACGCATCGGCGGCCGGGTCCTTGAAGTCGGCGTCGGTACCGGGATCTCGCTGCCGCTTTATTCCGGCGATTGTCGATTGTGCGGCATCGATATATCCGCACCGATGCTGCGGAAGGCACAGGAGCGTGTCGTCGAACTCAATCTCGCCAATGTCGAAGGGCTGTGGGTGATGGATGCCGAGCATCTTTCTTTTCCCGACGAGTCGTTCGACGTCGTTGTTGCGCAATATGTCATCACCACTGTGCCGAATCCGGAAGCGACCCTCGATGAGTTCGCGCGCGTGCTCAAGCCGGGCGGCGAAATCGTGCTGGTGAGCCGCATCGGCGCCGAAGCCGGCTTGCGGCGTTCGCTCGAACATTGGTTCCAACCGGCGGCGCGCAAGCTCGGTTGGCGCACGGAGTTTTCGTTCGCGCGTTACGCGCGTTGGGCGGCGCAAAGCCCGGACATGCGTCTGGTCGAACGCCGGGCCATGCCGCCGCTCGGGCATTTCAATCTGATCCGGTTCGGCAAAACCGGCGCCGAGGGTCGCCTTGATCGGTTCGAGGCCGTGCGCGCCGCCGGCTGACTACACGCACTGTCATCAGGGATTCATCGAATCGCCATAGCCAGATCGGACGGCCGGTCGGCATTGCGCTCGCCAATGGACGCTCGGCGTCGGCGCTCGCAGGGGCGTCCGTATATAAGGACGAGATGAATGCAAAACTTCCTGGAAGCGCTCCGGATTCAACGCTGGGACGATCATCGCTATTATCATCACAGCCGCATCAATCAGACGCTTCACCTGGTCAGCGCGACAAGCTTCCTGTTCTCTTATGTGATGATCTTCAAGGATCCGGCGATTTCGGCGCTCGCCGGCTGGTTGATCGCGATGACCACGCGGCAGACGGGGCATTTTTTCTTTGAGCCGAAGGATTACGATGTGGTGAACAAAGCCACGCATGAATACAAGGAAGAGATCAAGGTTGGCTACAATCTGCGCCGCAAGGTCGTACTGTTGACGATCTGGGCACTCTCGCCGCTGCCGCTTTACTTCGATCCGACCTATTTCGGCTTGTTTGCGCCGGCCGTAGACAAAACCGACTTTGTCCGCCACGTCGCCATGATCTGGCTCGTGCTCGGCATCGCCGGCGTGCTGTTCCGGACCGTGCAGCTGTTCCTGACCAAAGATGTCCAGACCGGTCTGGTATGGGCGACCAAAATCCTCACCGACCCGTTTCACGACATCAAACTCTACCACAAGGCGCCATTTGCGCTTTTGCGCGGCGAGCTCATCGATCCGGAAATCGGCCGGCATCGCTGGGATGAGGATGAGGCCGAGGATATCGAAGAGGCGCCGCGGTTCACCTAGGCCGGGCGTTGCTCATCATCGAAAACCGCGCGGCGCATTCGCGCCCAACGTTCGGCGATGATCTCCTTGAGCACCGTTCGCTTGATGGCCCGATCGGTCAAAGCTGGATTGTGCCACCACCATCCATACCGTTGCATGGCGCTCGCCGCCGCGAGGAAGCGATCGACAACGGCGGCGAAATCGGCATCAGTATAGTTGAGGCTGAAGATCAACCGGCCGGTGCCGATCCAGCTCAACAGCAGTCCCTCCGCGCGCAAGTAATATTGCAGCATCCAATTGTAGCGAGACGGACGGGTGTAACAGACCGTCCAGATCGAGGAGAGATTGACGACGCGCACCGGCAGATCGGCCGTGGCAAGCCGCGCGTTGAGCATGTCTGCGCGCGCGTTCCAGACTGCGTCGAGATCGCGATAGAGCGTGTCGATCTGCGGCGTTTTCAGCGCATGCAGGAATTCGTTCATCGCCGCCATCACATAGGGATGCGAATTGAATGTACCGCGGGCGAGGCAAATGTCGGCCGGACGATCGTCGTGGTAGCGCTTCATCAAATCATGGTGGCCGCAAACGACGCCGACGGGGAGACCTCCGCCGAGTGTCTTGCCATAGGTGACCATATCGGCGCGCACGCCGAAATATTCTTGCGCGCCGCCCTTGGCGAGCCGGAAGCCGACGAACACTTCGTCAAAAATCAAGACGATATTGCGCGCGCTGCACACCGCGCGCAATTCTTTGAGCCATTTGCCATAGCTGGTTTTGTCGAAGTGCGCGCTGCGCCCGCTATTGATCAGTGCGGAATCGCTCGGCGGATTGAGGTTAGGATGCAGCGCTTGCAGTGGATTGACCAGTACACAGGCGATGTTGCGTCGCTTGCGCAGCACACGCAATGCGCGCTCGGACATCTCGGTCAGCGTATAAGTCTGCCGCGCCGTGGTCGGATTGCCGACCCCGGGCTGCACGTCGTCCCACCAGCCATGATAGGCGCCGCAAAAGCGCACCACATGCGCGCGCCCGGTGTGATAACGCGCAAGCCGCACCGCCTGCATCACCGCTTCGGTGCCGGACATGTGAAAGGAAATTTCATCGAGCCCGGAAATCTCCTTCAGCATTTTTGCATTTTCGGCGAGTAACGGATGATAGGAACCGAGCACCGGGCCGAGTCCGCGCACGCGCGCCGCGCCGCGCTCGATCGTGTCCTTGTAGAAATCGTAGCCGAGGAGGTTGACGCCGTAAGAGCCGGTGAGGTCGTAGCAGCGATTGCCGTCGAGATCGGTCAGCGTCACGCCATCCGACGCTTGCACGAAGCTCGCAGAGGGCAGGTGGGCGCGCACCAGGCGCCGGTACTGGAACGGCACCCGATAGGCGGCGGTGAACTGCAGATCGGACAGCGATTCGGCTGCTTCGGCACTGGCGCGAATCGTCTCGGCGAAGCGCGTCCGGTAGGTTTGCGAAAGCCGGTTGAAGCCGACGCGGCGGCGAGCCGCGATGTCGTGCGGGGCGCCGTCCGAGCAGAAAAACCGCTCCGCATCGTATTCGTAGAACGGCACAAATCGCGCGAGCCGGCGTGCGATCCGGGCATGGCCGGAAAGCGAAGGGTGCTTGGCTTGCGACAGTTCAAGCCGCTTGCGCAGCGCCGCCACGGAAGTGGCGACGGCGGCGGCGCCGATGCCGTAGAAGGCGAGAGTCGCGGAGCCCCATTGCATCGAATCGCGGTTTAACTCCGAGTTTTTACAAAGACATGACGGTTCGGACCCAAATCCTCAAAGTTTTCCAGCAGGAGGACCTCAATTTCTTGCTGACCAACCGCATTCCGCGCCGGCTGGCGACGCAATTCATGGGGTGGTTCTCCCGGATCGAACAGCCGCTCGTCCGCGATCTTTCGATCGCCGTCTGGCGGCTTTTTTCCGATCTCGACTTGGGCGACGCCAAGAAGACGCAGTTCAAGAGCCTTCACGATTGCTTTGTTCGCGAACTCAAGGCCGGCGCCCGCGCGGTCGACGGCCGTAGCGGCATTCTGGTCAGTCCCTGCGATGCGATCGTCGGCGCCTGCGGCGTTATCGGCGGCACGACTCTGTTTCAGGCCAAGGGATTTCCGTACACGCTGGAGGACCTGCTGTGCGATCGGGATTTGGCCGAGAATTATCGCAACGGTTCCTACGCGACGTTGCGGCTGAAATCGAGCATGTACCACCGCTTCCATGCGCCGCATGACGGCGGTGTCGAGCAAGTCCGCTACGTTTCCGGCGACACCTGGAACGTCAATCCGATCGCGCTGAAACGGATCGAGCGGTTGTTCTGCAAGAACGAGCGGGCGGTCGTGTCGCTAAGGCTCGCTGCCAATGGGCGGATGGTGACGCTGGTCGCGGTTGCGGCAATCCTGGTCGCCAGCATTCGCCTGCACTGCCTCGGCGCGGCCTTGAGTCGGAATTACCGGGGACGCAGCGTCATCGCTTGCGACAATTCAGTACATAAGGGCGACGAGCTGGGCTGGTTTGAGCACGGCTCAACCATCATCGTGTTCGCTCCGGACGGCTTCGCGCTATGCGACCATATCCGCGACGGCGCCGCGATTCGCATGGGCGAGCCGCTCATGCGTTTGCCGTGACCGCCGCGCGAGGTTCTTAGCCGGCCGCTTTCTTCAGTTCGAGGGCTTTCTCGTCATCGAGCTGTGTCGCGCGCGCATAGGCCGGCCGGGCGCTCATCCGTTGCCAGTAGCGCTCGAAGGCCGGGCGCTTCTCCAGCGTGCCGAACATCATGCCGAAGCCAATTTGCGCGCCGACATAGAGGTCGGCGGCGCTGAATTGATTACCGACCAGATAATCCGCAGCGGAAATCGCCGCTTCAAGCGTGCTTATGGTCTTGGGAAAATTGCCATAGCCCATCATCCGCTCGCGTTCAGGCGGCACGACGAAGCCCAGCACCTTATTGCTGGCAGCGGCCTCGAACGGGCCGGCGGTAAAGAACAGCCAGCGGTAATAAGGCGCGCGCAGTCGATCGCCTGGAGGCGGCGCCAGGTGCGCCTGCGGAAAGGCATCGGCGAGATAGGCGCAGATCGCCGCCGTCTCGGTGACCACCACATCGCCATGGCGCAGCGCCGGCACCTTTCCCATCGGATTGATTGCGAGATAGGCCGGACCCTTCATCGTCGAGGCGTAGTCGACCAGTTCGACTTTATAAGGCTCCCCAATTTCTTCGAGCATCCAGCGCGCGACGCGTCCGCGCGACATCGGATTGGTATAAAGAACGAGTTCGTCGGCCATGGCTACTACTCCGAATGAGCGCGCAATATGGAGTGACGCGCCGATGGCCGCAAGCGCGACTCCGCTTAATCGGGCGCGCGCAGCCGGTAACCAATGCCGGTTTCGGTGAGAATGTAATGCGGGCGCTCGGGATCGGCCTCGATCTTTTGCCGCAGCTGCCGAACATAGACGCGCAGATATTGGGCGTCGGTGAGATCGCTCCACAGCTGATTCAATAGGAATTTGTGGGTCAGCACCTTACCGGCGTGCTGAACCAGCAGGCGCAGCAATTCGTATTCCTTGGGCGAGAGCTTGATCTCCCTGTCGCCGATTTTGACGATGCGCCGTACCAAATCGACCGAGAGGTCGCCCACCCGAAAAATCGGCCGCTCGCCATGGGTCTGCAATTGATGCCGCAGCGCCGCGCGCATCCTGGCCAGAAGCTCATCCATCCCGAACGGCTTGGTCACGTAATCGTCGGCGCCGGCATCGAGCGCCTGAACCTTGCCGGTCTCGTCGTCGCGGCTCGAAAGAACCACGATCGGCACCTTGTCATTGCGGGCACGCATCGTGCGTAAGAGCTCGTGGCCCTGCATGTCAGGCAGGCCCAGATCGAGAATGACCAAATCCGGCGGCTGCTCTCGCAACAGTTCAAGCGCGCTCCTCCCGCTCGATGCTTCCACGGTTTGATAGCCGTGCGCCGAAAGGCCCACGCGTAGCAATTTACGAATTGGCGGTTCGTCGTCGATGACGAGGACCCGGAGCGGCGCGGCGCTCATGCTGCGGCGTCCAGCCGTTGCGGCTCGCTTGCGACCGGGAGCCTGATGCTAAAGACCGCGCCGCGACGGTCGGAGCGGTTGGCGGCGACGATGGTTCCGTTCATCGCCTCGACAAAGCCGCGCGAGATCGCAAGTCCGAGCCCGGTGCCCGGTCTAATCTGGTCAGCTTTCGGCACGCGATAGAACTTATCGAAAATATGTTCGAGATCGTCCGGGGGGATGCCTTCACCTTCATCGAGAATTTGAAGGACAACCGAATCCCGGTCCCGCCAGGTGCGGATGAAAACGGTGGTGCCGGATCCAGCATATTTCGCCGCATTGTCGAGGAGGTTGAATAGCACTTGCTCGAATAGAACCGGATCAACCGACACCATAGGGACGTCGGTGGCGAGATCGAGTCGTACCGAGTGATTGCGCAGGATCTTCGTGGTTCGCTGCAATGTCGAGCCGATGATTTCCGAGACGTCATGCGGCGCCAGCTTGGGCGCGACGGCGCCAGATTCCAAGCGAGTCATATCGAGCAAATTCGCGATGAAACGATTGAGACGCTCGGATTCCTCTATGATGGTCGAAAGCAGTTCCGCTTGTTCGCTATCGGTCAGCTTTTCGTTGAGCTCTCGCAAAGTGCTGGCGGAGCCGAGAACCGAGGCCAGTGGTGTCTTGAGATCGTGCGAAATCGAAGTCAACAGTGCGGTGCGGAGGCGCTCGGTCTCGGCAGTGCGTTGGACGCGATCCATATTCTCGACCAGCTGCACGCGTTCGATCGCGAGCGCGCCCTGATCGGCGAGCGCGTCGAGCAGCCGCCGCTGATCGGGGGTCAGCCACGGGCCAGTTTTATCGCTGTCGATGCCGATCACGCCGATGGCGCCGCGCCCGGTGCGCATCGGCAGAAACAACCGCTTTGCCCCGGGAAGGGTGTCGGAGCCATGTCCGGCCGCACGATTGTTCTCGAACGACCATTTTGCCGCGGCAAGGTCGGCGTCGTCGAGCATATCTTCCGGCGGATAACCGCTCTTGACCTGCAGCATGCCTTTTTCTGGCAGCAGCAACACGGCGCGGACCTGCAACATCATCGCGGTCTGAAACGCAGTCGCCCACAACACGTCATCGAGCGTGCCGGTGCCCGCCAGCTTGCGGCTGAAGGAGTATAGAGATTCAACCGTTCGTACCCGTGTCTGTGCGGTTAGCGCTTGGAGGCGACCGCGTGCCGCAACATGAGAAACAACGACAGCTACGAGCGTAAACAGCGCGAAAGCCGCGATGTTGTGTGGGTCCGCAATTGTGAGCGTGTAGATCGGCGGCAGGAAGAAGAAATTGTAGCAAAGCGCGGAAACGACGCTGGCAAACAGCGACGGCAGCAGCCCGAAGCGAACCGCTATGCCGACGATCGCGGCCAGGAACACAAGGTCGACGTTCTCGACCCCGATCCAGTAATTGACCAATTCCGCGGCGCCCAAAGCCGCCGCCACCGCCAATGTCGCGAAAAAGTAGGGGCCCAGTTCAAAACCGCCCTTCTCTTCTGAGGTGCGGAGGCTCTTTTTTGGAACGGGCTGCCCAGAGAGCTGATCGCCGGCAATGACATGAACGCTGATATTACCGGACCGGCGCACGAGATCATGCACCACCGACCCGTGCAGCATCTCGAACCATCGCGGCCGCGTCGACTTGCCGATGATGATCTGGGTGACGTTATGAGTGTGGGCATAGCCGATCACGTCATCGGCGATGCTCCGGTTGCCGGCAGGCAATGTGACGGGTTCGCCACCAAGGGTTTCGGCCAGCCGTAACGTATCGGCGATACGGTCGCGCTCCTCTTCGGAAAGCTGCACGGCGCGGCGGCCTTCTATGTACAAAGCCGTCCAAGGGCCGTGCAGCCGATCGGCGAGCCGTTTGGCATAGCGCACCAGGCCGGCGCAGCGCGGGTCTTCGCTGATGCAGACGACGATGCGCTCGCCCGCGGGCCATGGTCCCTGAATGGCGTGCGCCTGCATTTCCGACAGCAATTGTTCATCGACCCGCTCGGCGGTGCGTCGCAGGGCGAGCTCGCGTAGCGCGGTAAGATTGGCCGGGGAAAAGAAATGTTGCAGCGCGTGTTCGGCTTGCTTGGGAACGTAAACCTTTCCTTCCTTGAGCCGCTCGATCAGATCGTCGGGCGTGAGGTCGACCAACTCGACGGCATCGGCGCGGTCAAATACGGCATCCGGTACCGTCTCGCGCACTCGCACATGGGTAATTTGGGCGACAACGTCATTGAGGCTTTCGATGTGCTGAATATTGACCGTGGTGTAAACGTCGATGCCGTAACTCATCAGCTCTTCGACGTCGAGATAGCGTTTCGGGTGGCGGCTGCCATCGGCATTGGTGTGCGCGAGTTCGTCGACCAGCACGATTTGGGGATGTCGCGCGATGACGGCGTCCAGGTCCATCTCGGTAAGATGTGCCCCTTTGTATTCAACGTTTCGGCGTGGAATGACTTCGAGGCCGCTCAACAGCGCTTCGGTCTCCTTGCGGCCATGCGTCTCGACGATTCCAACGACGACGTCATAGCCATCCTTCTTGCGCGCCTGGGCCTGCTGCAGCATCTCGTAGGTCTTGCCGACGCCGGGTGCGGCGCCGACGAAAATGCGCAGCTTGCCGACGCGTCGCTCTTCGCGGCGCGCGGCTTCCAGTAGCGCCTCGGGTGACGGGCGGTGTTCGGTCTCGCGCCGCGGATCAGCCATTCACATCAGATATTATCAGATCGGCGCCTCTGACAATTCACCTTAGAGGGGTTTGGTCGAAGCCTTTTCGTATGCCGCGAGAACGGAGTGCCGCGTTAACCAGCCATCTGATCGAGCGCGAGATTGAGCAAAAGCACATTAACGCGCGGCTCGCCGAATAGCCCGAACAGCCGGCCCTCGGTGTGGTCGGCAACAAGCTGACGGATACGATCTTCCGGCATATTCCGCGCCTTGGCGATGCGGGGCACCTGGAAGAGGGCAGCCTCCGGCGAAATATGCGGATCGAGCCCGCTTGCCGAAGTTGTGACGAGGTCGGCGGGGACCGGCGTCGACGGGTTCTCTTGTTTCAGTTTGTCCATATCGCCCTGAACGCGATCGATCAGCGCCTTGTTCGAAGGTCCAAGATTCGAGCCGCCCGAGTTGGCGGCGTTGTAGGGCGCCGGCACCGTCTTGGTCGAATCATTAGGATCAGGGGCGGTCGTTGCTGAAGGCCGGCCGTGGAAATATTTATCTTTTTCAAACACCTGACCGACAAGTTCGGACCCCACGACCGTTCCATTGCGTTCGATCAGGCTACCTTGCGCCTGGCGTGGAAACAGCACTTGCGCCATTCCGGTCATCGCCAACGGATAAGCCAAGCCGGTGATGAGCGTCAGCGCAACAAGAACGACAATCGCCGGACGGATTTCGCGCAACATGATCAAATCTCCTCAAGCCAAATGGGTCGCCGTGACAATGACGTCGATCGCTTTGATGCCGATGAACGGGATGATGACGCCGCCGACGCCATAGATCCAAAGATTACGCCGAAGCAGCGCGGCTGCCCCAATGGGGCGATAACGGACGCCCTTCAATGACAGCGGAATGAGCGCGATGATGATCAGGGCGTTGAAGATAATCGCAGATAGAATTGCGCTTTCCGGCGTTCGCAGGTTCATGATGTTGAGCGCCTGCAGTTGCGGATAGAACGCGACGAACATCGCGGGAATGATCGCGAAATACTTCGCTACGTCGTTGGCGATCGAGAATGTGGTCAGTGCGCCGCGTGTCATCAGCAACTGCTTGCCGATCTCGACGATCTCGATGAGCTTTGTCGGATTGGAATCGAGGTCCACCATATTGCCGGCCTCGCGCGCGGCTTGCGTGCCAGTATTCATCGCCACGCCGACGTCGGCCTGAGCCAGTGCCGGAGCGTCGTTGGTGCCGTCGCCGCACATGGCGACCAACTTACCTTTCGACTGCTCGTCACGAATGAGCCGCAGCTTCTCCTCCGGTGTCGCCTGAGCGAGGAAGTCATCAACGCCGGCTTCCGCAGCGATCGCTGCGGCTGTCATCGGATTGTCGCCGGTGATCATGATGGTGCGGATGCCCATGCGGCGCAGCTCGGCAAATCGCTCGCGGATGCCGCCCTTGACGATATCCTTCAGGTGAATGACGCCGAGGAGCTTGTTGTCCCTTGCCACGGCGAGCGGTGTGCCGCCCGACTTAGCGATAGCATCGGCGATTGCTGTCACTTCGCGGACAGTATCGGCGCTCACTGCTGGACGCAGTGCCTGCACTGCTCCGCCCGAGCTAACCCTAGTCGTGCCGCCGTTGAGATAGTTCACGATTGCATCGACCGCGCCTTTGCGGATCGCCGAATCACCCATCTCAACGCCGCTCATCCGCGTTTGCGCGCTGAACGGAATGAAGTTTGCCTTCATTTCGGCGAGCTCGCGACCGCGAATGCCGTACTTTTCCTTCGCTAGAACGACGATGGAACGGCCTTCCGGCGTTTCGTCGGCGAGCGAAGCAAGCTGTGCGGCGTCCGCGAGTTCCTGCTCAGTGACCCCGCGCAGCGGTTTGAACTCGGTGGCCTGACGGTTGCCGAGCGTAATCGTGCCGGTCTTATCGAGCAGAAGCGTATCGACATCGCCTGCAGCTTCGACCGACCGGCCGGACATGGCCAGCACGTTAAAGCGCACCAACCGGTCCATCCCGGCGATACCGATCGCGGACAACAGCGCGCCAATGGTAGTCGGGATCAAAGTGACAAACAGCGCCACCAGGATCACCACAGAAATGGTGCTGCCGGCGTAGTAGACATAGCTTGGGATTGTCGCGGTGGCGAACACAAAGATGATGGTCAGGCCGATCAGAAGAATATTCAGGGCGATTTCGTTTGGGGTCTTCTGCCGTTCGGCGCCCTCGACTAGGCGGATCATGCGGTCGAGAAAAGTCGATCCAGGAGCCGCGGTGATGCGGACGCGGATCCAGTCGGATAATACCTGCGTACCGCCCGTAACGGCGCACCGGTCGCCGCCCGATTCGCGGATGACCGGAGCCGATTCACCGGTGATCGCCGCCTCGTTGACCGAAGCCATACCTTCGATCACGTCGCCGTCCGAGGGAATCATGTCCCCGGCTTCGACGAGCACGAGGTCGCCGACCTTGAGATTGGTCGACGGCACTAGGCGAAACTTTTGCGAGTCGCCGGAGGGCGACAAAAGCTTCGCCTGCGTCTCCGTGCGCTGGCGACGCAACGTATCGGCCTGCGCTTTGCCGCGGCCCTCGGCAACCGCTTCGGCGAAGTTGGCGAACAGCACGGTGAACCACAGCCAAAGAATGATCTGAATCTCGAATTAAATGTGCCCGCCGCCGGTGATGAAGTCGCGTATCAGAATCACGGTCGTTAGTGCCGTAACGATCTCCAGCACAAACATCACTGGGTTCTTGATCAGTGTGCGCGGATCAAGCTTGACGAAGGCGGAGCCGATGGCTGGCACGAAGATCTTCGGATCGAACAGCGCCGATACCGGCATGCGTTTGCGGAGGGTTGAGGTTTCCATCGGAATGACTCCAGCCTAATTCGACGAGAAGAGGGTGCCGGCATTGAGCGCGAGCTGCTCGACGATCGGGCCAAGCGCCAATGCCGGGAAGAAAGTGAGTCCGCCGACGATCACAATGACGCCGACCACCAGACCGACAAACAGGCCGCCAGTCGTTGGAAACGTGCCGGCTGAAGCGGGCACCAGCTTTTTGCTTGCCAGCGAGCCAGCGATGATCATGGTCGGAATAATCATCCAGAACCGTCCGACCGCCATCGCCATGGCGCCGCTGAGATTGTAGAACAACGTGTTAGCGCTCAGCCCTGCGAAGGCCGAGCCGTTGTTGCCGTCTTGCGACACATAGGCATACAGCACTTCAGTGAAGCCGTGCGGGCCGGGGTTGTTCATGGCCGCGACGGCGGACGGGACCAACATCGCCACCGCGGTCCAACCGAGATACATCAGCGGCAGAACGAGAATGGCGAGCATCGCCATCTTCACTTCCTTCGCTTCAATTTTCTTGCCGACATATTCCGGCGTGCGGCCCACCATCAGGCCGGCGACAAAGATCGAGATGATGACGAACAGCAGCATGCCGTACATACCGGAGCCGACGCCGCCGACGATGACCTCGCCGAGCTGAATGTTTATGAGCGGGATCATGCCGCCGAGTGCGGTGAACGAGTCGTGCATGGCGTTCACGGCACCGCACGATGCGGCAGTGGTGATGACGGCGAACAGCGCTGAGGCAACGATGCCGAAGCGTACCTCTTTGCCTTCCATGTTGCCGCCGGTGAGCCCGAGCGCATTGAGCGCGTCGTTTCCGTGCGCTTCCGCCCAGTAGCAGAAGAGCACCCCGGCGATGAACAGAACGCCCATCACGGCAAGCACGGCCCAGCCCTGCTTTTGATTGCCGACCATGCGGCCGAATACGTTGGTGAGCGCAGCGCCCAGCGCGAAGATCGAGATGATCTGCACGTAGTTCGACAGCGCAGTCGGATTCTCGAACGGATGCGCCGCATTGGCGTTGAAGAAGCCGCCGCCATTGGTGCCCAGCATCTTAATTGCGATTTGCGAGGCAACCGGGCCGACTGCGATGGTTTGCTTGGCGCCCTCCAGCGTAGTCGCATCAACGTAGGGGCCGAGCGTCTGCGGGATGCCCTGCCAGACCAGGAACAAGGCATAGGGAACGCAAATCGGAATGAGTACGTAGAGCGTGCAACGGGTGACATCGACCCAGAAGCTGCCGACGGTGCGAACGGAATGGCGTGCAAAACCGCGGATCAGAGCCACTGCGAGCACGATACCGGTAGCAGCCGAAAGATAGTTTTGGTGCGTCAGACCGAGCATCTGCACCAGGTATGAGAGCGTGCTCTCGCCACCATAGTTCTGCCAGTTGGTGTTGGTGATGAAACTGACCGCCGTGTTGAACGAAAGATCTTCGGCCACCGCGGTCTGTTCCGCAGGATTGAATGGCAGAAATGCCTGCAGCCGCATCAGTGCGTAGATGATGAACAAGCCGCCGAAGTGAAACAGCAGCATGCCGACCGTATAGGTCACGGCGTGCTGTTCCTGGCGTTCATCCACGCCGGCGATCTTGTAGATCGCAAGCTCGACGGGCCTCAGGATCGGTGTCAGAAACGTGCGTTCGCCACTGAACACGCGAGTCATGTAGGCGCCAAGAACCGGGGTGATCGCAACGATGATCACGCAATACAGAAGAATCTGGATCCAGCCGATGACGGTCATGACTTTTTATCCCTTCAGAACAATTCTGGCTTGAGCAGCGCGTAGACCAGATAGATGAGCAGTCCGGCGGTGACCAGCGCAGCGAGCGAGTAGTCAAAAATCATGGCCCAATCTCCCTCACAGCTGTTCGCAGGCGTAGGCATAGGCGATCGACACGGCGAAGAAGCCAACCGCAAGCGCGACCATCACGATGTCCATCATGGGAATGCTCCAAAAAAGAAATTCTGGAGAGAGCCAGCAGACGCCTGGCGGCGAGACGCTTCTTTGACCTACATCAAACGAGGTGAAAAACGTCCCGCCTAATCACCGCACTATGTGCGCTTGAGCGCATAGGAATTCGAGAGGGATAGGGACTTCGAAGATATAGGAATTCCATAAAGATCATGCTTTGCGGCACAGCACGCCACGCCTCGCAAGTGACCGTCCCAATTTAATAATAGCGCGACGGCCAGCGTCGTTCGGCGGCCTTGAGGATTTCCCCGGCGGCTCTCGTCGGCGAGCGCGGCAATTGAGTGCGTTCAGCGCTTATATCGTCGGAACCGCTTCTGCTCGTGGCGTGCTCAACTGAATGCGCCTTAACGAGCCGCGACAGCACATAGGTGAGCAGGCGTGCCGGATCGAATTTGCCCATATCAACCTGCTGTTTCATGGCGCGCCTCAATTCCCATTCGCGATATGAAAAATCGGGCTGAACGCGGCGAACTTCGCCAACATGCCAGCCAAAAGGAGCAAGAGAAGGCAGGCGACTGCAGAAAATGGCGATTTGCCGTGATCGCTTTTCAGACGCGCTGTTTTGATTGTGGCTTTCATGACCGCACCTAGCGTTAGCGCCCGCGAATTGCGAGCTGTTGCTGCGGCTGATGTGCAGATAAGCGCGTAGGAATT
>Ga0306924_10001955_pt1 | contig 19207 bp, 20 predicted proteins | sample sta12Can44000111_FD_203756 | JGI IMG/M metagenome (GOLD analysis project Ga0306924, IMG submission 203756) | Lab enrichment of tropical soil microbial communities from Luquillo Experimental Forest, Puerto Rico - statanox.12C.anox.44.000.111 (v2)... | ecosystem: Environmental > Terrestrial >...
GATACTCGGCCTTGACCCCAGCCAGGTCGTGGCGCTCGTCGATGAGCTGGCGAAGGCCGGCCTGGTGCAGCGCCAGCCGGCGCCGACCGACCGCCGGGCCAAGCTGGTGACCGCTACCGGCGCGGGCTGCCGCGTGCGTGAGCGGGCCGCGGCCCGCGCCGCCGAGGCCGTACAGGGCGCGCTGCGCTCGCTTTCCGGCGATGAGCGGGAGGTGCTGCGCGCGCTGCTGTCGCGGGTCGCCGAGAGCGCGAGCGACGCGGCATACGCCTTTGAGTAGACGCTTTCGCGGTTCACGAGCACCCCGCCGGCGTCGCCAGCCACTCCGAGTAATTTCCAGGAATCTGGATCCCGGCCGGGCGGCGGCGCGCCTGCCCAATTAACCCGAACACCGCCGGTACACTCGATCGCGTTACGCGTGATGATCCGCGACTCCTAAGCCCGCCGCGCGCGGGACATAACTGCGCCGTCGCCAGGATCCCCGCCGAATACCGCGTCCGTCGCGGGCTGTATTCATACAGGATTCGAACCTCACGCACGGTACCGGCCGTTCTCTCGTGGGGGAGCGTCTCTCATGGGGCGTTCGTTAGCGGCAGAGAGCCGGTTGGAGGGATTTCCCGATGAGTGACGACTGGCCCAAGGGCTGGTACCAGGACGAGAAGCCGTCCGGCACCGATCCCGCGTCCGACGCTACGCACGATATGACCGCCGCGGGACCGCCGTGGGGAACCCCGGGAGCGGCCGCCGGCGTGCCCTCGACCCCAGGCGGGGCGGCCTACGGGCCGAGGGCGGGCGCTGCCGCGCCGGGCGGGGCGGCTTACGGGCCGACGGCGGCCTACGGGGCGACGAGTTTCGGGGCGGAGGGCCTGGGAGCACCCGGAGCGGCGGGCGCCGGGGCGCCGAACGCGTGGCCGGCACAGCCGCCGCGCTCGTCCGCGCCGCCCGGTTACGCGCCCCCTGGCCGGGTTTACCGGAGCGGGCGACGGTGGCGGTTCTGGGGGCAGCCGGGCCGCCGCGGGCGGCGGATAGCGCTGATCGCGGGACTAGTCGTGCTCCTCCTGATCGTCGCGACAGCGGGCTCGTACTTCTGGGTGAACGGCAAGCTGCATCGTACGGTCGCGCTGCCGACGTTCACCGGCCAGTCGGCTGGGACGAACTGGCTGATCGTCGGCTCGGACACCCGCGACGGGCTCACCAGGACGCAGCGCGACGCCCTGCACCTGGGATCCGCCGGCGCGAACGCCTCCGACTCGCTCATGCTGCTGCACATGGGCGGTCCCAGGCCGGTGCTGATCAGCATCCCCCGCGACTCCTACGTGCCGATCCCGGGACACGGATCGAACAAGATCAACGCGGCGCTGGCGTTCGGCGGGCCGCCACTGCTCGTCCAGACCGTGGAGAGCGTCACCGGGCTGCGCATCGACCACTACATGGGAATCGGCTTCGCCGGCCTGGCGAGCGTGGTGAACACCGTTGGCGGCGTGCGCATCTGCCTGCCGGCCGCGCTGCACGACGCGAACTCCGGCGTCAACCTGTCGAAGGGCTGCCACAACCTGAGCGGCACGCAGGCTGTGGCCTTCGTCCGGGACCGGCATTCGTTCGCCACCTCGGACCTGCAGCGCATCCAGGACCAGCGGGCGTTCCTCAAGGCGCTGCTCAGCAAGGCGACCGGCCCGGGCGTCTACCTCAACCCGTTCACGGCGCTGCCGTTCGCCTCGACCGCCGCCGGCTCGATCGCCGTGGACAAGGGCACGAGCCTGTACGCCCTAGTCCAGGCGGCGATGGCGCTGCGCAACCCGCAGACCGGGACCGTTCCGATCGCCAATGCCAGCTACGTCACTGCCGTGGGTGACTCCATACTGTGGAATCGCACCCAGGCGCTCGCGCTTTTCAACGCGCTGAAGCAGGACAAAAGCGTTCCGGCCGGGCTCCTGACCGGTACTCAGGTGGGGTGAGGATCGCCTCTACCGGGTTTGAGCAGCGTCCTTTTGGTGTATCTGTACGTATAAAGGTAGGTCTTGACAGCGCGACGTAATAGTGCTGCTGTGGCGCGATCTGACTGACCGGAGGTCTCATGAGCCGTGGAGAGGTTATCGGAGTGGGCGGTGAGGCGACGGCACTCAACGGGCACACGATGGGACTCAACGGCACGGCAGGGGTCAACGGTCATGCTTCCCGAAGCGCGCCCGGCGCCTCTGGTGCGCCTGGCGGCCGGGCGGACGAGACCGACCAGGCCAGCGCGAACCTGTCGGCCCGCGAGTCCGAGGTGATGTCGCTGATCGCCGGCGGGCACACCAACGGCGAGATCGCCGCGCACCTGTTCCTCGCCGAGAAGACGGTCAAGAACCACGTCCGGCGCATCTACTCCAAGCTCGGCGTGGCCTCCCGCCCGGCCGCGATCGCCCACTGGCTGGCAACGCACCCCTGAGGCTGGCGCGGCCGGCGCCTTACCCGGGATCATTCTCGCCTGGTGATAGGCCGCCGCGACTTATGGCGCTATTCCTGGCACAAATCAGGACAAAATGACGGCGAAAATGCCGGTTCAGCGCCATAAGTGCTCCGGAGTGTCCGAATGGCGAGACGACTTCCCGGCGATAGTCCCCGGCTACGACCCCGGCGACGCCCGCGCCGCGGTCCCGCCCGGCACACCGCTCACCTGGGCACCACCGGCCCCGCCATCAACGCTCCAGGCGTCCGAGGCGGGTCGGCCCATCGTGGAATGCCGCAGCGTACGCTGAGGATATATAAGACGCTGCCCAGGAAGCGTTCAGGTTATCTTCAGCAAAGTGAGTGATCATCTGGATATGAATATGCCGATGACCGAGGCGAGGCAGCAGTCCGACGCCAGGCTGCTCGTCGTCGAGGATGAGCCAAACATCCTCGAGCTCCTCTCGGCAAGCCTTCGTTACGCCGGCTTCGAGGTGATCACCGCGGCGGGCGGCACCGAGGCCGTGCAGGCCGCGCAGCGGCACCGGCCCGACCTGATCGTGCTCGATGTGATGCTGCCTGACATGGACGGGTTCGACGTGATCCGGCGGCTGCGCGGTGGCGGCGCCCGGATTCCGGTCGTGTTCCTGACGGCACGCGACGCCACCGACGACAAGATCCGCGGCCTCACCCTGGGCGGCGACGACTACGTCACCAAGCCGTTCTCCCTCGAGGAGGTCATCGCCCGGATCAAGGCCGTGCTGCGCCGCACCCGCGGCGACGGGGTAGAGCCCACGCCGCGGCTCAAGTTCGCCGACCTGGAGCTCGACGAGGAGAGCCACGAGGTGTGGCGCGGCGGCAGCCAGGTGCAGCTCTCCCCCACCGAGTTCAAGCTGCTGCGGTACTTCATGAGCAACGCCAACCGGGTGCTGTCCAAGATGCAGATCCTGGACCACGTGTGGGATTACGACTTCCGCGGTGACACGGGGATCGTGGAGTCCTACGTGTCCGTGCTCCGCCGCAAGATCGACACCAAGGAGCCACGGCTGATCCACACCCTGCGCGGCGTCGGCTACGTGCTGCGGCTCCCGACCTCGTAGATCGGCGGCCAGCCATGGTGGGAGCGGACATGCTGGCGCGCCACAAGGGCCACGCGCAGCCCCGGCGCAGGCCCTGGGAACCACTCAGGCAGCTGTCGGACAGGACGCCGCTGCGGATAAAGCTGATCACCGCGATGCTGGCGCTGGTCATCATGGCCCTGGCGGCGATCAGCGTCGCCAGCGTGGTCGTGCTGCGCTCATACCTGACCACGCAGCAAGACGGCACGCTGCCAATTGTGTTCGGCAACATAGCGCAGGCACCGGCCGCCGCTTTCGGCCCGGCCCCGCCCGGCTTCGCCTATCAGGTAAAAGGCTATCCCGGCGTCTACGCGGGGATTGAGGTAGGCGGGAACCAGCTCAGCCCGGTCAACTCAGGCCTCGGCGGCATGGGCAACGGTCCGCAAGGGCCTGCCCTGCCCGAGATCCCGACCAGCCAATCCTGGGCGAGCGCCAATGCCGGAAAGCTGCTGACAGTCGGCGCACAGTCCGGCCCAGACGACTGGCGCGTGATCGAAGAGCCCATCACCTACAACGGTGCGCCAGCCACACTGGTAGTCGCCTACGACCTCGGCAACGTAAACGGTGTCATCCGGCGGCTAATCACCATCGACCTGATCGTGGGCAGCGCGATCGTGATTGTCCTGGCGATAGTCGGCATCGCGGTCGTCCGGGCAAACCTGCGCCCGCTGGACGACATCGAGATGACCGCCGGCGAGATCGCCAGGGGTCACCTAGACCACCGCATCCCCGAGCGTGACCCGCGCACCGAGGTCGGCAGCCTGGGACGCTCGCTGAATATCATGCTCAGCCAGATCGAGACAGCGTTCCACGCCCAGCACGAGTCCGAGCAGGCCGCGCACGCGTCCGAGGAACGGATGCGCCGGTTCATCGCCGACGCCAGCCACGAGCTGCGGACCCCGCTGACCACGATTCGCGGCTTCGCCGAGTACTACCGCCAGCGCGGCGGCGTGCGAAAAGATCCAGACCCATCATCCGTAACGAACGGTGGCGCCTCCGCGTCCCCCAACGGCCACTCCCCCAGCGGCCTGGCCCCCGAGGACCTGGACCGCATCATGCAGCGGCTCGAATCCGAAGCCGCCCGGATGGGCCTGCTGGTCGAGGACCTGCTGCAGCTCGCACGGCTTGACCAGCAGCGGCCGCTGGACATGGCTCCGGTGGACCTGCTCACCCTCGCCGCCGACGCGGTGCAGGACGCGCGGATGGTGGCGCCGGACCGGCCGGTCGAGCTCGTCGTCGCGCCGGGCGCGGCGTTCCTCGTCGATGGCGACGAGCAGAGGCTGCGGCAGGTGATCGGGAACCTGGTGAACAACGCGCTCACGCACACACCACCGGGCACGCCGGTGCGAGTGAAGATCGCGTCGGGCACGCTGATCCCGCCCGGCTCCCGCGGCCGCGCGGGCGAGCAGGCACCGCCCCACAGCTCGCCGGTGCCGGCCGTGGTGCTCGACGTCGAGGACGACGGACCCGGCATGACCACCGAACAAGCCCAGCGCGTCTTCGAGCGCTTCTACCGCGCCGACCAGGCGCGGAACCGGGCGTCGGGCGGCACTGGCCTCGGCCTCGCGATCGTGGACGGGCTCGTGGCCGCGCACGGCGGCACCGTGTCGGTCCGCACCGCCCCCGGCCAGGGCGCCGACTTCCAGGTCAGGCTGCCGCTCTCCCCCGACGCCCAGATCGACGACCTAGACGAGGATGCTCAGCCGAGCGACCTCTAGCGCTCGGCGGCCCGCGTGGCCGCGGCGATACGCAGCTGGTCCACCAGCCGCGCCGCGCCGGTCTCGAGCATGTCAAGCACCTGGGCGAACTCCTCGGGCCCGCCCTCGTACGGGTCGGGGACGTCCGCGCCCGGCATTCCGGCGACGTCGCCGAACAGGCGGATTCTCTGCTCGCTGTCTTTCCGGGCGAGGTGTCGCAGGGCGGCGAGGTTGCTGGCGTCCATGGCGAGGACGAGGTCGCGTTCGGCAAGCCAGGAACGGTCGAACTGGCGCGCGCGGTGCGCGGAGCCGTCATAGCCGCGCTGTTCCAGCTGCAGCCGGGCGGGCGGGTTCATCCGCCATCCGATATGCCAGTCGCCGGTGCCGGCGCTGTCCACGACCACGCTTTCGCCGAGTCCCGCCTTGGCGAGCTGTGCCCGCAGGACGACCTCGGCCATCGGTGACCGGCAGATGTTGCCGAGGCAGACCAGGCACACCCGGTACGGGCCGGAAGCGTTCCTCGAAGGTGGTAGCGGGTTGCCAGACGCGAGCGACATGGACCTAAGCATGCCTCATTGCGGGCACTGGGCATGCCCTGACGTCCCCTGCCTGTGCTGGCATGCCCGATTCGCATGGGTGGCCGATCCCTGCTAACATCTGACCGTTCCTGAAGCGCCGCTAGCTCAATTGGCAGAGCAGCGGACTCTTAATCCGCGGGTTCGGGGTTCAAGTCCCTGGCGGCGCACCCGTACTGACCTGGGGTTTTACCGTCCCGGGTCTTTGTTTTTGATCCTGTGTGGGGCCGCGCTGAGGCCAGCCTAGGGCCGTGAGATGTTCGAAATTCCTGCCTACCCGGCCGCGCTCTGTCCCTCAGGAGCGATTCTTTGCGTACGGGCACGACGATAACCGGCGGTCTGCGCGTGCTTACCGGTGCGGGGTGTTCGGTTAGCTTTCTCGTGTCTGGGTTAGTGACGCGTGTGCCGTGTCCGGCCTGGAGTGCGGTTTACCAGTGAGGGCTGGTCATCGCAGGCGGGTGCGGCGCCGCCGGTGCGGGCCGCCGATCTGCCGGGCCGGATGCGCCCGCGACCGCTTCGCCTGCCGGGGCTGGCCGCGTCCGGCGTGCGTGGCTGCGAGCCACCCGCACCGCCGGAACACCGATCCCTCACCAGCCATCACGACCACCTTCCCCATCGCCGGGCCAGTCCTGCTGAGCTGCCTTCAGCATGCGGCGGGGGATTGCACAGGTCCATGTCAGGAACGCGAGGCCCCGGCCTCGCCGAACAGGCGTTCAACCGCCGCCTTATCGCGGTGGCTACTTAAGGGTGGGCGGTGGCGTCGCACGCCGCGATGAGCAGCGGGAGGAATGCGATGGCCGCCGGGAGCAGCAGGGCGGCAGTGGCGGCCAGGCGGGCGCGCCGGGCCTGGCGTTGCTGGGGCGGGGCGAGCAGCCGCTGGATGCGGGCGATGGCGGCGGGGCCGCCGACGGCGAGCGCGGGCGGGTGGGTGCCGGCCCTGGCCAAGATGACCAGCGCGGCGGCTAGGTGGTCGGGGTCGTGGCGGCGGGCCGCCGCGTCGTCGGCGGCCATCTCGGCGAGCACGCCAAGCTGTGGTCCCGCCTGAGCGAGCAGCGGTACCCCAGGGAATGCGCGCGCCAGCGCCGCGGCGACGGCCAGCATGAGGTGATGGCGGCAGCGCAGGTGGGCACGCTCGTGGGCGAGGACGGCCTGCAGCTGCTCGGTCCCGAGCACGGCGAGGGCACCGGCCGAGACGACGACCCGGTAGCGGCCGCACGGCATGCAGTAGGCGGCGGGGGCGTCCTCGTCAAGGACGATCACGCCCGGCTCGGGGCAGGGGCGCCCGGCGGCAGCCACCAAGGTGGCGTGCGCGCGCCAGCCGCGCCGGCTGCGGGCCAGTTCCCCGGCAACGAACCAGCCCGCCCGGAGCACCACTGCGGCGGCCAGCAGCAGCCCGGCGACGGCGGCCACCGCGCCGCCTGGTGGCCCGGCCGGCAGGGCCTGGCCACCAGGCGGCGGCCCGAGCCACGTCAGCCAGGACGGCGCCGTCGCCGCAAGGACGGCCAGCACGACCGCGACCATCCACGATGTCGGCAGCACCAGCCACAGGCTTATAGCCAGCCGGGGCGAGCGCGCCGCCCACGTGCCGCGCAGCGCAGCCGGCGCCAGCAGGCCGGCCGCCGCCGCGTAGGCGGCGAAGAGGGCTGCAGCGGTCACCGGATGCCCCTGCGGCTGGTCCCGGTCATCGCAGATCCTTCCCGGCCAGCCGCCGGTAGGCTTCCTCGAGCGCGTCGGCCTCGTCCGCGGACAGTTCCCCGATGAAGCGCATGAGCACGGCGGGCCGGTCGCTGCTCGCCGCCAGCGCCTGCCGCATCAGCCCGGCGCTGTATTCCTCTGCGGAAATCAGCGGCGCGTACCGGTAGGCCCGGCCCTCAGCCTGCCGTTGCAGCCAGCCCTTCTTGCGCAGGTTGTCCATCACGGTCATCACCGTGGTATAGGCGACAGGCCGTTCCTGCTGCAGGTCGCCTAGGACATCGCGCACGGTCACCGGTTCCCGCCGGACCCAGATCCGGCGCATCACCTGGACTTCAAGATCACCAAGCGCTGGCACGTGACGGCCTCCTGCCGACAGGCTACTACCGGGATAGTAGCTCGGGCCGTGGCCTGCCCCCTCTGGCGGCCACGGCTCGCCTCACTATCTACTAACATGATAGTACTAAGCCAGTAGTAGGTTCACCACTTCATTAAGGAAGGCCGAGATGCGGCAGGACCTCCACATGCCACACGCCCTGTCGCGCTGGGCGCCGGTGCAGCAGATGGCGATGTGGTCCCGGCGCCAGTGGAAGGTGGCGGGATGGAGCTATCTCGTGGCCTTGCTGCTCATGGGCGTGGCCGGCGAGACGCTGCCCGGCGCCTCGGCGGGCCGTGTCGTGCCCGTCCAGTGGTGGAACTATGTCACGCTGGTCCTGTCGCCGCCGCTGATCGCCTTGATCGTGGCGACCTTCGTCCCGGACGGCCAGTCCAGGCGGACTCGGAGGCGGGGAAAGGCCGGGGTGGGCGCGGGCTGTGTCGCTGGCACGGTGGCGATGGCGTGCCCGGTGTGCAATCCGATAGCGATCCCTGTCTTCGGCGCGGCCGGGGTGCTGTCGTTCCTTGCGCCATATCGCGGCGTGATCGCGCTGGCCTCGGTCGCGTTCCTTGCCCTGACGCTGGTGATCCGACTGCGCACGATCCGGACCTGCCAGCTCGTGCCGCGGTCGGCCAGCCGCAACTTCGGAGCCGATACAGCACACCAGTGACGAGACGTTCGGGGCGCCGTTCGAGGTCGTCTCCCGGGTGCGGTGCTGCTGGTTAACGGCTGGCCAGCTCAGCCGTGACGGGGAGCCCGGCTAGCCGCCAGTCGGGCAGCCCTCCGGCGAGCAGCCGGGCGGAAAAGCCGCGGGCCCGTAGCAGCCGCACCGCGTCGGGCGCGAATACGCAGTACCGGCCGCGGCAGTAGGCGACGATGTCGGTGCCTGCCGGGAGTCCGGCAAGCCGCGCGGCGAGCTCGTCCTCGAAGTCGCCATCGGCACCGGCCTCAACCTGCCTCACTACCCGGCTGAGGCCACCATCACCGGCGTCGAGCTCAGCCCCGCGATGCTGGCCGTCGCCCCGGCAGCGCGCCACCAGCATCGGCCTGGACGCGGACCTCCGCGAAGGCGACGCCGAGCACCTGCCCTTTGGCGACGCCTCGTTCGACACTGCCGTCTGCGCGCTGTCGCTGTGCACCACCCCCAGGCCTGTCGCAGCGATCGGCGAGATGCGGCGCGTCCTGGTCCCCGGCGGGTGCGTGCTGCTGGACCACATCGGCAGCACACGGCCGCCCGTCTACGCCGCCCAGTGGCTACTGGAGCGCATCACGATCCGCGCCGCCGGCGAGCACTTCACCCGCCGCCAGCTGCCCCTAGTCCACGCGGCCGGATTCCAGGTCGTGGAGACCGAGCGGCTCAAGGCAGGCACAGTCGAGCGCATCCACGCCGTCAAGCCCGCCGGACCGGCGCCGCCGGCCCGCGGCCCGGCCTCGCGGGCGCACCCTGCCCGGCGGCTGTTTGCGCCCGCGCTAGCTTCTCTCGATCAGCCGCTTGAGCGCGGCCATGTTTTCCGGCATCTCCTTGCGCGCCTCCCGCCGGACCATGAGGGGTACCAGGATCTTGCCGATCCCGTGGCCGGTGAAGTCGACGCTGATAGTCAACCGGGACCGGGAGTCGGTGACCGGCTCGACCAGGACGTCGACAGCTGCCCGGATCGGGCCGTCCGTGCCCCGCACGCCCCAGGTTCTGGGCGGGTCGATGTGCGCAAGCTCGGAAGTGACCGGGCGGCTGGCCCCGCCGATGCGCCGCGTCGTCACGCACTTGGTGCCTACGGGCGGTACCCCGGTGCCGTCGGCCGGACCGTCCATGTGCCCGTCCTCCACGCCTTTCTGCCACTGGCTGAACAAGGCCGGGTCGGTGGCGCAGGCGAAGACCTGGGCGGCAGGACGCTCGATTTCGGCGGTGGTGACGATCGGTGGCATGTCAGTGGCCTTCCTTCAGCAGTGTCGCGTTTCGGTTCAGGTACAGCGGCCAGCCCTCGGACCCCCGTCGAGGAGCCGGGCGGAAAGCCGCGAGACAGACTGGCGGGCCGCTAGGGCGCTAGACCCAGGCGAGGCGCTGCCTGAGCACGGCCTGCTCGGCCGGGTTGGCGGTCAGTTCGAGGGCACGGCGGTCCGCCGCGCGGGCCTGGCCGGGATGGCCTAGCTCGCGCAGCAGGTCGGCGCGCGTGGCGTGGTACAGGTAATACTCGCCGAGGACCTCGGTGAGGTCGTCGAGCTCGGCCATGGCCACCTGCGGTCCGGTGGCATAGCGCACCGCGATGGCCCGGTGCAGGCGGGTGACCGGTGAGGGCGCCAGGTGCAGCAGCATGTCATACAGCAGCACGATCTGTTCCCAGTCGGTGTCCTCCCATCGTCCGGCTTCGGCGTGGCAGGCGACGATCGCGGCCTGAAGCTGGTAAGGGCCGGGGCGGTGCCGCAAGGCGGCGCGGGTGAGCAGCCGGATGGCTTCCGCGATCGCCGCGTCGTCCCACTGTGACCTGTCCTGGTCACGCAGCAGCACGAGGCCGCCGTCGGCGCCGAAACGGGCGGCCGCGCGGGCCTGGTGCAGCCGGATCAGCGCGAGCAGCCCGGTCACCTCCGGCTCGGCCGGCATGAGCTGGTGCAGCAGACTGGCCAGCCATTGCGCTTCCTCGGCCAGGTCCGGGGACTGGGGCGGTCCCGTCGTGGCGAGGTAGCCCTCGTTGAACAGCAGGTAGATCACCGCGAGCACCTCGGTCAGCCGGGCGGCCAGCTCGTCGTCGCCGGGCACCCGGTACGGGATTCCCGCGTCGGTGATCTTCCGCTTGGCCCGGGTGATCCGCTGCGCGACGGTCGTCTCGTGCACCAGGAACGCGCGGGCGATCTGGGCGGTGGTCAGGCCGCAGACGACCCGCAGGGTGAGGGCGATCTGCGCTGTCTTAGGCAGCGCCGGGTGGCAGCAGGTGAAGATCAGCCGCAGCCGGCCGTCCTCGGCGGGCTGGTCCGGCTCTGCCGGCTCTGCTGTCTCCGGGGGGACTACTCCCCGTGCCCCCCGGTAAACCGGCGGTTGCAGCTGCGCCAGCTTGGCTCGGTAGTTGTCCGCGCGCCGGAACCCGTCAAGGGCCCGGCGCTTTGCGACGGTGTACAGCCATGCGTCGGGCCGCTCCGGGATTCCTTCCTCGGGCCAGTGTCGCAGTGCGGCGAGCACCGCGTCCTGAACCAGGTCCTCCGCGGTGGCGAAGTCCCCCGTCACCGCCATCAACGCGGCGGCAAGCTTGCCCGCGTGCTCCCGGACGACGCGAGCGAGCTGGTCGTATGAGGCGTCGGTCACCGTTCACTCCAGCGGGCGGATCTCGACGATCGGGCAGCCGGGCCAGGTCTTGACCATACGCAGCGCCTCATCAAGATCGGCGACCTCGATCTCGGTGTACCCGCTCACCACCTCCTTGCCCTCGACGAACGGCCCGTCGGTGACAACCGGCTCACCGCGGTCCAGCCGCACGGTCGTTGCCGTCTCCGGCGGCCGCAGCTTGTTACCGCCCCGGATCTGGCCGGCGTGGGCGGCCATCCACTCCCCAACCCGCTGATAAGCGCGCTCGCGCTCCTCCGGTCCCATGGCCTCCAGGTTGCGGTCGAACTCCTCGGTGCCGACGAACAGCAGCACGTACTTCATCTGGCGTCTCCCTTCCGGATCTAGCCGTACAGCTCCGCCATCCGCCGCATCATCTCCTCCGCCGTCACGTCTTCCACATGCGACGCTACGGTCCACCCGTGCCCGAACGGATCGATGATGTGCCCGTCCCGATCCCCGTAGAACTGGTCCTGCGCCGGACGCTGCACGCTCGCTCCGAGTTCGGCGGCTCGGGCGATGACCGCGTCTGCGTCCTCGACATAGATGAACAGCGACGCGGGGGAACCGGCCAGGCCGCCGGGCGGCGGCGCCTTGGTGCCTCGCTGCGGGTCCTCGTCCTCCACGATCACGACCGAGTCCCCGATCTGGATCTCGGCGTGGGCGATGGTCCCGTCCGGCCCGGGGAAGCGCATGCGCTCGGTCGCGCCGAACACTGCGGCGTAGAACTCCATGGCCTTGGCGGCGCCGGCGACGGTGAGGCAGGGCGTGATCCGGCGATATGAATCGGGGATCGCGTTGGGCCTTGCTTGTGCTGTCATCGGGGACTCCCTTCAGATGCGGTCCGTTGTGCCTCTTACCTATTTGACGACCGGCCAGCGGGCAAATACGACAATCGCGCGCGGCGGCAGCGGTCAGAATCCACGGACGTTATGTATGAGGTATTTGATCCTGATGTGATTGGCTCAGCCTTGGATGGCCTGTCGCCCGCGCAGGGCGCGTTAGCGGCAGCCGGGCCGGCCCCAGTGGTGCTGGCGCCGCAGACCCCGTAGTGGACCGCATCGCCGCGGGCGCGCTACGCTGACCTTGGCGTTTGAGGGCGCCTCCGGGTCCGCGGGAAGGACTGAGTCCACCTTCGCCAGCAGATTGCAGACGTGGCCACACCGGGCACCATGATCGTCTCGCAGCCTGACGCGGACCCTGGCTGGAGAAGGAGACGAGTCATGTCCGCGCTTCCCGGCCGTCCCGATCTTGACCAGCTGCGCCGCCAGGCCCGTGAGCTTGCACGGGCCGCCGCGGCCAACGACGACCAGGCGCTGCGCCGCATCCGCGCGGTGTCGCAGAAGCAAACGCTGTCCGCCGCCCAGCTCGCCATCGCCAGGGAGCACGGGTTCGCGAGCTGGCCGAAGCTGCGCGCGGAGGTCCTGCGCCGCCAGGGCGCCGAGCCGGACGCCGATACCCAGGCGGATGCCGGCATTGCGGCTGCGAAGTCCTGGCAGCAGATGCGCGAGTGGTGCGCCCGCCTGCTCCAGGCGCGCACCGGCCAGGACGTGCTCGCCTGGAACGAGCGGATCGCGGCCGCCGCCCCGCAGAACCGGGCCGGCGAGGCGGCCCTGCGCCAGTGGCTGTCCGACCAGGGCGTCACCGGCTACGCCCAGGCGCTGCTGGTGTGGGAAACCTTCGGCTACCCCGGATTCCTCGTCGCCGACGCCGACGAGCTCATCGACAAGCAGTACGCTGACCGCCCGCAGCTGCGGGCGGTCTTCGAGGCGGTGCTCACAACCCTGCCCGCACTGCCCGGCCCGGTCACTGTCCAGGCGCGCGGCACGCTCGTCTCGCTGGTCTCGCCCCGCCGCACCTTCGCCGTGCTGAAGCCGACCACGAAGTCCCGCATCGACCTCGGCCTGCGCCTCGACAACACGCAGCCCGAGGGCCGGCTGCGCGAAGCGAAGAACCTCGGCCAGGCAACCGTCCGCATCCCGCTCACCACCTGCGGCGATGTCGACGACGAGGTCCGGAACTGGCTGGCACGAGCGTACGACGAGAACACCGCCCCGCCGCCGGCCGAACCAAAGCGCCCGGCGGCCAGGCCCAAGCCCGTTGTCGGGACGCTCAGCGTCCTCATCGAGGGCACCGAACTCCCCGGCCTCAGCTGCCAACCCGAACCCGGCGGCACCGCGCACCGCAACATCCACGTCGCCCTGTCCGCCAAAGCCAGCGGAATCGCCGAAGGCCAGCCCTGGCTGACCGTCCCCCGCAAACCCGGGCCGGCCGTCAACCCCTTCCCCGGCGACGCCAGGGGAACCCGCTGGGAGGTCACCGTGACGGTCCGCGGCAGCGCCGACGACGGGTACGACTTCACCGGCCCGGCCGTCGGCGGCGACCGGACCGACCGCCACCTCGGCCTGGTCTGGGGAGACGCGCCCGGCGACGGCACCCTGCACATGTTCCGCGGCGCCAAGCTCCGCCTCGCCGACGTGCCGCCCGGCCTCATCACCGAGGCGATGCGCCCGGGCCACCGCCTCGTCGCCCGCGTCCGGCTGACCGACGACAAGGGCAACCCGGTCTGCGCCCGGCTGCGCCCCCCGCACCTCACCTGGTCCGCCGAGCCGACCTGACCGCCGCACCCGCGCAGGGAGCCGCCACCTGCCCGGCGTCCCGCACGTGCACTCCGTCGCTGGCGTGCAGTACTTGTCGCCTGATGCGGCGCGGTCCCGCACCGGCCCGGAGCCGTCACCTATGTCTGGTTCCTGCCCGTGTGGGCAGGGTTCGCCAAGGCCGCCGGATCGTTCACAGCATGTAGCCGATGTCTGAGGCGCTGGTGGGATAGGCAAACACCATGTCCTTGAGGCTGCGGGCGCTCAGTCCGGCCCTAACGGCCAGGCCGAAGATGTTGATGATCTCCTCGGCATGAGGACCGAGGAGATGCGCGCCCAGGATCCTCCCGGTGCCGTCCTCGACGAGGGTCTTGAAGCCCGTATGAACGAGCCCGACTCGCCGCGAGGAGTACCACCCCGAGGTGTCCTCGTGGCGGGTGGTGAACCGGAGCCCCTGCGCTCGGGCTGTGGCCTCGTCCAAGCCCACCCGGGCCAGCGGAGGGGTGGTGAAGACGACTGTCGGGATACCCAGGTAGTTCGGGGTGCGCGTGTTGCCGGTGAGCAGGTTGGCGGCCACGATGCCACCCTCCATTCCCGCTACAGGCGTGAGCGGAAGGCCGCCGCTGGCGGCGGCGTCTCCCGCCGCGTACACGGCGGGATTGCTCACGCTCTGCAGGTACTCGTTGACGGCGACACCGCCGTTCTCTGCGCGGGCGACCCCCGCCGCTTCCAGGTCCAGGTCGTCGATCTCAGGTACGCGCCCGGCGGCATGCACCACAAGGTCGGCGGCGACCTCAACCTTCCCCTCACCAGTGCTGGCGTGGACGACCAGCCCGTCACCGCGCTTCTCGACGGCGGTGACCGACGCGCGCACGTGCACGTCGACCCCGAGGTCGCGCGTGGCCTGGACAAGCTGAGCGACGAGGTCCGCGTCGAAACCCTCCAGCGGACGATCGCCGCGGTGGAGAACCGTCACCTCCGCGCCGGCACGTGCCGCGACGTGGGCGAACTCGAAGGCGATGTACCCTCCGCCGACGAAGGCCACCCGGCGGGGCAGCTCGCCAAGCTCCAGGAAGCCGGTACTGGTCGTCAGGTGCTCCTCGCCTGCGATCCCCAGGGGCGCGTGCCGGGCCCCTGCGGCGATGACCACGTGCCGGCCCGCATAGGTCTCGTCTCCGACACGCAGGCTGATCGGACCGGCGAAGCGCGCGCGCCCGTGAACAGTCAGCATGCCCGCGTCCTTGAAGCTGCGGTCCATCGCCGCGGGCACGCCATCGGTGAAGGTCCGCTTGAACCCGATCATCTCCGGCCATTCCAGCGCCGGAGCGGGAGCCGACGGGCCCTTGCCTTGCATGCGCCGGCCCCAGTCAATGAGCTCGGCGACGCCGACGAGGACCTTCTTCGGGTCACAACCCCGAAGCTGGCAGGTGCCCCCGAACGGATCGGAGTCAACGACCACGACGCTCCAGCCTGCCTCCCGGCAGGGGAAGGCGACACTTTGGGCAGCCGCGCCTGTGCCCAGCACGATGAGATCCACCTGAACAGTCATGGTTATGCCTTTCGCCGGGCCCAGCCTGTCATGCCGGGCTTGCAGCAGGCCCGGCTGCCGCGGCGCCTGCGGCGGATGACCAGGACCATGGCCGCCGCCAGCACCCCGGACCCGGTTCCGAGCGCGCCCCAGGCCAGCGCCCCGGCTGCGGCCAGGGCCGCGATCAGCAGCGGACCGCCGCAGCAGGCCAGCGGGACCAGCAGCAGCCACAGCCCGCCCAGCCCTGGCCGCTCCCCGGTCCCGGTGTCCGTCCGCGAGGCGCCTAGCCGGCCCTCTCCCCGGTCTGTGAGCGCAGCCCGCGCGTCTGCGGCGGCTGCCTGACTGGTGAAGGCTTCCGGGTGCCGGTCGTGGTGACTCATGCCGGTCCCCTCTCAGGCGGCGCAGCAGGACAGGCGGGCCACGTCGCGGGTGAAGCCCTGGGCTGCGAGCTTGAGGGATTCGGCGGTGGTCAGGTAGGCGTGGAAGGTGGCGGCCAGCTCAGCGGCGGTGATGTGGTGGCGGATCGCCAGCACCGCGGACTGGATCACATCCCCGGCCCCCTCGCCCACTACTGAGGCGCCCAGCAGCTCGCCGGTGCCGGCGTCGGCGATCAGCTTGGTCACCCCGGCCGTATCGCGGTTGACCAGCGCCCGGGGCACTGCCGTGGCAGGCAGCACCGACGCGGTGACCTGGTAGCCGGCGGCGCGGGCCTGCGCTTCGGTCAGCCCGGCGCCAGCCGCCGGCGGGGTGGTGAAGATGACCCGCGGCAGCCCGGCCAGGTCTGCCTCCTGCCGTTCGCCGAGCAGGGCGTTCCCGGCCGCCAGGGCGCCCTGGTAGGCGGAGACGTAGACGAACTGGGGGGCGCCGGTCACGTCCCCGGCCGCCCACACCCTCGGGTTCGCGGTCCGCAGCTGAGCGTCGGTCACCACGGCGCCGCGGGTGTCGGTGGCCACCCCGCCCGCTTCCAGGCCCAGGCCGGCGGTGCTGGGCCGACGGCCGGTGGCGACCAGGATCTCATCCGCCTCTACGACCACGTCCTCGCCGTCTACGGTGGCGCGGATGCGGCGCACGTCCCCGTCCCGTTCCACCGCGAGGATGCGGGCGCCGGCGTAGATGGTGGCGCCCTGGCCGCGCAGCACGTTCGCCAGGGCCTCAGATATCTCGGGTTCCTCGAACGGGGCGATCCGGTCGGCTACGTCCAGGAAGGTGACCGACGAGCCCACGTGGAGGAAGAACTGGCCGAGCTCCAGGCCGACCGCGCTGGCCCCGATGACCGCCAGCCGGGCCGGGACGGCCTTGAGGTCCAGGGCGGTGGTGCTGGTCAGGTACCCGACCTCGGCCAGGCCGGGGACGGGCGGTGCCGCGGGGGAGGCGCCGGTGGCGATCAGCACCGCGCCGGGCCGGACCGCCCGCCCGTTCACCTCGACGCTGCCCGGGCCGGTGAAGGCGGCGTAGCCAGGGATGACCTCGAACCCGTAGGCGCCCACGAGGTCGGCGTATTTCTCTTGCCGCAGCGCGGCGACCAGCTCGTCCTTCTGCGCGACCAGGGCGGCCAGGTCAACCGGGCCCGTTGCGGTGGTGATCCCGGCGAACCGCTGATGGCCGGCCGCCCAGTACGCCGCCCCGGCCGCCAGCAGCGCCTTGGACGGGACGCAGCCCACGTTCACGCACGTGCCGCCGAGCGTGCCGGCCTCGGCCAGGGCCACCCGGTACCCGGCGTCGCGGCCCCGGATCGCCGCGGCGAACGCGGCCGAGCCCGCGCCCAGCACCAGCAGGTCATAGTCCGCGTCACCAGCAGGGGTCATCGGTGCGCCGGGCGATTCGGCCCGCAGCCTCCCCGGGGTGTAGCCGGCCCGGGTCACGGCGGCGCGCAGCCCGGCCTCGCCCGCGCTCTCGGGCCAGGTGAAGCGGGCTACGCCCCGGCGGAAGTCCGCCGAGACCTGCTCCGCCCCGGCCTGTTGCAGGGCGGCGGTCACGTGGTGCTCGCAGTCTGTGCAGGTCATGCCGACCACCTCCAGGGTGAAGCGGCGGGGTGTCGCGGTCATCGGTCATTACCTCCTTCACCCGGCGGCGGCTGCCTGCCGTGCGCCGTGATCACCCTCGCGGCGAAGACGCCGGACAGAAAGCAGCCGGCCAGCGAAGGCACCGCCGGCGGCAGCTGGGCAGCTGCACCCTGGGGGCGATCAGGCAGTGCACCGGGACCGGCCCCGGCGGCCTCTTGCTCGCCGGGATCTCGCGGCGGCGGACCACCGCATGCGGGCTGCGGGCCGACGCGGCCCGCAGGCTCAGGTCCACGGTCCAGCTCCTCGCTCAGGTCCTGACCCTCACGGTAGACCTTCCCCTTGGCTGGAAGGTCAAGTGCCGGGCTAGGGCCAGCGCCGGGCCTCAGCCGGTGATGATCGAGCAGTACCCGCGGCAGTCGGCCGGATCCTGCTCCGCAGCGCGCTCGGCCAGCGCCGCCAGCTGGTCCCGGGCGCGGGTGAGCTCAGCCAGCCGAGCCTCCACCTCGCCCAGGCGCCGGGCGATCAGGCCGGTGACATGAACGCACGGCTGCCGGCCGCCGTCGCGGATGTCCAGCACCTGGCGGATGTGCTGCAAGGTGAGCCCGGCGGCCTGGGCGTGCCGGATGAACGCCAGCCGCTCAAGGACCCCCGGACCGTAGTCGCGGTAGCCGGCCGCGGTGCGGCCGGGTGGTGGCAGCAGATGCCGGTCCTCCCAGAACCGGATCGTCTTGGCCGGCACCCCGGCCCTGCCCGCGACCTCGCCAATCCGCATCCGCCCGCTCCCTTGACCTTCCCGCATGATGGAAGGTTTAGCGTAGCACCCGGACTGGCCTGCCAGGAGAACGCGGGCCAGCGACCCGGCCGGGGCGAAGGGAGAACCCATGACTGACCTCACCGATCTGACCCGCTTCACCAGCGGCAGCATCGCCAGCCGACAGCAACGCCTGCCCGGCCCGCTGCGCGAGCTGCACCGCGCCGTGCTGCGCCGGTTCCTGGAGGCGGGCGCGCCGCCGATGCGGGGCTGAGCGCCTCGGCCGTGGACGAGCTGGCCGCGGCCGACGCCGTGCACGTGGTCAACGGGGTGGTGGCCGTCGCCTACCCGTTCTCCGGCACCCCCACGCCGCACCGGGTCGAGCTGCACGGCCTGCCGGCCGTGTACGCGATGTGCGCGATCGACGCGCTCGGCCTGCCCGCCATGACCGGCCGGGACGGCCGGATCACCTCCGCCGACCCGCACGACGGCACCCCCATCGAGATAACGGCCAGCGGCGGCACGTGGTCGTGGACCCCGTCTTCGGCGGTCGTCGCCGCCGGCCGTGCCACCGACTGCGGCACCGGGTGCGGCTCGTTCGAGGTGATGTGCCCGCATACCGCCTTCCACGCCAGCGCCGAGTCTGCGCGCGCCTACCTGGCCACGCACGGCAACCTCGATGCCCAGATCCTCGGCCAGGACACCGCCATCGAGTATGGCCGCCTCAACTTCGGCACCCTGCTCACCGACCCGGCCTGACCGGCCGCTCATCAGGAGGAACAGCACGTGACCACGCAGCAGAACACGACCCTGGACGCGCTAGCGGACACGCTCGCCGCCGCCCTCGGGGAGCTCGACCCGGCCGGGCAGCGCCTGGCGATCGCCCTGTATCGGCTGCTCGCCGCCGGCCGCCCCGTCGCAGCGGCGGACCTGGCCGCGGCCACCGGGCTCGGCGAGCCCCAGGTGGCCGAGACGCTCGGCTCCTGGCCTGCCGTGTTCACCGACAGCCAGGGCCGGGTGACCGGGTTCTGGGGCCTGGCCATCAGCGAGCTCTCCCCCGCGCACCGGTACGAGTCCGGCGGGCAGGTCCTGTACGCCTGGTGCGCCTGGGACACCCTGTTCCTGCCCGCCAGGCT
>Ga0306924_10001957_pt1 | contig 19201 bp, 12 predicted proteins | sample sta12Can44000111_FD_203756 | JGI IMG/M metagenome (GOLD analysis project Ga0306924, IMG submission 203756) | Lab enrichment of tropical soil microbial communities from Luquillo Experimental Forest, Puerto Rico - statanox.12C.anox.44.000.111 (v2)... | ecosystem: Environmental > Terrestrial >...
ATGAACGAGGCCGGTGCCCTGGTCGTTTTCGACAAAATCGGCAGCCAGCAATGGCACGTCGAAATCATAACCTTGGCCGCGCAGCGGGTGGCTGGCGACCGTCCCAATTAGCGCCTCGCCGGGAAATCGGTCGACGACCGAATAAGCCTCGATGGCGCCGCGTTTGGCGACCTCTTCGACTAGTGCGCCGGCCACCAGCAACTTCTCGCCGGGGCGGGCGCGGCTCCCTTCCGCGGTACGGTCGACCTTGATTACTACGTATTCGAGGTCCCGGCTGAAGGCGATCGCCCGGTTACCCGGCAGGGTCCACGGCGTCGTCGTCCAGATCAGGGCTGCAGCATCGGCGAGCGGTGGCCGCCCGGTCCGCACAATCGGAAATCGCACCCAGACTGTCGTTGAGCGGTGGTCGTAATACTCGACCTCCGCTTCGGCGAGTGCAGTCTGCTCAGCGATCGACCAGAGAACCGGCTTGGCACCCTTGTAGAGCCCGCCATTGACGAGAAATTTGCCGATCTCGCGAACGATCTGTGCTTCGGCCGAATAGGCCATCGTGGTGTACGGATTCTGCCAATCGCCGATCACCCCGAGCCGCTTGAAATCGCGCTTCTGGACTTCGATCCAGTGAGCCGCGAACTCGCGGCATTCGCGCCGAAACTGGTCGATGGGCACGTTGTCCTTGGATTGGTTCTTGGCCCGATACCTCTCCTCAATGATCCACTCGATCGGCAATCCGTGACAGTCCCAACCCGGCACGTAGGGGGCGTCTTTGCCGAGCATCTGCTGCGAGCGATTGACGACGTCCTTTAAAATCTTGTTGAGCGCGGTTCCGAGGTGAAGTTCGCCATTGGCATAGGGTGGCCCGTCGTGCAGGACGAATTTTTCCCTCCCATGCGAGGTCTCGCGCAGCCGGCGATAGAGGTCCATCTCCTCCCAGCGCGCCAGAATCGCCGGCTCGCGCTTCGGCAGGTCGCCGCGCATCGGGAAGTCGGTCTTGGGCAGGAAGACGGTCGGACGATAATCCGTGGGCATTTGCATAGCACTTTTCGGAACGAACCGCGAAAATAAGGATAGACACCGGAAGCGTCAACGTAGCGGCGGCTTGCACTTTTTGCACTAAATCGATGCTTGGTCGCAATTCCACGCTTGTTGGTGTATGTTTTCGGTCGGGAGGGCGATTGCTATGTCCACCGGAATACCAGCCATTGGCGTCTGGCAGCATGTCGCGGCAGTGCTATTTGCGGCAACCATTTTTGCGACGGCTCCCGTATCCGCCGCCTGGGCGGCGACCGCCAAAGCCGGGAAACCGGCGACCACGAGCCAGGAGGCGACACCGAAACAAATCCAAGAACTAATGACTTTGCTTGCTGATCCGAAGGTGCGCAATTGGCTCGAACAACAGAGCAAGGCCGAAGCCGCAGCTGAGCGGGCCGCCACGGAGGAGTCCGTTTCGCAAGCTCTCGATTCCCGTCTGGCGGCGATGCGCGAGCACATCGCCGGCCTCGCCGGCACGGTTCCCGATCTACCAAACCAGTTCGAGCGAGGTCATGATCTCGTCACCGCAGACCTCGGTGAACACGGCAGGACCAAGGCTCTGCTGCTTCTGGCGGTTTTTGTCGGTTTGGGTGCCGGCGTCGAATGGCTGTTTCGCAAGGCGACGCAGCGGGCCCGCGCCCACCTCGACACGCTCCCTTCGGAAACGGTGAGGGAGCGCCTGCATATCGTCGCCCTGCGTTTTGCGTTTGCTATCGGCTTGGTGGTGGCCTTTGCTCTCGGCAGCATCGGCCCCTTCCTCGCCCTTGATTGGCCGCCGCTGCTGCGCGAGGGCTTGTTCGGCCTGCTCGTCGCTTTTCTTGTCGTGCGGATCGCGAACGTCGTCGGCCGCTTCCTGTTGGCGCCGTACAACGAGCGGTTCCGCGTCATTCCGATGGATACGGATGCCGCTCGTTTCTGGCGGCGGCGGCTCGTTTGGTTTGTCGGCTGGTTTGCCTTCGGGTGGGTGATAGTCGGGTTCGGGGTCCCTCTCGGCTACACGCTGGAGGCGCGCCAGCTCGTCGCCTATGCGCTCGGGCTCGTTCTCGTCGCGATCGCGCTTGATGCGGTTTGGCGCCGGCCGGCTGCGATCCACGGGGACGCCGAAGCGCCGTCGCCGGTAGCGCATCGTTTCGGGCGGGGCACGGCCAACACGGCGCTGTCGGTTGGCATCGTGCTGTTGTGGGTGTTCTGGGTAATCCATGCGATGGCGAGCTTCTGGCTCGTCCTGGTCGCCATGGCTCTGCCGCTCGCGATAAGCATCGCCCGGCGCGCGGTCGACAATCTGCTTCGCCCCCCTCTTTCGCCGCAGGCCGCCGACGGCCCGCCGAGTGTGCTCGCAGTGTGTATAGAGCGCGGTATTCGGGCGCTGTTGATCATCGGTGCGATCGCGGTACTGGCGTGGGGCTGGGGCATCGACCTCGCCCACTTCCACGATCAGGAGACATGGATCGGTCGCGTCGCCGACGGCGTCCTAAGCGCTGTGGTTATCGTGCTGATCGCCGACTTTCTATGGCAGGCCATGAAGACAGCGATCGACCGCAAGCTCGCCGAGGCCGCCGATACTGGTCAGCCGAACACCGACGAAGCGCGGCGACGCGCGCGCCTGCGCACTCTGTTGCCGATTTTTCGCAACATCCTGTTCGTCGCCGTCGTCGCCATCGGCGCGATGATGGCCCTGTCGGCATTAGGAGTTCAGATCGGTCCGCTGGTTGCCGGTGCGGGCATCATCGGTATCGCAATTGGATTCGGCGCGCAGACCTTCGCCCGCGATGTCATCGCCGGCATGTTCTATTTGATGGACGATGCCTTCCGGGTCGGCGAATACATCCAGGCTGGCCGCTATAAGGGCACCGTCGAAGGCTTCAGCATCCGCTCGGTCAGGCTGCGGCACCATCGCGGTCCGGTCTTTACCGTGCCGTTCAACCTCTTGGGCGCGGTCGAGAACATGAGCCGTGACTGGGTCATCGACAAGATCGGGATCGGTGTCACCTATGACAGCGACCTCGAAAAGGCGCGCAAGCTGATCAAGCAGATCGGGCTCGAGTTGCAGCAGGATCCCGAGTTTGCGCCGCTGATCCTTGAGCCCCTGAAGATGCAGGGGGTCGACGAGCTCGGCGATTACGCGGTCACGATCCGGGCGAAGATGATGACGGTGCCGGGCGAGCAGTTCGTCATTCGCCGCAAGGCCTATGCGATGATCAAGAAGGCGTTCGACGAGAACGGCATCAAATTTGCCTTCCCGACCGTGCAAGTCGCCGGCGAGGGCGAACCATCCACTGCCGCCGTCGCGCAACGCGGCCTTGAGCTGACCCGTCCCGCAGCGGCCGCGGCCGAGTAGCCCCCTGGCCTTATTCGAGTGGTGCAGCCGCCGCAAGAATGGCACGCGCCTGGGCGGCATCCTCGGCAATCTGCGCCTTTAGTGCGTCGAGCCCGGCAAACTTGCGCTCCGGCCGGATGAAGTCGACCAACGCCACACGCAGGTGGCGCCCGTAAAGATCGACATCCGTATCGAAGAGATGAGCTTCGAGGCGCGGCACCAGGCCGCCGACCGTCGGCCGCAACCCCAGATTCGCCACCCCGTCGACGGTACGGCCGGCGAGCGGATCGTCCGGACCGTCGCCGGAAACCCGCACGGCATAGACACCCAAGGCCGGGTGCAGATAGTCGTCGAGACCGAGATTGGCCGTCGGAAAGCCGATCGTCCGCCCGCGCCGGTCGCCGGTGGCGACGCGGCCGTCGATCTCCCAGAAGCGGCCGAGGAGCGCTGCCGCCTCCCGCGGCCTTCCGGCCTTCAGCAGCTCGCGGATGTGGGTCGAAGAATAGACTGTCGCGGCCTCGTCGCGGACCGGCTCGAGCACCGTGACACCGAACCCGTGCCGGGCACCCTCGGCCCGCAGCAGATCCGGCGTCCCGCGGCGCCGGTTGCCAAAGGTGCAGTCCCAGCCGATGACCACATGGCTGGCGCCGATCGCTCCGACGATTACATCCGTGACGAAGTCCTCGGCACTCTTGGCGGCAAAGCCGAGATCGAAATGCTGGATAAACAGCAGGTCGGTGCCGAGCCGCGCCAATTCGCGTTCCTTGACCCGAAACGGTGTCAGCCGGAACGGCTCGGCCCCGGGAAGGAAAACGCTGCGCGGATGCGGCTCGAAGGTCAGCACCGCGGCCGGCCGGCCCTCCGTCTGCCCACGGTCTCGGACCTGACCGAGCAGCACTGCGTGCCCGCGATGCAGCCCATCGAAATTGCCTATCGTGAGGACCGAGCCACGCGGGTGGTTCGAACCGGGGCCGGGATGTCGGATGACGCGGATCACGCGAGCTGGACGCCTCGTCTTCAGGCAGGTGCCGCGAAAATAGCCCGAGCCGGGGTCGGAGGATAGGCCGGTTGTCGGTTCCGCAGCTCGCGCGAGCCGCTGAGCGGTTACCGCGGCATCGCTTGCGGGAAATGCACAAAGTCGTGGGCAAACGCGACCCAGGCGTGCTTCGACTCCTCCCACACCGATCGCGTCGGCCGCGGAAAGTCGTTGTCATGGAACGTGCCGACGGCAACGCCGATGCTGTCTGGCCGCCGATCGAGATCCCAGAACACCGTCGTGCCGCAGGTCGGGCAAAAATGGTTTCTCACCTTTCGCCCTCCCGGAGCGTCACGCACATAGGTGTTGTCGATTCCTTCGGTGCGGACATGCTCTTTCTTGAAGTAGGCGCCGACGCCGAACACCGATCCGGTCCGCCGCTGACATTCGCCGCAATGGCAGGCGACGACCGCGTCGGGCTCGCCCGATACTTCGACCCGCAAGGCGCCGCAGGAGCAATGCGCGGTTCTCGTCATGGTCTCCCTCCATCGTTCGTAAAAATGATGCCCTTGGTATAGGTCACGACGTCTCGCCGGCCGCGAGGCGCAGGCCCGACAGAAAAAGCTCGCGGTGCTCGGGGTTTCGTAGATGGCGAGCGTCGTCCGGTATCACGACAGAGGTAATGGCGCGGAGCCGCTCGACGATCTCTCGTGCGTCGTCGAGCCGATCCATATGAGCATAGCAAGCGGCGAGATAGCGGTACGGCTGCGGGTTGCTTGGATCCCCATGGATCGCGAGGAGCAGTTTCGGCACTGCCTCATCGAAGCGCCGGTTGGCGAAATGCGCGGCGCCTATTACGGAAAGCGAGCTGCCGACGCGGGCGCGGGGACTGAGGCGCAACGCGGCTTCGACGTGTTCGATCGCGATGTCGGGTTGGCCCGCCCATCGCCTGAGGATGCCGCTGATGTGCCAGCCGCGGGCGTAGCTCGGGTTGAGTGCCAGCGCGCGGTCGACCAACCCCATCATAGCGCCGATATCCTCGCCGAAATAGGCCAGTGCTTGGGCAGCATTCGCCAGGATGCCCGGATCGTCGCCAGCCACTTCCAGGGCTCGCCTGGCGAAATCGGCGCCCTTCAGGCGGTCCGCCCTCGTGTCTTCGCTCCGGCCGTCCTGGAGGAGCCGATAACAGCAGAACGCGGCCCAGGCGAGTGCCGGCCCGTAACGCGGATCGCGCGCGATCGCCTGCTCCATAAGACGCAGTGCCTCGGGGGTTTGCCTTGTCGATGACCAGAATATCGCGTAGGCGCGCAGGTAGAGATCATACGCGGTAAGGTCGTTTGTCGGCCGGTTGGCGGAACGTGTGATTTCGGCGGCTTGCAAAGCCGGCTCGATGACACCGGCAACGCTAATCGCGACTTTGTCCTGGAGGTCGAAGATGTCCTCGAGTGTGCCGTCAAAGCGGTCTGCCCAGAGATGCGTGCCGGTCATCGCGTCGATCAGCTGCGCGGTAATGCGCACCCGATTGCTGCCCTTGCGTACCGAGCCTTCGAGCACATAGCGCACGCCGAGTTCGCGCCCGAGCCGCTTCACATCGACGGCTTGCCCTTTGTACGTAAAACTGGAATTGCGGGCGATCACGAACAGCCAGCGGATGCGGCTGAGTGCCGTAATGATCTCCTCGACCATCCCGTTGGCGAAATATTCCTGCTCAGGATCGCCGCTCAAATTCTGGAACGGCAGCACCGCAATCGACGGCTTGTCGGGCAATGCCAATGGCACCGACGCCGATGCGGCCGGTTTTGCGCCGAGACGGATGCGCCAGACATGCACCGGCCTTGCAATGTTCTTGACCTGCTGCTCGCCCCATATCCTCAGAGGCGAGGTCGAGCTTGTCGCGCACCTGGTCGTGCACGACGCGGCTCACACAGATACCGCCCGGCTCGGCGAGCGCTTCCAGACGCGCCGCTATATTGACGCCGTCGCCATAGATGTCGTCGTCGTCGAGGATGATGTCGCCGAGATTGATCCCGATGCGGAACTCGATGCGCTTATCCTCCGGCACCCCAGTGTTGCGCTCGGTCATCGCCTCCTGCACTTGGACCGCGCAGCGCACCGCGTCGACGACACTGGCGAACTCGATCAACAGCCCGTCGCCGGTGGTCTTGACGATGCGGCCGCGATGCTCCTTTACTTTAGGATCACTCAGCTCGCGGCGGATCGCCTTCAAGGCGGCGAGTGTCCCCTCCTCATCCGCCCCCATCAGCCGCGAATAGCCCGCGACATCGGCGGCCAATATCGCGGCGAGCCGGCGGGTCTGGCTCATGCCAGCTCCCCGGCTGCCAGGCGCAGGCCCGACAGGAACAGCTCGCGGTCCTCGGGCTTGCGAGAAGATGGAGGGCGCGTCGGGATCACTGGGGCTATCGCGCGGAGCCGCTCGATCAGCTCGCGGGCCCCAGAAAGCCGGCCCATATGAGCATAGCAGGCGGCCAAAGTCCGGTGGACTACTAGCAAACCCGGCTGCTCCTGGATCGCCGTCTGGAGATGTCGCGCAGCCTCGTCGAACTGGCGCTTGTAAAAATACGCCGCGCCCAAACCAAACGGTTGCGCACCGACGCGGGCCCGCGGGCTCAGCCGCAGCGAGATCTCCAGCCGCTCGATCGCCGCATCGTGATCGCCCGCATACGATTTCATATGGCCGCTCAGACACCAGCCGCGGGCGAAGCTCGGATTGAGCGTCAGCGCGCGGTCGACGATGCCGAGCATGGTGTCGATGTCCTCGCCGAAATGCGCCAGGATATAGGCGGCATTGGCGAGCGTCGCGGCATCCTCCTCGCTGGCGAGGAGTGCCCGGCGCGTGTAATCCATGCCGATATTGCGATTGCGCTCGGCGTCTTCGCTCCAGCCGTTGAAATCTACATGCAACCGGCACATCGCCGCCCAGCCGAGCGCCGGGCCGTATTGCGGGTCACGCTCGATCGCCTGTTCGAGCAGGGCGAGCGCCTGGAGAATTCCGTCCTTGCGGTGAGACCAGAACAGCGACTGCGCGCGCAGGCAGAGGTCGTAGGCGGTCAGATCGCTGGTTGGTTTGCGGACCGCGCGACGGATCTCGCTTGCCTGCAGTGCCGGCTCGATGACGCCGGCAACGCTCGACGCCACCTTGTCCTGAAGCGCGAAGACATCTTCGAGCGAGCCGTCGAAGCGGTCGGCCCAGAGGTGCACACCGCTCTCCGCCTCGATCAATTGCGCGGTGATGCGCACCCGGTTGCCCGCTTTGCGCACCGAGCCTTCGAGCACGTAGCGCACCCCCAACTCCCGCCCCACCCTTTTCACATCGGCGGGTTGGCCCTTGTAGATGAAGCTCGAATTGCGCGCGATGACAAAGAGCCAGCGGATACGCGAGAGCGCCGTGATGATCTCCTCGACCATGCCGTCGGCGAAATATTCCTGCTCAGGATCGCCGCTCATATTGGCGAACGGCAGAACCGCGATCGAGGGCTTATCGGGGAGCGGCAGCACTTGTGAAGCCGGCCCCGTGCTCTTAGCGTCCGTGTCGCGAACCCGATAGACCCGCACCGGGCGGGCGATGTTCTTGACCTGCTGCACGCCGAGATCCTCAAAGACAAAGGGCAGCCGGTCACGAACCTGGTCATAAACCGTATTGGAGACGAACACCCCGCCGGCATCGGCCAGGGCCTCGATCCGTGCGGCGATGTTGACGCCGTCCCCATAAATATCGTCGCCCTCGACAATGACATCGCCGAGATTGATGCCGATGCGCAACTCGATGCGGTTATCCGCATCGACACCTGTGTTCCGCTCGGCCATCGCCTGCTGCACCACGACCGCGCAGCGCACCGCATCGACGACGCTGACAAATTCCACCAGCACGCCGTCGCCGGTGGTCTTGACGATGCGGCCATGGTGCTCGGCGATCTTCGGATCGACGAGCTCGCGGCGCAACGCTTTGAGGCGTTCGAGAGTGCCCTCCTCGTCCGCGCCCATCAGCCGCGAATACCCCGCCACATCAGCGGCGAGGATCGCCGCGAGACGGCGGGTGGTGGTCATTCCGTCTCGCCCGCCGCCAAACGGAGGCCCGACAGGTACAGCTCGTGTTGCTCGGGGTTTCGCAGATAGTAGTCGATCCCTACGGCGGGACAGAACGCGCGCAATCGCGCTATGGTTTCCCGGGCCTCGTCGAGCCGTCCTAAATGCGCATAACAGGCAGCGAGATAGCGGTAAATGGTCGGGAAATTCGGATCCTCCTGGATCGCCAGGAGCAGCTTCGGGATCGCATCTTCGAAACGCCTCATGGCGAAATGCGCGGCGCCGATCCCGAACCAACCCCACCCCACCCGGGCGCGCGGGCTGAGGCGCAGCGAGTTCTCGAAATGCTCGATTGCAAGATCGGACTGGCCAGCGATCAGCCTGACGGCACCGCTGGCGTGCCAGCCGCGTGCGAAGCTCGGGTTGAGCAACAGCGCGCGATCGGCCAACGCGATCATCGCGCCGATGTCCTCGCCGAGATAGGCGAGCGCAAAGGCGGCATTGGCCAGAATGGCGGGATCGTCGCCGGCCACCTGCAAGGCCCGCCGGCCGCGCTGCACTCCCTTGCACCAGTTCTCTTTCGGATCGTCGGTCCAACTGTTGAAATCGCACACAATATGGCAGATCGCCGCCCAGGCGAGGGCCGGCCCGAAATCGGGTTCGCGCTCGATAGCCCGATCGAGCAGGTCCAACACCTCAGGAAGCCGCCGCGCCGGCGACAGCATCAGTGCATAGGCGCGAAGATACAGGTCGTAGGCGGCCAAGTCGTTGGTCGGGCGCCTCGCCGATCGGTGGACCTCCGCCATCTGCAACGTCGGCTCGATCACGCCGGCGACGCTCGCCGCCACCTTGTCCTGAAGCTCGAAGACGTCTTCGATCGAGCCGTCGAACCGATCGGCCCAGAGATGCGCGCCGGTCTCGGCGTCGATCAACTGCCCGGTGATGCGCACCCGATTGCCGGCCTTGCGCACCGAGCCTTCGAGCACATAGCGCACGCCGAGCTCGCGCCCGACCCGCTTAACATCGACCGCCTGCCCCTTGTACGTAAAACTCGAATTGCGGGCGATCACGAAGAGCCAGCGGAGGCGGGAGAGCGCGGTGATGATTTCCTCAACCATGCCGTCGACGAAATATTCCTGCTCCGTGTCGCCGCTCATATTGGCGAAGGGCAGCACCGCGATCGATGGCTTGTCGGGGAGAGGCAGCGTCGGCGGAGCTGGCGCCGACGGGGCCGTGGCGGCGCGGGCGTCGCGAATCCGGTAGACCCGCACCGGCCTTGTGATGTTCTTGACCTGCTGCTCGCCGAGATCCTCAAAGACATAGGGCAGCCGGTCGCGCACGTGATCGTGGACGGTATTGGAGACGAACACCCCGCCGGCATCGGCCAGCGCCTCGACCCGTGCCGCGATGTTGACGCCGTCGCCGTAGAGGTCGTCGCCCTCGACGATCACGTCGCCGAGATTGATCCCGATGCGGAACTCGATGCGTCTCGCTTCCTGTACCTCGGCATTGCGCTCGGTCATCCCCTCTTGAATTTCGACTGCGCAGCGGACCGCATCGACGACGCTCGGAAATTCCACCAGCATGCCGTCGCCGGTGGTCTTGACGATGCGCCCCTTATGCTCGGCGATCTTCGGATCGAGGAGCTCGCGGCGCAATGCCTTGAGGCATTCAAGCGTGCCTTCCTCGTCCGCCCCCATCAGCCTCGAACACCCCGCCACGTCGGCGGCGAGGATCGCCGCGAGCCGGCGGGTCTGGCTCATGTTTCCTCGCCGGCCGCCAGTCGCAGGCCGGATAGGAAAAGCTCGCGTTGCTCCGGGTTCGAATACAGCACCGAGCTAGACGAGAGCGCGTTGGGCGCTATTGCGCGTAACCGCTCTATGACGGCGCGGGCCTCATCGAGCCGACCCATATGCCCGTAACACGAGGCGAGATGGCAATAGGCAGTCGCGGACGCGCCCTCTCGCGTCGACATGGCAAGTATTTCCGCGGCCTGAACAAAACGTCTGGTGAAGAAATGAGCCATGCCTAAGGCCATGCGCGGAGCCGCCAGATACCGCGGGCTCAGCCGTAGCGATCTCTCCAGGTGCTCGATCGCTGCATCGTAGCGGCCGGCATGCACGCGGATAAGACCGCTGGCATACCAACCGCGGGCGCTGCTCGGATTGAGCGCAAGAGAGCGGTCGATCAGCGCAATGGCGGTGTTGATGTCCTCCCCGCACCCACCAAGGACGAGCGCGGCGTTGGTGAGGACGCCGGCGTCGTCGTCGGCGACCGCCAACGCCCGTTCCACCAGCGCGACGGCTTGGTGGCGGCTTGCCACGGGATCTTCCGCCCAACCGTCGAAGCAGAGTCGATAGTGGCATATGCCGGCCCACGCTAGCGCCAGGCCGTACCGCGGGTCGCGCGCGGTCGCCTGAGCAAGCAAATCACGCGCTTCGAGCAGCTGCTCCTTCCGCAACCACGGAAAGTTTGCCAGAGCGCGCAGGTAGAGATCATACGCGGTAAGGTCGTTTGTCGGCCGGTTGGCGGAACGTGCGATTTCGGCAGCTTGCAATGCCGGTTCGATCACACCGGCCACGCTGATCGCGACTTTGTCTTGTAGCTCGAAGACGTCTTCGAGCGCTCCGTCGAAGCGGTCGGCCCAGAGATGTGTCCCATTCGTCAGATCGATCAGCTGGGCGGTGATGCGCACGCGCCCGCCGGCTTTGCGCACCGAGCCTTCGAGCACGTAGCGGACGCCGAGCTCGCGGCCGATCTGCTTCACGTCGACCGCCTGGCCTTTGTAGGTGAAGCTCGAATTGCGGGCGATCACGAATAGCCAGCGGATGCGGCTGAGCGCAGTAATGATCTCCTCGACCATGCCGTCGGCGAAATATTCCTGCTCCGGATCGCCGCTCATGTTGGCGAAGGGCAGGACCGCGATCGACGGCTTGTCGGGGAGCGGGAGCGCCGGGGCCGGCTGGACCGCGGCCGTCCCGGCCGCATGCGGGCCGGAGGCCCGCGGTCCGACGCGATAGACGCGGACCGGCCGGGCAATGTTCTTGACCTGCTGCTCGCCCAGATCCTCAAAGACGGAGGGCAGCCGGTCGCGCACCTGGTCGTGGACCGTATTGGAAACGAACACCCCGCCGGCATCGGCCAAGGCTTCGATCCGTGCGGCGATGTTGACGCAGTCGCCATAGAGATCGTCGCCCTCGACGATCACATCGCCGAGATTGATGCCGATGCGCAATTCGATGCGGCTCTCCGCCCCGATGCCGGTGTTCCGCTCGGCTATCGCCTGCTGCACCGCGACCGCGCAGCGCACCGCATCGACGACGCTCGCAAATTCCACCAGTACCCCGTCGCCGGTCGTCTTGACGATGCGGCCGTGGTGTTCGGCGATTTTCGGATCGAGGAGCTCGCGGCGCAGCGCTTTCAAACGTTCGAGCGTGCCCTCCTCGTCCGCCCCCATCAGCCGCGAATAGCCCGCGACATCGGCCGCCAGAATCGCGGCGAGACGGCGGGTCTGGCTCATCCCGCCTCGCCCGCCGCCAGACGCAGGCCCGAAAGGAACAGCTCGCGTTGTCGCAGATCGCGCCAATGTGTGGCGTCCGGAACGATTATCGGCGTCAAAGCCCGCATCTGATCGATGGTATCTCGTGCTTCATCGAGCCGGCCCATATGCGCATAACAGGCCGCGAGGAAGCGATACGTCGGCACCCAGCCCGGCTGCTCTTGTAGCGAGCGCAGCAGCATCGTTCTAGCTTCAGCGAATCTCCCGGCGAAAAAATGACCGACGCCGATCCCCATTAGGGTCGACGGGAACGGATCGCGGGGATTGAGACGTAGTGCGGTTTCGAAATGTTCGATCGCGAGACCTGGATGGCCCGCCCAAAGTCTCAGCCAGCCACTATAATGCCAGCCGCGGGCGTAGCCGGGATTTAGTTGTAAAGAGCGATCGACGACGGCGATGGCGGCCTCGATGTCCTCGCCGGACATACCGAGCGCGTAAGCCGACCTAGCCAGAGTGTTCGCTTCATCACCAGCAGCACGGAGGGCCCGCCGCGCCAGGTCAACGCTCTCGCGGCGGCTCGCTTCGGGATCTTTGATCCAACCGCTGACGTAGAGATTGTTCTGAGACCGCGCCGCCAGAGCAAGGGCGGGCCCAAAGTCCGGGTCACGTTCAATCGCCTGGTAGAGGAAGCCAAGTGCCTTGATGATGCGCTCCTTGTCGCCGGACTCCGCATCCGGAAGCGCCCGCAGGTAGAGGTCATAGGCGTTGAGATCCTTGGTCGGGCGCTCGGTAGAGCGACGGATCTCTGCAGCCTGTAGGGCCGGTTCGATGACACCGGCGACGCTGATCGCTACGCGGTCCTGCAGCTCGAAAACATCTTCGAGCGAGCCGTCGAAGCGCTCGGCCCACAGGTGCGCGCCAGTTTCGGCCTCGATCAATTGCGCGGTGATTCGCACGCGGCCGCCGGCTTTCCGCACCGAGCCTTCAAGGACATAGCGGACGCCGAGTTCGCGCCCGACCTGCTTCACGTCGATAGCGTGGCCCTTGTATGTAAAGCTCGAATTGCGGGCGATGACGAAGAGCCAGCGGATGCGGGAGAGTGCCGTAATGATCTCCTCGACCATGCCGTCGGCGAAATATTCCTGCTCCGGGTCGCCGCTCATGTTCTGAAACGGCAGCACCGCTATCGACGGTTTGTCCGGCAAAGCGAGTGGCGGTTTCGTTGATGTCTCGGTCGCTGGCTTAGAAGGGCCAGCCTCTTCGCCGATTACGATGCGTTGCACGCGCACGGGGCGAGCGATGTTCTTAACCTGTTGCTCGCCCATGTCCTCGAATGAGAAGGCGAGCTTGTCGCGCACCTGGTCGCGGACGACCCGGCTGACGCAGATCCCGCCGCGCTCGGCCAGGGCTTCGAGCCGTGCAGCGACATTGACGCCGTCGCCGTAGATGTCGCGCCCGTCCTTGATGATGTCGCCGACATTGATCCCCATCCGGAACTCGATCCGGCGATCGGGTGGCACATCGGCGTTTCGCTCCGCCATCTCGCGCTGCACTTCGACCGCGCAGCGCACCGCGTCGACGACGCTGGCGAACTCAAGGAGCAGGCCATCGCCGGTGGTCTTGACGATGCGGCCGCGATGCTCCTTGATCTTCGGATCGGCCAACTCGCGCCTCAGCGCCTTCAGCGCCGCGAGCGTCCCTTCCTCGTCCGCCCCCATCAGCCGTGAATACCCCGCCACATCGGCGGCCAGGATCGCGGCGAGACGGCGGGTCTGGCTCATGTCGCCTCGCCCGCCGCCAAGCGCAGGCCCGATAGGAACAGCTCGCGGTGCTCCAGATTTCGGTAACGCGTGGTGCTCGGCACCGCGCCTCGTGTGATCGTGCGCAGCCGCTCGAAAATCTCTCGCGCCTCGTCGAGCCGCCCCATATGCGCGTAGCAGGCGGCGAGGACGCGATACGGGTGCGTGAAGCTTGGACTATCTTGGATCGTGAGAAGCAGCTTCGGCACTGCCTCATCGAAGCGCCTGCTGAGGAAATGCGCGGCGCCTATACCAGCCAGCGAGTTGCCGACGCGGGCACGGGGACTTAGGCGCAGGGAGGCTTCGAGATGCTCGATCGCGATGTCGGGCTGGCCCGCCCAATTCCTGAGGACGCCGCTGATGTACCACCCACGCGCGAAATTCGGGTTGAGCCCGAGGGCACGGTCAACCAACGCTATCATGGCGCCAATGTCCTCGCCGAAATAGGCCAGCGCGAGGGCAGCATTTGCCAGGATGCCCGGGTCGTCGCCAGCCACCTCGAGCGCTCGTCTGGCAAAATCGTCGCCCTTCAGACGATCCTCCGCCGGATCTTCGCTCCGACCGTCCCTAAGCAGCCGAAGGCAGCAGAACGCAGCCCAGGCGAGGGCGGGCCCGCAACGCGGATCGCGCTCGATCGCCTGCTCCAGAAGAAAGAGGGCCTCGAGACTTTGCCTTGTCGACGACAAGACCATCGCATAGGCGCGAAGGTAGAGATCGTAAGCTGTAATATCGTTCGTCGGGCGGTTTTCCGAACGCGCGGTCTCGGCAGCCTGCAATGTGGGTTCGATGACCCCGGCGACGCTTGATGCCACTTTGTCCTGAGGATCGAAGATGTCTTCGAGCGAGCCGTCAAAGCGGTCGGCCCAAAGATGGGCGCCGCTGGTGGCATCGATCAGCTGGGCGGTGATGCGCACCCGACCGCCGGCCTTGCGCACCGAGCCTTCGGGCACGTAGCGCACCCCCAGCTCGCGCCCGACCTGCTTCACGTCGTCCGCCTGGCCCTTGTAGGTAAAGCTCGAATTGCGGGCGATTACAAAGAGCCAGCGAATGCGAGAGAGCGCGGTGATGATCTCCTCGACCATGCCATCCGCGAAATATTCCTGCTCCGGGTCGCCGCTCAAATTGGCGAAGGGCAAGACCGCGATTGACGGCTTGTCGGGGAGCGGCAGGGCAGGGGCAGGCACCAACCTATTCCCGGTTGCGACGCGGAAGACGCGCACCGGCCGAGCGATGTTCTTCAGCGCCTGCTCGCCGATGTCCTCAAAGCCGGGATCGAGGCGGCCCGCGGCATCCTCCTGCACCCGGGCCGAGATACAGATCCCGCCGGGCTCGGCAATGCCTTCGAGGCGTGCAGCAATATTAACCCCATCGCCAAAGATATCGTCGTCTTCAACGACGATATCGCCGACATTAACGCCAATGCGAAACTCGATCCGATTGTCAGGCGGCGCGGTAGCGTTGCGCTCGCTCATTCCGCGCTGCACCTCGACCGCGCAGCGCAAAGCATCCACCACACTGGCAAACTCGACCAGCAACCCGTCGCCGGTGGTCTTGACGAGGCGCCCTCGGTGCTCGGCGATCTTTGGATCGATCACCTCGCGGCGATATGCCTTCAGCCGCGCGAGCGTACCTTCCTCGTCGGCGCCGATCAGCCGGCTGTAGCCCGCGACATCGGCGGCGAGGATGGCGGCCAGCCTGCGTTCGACGCGAGCTTGCCCTGCGGGCTTCATGGCGCCTCCCTGGTGGCAGGTGATCCTACACGAACCCGCGCCCGGCGCCCATTGAGCATGAGGCGGCAGGCACCGCCGATTCCGTTGTTCTTGCTCCCTCAGCCATGTGCAAATTCGTTGTTCCCGCGGCTAAAATTCCGTTGTTTTCCGAATTGCGAATTCTTCACTAAGTTATTGAAATTGACCAATTCTGTTACTCGGCGACGGCTGTGCGGCGGCATGCAGCCGCAAAATACGTTGTTTTCTACGTCGCCGAACAACAAAGAGGGGGCGCCCGAGGGCGCCCCTTCTTGGTGACGCGGGGACGGCGGCCGCTCAGGTCTCGCGGCTCGAGAAGCGCACGGTCGTGGCGCGGGCGCGGTAGTCGGTCTTGACGTTGACAAAGCCAACCATGCCCTCCTCGACCTTCTTCCAGGCGCGCTGCAAGGCCGGGCGGATGCCCTCGGGCTCTTCGACATATTCGGCGTAGCAGCCCAAGGCCTCGGCCATCTTGTCGTAGCGGGTGTATCCGAGGTCGCGGCCGGGCTTGTTGCGTTCGGGGTCGGCAGTCCAGCCGCCGTTGAGGCTGATGATGCACAGGAGCGGCAGTTTGTGCCTGACCGCGGTGTCGAGCTCCATAGCGTTCTGCCCGAAGGAGCCGTCGCCGTGCAGGCAGATGACCTGGGCCTCGGGCTTGGCAGCCTTGGCGCCGACCGCAAAGGGCAGCCCTACCCCCATCGTGCCAAAAGGCCCCGAGTTGAGCCGGTGCCCGGGGACAAAGGTCGGGATCGACTGCCGGCCGAAATTGAGGATCTCCTGCCCGTCGACCGAGAGGATCGCCTCGCGCTGCATGAAGTTCTTGACCTCCTCGCAGAGCCGCAGGGGATGGATATCGCCATCGGTCGGGTAGTTGCCGCCGGCCCGGATGCGCTTTTGTGCTTCGCCATCGGCCAGTTTCTGGCGCCAGGGCTGGAAGCGGTCGGCGGTCTTCGCATCGACTGCCTCGCACAATTGCTGCAGCACCGACTTGCAGTCGCCGACGACGGGGATGTCGATGTTGCGCGCCGAATTGCCCATTTCCTCGGGGTCGATATCGATGCGGGCGGTCTTGGCGGAGGCGCTGAAACGCGGCGGCAAGGCATGGCCGATCACATAATTCGTGCGGGTGCCGAGGATGATAATCAGATCGGCATCGCGGAACGCGTCATTGCGCATCGTCAGATAGGAATAGGGGTGGTCGTCGGGGACGACACCGCGTCCCTGCGGCGTCGTGTAGAACGGGATCCCGGCCTTCTCGACAAAGGCCTGCATCTCGGCCCAGGCGTGCGACCACAGCACCCCGCTGCCCGAGACGATGATCGGCTGGCGTGCCGCACCGATCGCGTCGACCAGCGCGTTGAGCGCCTTGGGCTCGGCATAGGGACGGGCCCTGATGATCGGCCGGCCGCAATAGCTCCAATCGACATCGCCCTCATCGATCGTCGTGTAGAGCACGTCCCCGGGGAAATCGAGATAGACCGGGCCGGGCTTGCCGTTCAGCGCCTTCTGAAAGGCGAAGTTCACCTGCTGCGGCATGCGCTTCAGATTGTGGACGCGGTCGGCGTATTTGACGCACGGCTTCATCGCCGCGACCTGGTCGATTTCCTGAAAGACCTGGCGACCGAACTGGCTGATCGGGCTCGACCCGCCGAGGGCAACGACCGGGCAGCCGTCGATCAGCGCGTTGCCGAGGCCGGTGCTGAAGTTCAGCGTGGCCGGGCCGCTCGCCGCCACGCACACGCCAGGACCCTGCGTAACCCGCGAATAGGCCTGCGCCATATAGGCCGCACCCTGCTCGTGGCGCGTGTCGATCAGGCGGATCCCCTCCTTGATTGAGCACAGCTCGACATCGAGCATCGGCCCGCCCATGATGAAGAATATGTCCTTGACACCCTGCGCCTTAAGGCAGCGGGCGAGAATTTCGTTACCAGTCAGTTCCGCCATCTGAGTTACCTCCTTCGCTCGGGGTCAGATCACCCCTTCCTTGCGTAGCGACTCTAGATCTGCCGCGCCGATACCGAGCCATTCGCCGAAGACTTGCGTGGTGTGCTGTCCGAGCAATGGCGCGGGCTCGAGCTTTGGCGGCTTCCCGTCAAACCGCACCGGCCAGGACGGCATCTTGAACGGCCCGGTCGGGTGCTGCGCCGTCTGCAGAATGCCACGCTCAGTAAAGCTCGGCTCGTTCATCAGCTCCATCGTGTCAAGCACGGCGCCGGCCGGCACCCCGGCGCCGCCAATCAGCCGCATCGCCTCGTGCTTGTCGCGCCGCTTTGTCCAGTCGGCGACCATCGCATTGACCTCTTCGATGCGCTCACCGCGGGCCTCTGCGGTCTCGTAGCGTGGGTCGCCGATCAGTTCCTCGCGGCCGAGCAACTTGAGCAGGCGGTGCCAGTGGTCCTTCTGGCGGGAAAAGACATAGATCCAGTCATTGGGACCACCCGGTGCGCAGGGGAAGATCCCCGACGGCGCCGTGTTGCTGCGGTTGCTGTTGCGGGGTGCGGCCCGGCCGAGCACCGCCTGGGTCTGAAACGCAAAGCGGATGTAGTGCAGCATCGCGTCCTGCATCGCCACCTGAAGCCGCCTGCCCTGGCCGGTGGCGCGGCGCTCGTAGAGGGCACCCAAAATGCTGATCGCCATCACCATGCCGGTGCCGGTGTCGCCGAGCGAAACGCCGGGCCTGATCGGCGGTCCGTCGGGCTCGCCGGTGATGCTCATCGTGCCGCCGGAAGCCTGCGCGATCATGTCGAAGGCGAGGTTTTTCTCGTAAGGGCTTCCTTCGCCAAAGCCCTTGACCTGGGCATAGATGATGCCGGGGTTCAGCGCCGGGATCGCGTCATAGCCGAGCCCCAATCGCTCGACCGTTCCGGGCGCCATGTTCTCGATCATGACGTCGGCTTTCTTGGCCATGTCTTTGACCAGAGCCAGGCCGCGCTCGGATTTGAGATTGACCGTGACCGACTTCTTGTTGGCGTTGAACTCGAAAAAATAGAAAGAGTCGGGGCTGCCGGGGGGACTGGCGAAGGACGTCCGGCCGGGATCACCGCCCTGCGGGTTCTCGACCTTGACGACTTCGGCGCCGAGCCAGGCGAGCGCCTCGGTGCAGGAAGGACCCGCCTCGAACTGGGTCAGGTCGAGCACCCGGACACCGGTGAGGCATTGCAAGGCTGCGCTGTTTTCCGCCATAACGGTCAACTCCGAAAAACCTGGGTCGGCTACACGATAGCGCACCAGCAGGGGCACTCCAATGGCGAGCAATCAACCGAGCGTGTTCATCGACGGCGAAGCCGGCACGACAGGGCTCGGCATCCGCCGGCGCCTGGAAACGATGCCCGGGATAACGCTGCGCAGCCTCCCCGCGGCGCAGCGCAAGGACCCGTCGGCGCGGCAAGACATGATGGCAGAATGCGATCTCGTCGTGCTGTGCCTGCCGGACGACGCTGCGCGCGAGGCAGTCGGATTGGCCGGAGCGCTGGGCGGAGACGCGCCGAAATTGCTCGACGCCAGCACCGCGCACCGGGTTGATCCCGAATGGACCTACGGCTTTCCGGAAATGGCGCCCGATCAGCCTGGGAAGATCGCGGGGGCGCGCAAAGTCAGCAACCCCGGCTGCTACCCGACCGGCGCCATCGGTCTATTGCGCCCGCTCGTCGAGGCGGGGCTCGTCGCGTCCGACTACCCGATCGCGATCAACGCGGTCACCGGCTATTCCGGCGGTGGCAGATCGATGATCGAGGCGCATGACCGCGACGGCGGCCCGGCCTTCGAGCTTTATGCGCTCGGTCTCGA
>Ga0306924_10001959_pt1 | contig 19196 bp, 21 predicted proteins | sample sta12Can44000111_FD_203756 | JGI IMG/M metagenome (GOLD analysis project Ga0306924, IMG submission 203756) | Lab enrichment of tropical soil microbial communities from Luquillo Experimental Forest, Puerto Rico - statanox.12C.anox.44.000.111 (v2)... | ecosystem: Environmental > Terrestrial >...
ACCACAAATGATGAAACCCCCGATGCCACAGAAGCCCAAGCCTCGGCCACCTAAGCCGCCAGCGCCACCGCCTGCTGAGCCGTTACCACCGGTGGCTTAATCGCGCTGTTGCCGGCGATCGCCTAACTTTCCCCAATCAAGCTCACCGTCCTTGGTCAATTCAATAAGCAGTTGCTCGAGCGACTTCTCCTCCTGCTCGGGCAGCGGTTTGCCGAGCTTTGCGCAAGACGATTTCGTCCGCTTGGCCACAACCATGGAATTCTCCTGCAATAATCCAGAATCACTGCGAGATAAGGGGACAGTTTTCTGATAGAAAGCACCAAGGTCAACGCCCGTGAAGGACATTCTCCGATGTCCACGCAACTCGTCATCGACATTCGACCGGTCGAGATCGACGGCAAGCACTACGTCAGCATGAGCATGAACGGCCGCGAGATGGAACAGCGCGGACCGTACCCCACCGCCGCCGCAGCCGAGGCCATGGCGAGAGAGCTCATTACCGCCGCACAGGAAGCAGCAACCAAAGTCGCCCCGCGCGCGGAGGTAGCCGACCTTAAGGATAACCATGAGTTCGTCAGCGACTGCTGCAGGTATAGCGAGGGAGTCCTGAGCGAAGCAGCCGTGCGGAAAAAATGGCACTTTGACGCTGCGACCTGGGAGCTACTCGGCAGCGATGACGAGCTGGTCCGGGCGATCGAGGAAACCAAGATCCATCGAGTTCGATCGGGGGCAGCAAAACGCGAGCGTGCCCAACAGCACATCGTAAAAGCACCCGATATCCTCGAAAAAATTATGAGTGACGACAGCGCGAATGCCCGCCACCGCGTTGATAGCATCAAGGCACTCGACGCACTCGCCGATCCAGGTCCACAAGCCGCACCGCCGGCAGACAGATTTATTATCACGATCGATCTCACCGCGGACGCCAAGCTCAGGGCGGCCGAACCTGATCCCAAAGACGTCATCGTCATCGAGGCGACGAAAACGCTCGCAGCAATCACGAGCAACAAACGAGAGGATGACGGCGGTGAACCTGTTTGAGCGATTAGGACAACCCCCACCACCACCGACGCAAACCAAATTCGAAGCAAACGGCCTGACGCTAGAACTCCAAGCACTGCATCACTGGCTCCAAAACTGGAACAAACCCACCATTCGCCTACGAGATATTTGCAACCGCGGTCCCGAGTTCGCGCGGAAGCGAGAACGGGCAATCCGCCTAGCCGAAAAATTGGTTGAAACCGGCTGGTTGGTCCCCGCCAAAGCACGACGACGGGATAGAAAAGAATGGGAAATTGTTTGCGAACGCGGCGAGTATCCAGCAGCAAGAATAGAAGCGCGCACCACGCCATTGCCGAGCGACTAAGCACGTACCGTCACAAACGTTGCGATTAAACTGTCGCAAACTGTCGCACAACTGTCGCAACCGCCCACAGGCCCGCCACAAATTCGGGTGGCTGCTCCTGCGGCCCCTCACCCAAGACATCAGAAGTCCCCGCCAGACCACAGGCTCGGCTGATCTTCAGGCCGGAATATCGAGGCTGTCGTCATTCCTGGGTGCGACCAGGAATGAGGCCACTGAATGCCACGGAGAGCACCGCGGAGAGCACCACGAGAAACGCCGCAAGCCTGCCACGACCCCCGAACCCCAGGTGGAGGCCCCCATAGCCCGCCTAACCCCAGGCCGCTGGCCTACGAGACCGAATCAGCAACGGACCGGTTTAGCCCCCTCCGGGCCCGCCAAGCGATCCTGGCGCGCCTTCTCCAGCTTGATGACCCTTCGCCCCACCGGCAGCAGGCTCGACGAGCACAGCAATTCGGCGCACGCCGGTCCGACCGCTCAGGTCTCGGCAACACGGTGCAACAATCGACCAGCAGCCCGCAGACACACGACTGACTGCAAACACCGGTTCATCGACAGTATGCGAGCACTGCACAACTCGTAGGTAGTTATGCCGATAAACGCACGCAACGAGCGATCGGAGGAGTTCGACAGCCATCGCAGAGTTACGTGGCTGCTGCTGCGGAACTGCGCCCTGCGCGGCCAAAAAGGGGGAGCGGCGGAACCACTCCGTCGGGCCCCAAAGGAGCGACCGTTGCACAGTGCACAGGAAAATGCCCCTACCCTATACAGATTCTACATAGGCGATTCTGTACTCTTTAGGTTCATGCTTATCTAATTTTTTCTAAGATTCAGGTTTATGTGTGCACTGTGCAAGCTCAGTTGAAAATACAAACGAAAACAAATCGCTAACAGCGTTGCACACACTTTTTGTCTGTGCATGGCTGTGCAACGCTGCACGCTCCGAATGCCCCTGCCGTCCCGATATGTCCCGATATGTTGCACACCCTTGCACACTCAGCAGCCTGCGCAACGCCTGTGCGACGCCCAGAATTGCCGGCCTAATGCCTGGTCCATGCCAGTGGGTGGCACTCGCCCCGCGCGCGGCCTTTGAGGAACTTTGCCGCCAGCTCAGTACCGCACTGCAGCAATTCCGCATCGCTCTTCTCCGCGCAGTGCCAGCACACCCCGGTCAGCAGCAGCGCGCGTTAATCCACGGGTCCTCGCTGTGCGTAACCAGGAACGTGAGTGGCGGCTGCACGGGGTCGCGGAAGGTTTGCTCGCAGGTAAGACACTGCGGCGCTTTGTCGGCGGGCGCCTTCCGACATTTCTCCCGCCATTGGCCAATTCCATCAAAAAACTTGCAGCCAAGCGGGTCTCCTGCCTGCGCTTTCTGCCACAACCACTCCAAGTCGCGGTCACGCCGCATGAGAAAGCATTCCCAGATCACCTGTTCTTCTGCTGTCCTCCTGTCCTCCCTGTTTCGTCCTCTGTCGGCGTATTGGTGTTCTGCACACGCATAAGATCGGCAAGTGCGTCACGCTCGGCGTTGACCACTTGCGTCACCCGCTCCTCCGCCCGATCGAGCGTGGTGATGATCATTCTCGTGTCGGCCTCGCGCCAGCGTCGTTGATCGGCTTTCGTGCAGGCGTAGATGATCTCTTGTCGCTTGCGGTACTTGATACGGTTGTTTGTCTCGCCCCGCTCGCGCAGTCGATACGCATTCTTGGCAACGGTATGCCGGGCCTTATCTGACCAATCGCCGGTCTTGTAGTCGCCGAAATAGCCGATCAGTCGCTGTGCTTGTGTCAGCGTAAACAGCGGAAACCCTTCCAGGGCCTCGATCGCCGCTCCGTAGGCGTCCTCCAGCCGGGTCTCCCCCATCCCGATCATCTCGAGCCGCCCCGCGAAAGGCGGCGGATCGCCAAACGGGTCAAATACCGTGAGTGGCACGGCTGGAGTTGCGAGCAGTGCCCGGTAGAGCGCGCCGATGTTCTCCGGGACCGCCATCCAGGTCCGAATCTCGGCTCTCTGCGCCGCCGTCATCTTGGCTCCGCAGGTGATGACGCAGATGCGCCGATCATCTCGCGGCAGTTTCACCACATCCCGATGTTGGGTCGCAATGAATGTGGATCGGGCCGAACGCTGCGCGTAGGCGTGCTGCCCCTTCGCCTCGAAGCGTCGTCGCGCCGTCGGCGACGGCTCGATAGCGTTCTTCAGCGCCTCGTAGTTGAACCGCCGCTGTGTCTGTTGCTCCCCGTCCTCGGCGACCGCTTCGTCGACAGTGGCGATGAGTGCGTTGGCGAGCCGGTCATTGAAGCGTGCTCCGGCCGAGGTTTTTGTCAGCTCGCCAAATTCGCACGGCACGACGTAGTCTTCACCAAACACCAGCGCAAGAATTTCGAATAGCGTTCCCCGCCCCGATCCGAATTCCTCCGCTACCATGATGATCGCAACCATCGGCACCCACGGTTTGCGCGCCTTGTGGGCGAGATAGTTCCAAAACCATGTCCGTTCCTTCTCGTCTGGAACGAGGTGGGCAAAGAAGGTCTTAAAGGTCTCGATCTCACCTCCGCTCGTCGGGTGCGCCGGTGGCCAGTAGCGGTTGTATACGGTTATGCCATCCTCTTCGAACGTCGGTCGCGGCTTGTCGGGACGGGTTTGCACCTTGTCGATGTTAGCTCGCAATGGATGCCGTATCCATTTATCGACGACGGACCGCATCTTGATTCCGCCGTTCGGCCCTACGTCCATGACCGCGTAAGGTTGCATGAAGTTGCGCAAACTCGCGATCGATCGTAGTTCGCCGTCAACCAACGATATGATGCCGCCTTTGCCCATGAAGGCGCCCGAGTAGTAGGCGTAATTCACCAGCATCCAATCGACGGCCGGGTTAAAGCACGCTTCTTTTGCTGCTTCCCATTCATCGTTTGTGCTGAACGCGGCGAGATCAGGCAGCAACGGCGGCGGCACGCTGTAAAGCGGGTGCCGCATCAGAGGATGGTCGCCAAGGCTCGCCAGGAATTCCCGGTCGGCCCGACTGATGGCGTCGCCGTCGAACGTATTGCGGTTCGCCTCGGGGGTGTGGTGCTTGTTCATCGAAAAGGACTCCCTGCTAGCATTTGATCTAGAAATTCGAACCGTGCGGACGGTGCCCGCGCCCGCCGGTGCCAGGTCGTCTCTGTCATGGTGTCGTAGATGCCGAGGCCGTGGCGGCCCCAGCTGATGAGATGCGAGTCCGTTCGCACCCGCGTCCGGTCATGAAAGCTGCCCGAGCAGCGCAATGTCGCAGCGCCCTCTTGCGCCCGCCGCTTGTGCATCAGGCGCTCGAGTTCGGCGACTGTCATCACGCCGTGGTCTTGCGTCTCGATCTCGGTGTCCGCATCAAGCTCGAAGCATTTGAGCGCCGCCTCGCCCGGGCGGCTGTGGGCCTCCTTAAGCGCGGTGAGCCCCGCCGCCACGGCAATGTCGTCAAACAGATCGCAGGCTGCCGCATAAGCCGCCTTCGGCAGCACCGGCAGCGACGCCCGCGGCGTTGTCGCCGGCGAGGCACCGCCAGCGAAGCTGTAGACGCTGATCACCTCGCCCGCCTTGTTGCGCGCATGCGGGCCGTCAATTCCGAACTGTCGCGTCCCGAGCGAACCGAAGCACTCGACCATGTGCTTTGGCACCGCGGGATCGTCCGGGTCGCCGCCGTGATACCAGCGCCGCGAGGCGAGTCGCCGGAACGAGGCGTCGACGCGCGCGATCCATGCTTCCTTCACCCCGCCGGCGTGGCGCACGAGGCCGCGCGCGAACAGCTCGGGAAATTTTTCGCCGAGGGCGCCCGCCAGCTCCTCGACGAGGGCCGCCTTGCTCACGTCGACGTCGATCACCGCGAGATCGCCGTCGATCTTCAAGCCTGTCGAGACGAGCGCGCTGCGATCCCACGATAATATTTCGGCCTCATCAACGCGCCGCTTCGGCCAGCCCTTCTCAATCGGCCGCTTACAGTCGTTGAGCAGCGGACAATAACCGTTCTTCAGCATGGCCAGGCGGAAGGCGGTGCGTTCCTGCATCACACCTGCTCCAGATGCCGCCGAAATGCCTCCTGTGCCGACATCTTGCCGATCACCCGGTCGCGTTTCATCTCATCGACGGTGCCCGCGGCGACGCAAACGTGCACTGTCACATGCCGCGTCTGCCCCGGCCGGTAGACCCGCGCGATCGCCTGCTCGGTGAGTTCGGCCGACCAGCTCGGCGACAGCCACGCCATCCGCGACCCGCCGAACTGCAGATTGAGGCCGTGCCCCGCCGAGGCCGGATGGAAGGCCAGCAGCGGCAGCTCGCCTGCGTTCCAGGCCGCGATGAGCTGCGACGCCGCGCGCGCGCTCGTCTGCCCGCCGAGCGCAGGTACTTCACCAAAGGCGCGCCGGATCGTTCGCAGGTCCTCGACGAACTCGTAGGCAACGAGCAGCGGCTCGCCCTCGAGGCTCTCGACCAGCTCGCGCAGCCAGTCGATCTTCAAGTCGTGGACCGAAACTGGATCATCGGCGCCTTCGTCGTAGAGGAACCCGTTGGCGATCTGTGCCAGCTTGCCGGTCGCGATCATCGCCGAGGCGGCTTCGATCGCGCGCCCTTCGACCGTAGCGAACAGCTCTCGCGCCATTGCCTTGTAGGTCGCCATGACGGTGTCCGGCAGCTTGATATGCGTCTCGACGATGTTGAGCCGCGGCAGATCGGGCATGTCCCCGTCGGCAACCGTCATCGCGACGGTGCTGAAGTCGGCGGCGATCTTTTCTTCCGCCCCCGGCAGCGCTACCCACTCGCGCCCGAACGGGTCGCGCGGTCGAAAGTGTCGCTGCTGCCAAGGCACAAAGGCACGGTTCCAGAGCGCGCCGTTGGTGATGATGGCCGCCGGCATGAAGAGGTCCTGGCTCGAATTCGGCCGTGGCGTGCCGGTGAGGCCCCAGCGGGTGCGAAAGCGTCCGGCGATTTTTGTTAACGCCCGGGCACGCTTGCCGCTCGGGTCCTTGAGGCGCGAGGTCTCGTCGATGATCAGCAGGTCGAAGAGCGGATGATCGTCGGCAAAAGCAGCAAGTTCGCCGACGAGCCAGGGCACGAGGTCGACCCCGATCACCGTCGCCTCGCGCGTCGCAGCGGTTGCGAGGAGCGCGCGCCGGCGCTCGGGGCTGCCGTCGAGGACGGCGGCGCGCAGATGCGCCAGATGCGGCCATGCCGTGATCTCGGTCGGCCATACGGTCGTGGCGACGAGCTTCGGGGCAATCACCAACGCATGCCGGCGGTGCCCGTCGCGAACGAGATCGGCGAACGCTGTGAGTGCGGCAGCGCCTTTGCCAGCCCCAAGGGGGGCGATCAGGAACGCGGTGTCGCTCTCGTACAAATACGTCGCGGCTCGCTGCTGGTATGAGCGCAAGACGCGAATGAGGAAGGGCGCGTTCATGGCTTTCCCCCTGAAAGCGCGGCCTTCGATTTCGTGTAGTAGGCGCACACACTCTCTTCTGACTGCAGCGGCAGGCCGGCGGCCCACTCCGGTAGAGTCAGCATCTCGCGCCGTAGGAGTGCTTTCGCCTCCTCGGCGCGCGCCTCATCGACCTCACAGACGATCTCATCATGCGTCGTCATGCGAATTGGCATCCACGCAAGCGTCGGGTTGGTTTCGATGCGTGTTACTGCGTTACGTAGAAGATCGGCGGCGGTCCCCTGCACCAGATTCTCGCAGATGGTTCCGTGCCATAGCTTCACGCGCCCACGGCCGCGCCGGAACGAGCATTCCGTGCGCCTTTCGCCGGTTGGCTTGCCGTTTTTATCGAGCACGTCAACATCGCGCCAGCGAGGGCGGGGGTAGGTAAGCAGCCTTCCCGACGGCAACGACATGAAAAGGGAGCCGCCAAGGTAGTCTGCGTGAAAAACAAAGGCGGCACGGCCCGCAGTGGTAATAGTGCCGGGCAATTCCCACGCCCGCATCGCAGCGTCCCAAAGTGCATCCCAAAATTCGCGCGCCCATGGATTCGCGTCGCGCCAGGCATCGACAATGCGGCGGGCCTCGGCGTCATCGAGGTGAATGCGATAGCTCAGCGCCATGTCTTGCAGCGCTCCGACGGAGCCGCCAAAGCCGAGCGCCAGCGTGCTGACCTTGCCGATACTGCGTTCTGTCTTTGTTACCGCATTTGGATCTTTGTGCAGAACGTCAGCAGCGGCGATGGTATAAATGTCTGGCCGCGTTGAGTCGCGATCATTGGCGCGGAAAATATCGAGGACCCGCTCGGCATCGAGCGAAGCGGCGAGCCATGGCGTGATCCGCGCTTCGATCGCGGACCAGTCCGACCAAACAAACAGTTTTCCCGGACTCGCAATGAGGGCAGGACGTACAAGCAAAGCTAATTTGCGCGCCACCGGTACCTCGACAGGGCTCGCCGCGGCGAGCGCGGCGTAGCTGCAGCCGTCTGCGATCGCGTCGATGAGCGGCGCTTCTGCGACACCCTCTTCGCCAAGAACGTCGCGCGTCAAATTCTGGACCTGGGCTCCGCGGCTCGACATGCGCCCGGTCTGAAAGCCGCCGCTGAACCGGTATTGATCGCGCAGAACGCCGTCGACTTGCTGCGCCTCAAGGCGGGCAAACTTTTTCGGTGAGGCCCCCGCGCCAAAAAGGCGCAGTTCTGCGACCTCGCGGGCCTTTGCCTCACCAGCATCGAGGCCGCCATTGGCGCGTTTCACGTCGAGCATGGCGAGCAGACGCTCGACGCGCTCGCGCATCAGGCTGAGCACTAGTTCCGCGCCCTGCTCATCATTCGTCGTCGTCGTCGTCATCAACATCGTCGTCGTCCGCGGCAGCACCGACGGTGAGCACCGCGCGCATCGCCGCGTCGGGAAGCTGATCATGCAGCCAGGCGGCGATCCGTTTTGCCTGCCCGACCGTGGTGACGGCCCCGCCGGTCAATTCGCGCAGCCGGCGGCCAATGGCGGCGGCGTCTTCGGCGGCGAGCGCGGCGGCGGCGCGCACGAAGGGCATGTCGAGCATCACGCCGCGGCGATTGATGCGTTCGAATGCCCAATATTCCTGCCACTCGGCGAGCGGCAGGGGGCGCGTCCGGCGATAGACATCGCGCATCGCCTCGACGTCCTGGCGCGCGTAGGCGAGAAAGCGTTGCCATTCTTCCGGATATTCGCGCGGGTCTGCGCCTTCGACGCAAAACAGCCGGATCAGCTTCTTGCCGTCCTTCTGCTTGCCCTCGCCGCCGAGCGCGCGCGAGGCGCTTTCGAGATCGGTCGGCAGGTTGGAGACGCCGGCCGGCACCATCACATCGATGACGCGCTCCGGCAGCAGGAAGGGAAATCCGAGGGTTGAATAATTCCAGATGTTGGAATCGAAGCTCGCGTTCCACGCGGCGAGGAGCGCGCCCTGCGAGACACTGGCGCGAAGATCGTCTGGCGCGCGGTCCCAATCGAGGATCGCGCCGTCGGCATGCCAAGTGAGAGCAGGGGCGTCGCCGAGGGCGTAGGCCAGAATGATCGCGCGCGTCGAGGCATCAGTGGCGTAGCGGAGAGTTCCGGCGGCCTTGAGATCGCGCGCGCTCGCGGCTTCAAAATCGAACCAAACGAGATCGCTGGGGTCAAACATCGTGCCGGACGTTTTTATGTTTGCGGGTGGCCAAGAATTGGCGAGGCCGCTGCAGTCGGCCTCGCTTTCAGGTGCACATTGGCGTTAGGCGACGCGCCGCCGCCGCGGCTGTTCGATGGGTGACTGTGGCGCTGGTTCAGGTGTCGGCGCTGGACCGCTCAGCGACATCCAATCGACGGTGTTCAGTACCGGATACCAAACTCTCCCGTACTGACTGTGCTGGTAGGAGTCTTTCTCGAGCAGTACGATCGGCACGATCTTGCCATCGTGCTGGCCGCTGTTGATCCGGTCACGCACCAGATCAACCATTAGGGCAACGGCTTTGACGCCGCCGACGGTAGACGCCTTGAAGGTCACTTCAACGCCGGCATCGGTGCCGTTGAGACACTTCATGTTGACAGCCCATTGCTCCTGCCACGGGAAGCCCGTGTCAGGTAACGTCGTGATATCAGGCTTTGGCTGGTTGACCGAAACGAGGTGCTCGGTCGCCTTGTTGGCCTCGTCGAAGCAGATAAAGCCCCATTTGAAGGTCATCGGGTTGACAGCCCATCTGCTGCCTTTCTCTGGCACGATGCGCTTCTGCCCAAACGACCAAGTGCCGTCACCTTCTCGCTTGAACTGCATCATCGGCAAGCCTGAGCGACCGACGATGGACGCTGTATCGACGCGATTGAGCGCGGTGCTGAGTGCCGCGAGAGAGGTGAGCGCGCCTCCCGCCGGCGCGGGTGCGACTGCCCGCGTAGCGTTATCGTTGGCGTGGTCGTGATCACGGTCGTGATCACGGTGATCGTGGTCAGGGTCAGATTTAGTCATGATTGCTTTCCTTCTTTTGGAAGTTTTCGAGCGCCGCGGAAAAGGACCGCACGATCTCGCTCCGTGCGGGCACCGGAGCGCGTGCGTTTTCACACCGCACCAGCGAGACGCCGGAGCGGTGCGAAATGATGAATTCCTGTGGGATCTTGAGGCCGCGCGCTTTGGCGCGAATCTCGACCTGCTTGGGCGAACGCATCGCCGTGGCGATGATATCATCGCGGCTGAAACCGAGGTGTTCTAACGCAGCTATCGCTGTACGTTCATCATCGCGCCAACGGCGCTCCGCGCGGCCGGCCGTGAGCGCGTAGCCAGGCACGATGTCGCCGCTCTCAAGGGCGCGCTTCGCCTGATTGTGGAGCGCGGTGCGGATGTCCTTGACTGCGTCGACGAGGTCCAGTCCGTCAGCGAGCGCCTGCAGGTAAGCTTCCTTCGCAGGTGGCGCGGCTAACGCGCCGTCAAAAGCTAAAGGCGGCGGCACCACGAGCTGGGCGAGATCGAGCAGCGGGGCGGTATGCAACGGGCAGATTGGTTTCGCCGGGCAGAAGCGGCACCAGGCACCCCGCTCCAGGTGCGGCGCTGGCGAGAGCGCTTGTTCACAAGCAGCGCGGTAAACCGCAGTGAATTTATCAAGCTCGGCATGCGCGACCGTGACAGACGACACCATCTCGGCGTCCGGCTCGATCGACGCGGGCTGCACGATCGTAAGGATGATGTCTTTGACGCCGGCGAAAAATTCCGGCAATGAGTGGCGCGCGGCCGCGGCGTAAAACAACAGCTGCGCGTTGATGACATCCTCGTCGCCGTCCGGGTACAGCGCGAGGACGCGCACGGCGGAGCCAAACTTAAAATCAACAACGTGGATCGTGTCGCCAAGACGGACGATGAGATCACTAGTGCCGAACGTGCCTGGGATGGTCGGAAAGGCGACACGCTGCTCGAGGTAAAATTCGGCCCCGGGGGTATCGAGCAGCGCCACGCTGTAGGCGAAAGCCGGTCGCAGCACGTTTTCGACATCGTCGGCGGCGACCATATAGGTGTTGATCATCTTGCCGACGAGGCTTTCAAACGATTCTTTCTCGTCAATGAGAAGGACCATCGCTGCATGCAATGCCGTGCCGCGATCGGCGTAAACGGATGGCCGGCGCAGATACGCGGGCACTTTCGCGACGAACTTAACGGACGCCGGACAGCGCAGAACGCGCGCCGCGACGCTACCGCCGAACGGAGAATGCGCCGGCTCGACGGGCGGCGATGCTGGCGCGACTGATCTCTCGACCGCAGTCGCGGCGCTGCGCGCGTCGAGAAAGATCCCGAGAGATTTTTCAGCTGCGTCGAATGCCTCGAAGCCGCGCGCGCCGCGGTTGATGAGGAATCCGCCACAAGCGCCGCCGGTCATGATCGGGACGAGGCGCGGCGTTTCGGCGCTCTCATCCGCGCGGGCACATGTGGTCATCGTCGATCTCATCAGGCGCAGCACCACTGCGCGACGCGACCCAGGGGTCGCGTTTCGATCTGTTAAGTGGCGACTGGTCGGGCGATGCGAGAGCGCTACAAGAACGCGGTCGCCCCCGATCTCGTAGCTAGGCTTCCTTCCTAGCCGGCGCCGCCTCCGCCGGAGGCGCCGGTCGCTTGCTGTCCGAGATGAAGGGACCCACGGCAACGCTCGGACAGCCCCGCATCAAATGCAAAGCGTGCCCGACCCGCATGCCGATGGCGCGCGGGCCGAGCCGGACAATCTTGTCGGAGTGATTCCGCCGAAGGCTGTCTTCGCTCAGGCCGCAGAGCCGCCCCGCCTCCGCCAGCCGCACGATGCGGTTCAGCTCCAGCGGCGTGAGTTCCGGCAGCTCCTGCTCACCGGTCTTCGTGGGTTTGGGCATCGGTCCCTCTGCACATCTTGGTGCGCGCAAAGGCGCTTGCACGTGCAGAAGTATGAGGGAGCCGCAAAATTGTCGGAGTTATTTTTTGTCGGAGTTTGTCGGAGTTCCTAACTCCGATAACTCCGATAAAACGATGCCCAGTGCATCGAGCAATGTTGATACACCGCATTTGTATCTTGCCGTTAGAGTGTCCTGCTTTGCGCGACGCTTCCCATCAAACAGATGTCCCTCTCGCATAGTGAAGCGTCCTACTCTTAGGTCGTCCTTGATTTCATTTGCGACGCGTTTTGTCGTTTTCGGCGGGGGGCCAGGTGGCTTACGCGCCGGTTTGTCCGCGGCGCGCACTGTCACCAGTCTTGGGAATGCCTGCCTGACTGTCGTCGAATCAACTTCGATGCCGTACCAGCGTCGCCCTTCGAAGACCGCCAACCGGCCTGGCGGGCTAGTTCCTAAATCACCGTAGAGGTCCACGCGCCACCTAAACCTCGGGATGCGAAGATCGCTGCCAGGTAGCGGCTTCATCGGCCTTTCGGGGGATAATCTGCCCCACGCTCGCACCAGGTCCGCGCCGATCGCCGCGCCAAGATTGATTTCGGCCTGCCCAATCTCGCCATCTAATGCGCCAGCGCCTTGCCATTCTTCCCACGGCAGCGGGACGTCCTTAACCAAGTACGCGATTGCCTCTTCCGCCAACCACCGCGCCTTCTCCGCGGGCGCCGGCAGCAAGCCCGCCGCAATGAGTTCAATAAAACACAGCTTGAGGTCCGCGATCTCGTACGAGACACCGGGAGGTCTCATTGTGGCGGCAGCGGAGTTGATCGTCCCGTTCCAGGCGGCCGGGAGGGGGGATACTGGAGCTTCGCAGTCGCTCGTGACGTCATTTGGAGAAATCGGGAAGCCCCAGCTCGCAGGCGGACCCTTGATCACGCCGCGCGCTTTGAACCGGTTGGCTTTCCCTGCGCCAACGATCAGCAGCTCAGCAGCTTCCGGCGTGCAGCCGCGGTGACGCGCAACGCGGGCGATGGCTTCGGGCGATGGCAACCATGGTATGTTCGCAGCGGCTTCGTTCATCGGGCGGCATCCCGTGGACGTGGTCAGCTCCCTGGCGCGTCGAACCCGCGCCGGGGGGCACCTTGATTGCATTCTGGCGCGGTATGCAAGTCAGCGATTTGGCCCCGACCGAATTTCACACGATGCTCGCCGCACTCGGCCTCGCGCAACGCCACGTCGCCGAGATCTTCGATGTCGAGCCGCGAAGTGTCAGACGCTGGCAGCGTGGCGATCGCCGCACCCCGGTGGGCGTCGCCGTTGTGTTTCGCTTGCTGGTCGCCAAGGTGGTTACGGTCGCCCAAGTCGAAGAAGCCGCCGTCTCCATCCCCGCCGTCCGGACCAACGGCAGCGCCAAAGGCAAGCCGCCCGCTGAGCCGGTGTCGGACCAGTCCGCCTCGGCATGCGTCGAGGCAGCCGCCCTCGCCGACGGATGCCTCACCACTGCCGAAAAGGTCTGCGCGCTCGCCCCGGGGGCTTGCCGCTGGCCGCTCGGCGACCCCCGGGACCGTGATTTCTGTTTCTGTGGTGATCCAGTTGTCGCGGCGCCTTACTGCGAGCACCACCGCGCCAAGGCCTACCTGGCGCCACGGACTGGCGGCGGGCGCGGCGTCCGCGTCGGATTCGTCGCACATGGGCGTCAACCGCGCCCGCAACAGGCACCTGCGCACGGCCCTTCGACCCCTAGCGTACTGTCCGCTACTGGCGCCTTTCGTCGCGCCGAAAATCCTGTCGCTCTTAATCACGAAGCGAACCCATGCTGACCACACCCGTCTCCTTGCCCGCCGCATCCCCGCTGCCATCCGCACTGCCGCTCGAAGAGGTTATTGGTGAGATCGTGGCCGCCGCCGCGGCGGCGCTCGCCCGGGCCTTACGCGAATTCCAGACTGACGGGCTGAGCTTTGAGACCAAAATGTATTGGAGTGACTTGATCGCCCGGTTGTTCGAGCTGCGGCAGGTCTATGCCGGTCAGATCGACTTTTACGCCGTGGCGCGAGCCCGCGGCGCCCGCCTGTTGCAGGAACGCCACGGCAAGGATCTCGATGCGAGAGCGATCGCCGTGCTGATTGACGCCGTGATCGAGAGCCTGCAGCAAATCGTTCGCACGGAATTGAATTGATTGAGTGATGCGCGGCCTCGCTCACGCGGTCGGAGCTGTCTTCTGTCGCGCTATGGCCTCCTTACGCCGTGTTCTTTTTGTCTCCATTGCAACCAACCTCTGCTTGGCGTGATGTTCTTCGTCGAGAGTGACAGCGCCAGCCGGATTGCCCGCGAGATCGACGCGCCACGCGCCCCCGAGGGTGCTGCGGAGATAACCCTCGTTCCCGCAATAAAACCGCAAGGCGCGATGGAGTTCGTCCGGCATGATGGCACCATCCAATGCCGTCTGCAGTTCGAGATCAATTCGGAGCTTGAGCGGCTTGCGTCGACGCTCGTAGACGAAGAAAGCCTTGGGAAACCACTCGGCAAGCAGGACGATCACGGCGGCGATTTCGGCGCGGTCAATTTTCATAATGCCGCCCTCCGCTTGCTCAGCACGGCAGCGATGCGTTGATGTTGACGCCAACGTCGAGCGAGCCAACGAAACTCTGCTCGTTGCTGTGCATTGGGTCGCGCTTTTAAGGCGGCGGCTGCGAGCTTCTGCTGCTGTTCTGGTATCAGCCGTTTGGCGTCAATCAATTTCATGGGTTTCAGCGATTCCATCAGTGGAGGATCGTGCATTTGGTAGTGATAGTGATGCGAACGGCTTCGCCGTTCTGATCAAGCACCATCAGCGTCACGGGCATCCGAAATCCTTCTGGCTCGAAATGCTCGCAGAGTTGTTCGGGCTCAATGCCGCCGCCGCGAACGCGCATACAAATTACCGAGCCGTTCGGACTTGCTGAGCACAAGATGAATGGAAGTTTCATCCCGCGCTCCACGCAAGTTTCCAAAGCTTCGCGCATCGCGTCGGTGATATCTCTGGTAGCTGTCTCCAGCTCGTCGCCTTGCAGGATTGTCATTTCTACTCTCCGTGGTGCGCTGAATCTTTGTCGTCCCGTCATACTGGGGGCTGACGTGGTGGTATCGAATTTTTCAACTCCCGCGGCGGTCTCCTTCCTCTGCACTGGGGGTGAAAAACTGGCAAAACGGCAAATCAGGGGTTTTGCTTGTCTTCTGGCGGCCGCAGCGGGATGACATTTGCCGGTTTGCCGGTTTCGCCCTCTCCGCAGTAGGCGCGCCAGGCAGCCTCGAAGTCGCTGCGGTAATAGCCGCGACCAGAGCGATCACCCGGCGCTCCGCGCATCGGCCAGACGTTGCGTGACTCGATGCCAAACGTGCGCAGCATCGCGCGCAGCTCGGAATTGCGTAGCCTGTGCGGCGAGCGATCACCTTTAACTCCCGTAAATTCCGACCACCCAGCTTCCTCCAGCCGGTGAAGCGCCTCGAGCAATGCTTTGCCGGTGATGCGATCGACGCCGCGTGCGTCGAACACCTCACGAATGGAACGCAGTAGCAGCACGGGCACGTCTTCCTCACGGTAGTCCTTGGCGAAGAAGACCGCGGTGGCGCGGGCGATCCGCCCCCATTCAGTGCCGAAGCTGTCGGCGATAGCGATTAACGGCCGCCAGTTATCGGCCAGGCGGTCGACTAGCTCGGGGGGCAATGCCGGATCGGGATCGAGCTTTACGTGCCGTGCCCAGTCCCGGGTCTGCACGTAAACCCGATCGAGCGCGCCGGTATCGTTGAAATCAAAGCGCCGCAGCTCACGCCAGCGGTCGTTGCGCTGCATGCGGATGACGACCGAGCGACTCATCAACGATAGCGAAAGCGTTCCAATTGCCGCTATTGCGATCGGCGCAAAGACACGATAGGCGCGCCGATTTTTTCCGACGCCGCGATGGATCTTGCGGCCTTTGCGATAGCCGGCATTGAGCACCGCGCGCAGTGCTGCTTTCGCTGCGAGTTCCTGATTATCGAACTCATCCATCAACAGCGTGCACAACAGACTATCAATAGTGTCGTAGACCGCCGCCGCTGTGATGTTGTCGGTCAGCTCCGATCGCGCCACCAACCGGCTGAGCACATCCAGTCCCACCGACTTGCCGCAACCGCGCACCGGCGAAGTCAACAGCAGCCGCGGCGTCACCATATAACGATCGTAAACATGTGTATGCATGGCCCACAGCGCGAGCGCGACATACTCGTGACTGTTGACCGCGAGGTAAGTCTTGAACGCACCACAGACGAGAGACAGCACGGTGTCATGTGGATCGATCGGCTCCGCCGACGCGGCATCGCGCGGATCGGATGGCGGGGGAGGCGGCGCTGCTGCAGCGTCATCACGGGCGGCTTGCGCGAGGATCGACTGAATGTCAGCGCGCGTTTTGCCATGGTGCTTGAGCCAGGCATCCATCCGCTTCTCGGCCTCGGCGCGCACGACGGGCGCCGCGGCTGTGTCCACGAACACGCGGAAGAACTTTGCAAACAGTTGCGCAGGGGTCGACTTGGCCACGATGTATCTCTGATTTTTCTCGTCACGGCGGGGGCGTTACACCTTTGAGATCGAAGCGGTCGCTTATGGCGCGAACCTCTTACTCAGCTCGCGACGGATGCGCCGCTCCTGGCGCAGCACACGATCGAGCACACGCTGATCGACGCGCTCCTCGATGGCGCTGCGCAGGATGTTGGCGAGCACGTCGGGTGGCAGCGCCTCGGCCTGGCAAGTTTGGCCGCTGAAGGCGCGCCGGTCGGTCTCCTTCGGCGGTGCTGTCGGTAGCCGGTATTCGGCGATCTGCGCCGGCGTCACGGCAAGCCGGGTAAAGGTGACGTTGCCGCCAAGCTCGCGTGCGAATGCCTCGACGTCTTCCAGGAACGCCAGGAACTTCGAGACGCCGCTCGGATCGTGGTCACCAATATCGACCACTTCGGTCGGGCGCTTGTGTTCGGAAAGCGCGGCCGCGAATTTGTGTTTGTCGGTGAGGCTCTCGAAACCGCCGCCGCTCATCACCGTGATGCCGAACGGATGCGCGACGCGCTCGAGCTGCGGCACCATACCGCCCGCCTCGCAGATCACGATCAGCCGTGTCGCCTGTCCGATGCTATGATCGAGCGTGAAGCCCTTGGCCATGGCGCGGATGGTCGCCATGAACTGCTCGGCGTTCTCCCAGTGATCGGGCTCGGAGACGATGCCGGTGTCGTCGCGGATGACGTCCATCGGGATGTTGTGGGCGCGGTTGCGGCTGCGGCGGGCGCGGTTGAGATGCTCGATGAGGCGCTGGTACGCGCGGTCGGACTTCTCGTACTCGTAGGCACCGACGAGGCGACAAAAGATCTGCCGGATGGTCAGTGGCAAGTGATCGACATACTCGTCAAGAACGCCCCGCACCTGGTCGAGCAGCACCAGCGTGGCTTTCTCGGGCGACCAGGGCGCGAACCCGCGGGGGCGTGTTTTGATGCGCCGCGCGCCGCCGAGCAGTTCGGTAGCGGCGGTCATCGTGCTATCCCCTCGTCGCGCGACAACTTGGCAGTTCGCGGCGGAGGCGCTATGTTGGGATCGGTCATCCGATTTCTTTCGTTTGACTCGGCGCTCGCAACGCCGTTTCACTCATTCTGGGACAAAGGCGCTCGTTCAATCGACGGGCGCCTTTGCGTCTCGCGCGGCGGCTTTTGCTTCGAGAAAATCGTCGATCTCGTCTTCGAACCACGCGATCGAATTTGCGCCGAGATCGATGTGCAGGGGAAATTTCCCGGCCGCCTCAAGCCGGCCAACATGCACGCGGGTCCACGGGATCCCGAGCTCTTTCAGGTCAGAGAAGGTCAGGAGCCGTCGGCCGGTGCGCTTAGCGGGGACTTCGGGGCGCGCCATGTGTAACACCTCGCTGCTTAATGTTGCGCGAGGTGGTACCACAGCGAATGCGCGGCGGGGTCCGGTCCAATTCGTCTATTAGATCGGGAATTATTACGGACGGCACCACGAAGTGGTCATAGAATTCGCTCGAGGTGGATGGGGTCTGCCCGGGGCGAATGTGCGGGGTGATCACCCGCTTGTAGCGGTTGTAAATGTCCTCGACGGTGCGTTCTGACAGATGCTCGCCAAGCTGCTCAAGGGCGTTTTGGATGATGCTGCATGCTGAGGGGTTGTTCCGCCTTCGCTCGCTGTGACTCCTGGTTGCCTTGAGCGGCAAATACGCGACCATCATCGCGACCGCATGGGCGATTTGGACCTGTCGTCCCCGGGTATGTGGGCGACGCCCGCGCTTGCGTCGTCGACGCGGCGGTGGCGCTCGGCCAAGGAATCGATATAGGGCCCCGTAAAACTCATTCCGGCGCTCACTTATCTCCCGCACTTTCTGCAGGTCACGCCTGATCTCTGCCGTCGGCCCCCAGCGCTCGCGCAACGCTTCCCGCACGTCCGCAGTGATCTTGCTAAAGATCTGTTTGCGGGTGAGGTCTTTAAGCACGGCCGCCTACTTTGGGCAGCTGCGTCACATTTTCCGGCGGCGGCTCAACGATGTCACGGAGCTTAGAGGCCCAGCGCTCCAGCGCGTCGCGCTTCTCGCTCTGATAGCGGTGAAGATCGTAGACCCTTTGCACACCCTTTTGCTGATGGCCGAGGATCAGCTCGGCGATGAAGGGCGAGATGCCGAGCGATGCCAGGTTGGTGCGCGCGGTTCGTCGCAGATCGTGGAAGCGCCAATCCGTCAGGCCGGGCGGCGCAAGTTTGGCGGCGCGGGCGTCGATCGCACCCTTGAACTGGTGGAAGCCTTTGATCGGCGTGCGGCCGCCGGTGGTCGAAAATACAAAGTCGCCGGCGGTGAAGCGAGGGAGCGACCGCAGCAGGTTGACGACCAGGGGAGAGAGCGGCACTTCATGCGGAGCACCGCTCTTGGTGCGGTGTGCGGGGATCACCCACAGGGCACTGTCGAGGTCGACCTCGCTCCAAGCCATGCGTGCGGCTTCGCTGCGGCGAACTGCAGTCAGGAGTAGCAGGCGCACGAACAGCCCACCGGGATAAGTGCTTTCGATCCCGTTGCGGACCTCCCCTCGGGTCGCCCGCCAGATCAGCGCGATCTCGGAGTCGGTGAGCACTCGCTGGCGCGGAGCCATGGCGCCGACGAACTCGCTCGGCCTGATGAATTGACAGGGGTTGCTCGTGATGTTGCCCAGCTCGCGGGTGATGGCGAAGCGGTAGATCGAGGATGCGAAAGCGAGGATTTTCGCCGCCATATAGGGGCCGGACCTCTGGTCGATCTCCTCGAGCATAACGATGACGTCGGCGCGCTTGATTTCGGCGGCGGCGCGACTGCCCCAGCGCGGAAGGAGATGTTTGCGGATCACTTTTTCGATCGCCGCTGCCGTTCGCAGCTTGCCGGCGGCGGGGCGGCGTAGGAATTCCGCGGCCAGCGCGGCAAAGGTGTTCACCCGTCGCTCGCGTTGGCGTTGCTTGGGATGCACGCCAGCGACAAGATCGCCGAGCGCCGTTGTGGCAAGCTTGCGGGCCGTCGCCAGGCTG
>Ga0306924_10001961_pt1 | contig 19193 bp, 16 predicted proteins | sample sta12Can44000111_FD_203756 | JGI IMG/M metagenome (GOLD analysis project Ga0306924, IMG submission 203756) | Lab enrichment of tropical soil microbial communities from Luquillo Experimental Forest, Puerto Rico - statanox.12C.anox.44.000.111 (v2)... | ecosystem: Environmental > Terrestrial >...
AAACAGGCCAAACCCTTCGGCCACAAGCGCTCCCAGGGTCTGTCTCGCCTCGAGGATCTGTTCAAGGCGTGGAAGTTCTGGTGGGACAACCCAGGCGTGCCGCTAACCATGGAAGGCAACCACTGGCATCTTCAGAATGCGTCGCTGGGGGGCGCGCGCCAGTACCGCCCGGAGGTCTGGGCGCTGGGCGGTGGGCCGAAACTTGTCGATCTGGCGACGACCTACGCCGACGGATTTTCGACCATGTCGCCGATGGCGTGGGCCGACGCTGAAGTCATTGCTAAGAACATCCAGTCCATGAAAGCCGAACTCGAACGCAAGGGCCGCGATCCAGAGGCGTTCGGATTCGGCACTTGGGTGATGTGCCAGATTCACGAGGATGACGAGGTCATCGAGCGGGCGCTGGATAACCCGCTGGTGCGCTGGATGACCGCGGCGTTCGGCCGGATCCACCAACCCGATTGGCTCAAGGAAGGTTTCGAGCCGATCTTCCCTGCCGACTGGCACTACGCGATGAAGCTGCTACCGGTGGAGTGGGATGCAGGCGCCGCGCAAGGCATCGTCGAACAGGTCACCCCGGAGATGGGTCGCCGGGCCTGGTTGACTGGGACACCCGAGAAGATCGCCGAAACCATCCAGACCTACATCCAGGCCGGGATGAACTGGATCCTGGTCGGCGACTTCCTGCCTGCCGTCGCCCCACCCGAGGACCCGAGCCAGGCTATCGCCAACTCGGCGAAAGTGTGCTCGCTGGTCCGCGAAGCCTTCAGCACCACCGTCTGACCGTCCGCGCATGTCCCCCTCGCCAGCCCCTGCGCCGACGCTCGACCGACAGACAGGAAGTAATTTTCCTCGACGACTGCGACGAATATCTACAGAGGGTGGATATGAATGCCGCGATAAGCCATGCGCGGGGTGCACGGCCGCGCAGCCGACATTTGATCCGTGCTATAGGGAGGCGCAGTGAAGCGATCCAACCAACTCATCTCGATCCACTGCTGGGGCGTCTTTTTGCTCGTGCTCGGCGGCGGACTGGTGCTCAACGGATGGCTGCCGCCACCGTCGCCAAATTTGAGCGATGCCGAAATCGCTAAGATCTTCCGGGTCGCCGACGGCGACGTGACTCGGGTGGTCTTCGCCGCGTGGTTCTTGTTGGCGCCGACCTTCGGCGTGCCCGCCGTCGCAATCGCCAACCAGATGCGCCGTATCGAAGGCCCCAGCCCTGCGCTGGCCAAAATGCAAATGCTGATGGCCCCCTGCGGTGTGCTAGCGGTGCAGATCCCGGCGGCGCTGTGGCTGGCCGCGGGGTACCGTCCCGGGCTCTCCGATACGGCCATCGCTACCCTCAACGACATCGCATGGTTTTTCATGCTCGGCGCGGTCGGACCAGGCGTCGTCCAGATGATGTCGGTCATGCTCTGCATCCTGCAGGGCGACGGCTCTATCTACCCACGCTGGGTCGGATACGCGATTCTATGGTGTGCGCTGCTCGACCTGCCCGCGGCACTGATCATGTTCTTCAAGACCGGTCCCCTCGCTTGGGACGGACTGCTCAGTTTCTGGGCGGTGGCCATCACCTTTTTCGCCTGGGCCATCCTCATTTGGATCTTCACCGCCAAAGCCATCATGCGCATGCCCGACGAGGCCCCAGCGCGGGTTGATGAGCCGCAACCGGCGTGAGGCCAGACCACATGCTGGTGTCGCCGCTGGATCCGCCGGCGTACGGATCGTGCTGGTCGAGGGCAAATCCGCCGCTCACCGGCGTTGACGGATCTGTAGTGTGCGGGTTCCGCGAACGCTCGGCGCACCGCCGACTGATGACGCGGCCGTCGACTGATGGCGGACGCACAATCAGGTCGGCGCGCGGCTGCGATAGTAATCTACTATGTGTAGGTTATGATGTCGGTCCAGTGACCACTCCCACCCGACAGCTGTGCGTGCGCCGCACCGCGCAGGGCTGACCCCGCACGAAGGCTGAGACATGGACCGCACGCTGTTCAGCGACGAGCACCACCAATTCCGCGCTCTGGCGCGAGATTTTCTGCGGACGCACTGTGTGCCGCATGTTGAGAAGTGGGAAGCCAACGGTGCCGTGCCCCGCGACATCTGGCTCAAGGCAGGCGAACTCGGCCTCCTCGGGTGGGAAGCGCCACCTGAACTCGGCGGACTCGGGCTGACCGACTACCGCTACAACGCCATCCTCGCCGAGGAATGCGTGGAAGCCGGCTGCGGTAGTCTTGGCAGCGGCTTGTGCCTGCACAACGACACTCTTGCGCACTATCTCCTCGACCTGACCACCGACGAGCAAAAGCAGCGTTGGCTGCCCGGCTGGTCCAGCGGTGCATTGATTACCGCGGTGGCGATGACCGAACCCGTCGCTGGTTCCGATCTACGCGCGATCCGCACCACGGCGCGGCGCGATGGCGACACCTACATCGTCAACGGCTCGAAAACCTTCATCACCAACGGGATCCTGGCTGATCTGGTGGTTTGCGCGGTCAAGACCGACATCAGCGCCGGCCATCGAGGGATCAGTCTGTTGGTGCTCGAGCGCGGGATGGACGGCTTCAGACGGGGCCGCAACCTGGACAAGATCGGCCAGAAATCCCAGGACACCGCGGAGTTGTTCTTCGACGACGTGCAGGTGCCTGCGACCAACCGCCTGGGCGAGGAAGGGCGCGGGTTCTACTACCTGATGGGGGGTCTGCCGCAGGAGCGCCTTGGGGTGTCCGTTGCGGCTGTCGCGATGATCCGGCGCGCCTTGGATATCACCAAGCAATACGTGCGTTCCCGGGATGCCTTCGGCGCCCCACTGGGAGCCCTGCAACACATTCGGTTCGAGCTGGCCGACATGCATACCTGCCTGCAGTCCTGCCAGGCCTACCTCGACCACGCGATCGAACTGCACCTGCAGGGCAGGCTGACCGCCGAGGACGCCGCAGGTCTCAAACAATGGACCACCGATCGCCAGTGTGAGGTCGTCGACCGCTGCCTGCAGCTGCACGGCGGCTACGGGTACATGAACGAATACGAGATCGCAAGGCTGTGGCGCGACGGCCGGGTGGCCCGAATCTATGGTGGCGCCAACGAGATCATGAAGGAGGTCGTCGGCCGCTCGTTGCGGCTTGATACGTCGGATCTCGTCTGACCGGACTGGGTAGGCGCACGCTGGCGGCCCCATGGCTGGTTGCCGTGGGCTGAGACAGCGCACCGGGCCGGCTGGTGGGGGTGATAAGCGCGTGCAGCTCATGGTGATGGAGGTTGGGCAGGCCGGACCAATGTCTGCGACGAGGGTTTGGATTGGCGGAGCCTGAATTCGACTAATCATGGCGGGCCGCCCGAGTCGAGGCTTTGACCCGCCCCGGCGGTGCCCGACCGGTGAAAACCCTGAATCTCTGCCCGCGTCGAGGTTGTGCGCAGCCGTTAACGCCGGGGCTTGGCTATGTCGGTGCGGAACGGAGCGAGTCGGCGCGACCTTGCAGCACCGATCGGGCCCCGGCGAACCAGAGGTCCCGGAATGTGGGGTCAGTCGACCGCTGACTGTTCGACGAACCGCTCGACGACCTCCGCGTATTCGGTCACCATGTCCATCATGACCTGATGGCAGCTGCGGATTCGGTTGAGTCGCCCAACGACCTGTCCCACGAAGTAGTTGGCCAGTTGTGCCGCGCCGGGTTGTGTCCCCGCGTGGGTGATCCGCATTTGTGCTTCGGCGATCAAGGCGCTCTGTAGCGGCACCGGCAGGGTTGAAGGCGCCTTCACGCTATCCCATTCTTCAGTCCACGCACTGCGTAGCATCCGGGCCGGCTTGCCGGTAATGGAACGTGAACGCACGGTGTCGCGGGAAGTAGCGGTGAGGAATTTCTGCCGGACAACGGGATCGGTCTCGGCCTCATCGGTGGCTAGCCAGACCGAGCCGCACCACGCGCCCTGTGCGCCGAGGGCGATCGCGGCCGCCAACTGGCGGCCGGTCGCGATCCCACCGGCGGCTAGTACCGGGACTGGGCTGACAGCGTCGACCACATCTGGCACAAGCACCATCGTTGCGATCTCACCAGTATGTCCACCAGCTTCCGTGCCTTGGGCCACAATTACTTGCGCGCCGTGCTCGACGTGGCGTTTGGCGTGCTCGACCGTACCGGCCAGCGCCGCCACGACGCAATGCTCGGCGTCGTGGGCACGCGCCACCAACGATGGTGGTGGCGTTCCCAGCGCGCTGGCAATCAGCCGGATGGGGTGCGCGAAGGCCACGTCGAGCAGAGGCTCGTAGCCCAGCGGACTGACTGGGCTCATATCGAGTCGACCAAACTTGTCCGCGTCGGAAGGCAGCTCGGGAATGTTGTAGCGGCGCATCAGATCGTCGACGAACGCGACGTGTTCGGCGGGAAGCCGTTCGGCGATTGCCTCGCGATCCAGCCCGCCTTCGTCGGCACCCTCGTACTTGGACGGTAGTAGGAGGTCAACCCCGTAGGGCCGCCCCTTTACGTGCTCGTCGATCCAGCGCAGTTCCATCTCAAGGTGCTCGGGCGAATGGGTGCCTCCGCCGAGCACACCGAGGCCGCCGGCATTGGTTACCGCTGCCACGACGTCCCGACAGTGACTGAAAGCCACGATGGGAAAGTCGATTCCAAGTAGGTCGCAAACAGGGGTTCGCATGGGAAAGGCCACCTCCAAATATCTATTAATAGTAGATTAATTCTGGCGCGTTGTCCAGACAGGTAAACAGCGAACTCAACGTCGACCGTGATCGTCGACCGTAGCTGTTCTTGCGAACGTCAGGGCACCGATGCTGTTGGCTCTAAACCGCTTTCCGCTCGTCGCAGAGCGAAACCCATGACGAGGTGTGCGATAGGTCGCTCGCACTGTTGAGTCAATGACACGACCGTCGAGACCACGGCCCGGGTGGCGCCCAAGCGCTCGATGTTCAGCACGGCCGTTACCTCCCCCGGTGGGACGGCGCGCAGGAATTGGGCCGATAGATCCGTCGTGTACGCGTCGGCGCCATCGGACATACGAGCGACAAGCAGCAGCCAGGCCAGTCCGTCGGCAAGGTTTACAAGCTCCGGTCCAGGTATTGTCCCCCCGGGGCGGACATGACGGTCCAGTCTGGCCGTAACCGTAAGCTGGCCCTCGCCGAATTCGTGTATTTTCGCGGGGAACCCAAGGCCATTGGTGGCTAGGACCGCATCGTCGTATCGGCGTTGCAGCGCTTCGATATTGGGCAGTGGCGTTCTCATCATAGGCCGAGTGACTTACTCACAATCGATTTCATGACCTCGCTGGTACCGCCGAGGATGCGGTTTACTCGTGCATCGGCGTACAGCCGCGCGATCGGGTATTCGAGAATGTAGCCGTATCCCCCATGCAGCTGCAGGCATCGGTCCACCACCCTGCCCTGCATCTCGGTGCAGAACAGCTTGATTCGCGCGGCGTCCGCCCCGCTGAGGTCACTTGCGATCAGCCGACTTATACCGAGATCGACCATGGCTTGGGCGGCCACAATCTCGGCGTCCATCGCACCGATCTCGAACTTGGTGTTTTGCATCGAGGCGACAGTGGTGCCGAATAGCTTGCGATTCTTGACGTAGTCAATCGTCATCTCGAGCGCTGAGCGGCTCTGCGCCACAGCGCCCACCGCGATGGCGAGGCGCTCCTGGGCCAGGTTGTGGCCCAGATACGTGAACGCTTTGCCCTGCTCCGCAAGCAGATTCGCGGCTGGGACGCGTGCGTCGTCGAAATAGAGTTCGACCGTGTCCTGCACCTTGAGCCCAAGTTTGTCCAAGCGCCGACCCTTAACGAATCCCGGCGTGCCGGTTTCGATTACGAGCAGGCTCAGTCCGCTGCGCCGGTCGCCGTCGATGGGATCGTCGGTTCGCGCCACCACCACCACCAGATCAGCCAGCTCCCCGCCGGTGATGAACGTCTTCGAACCGTTGATGACGTACTCGTCGCCGTCGAGCCTGGCGGCGGTCTTCATGCCCGCCAGATCCGATCCCCCGCCCGGCTCGGTCATGGCAATAGCCAGATACAGCTCGCCGGTGGCCAGGCCCGGGAACCAGCGCGCGCGCTGTTCTTCGTCGGCGTACTTGAGCATGTACGGCAACACGATATCGAGATGGGTGCGGAGTGTTCCGAGTGTGACGTTGGCTCGGGCGGATTCCTCGTGCAGCACTACGTTATAGCGATAGTCGTCGAGTCCGGCGCCGCCGTACTCTTCGGGAATCGACAGGCCCATCACACCGATGTCGCCAAGCCGTCGGTAAAGGTCGCGTGGGACGGCGCCGTCGGCGAGCCACTCCCCGTGATGCGGTATTACCTCGCGGGCGATGAAATCGCGGACCAGGATCCGGAATTCTTCGTGTTGCTGGTCAAACAGCTCTCTACGCATGTCTTTTCGCTTGTTCACCTGGCACTAGGCCGGCGTGAGCGTGACCGGCAACTCGTAAACACCGCGGCTGAACGCGTCACGCGTGTAGACGATATCCCCGGCTGGTTTGATGTCCTTGGTGCGCTGAAGCAGTTCCTCGAAGAGAATCCTCATTTCCAAGGTGGCGACATGCTTGCCGAGGCATTGGTGCGGCCCGCGGCCAAAGCTCGTGTGCGGGTTCTTCTCCCGAGATAAGTCGAACGTGTTGGGGGCGTCGATGGCTCGTTCATCGAAGTTTCCGGCGGCAAACAGCATGACCACCAGATCGCCTTCCTTGATCTCCTTGCCGTGTAATTCATGGTCCCGGGTGGCCGCGCGAGCCATGTGCGTGAACGGCGAAGCGATACGCACTATCTCTTGGATAGCCGTGTCGGGTATGTTGTCGGCGTGCTCGCGCAGGTAGGCCATCTCCTCGGGGTTGCGCATCAGCTCGTGCATGCCATGTGACATAGCCGATCTGGTGCTCTCCGCGGCGCCGCCGGCCAACAGCAGCACATTTCCCTGCAACTCGTCTTGGGATACCAGATCGGAGCCAGCCTCGACCAGTTTGGTGACCACGTCCTCATCGGGCTCGCGGCGCTTGAGATCGGCCAATTTGAGCGCGTAGTCAAGCATTTTGGCACTGTTCTCGAGCACCGTCTCGAACGACGGCGTGATCCGGGTATCGAACGGTGAGGCGATGGTATCGACCCAATGGAAGAATTTCGGCCGATCGACTCTCGGGATACCAAGCACATCGCCGAGCGCCTCCATCGGCATCGCGTGCCCGATCTCGGTCACAAAGTTGAAGGTTCCCTTCTCGAGCGCCGCGTCGACGATGGTGACGGCGTATTCGCGAAACTTCTCCTCGAGCTGTTTGACCATGCGCGGGGTGAAGGCCTTGTTCATGACCATGCGCTGGCCGCGGTGCTTGTCGCCGTCCATGGTCAGCAGCGCCTGCTTGCCGACGATCGGATCGACCGGGGTGATCCGCCAGATGTTGTGCGGCCCACGGTCGGCCGCGTAGAGGTCCGCGTTGCGATCAACCGCCCATACGTCTTCGTTGCGGGAGACGACCCAGGCACGGTCAATGAGCAGCGGGTCATTGAACTCTTGCAGATAGCACGGTTCGTTGTCCCTCAGGTAGGCGTACTGGTCCAGCGGTAGCCCGAACGTCGTTGGATCTCCATTGGCGTAGGTGTCTGGATCCAGGACGCGAATGTCCGTGGTGCTCATCTTCATACCGATTCTTCTCAACTTGTAGTTCTGGCGGTGGGTTGGTTGGAGGGTCTGTGGTCTAGGTCAATGCGCCTTGGGCGCAACCGATACTGGTCCGCGGCCGGCGACGATCGCGGCGGCCCGCTGCCCGGAGGCGAGCGCAGAGTTGGTGCTCGTGCCGCCGATGTAATCGCCGGCGAACTGCACCCGCGCGCTGCGAGGCGTAAGTGCATGGAAGCGGGCGAGGCTCGTCCACGTGCCGGGCCGGGCCATTAGGAGGGCCGGATGCCAGCGCGTGACATGGAAGAATTCGACGCTGTCTTCGACGTGGGGAACCCAGCGGCTGAGCCGTTGGGCGATCAGGGTCGCCACCCGCTCGTCATCGTCGTCCGCGTGCTGATGGCACCACCGCGGCATGGCGTAGGCACTGAGCAGGCCCTTGCCGTTCGGCGCCCGCCCCAATGCCTTGTTGTGCTCGAAGATAACCCCGGTGATGTCGGGGTCCTCGGCGCTGGGAATCTGAACAAAGGTGGCCGACTCGTCGGGGATCGGGTCCACCCCGAGGGCGATCTTCCACAGGTCGTTATAGACCAAACCGTCGACGATCGCGCGCCGCTCGGCGTCAAGTTGTGGGTAGATCGCCGCCATCTGATGGGCGGTCAACGAGATCACACAGGCATCGGCTTCATGCACCGTCTCGCTGGAATCCGGCCGGACCGCGGTCACGGTGACGCCGCGACGGTTTTCCTCGACGCTGGTCACCCGGTTGCCCAGCTCGACATCGAGACGCGCCGCCAGCGCACGCGCCAGGAAGTCGATGCCGCCGCGGGCACTCATCATCTTCCCGCCCAGGTAGGTCAAGATCAGGAAGAAAAGCTCGGTGCTGGCGTACTCGTCCAATTCGCCGCCGTACAAAAAGCGCAGCGTGGGATCAATCAGGTAGTCCCGCAGCTCCGTCGTCAGACGCCTGTCGGCGTAGCTGCGGACCGTTTCAGTATCCGACCCGCTGAGCTTGCTCAAATCGCTGTAGTCCAACTTGCGCTTTAGTTTCCCCGCGTCCAAAAACAGCCGCCCCGCGACCATTTTGGACCGCAGTCCTAATAGCGGCGTCGTCACTGCCGACCACGGTGCACCCGAGCGCAGCGTGTGTACCCGTCCATCTCTCAGGAAACCGATCGCGTTGCCGTAGGCAACCAAATCGTGCGCGACGCCAAGTTCGCTGGCCAATCCCAGCAACTCCCGGTAGCGGGTGGTTACCGTGCCGGCCCCACGATCGAGGACGTAGCCGTTCTCGGTGATTGTGGACATTCGGCCGCCCACCAGTTCCTCAGCCTCAACGACTTTGACTTCGTAGCCGGACTGCTGCAGTCGGAACGCGGCCGTCAGGCCGGCGATGCCGGCGCCCACGACGATGACTCGGCCGCTCATCGCCGTACCGCCTCGGCCGGTTCGCGGTGTTGGTCGACCCCGAGGTCCTTGGCGATCGTTATAGCGCGCAGCCGTCCCGCTTGGCCCGCACCCTCGACACCGAAGCTCATCGTCGGCGTAGAACCGTCGCCGGCGAAATATAGACCCGGTATCTCGTCACAACGGCCGGGTAGCTTTGGTCCGTGAGTGCTGGGATTGAGCCATCCGTAGGGATGCACCTGCGTGGCCCTCTGCACTGTTGCAGCCTCGAAACCCGGATACAGCCTCTCTTGCAGGGCAAGGAGATGCTGCACCGCTCCTTCGTGCCCACCCATTCGGTCGTACTCGTCGGGCATGTGTTGGGACTGGGCGGCCAAGAGGAACTTCCCTTCTTCAGTTGACCCGGGTGAAACCGCATGCATCGGGAACACGTATCCGTTGTTGGCGCCTGATTCGTCGGTCACCATCGTGATGTTGGCCAGGCCGCCGGTGACGTCGGTGTCGAGCAGCGAGTACGTGCAACAGTCGTAGCCCTTGACTGCATCAGCGTGTTCCACAGCGGCCCTGACGGCCTCCGGCATATCGTTAAGGATCTTGGCGATGCGCGGCGTTCCGGTTGCTAATGCCACGGCGCGGCCGCGCACTTCACGGCCCGACTTGAGTGCCACACCGCAGGCGCGCCCGTTCTCGATCAACAAATCGTCCATCTTGGCCGATCGCAGCACGGTGCACCCCTTGGCCTCCAGCGCGCGCGCCAGGGGCAGCACGAGACCTTCCCACGGGTCAGGAGAAGGCGACGTGCAAAACGCCTCGCCAAACAGCAGAGTCCGGATCTTAGTCAAGATGCCATATGCGTTAAGGATCTTCTCGGCCACATCGACGGATATCTCGCTGACCTTTGCTGCCAGCCCGCACATGATCTGGGCGACCACTGGGTCCGCGCCGCGGCGCTCAAGCCACTCCGACAATGGCGTCTCGCTGAGCTGGGAGATCTCAGCCCACGACATTGCCTGGACTTCGTTCATCAGCCGCTCCAGTCCGGGTCGCTGATCCTCGATCGGCAACGACGAGATCTTTCCGAAGGTATCGACGATGGCGGCCGGTGAGGTGCTGACGCTGAGGGTCACTGTTGATCTGTCGGACATACGATGAATCTGCAGTGGCGGCGAGACGTCGAAGCTGATAGGGGCGTTGAGGAATCGTGACGCGCCGAACCACGAGCCCCCGTCCAGGCTCGGTTGCCACACTGGGTGCTGCACGAAGCCGCGACTCTTGCCCACCCGGACCGCGCGCAACGACCAGCCAACCTCGGGCGTCTCGCACACCAGTATGGGATTCAGGCCAAGCTTGAGTAGCGTTGCTGCACAACATAATCCGGCCATACCGCCGCCCACCACGACGACGTCGGCATCGGTGCCCATATTCGGCTGCTCCCTTCGGGGCCTTACACGGCGAGATTATCTACTACCCATAGATACTAACAAAGTTAGTGCCGCTGCCGCAACCAAAAACACGCCGAAGCCAGCTACCATCTGTAGGCATGCCGCGCCCCAAGACACCGCTGTTGTCGCAGCAACGCATTCTCGATGCCGCGCTCGCGGTCGTCGACGAGGTCGGCGCGGACAAGTTCAGCATTCACGAAGTGGCCCGGCAATTGGGTGTCCGCCCGCCATCGATCTACTACTACTTCGCTGATCGAGACGTGCTTCTGGCATCGGTATGCCTACAGGTGTTGCAGGACGTGCGCGTGCCCAAGCGGCGCTCAAGTGAGTGGGGCGCCCGACTGATGCAAGACGCACTCGCCTACTATCGTGCGCTTCGCGAGCATCCGAAACTGGCCACCGCACTGCTTCTGGAGAGAAGGACGCGCGCCGGCGCGGCCCAGCGCTTCGAGGACGCCTTGCTGCAGCTGAAGGAGGCTGGGATCGCGCCCGCAGATGGGCTCGCCCTTATCGATGGGATCGAGGGTATCGCGTTGAGCTGGATAGCGTTCCAGCACGCTGCATCTGTAACGATCGACTCTCAGATGTACCCGACACTGCGCGCGGCGACGCGTAGGGAGAAGTTCGACGAGGCGAGCTACAAGCGGATCATCACCGCGCTGATCGACGGCACGCGGCTGAGGTATACCGAACCGATGTCCAATGATGGACGTGCCTCGGCCTAGATCCTGTGACCCGGCGGATGGTTAGCCGCCGAGCGTGGCGTGGCCGCGGGCGGTGATCGTGCACGATCTCGCGGTACGGGCCGCTCCGGGTTCAGCATGGCGCCAAGCACGCGACTCATGCGTCGCGCGCTCACCCAGCAGGCTGGGTGCCCAACGGCGCGGCAAACAATTTACGCAGTGCCTTCTTGTCGGTCTTGCCGACCGCGGTGAGCGGCAACTGCTGGATCAGCTCGATGCGGTCAGGCAGCTGCCAGCGCGGGAAGCCCGCCTCGACCAGGTGTGCACGCACACTCTCGACGTCGACATGAGCGTCGTCTTGGGCGACGATGCACGGGAGTGGTCGTTCATCCCACTTCGGATCGGGGATGGCTATCACCGCGGCCTGGGCGACCGCGTCCATGCCGCAAATCGCGTTCTCCATGAGCACCGAGGAGATCCACTCTCCCCCCGACTTGACCAGGTCCTTGCTGCGGTCAGCAACGGTGAGATAACCATGGGGCGACCCCACCGCAATATCGCCGCTGCTGAACCAGCCGTCGGCCGTGAATTGTTCGCTGGCGACACCACCGAGGTAACTTCGACTAATCCATGGACCGCGCAGGTGCACGTTGCCCATTGTGGTACCGTCCCAAGGTACTTGGTGGCCCTGATCATCTCGCAGATCAACCGAGACGAGCGGTAGCGGCAGACAGGACTGCTGGCCAGCCTCGCGGTCGATCCGCCCCGGATCCCACTCGCGCATATGATGTTTGGGCCACGCCACACCGACAAGCGGTGATGCCTCCGTCATCCCATACGCTTGGATCATAGCTATACCGAATGTGTTTCGATACTCGTCCACGAGTGACGCGGGCGGGCGGGCCCCGGCGGTAATAACGTGACGAAGGTCCGGTAGTTCCTTACCGCGAGCGCGCAGGTCGGCGGCCACCGCGTGCCAGATCGTAGGTACGGCCGCGCTGAACGTCGCACGTTCAGCGATCAACAAATCCACAAAGGACTGAGCATCAAAGGATCCGGCGTAGAACACTTGCTTGGCTCCTACAGCGGCCGCAGCATGCGGGAGGCCAAAACAGTTGGCGTGAAACATCGGCACCATTGCACATGCGCAGTCATCGGGGCCCAGCGCCATGCCGGCGCCGGTGGCGATGGTCAACGCGTGCAACACCGTTGACCGGTGGGTATAGGTAACACCTTTCGGCCGTCCGGTGGTGCCGGTCGAGAAGCAGATACCGAGAGGGCTCCGTTCATCGATGTCCGGTGGCGAATAGGTATCCGGCTGCGCTTCGATCAAATCCTCGTAGGCCACGACGTTGGCCAGCGAGGTGGGTGGAACGACGTCGTCGAGGACCACGATCGCGCGCAGCCGCTGCAACCGGTCGCCAACGGCCTCAAGTAGTCCGAGCATCTCCGGGTCGACGAAAATTGCCTTGTTGGCAGCGGTGTCGATGGTGTACAGGAGGTCGTCCGGCGACAGGCGGGGATTGAGGGTATGCAGGACGCGGCCCGCACATGGCACGGCGAAGTATGCCTCGAGGTGGCGATCGGAGTTCGACGCCAGGGTGGCGATGACCTCACCCGGTCCCACACCTAGCGACGGAATCGCATTCATCAGCCGGGCCGCGCGGCTGCCCAGCTCCGCATAGCTGTAGCGGCGCATTTTGCCGCTGGATGTGCGCGTGACGATCGGCACGTCGGCGGCGAATCTGGTCGCGTGCTCCAACAGCCGGTTCAGGGTGAGGGCGTCATCCATCAGCTTCGAGCCTCCTCCTCCGTGTCGGTGTCAACCAGACGCCCTTCACGGTTGCGTACCTCGGGCACCGACACGCGTGCGCGGCCGTCGCCGAACACCGCGTCGCGATCGGCAAGAGCGGGTTTCAAGCCGAGCCTGCCGATTGCCCCGAGGAAGCGCTCGGTGCTCTCCGACAGGTGTGCGCGGGTATCCATCTCGGCTGCCATCCGCTGCAGCACCTGCGATCCCATCAGTTCCAAGCCGATGTTGATGATTCGCTTGTTGGCCGACAAGAGATCGATGTCGACGTGGGCGAGCCGGTCGGCCAATCCCTCGACCTCAGCTTCGAGAAGATCGCGCGGAACCGCCTTCATTACCAGACCCAGTAGGGCCGCGTCGGCCCCGCTGACGGTGTCACCGGTGAGCATGAGCCGCTTCGTCCACTGGGGGCCTGCGCTGTAGAGCCACATTTGGTTGGGCAATGTCCCGGCGCGGGCGGCCGGGAAGCCGATGCTGGCATCGTCAGCGGCGATCACCATGTCGCAGAACATTGCGATACCCGTTCCGCCGGCAAGGCAGTGACCGTGTACCTGGGCGATGACCGGCTTGTGCATATCGTGGAAAGCTCGCAGCGGTCGCTGCATTTTCTCGAGTTGCCATGCGCGGTCATCAAAATCAGCACGTCCGCGGCGGCTACCGCGGGGTTCGGAATGGTCGCCGTAGGCACCGAGGTCATACCCCGAGCAAAACGAGGGACCCGCGCCGCGCACGATGACCGAATGCACAGAGGTGTCATCGTCGGCTTCCCACAATGCCCTCTCGATCTCGTGGCCCATCTGCTCGGTGATGGCATTGTGCCGATGCGGACGGTTGAGCGTGATGCGGGCACGGCCACGCTCGACTTCGTAAGTGATGTCTTGGAATTGCGTCACGACAACTCTTTCCTAACGTCTCTGCATGGCGAGAAACTTGCCAACTGCCGCTTGATGCTCGGGCGTGTCGAGTGTGCGGCGTTCAATCGCGAGGCTGGTCTCGAGGACCGCGTTGGCAGCATCGCGCAATAGCGCGTTGATCGCCACTTTTGTGCCTTGCACCGCCATGCGAGAATGGCCGGCGATTTTGAATGCGAGTTGCTGCACCACGTCTTGCAGCTCAGCTGCCGGGACCACCCGATTAACCAGCCCAATCTCCAAGGCTGTACGGGCGTCGAGGTGCTCGCCGGTGAACAAAAACTCCTTGGCGCGGTTGACACCGACGAGCCACGGCCAAATGATCGCACCCCCGTCGCCTGCGACCATGCCCAGCGCAACGTGCGGATCGGCAATGATGGCGTGCTCGGCGGCGATCACGATGTCGCTGAAAAGCGCGACTGTTGCACCGAGACCGAACGCAGGCCCGTTGACGGCCGCGATGATCGGCTGGGGCACCTCAAGCATGTCGATCACAATGCGCCGGCCCTCGGCGATGGCTACGTCTTTCTCCTCGGCGTCCATGGCTGCGAACCAGCTCATCTGACCACCGGCGCTGAACGCTCGATCACCATTGCCGGTCAGGATCACCACGTCGGTGTCGCGGTCGCGCCGTACCTCCGACCAGATCTCCGAGAGCTCGCGGTGCAAGATTCCATCGACGAGGTTCATCGACGTGGTGCCTTTGATCCGGATCGTCAGGACGCGGTTCGTTCGACTGAGGTCCAGCCGTTGGTAACGCGTGTACCCATCGAGTACGGTCATTTCACTCCCGAGTGCGGTCATTCCACTCCCCCGAGCCACTTGTCGTAGAGGAGCTGGTGGAAGTAGGCGATGGACGCCTCCTGATAACGGGACAACAACAGTGGGCGGTCTCGCAGGGAGGCCATGGCGGCTTGGGACGCGATCACGTTCGACATGTCTTGGTCGACGAGCTCGTAGTCGGCGAGGCGTTGATCGGAGCTCCACTGCGCCCCATCCGGTAGCCAGGTCACCTCCGGTACTTCGCGATCCTCTTTGCCAGGACGCGGAGGTGCAAGACCGATAATCTCCATGATGCAACGATCGGGTCCGCCGGCCGGGCGGAAGCGAAACACCGTGCCGCGTGGCGCCCCGAGGATGAGCAGATTCGGGAACAGCCAATAGGTTTGCAGGTCCGTCATCTCGGCGTCGGAGAATGGCGTGGCCAACCCGGCCCGGTGCATTCGTCCGCGCTGGATGTCGGCGAAGGTGTCACGCGCGTGAGCTCCTGGTGCCAATTCGACCACGCTGTTGCCGGTCGACTTGCGGCCCATCATGCCGTCCATCTTGCGCTGCTCGCTAGGTGGCGGTTCGGTGTGAACCATGACGCTCGGCACGCCGAAAGGCGTGATGATGCGCACCGAGTTGTCGAACAGGTCGTATTGGCTGTTGCAAGGATCGTTACCTGGCAACGTCTGGGGATGCGTCGCGTGCACGTGCGCAGCTTCGATGAAGGCCTCCAAGGCGACCTTCCAGTTGGCGGGAACGATCTGTGCCGCATGCACGGCCGTGGACCACGCATTGAGGGGAAGCCGCTGGAAGTGCTGGTCGAGGCGACCCACGTAGTGCTCGAGGGGCTCGCAGTTCGGGTCAGCGTTGATGAAAACAAAACCCTGCCAGACTCCGGTGGCGATCTCGGGTAGGTGCATGCACGAGGGGTCAACCATGCCCTGAAAGTCCCAAGACGTGGGAACGGACCGAAGTTCACCGTCGACGCCCCAGGTGAATCCGTGATACGGGCAGCGAATCTTGCCGATTTTGCCGCCGCTGGTGCGCAATCGCCGGCCCCGGTGCAGGCAGCTGTTCGGGTAGGCCTTGATGCTGGCGTCGTCGACCCGTACGACGATGTACTCGCGCCCGTTGATCTCGTAGAGCACCGAATCGCCGGCCTTCGCTAGATGCTCAGCGCGACACACCATCTGCCAGACGCGACTCCACATGCGCTCGTCCTCAAGGACGTGGATCCGTTTGGAGAGATACCGCTCTCGGGGAATTCGATGGGCCAGATCGATGGGCCAGGGGGCTCGCCAGCGCAGAATATCGGGCACCGGAAATCGGTCGGTATCGAGCAGTTCTGCATAGGTGGGACCCGGCACGTTGTGCAACGTGATGTCGTTGGTGACCGTCATCGTCACATCGCCTTCCAATCGCCGGTCCAGCCGGGTCGAGTGCCGAACGCGGCGAAAACACGTTCGACATCGCCGGCCATGTTGGTCATGATTTGGGTGCGGTTCTCCATATCGATGGCGTGCCGAAGGCTTGGCGCGTCAACTGTCTGCCACATCGTCTCTTTGGTCATCCAAACCTGGAATGCCCCATGGGAGGCGATCGTTGTTGCGAGCTGGATGCTGCTGTCTAACAGCTCGGATTCGTCGACCAGCCGCGTCGCGATGCCGATCCGCTCGGCTTCTTCGCCACCAACCAGGCGGCCGGTCAGCAGGATCTCCGCAGACCGCGACGCGCCGACGTACCGCGGCAGTAGGTAGCTGATACCGAGGTCGGTGTTGGTTGCGCCTACCGCCATGAATACCGCACCGAATTTGGCCTGGGCCGTCACGATTCGGATGTCACATGCCAGCGCGACGGCCAAGCCTCCACCGGTGGCGGGGCCGTGAACGGCGGCGATGAAGGGTTTGGGAGAGTAGTGGATCTTCTCGACGAGGTCGGTGAACCGCTTCTGCAGGATTAACAGACGCGGGACCTCGGCCATGTGCTCGGTACCGGGAACGGTGAAGTGGCCTTGGTTGAGATCCAGACCGGCCGAGAAGGCGCGACCCTCTCCTGTGATGATGACAACTCGGGTTTGGAGATCCTGCGATAGCTCGTCGACGATGTCGTGAAGTGCCCACAGCAGTCCCTTGTCAAAGGCGTTGAGGCAATCAGGACGATTGAGGGTAACGACGACGACGCCATCCCGATGGCGATTAACGCGGACCAAGCCCGCAGACGAATTATCGTCTTGGACTGGCTTCGGCCCGCTGATCATGTCCCGCTCCGCTGCGGTGACGCCATGTTGTTACCTAACATAAATAGATATCGTCCTGTCATCGTTCTGCATCCTCCTAATCGTCACAGTTGCCGGGCCGACGCCGTATCGGACGCTCGCGTGGCGATCTAGTCCTCGACGATCGTCAATGCCATCTCGGGGCATGCATCCACGCCGATGTACGCGTTGTTCTCGCGCCCGGCGGGCACTTCCACGTCCTCGGTGATGGCGATATAGCCGTTGTCGAGCGGGAAGAGGTCTTGGTCGACGATGAAACACATTCCGTGTCCACAGCACCGAGATTGGTCAGCTCGGATCTTCATGGCTGCACCTCTCTTCCAAAGTAACGCAGTACATCCCGGTTGCCGTGCATCATCTACGCGACCTCCTCGGCCGGCGTCGAACTACAACGGTGGCGGACCCAACCAAGCGACCAATGAATGTCCCAGCCCCCGAGGTCGGCCTGGCCATGCCAAACTGGTCGGCCGTCAAGCTTCCGCATTCGCCGTGTTGTGCATGTGCGGGCCGGCGGGTGTGCAGCCCGTGGTCCGGTGTGCGAGCCCTCAGCGCCCGCAACCAGCATCTTCGTTGAAGCCGATCGCAGCATGGGGCTAGCATATCTACTATTCGTAGATAAGTCTAGCCTAGTCCGGTTGCTCCCGGCCTCAGAGTTATCTACTGTCCATTGGTAATGGACATCAAGCAGAAGCTCCTCGACGGCGTCAACGTCGTGGAGGTCTCTCAACTCATTGCAGCTCCGCTATGCGGGCTAACCCTGGCCGATCTTGGTGCGTCAGTCACCAAAGTGGAATCCCCTCACGGCGATTACACCAGGACGTGGGCGAAGCCGGGCGCCGAAAGCGCGATCTTCCACATGCTCAATCGGGGCAAACGCAGCGTGGTGCTCGATCCACGCTTGCCCGGTCATCGAGTCCACGCCCGTGAAATGGTCATGCAGGCCGACGTCGTGATCGAGAACCTGGGTGACGCCATGGCCCACACCTACGGCGTCGACTACGCGGACATTTCTGACGTCCGGCCGAAACTAATCTGGTGCTCCATCTCAGGCCTAGGCCGCGGCCGCGGTGGGCGAGCCATCGACATGACGCTGCAGGCGTCAATGGGAATGTCGGCGCTGACCGGCGAGCACGGCCGCCCGCCGCTGCGCGGAGCGATGCCCTTCGTAGACATCGCAACCGGTATGTACGCCGCGCAATCGGTGCTCGCCGCCATTCTTGAGTTGGAGCGCGGGGGCGACGGCACATTTCTGGACTGCGCGATGATCGACGCCGCCGCGACACTCACCGCCGCGCCGGCGGCGCTTGCGCTCAGTGGCTATTCGATGCCGCGCCGAATGGGATCCGAAAGTGATCTTTTTGTGCCGTCAAGGGTGTTCGAAACCGCCGACGGTGAGTATGTCCATGTCGTGGCGATCAGCCCCAGCCACTGGAGGGCGATCTGCCGCGCGATCGGCCATGATGACTGGCTGACAGACCAGCGTTTTGCCACCAATCAAGCACGCTTAGAACACCGAGATTTCATCCATTCCGCAATCGCAGAGGCGATCCGCGGAAGAACCGCGTCCGACTGGTGCGAGTTAATCCCTAAAGAGGGCGGGTTCTGTGCGAGGGTCCGCGAAATAGAGGAAGCCTGGGCTGACCCGCTGGTTCGCGGTCGAGGCCGGCTTGTCGACATCCCCGGCCTAGAGTTCCCGGTCCCGGTGCCATCGCTGGCGCATACCGAATTGGCAGCTGTCCGCGGACCACTGCTCGGCGAACACAACCCTGCACTGGTAGAGCCTGCCGCCGAGGTTCCCTCAGGCGTCTACGACTAGTAGATTGTGTGCGCCGGTGGAAGGTTGCGATCGCTACCGCGTCGGCAGCAGGCCATACGATCGTGGCATGACCCAGGATCATCGATCGGGGAACTCCGGCGAGCGTCGCGGTCGCGGCCGACCACCTGGATCTGCGACCGGAAGTGGTTTGGGCACCCGTGAGCGGATCCTCGAGCAGGCCATCGAGCTGTTTGCGGCGCAGGGATTCCACGGCACCGGTGTCGCCGATATCGGCAGTCGCGCCGAACTGCATCCTGGTGCCCTCTACTACCACATCGGCTCCAAGGAGGAACTTCTGTGGCTAATCCTTCGCAATTACACATCGGTGGCGTTGACGGGGGCACGGCGGATCGCCGAATCAGACCTTGATCCTGTTGCGAAGCTTCGTGAGCTGGTGGCTTTTCATGTGCGCCTTATCGCGGACCACCGGCGCGAGGTGCTGATCCAGATGCGCGAC
>Ga0306924_10001966_pt1 | contig 19153 bp, 20 predicted proteins | sample sta12Can44000111_FD_203756 | JGI IMG/M metagenome (GOLD analysis project Ga0306924, IMG submission 203756) | Lab enrichment of tropical soil microbial communities from Luquillo Experimental Forest, Puerto Rico - statanox.12C.anox.44.000.111 (v2)... | ecosystem: Environmental > Terrestrial >...
TATGATCGCGGCATGGGGAATATACTGCATCACGCGCGAGGCGCCGCTCGAACACAAGGGCACGTTCTTGGTCGAGCCAACTGTCCCGGTTGCGACCACGCTGGCACCGGCCCATTTGGCGGCAGACTAGCAAAAGCAAATATCACCTGGAGCTCGATTCGAGATACCTGCAGCAGGAGTCGGACCACATACAGCGCGCCAAGCGTCGCCAGTTTCCAGTCCCCGTCGTCCCATTGCAAACGGCGGCGCTCGACCGGATTTCCCACCTCATGAGTGTAGTCACCTCGGCACAACTAGTGGTCTTCGTCCATATCCTCAAATATCCGAGATCAATGGGCCCTAGCCGTGACCTGCTTGCGTCCCTTCCCGGATCGCTTCAGTGCCCGGGATGAAGGGCGTCATTGAGATAGATGCAGGTCAGGACCGCAAACACATAGGCCTGCAGGAACGCGACCAGCAGGTCGAGCGCGATCAGCGCGATGGTCAGCGCCAGCGGCACCATGCCGCCTATCCAACCGATTGCGCCGAACGAGGCACCGAGAAGGACGACGAAGCCCGCGAATACTTGGAGCGTGATATGGCCCGCGAGCATGTTGCCAAACAGACGCACGCTGTGGGAGAGTGGCCGCGTCAGGAAGGAGATGATTTCGATCGTGACAACCAGCGGCAGAATGTAGATCGGAATGCCTGGGGGCACGAAGATCTTCAAGAATTTCAGGCCATTTTTGTAGAAGCCGTAGATCAGCACCGTGAAGAATACGAGCAGCGCCAACGAGGCCGTGACGATGATGTGGCTCGTAACCGTGAAGGTGTAAGGGATGCTGCCGATCACGTTCGAGACCAGGACGAACATGAATATCGAGAACACCAGCGGGAAGAACTTCATGCCATCGGCGCCGGCGTTGGAACGGATCATTTTGGCCACGAACTCGTAGCACACTTCGGCCATCGACTGGAAACGGCCGGGAACCAATTGCCGGCCCGCGCCGATCATCAGCAAGGAAATCACCGCCACCGTGACCAACATGTAGACCGAGGAATTAGTGAAGTAGATATCTCGTTCGGCGATTCGGCCGATCTTGAAGAGGTTATCGATATTGAACTGATGGATCGGATCGAGGGTCATGCGCGTTATCTCTTACTTAAGTCGGCACTGCAAACGGCGGCGAGGAAATCAAGGAAGGCATCAAGGCATTTTCGGAAAAGTGTAACCCGAGATTTTGATCATACACCGACCGCCTCTCAAAGTGATAGTTCTGCCAACTTCGCACGCGCAGAAGTATTTTCCGCAACAAAGACAGCCCGTGCAAAATGGTGGGCGTAGATGGCGGCTTCGCCGGACGAACCCAGCGGGACCTGGTAACCGGACATGTCATCGACGATGTCGAGGAGGGCGGGAGCCCGGTCTTCGGGCAACGTAGCGCCGACTTCCCGTATTGTGCCTGTGGTTTGAAGCTGCCCGCCTGCAATCGCATCGATCGCGAGGCGGACCTTGGTCTTGAATACGCGGCCCGGTATGCCCTTGAACAGAACTTCGGCCTCATCGCCGGCAAGAACCCGCTGCAGGGCGTTCGGCTGGAACGCGGCTGCCAAAGCCCGATCTCTCTGGCTGTCGTTGACAAAAACCATGGCTGGACGGAAGGGCATGGGGACCACCTACACGCCCGGCCGCAGCGCGAGCTGGGTGCGTTGATGCCGCGCCTTGGCGATCTGGGCCGGAATGTCGTGGATCGCGATGATGCGGTAGAACAGCACGATCACCACAAAAAACAGCAAACCGAGCGCGATATAGTTCAGTAACAGCTCTTCTATCCTTTTGGTGCTGCGTCCGCGGCTGTGGATGGTTCGCGTTGCAGTTGAAACGGACCACCGGCGTGACCGCCGAAAACAGCTCTAAATGGCCACAATACACTCTCGCGTGGGCGAGGTGACTTGATGTAGATCAAGAGGGCGCCCTGCGCAGCTCTGCCCTGCCGCCCGGATCCAGACAGGCTTGAACCAGCGGGCGGCGGCGAAGCCGTCAAAAATCGCGATGCATCTCGCGGCGCATTACCTCAAAAATGACTGCTGTTGACCAACCAAACAGCAATACGCCATTCATCGCCGTAAGGGGGGCAAGGAAGCGCCAGTGCTCCAAAAGTACGACGTCGCCGCCTAACGTGGTGTAGGTCACGAACGAGAAGTATGTGAGATCCGTAGCCGGTGGCGCAGCCTCAGTCACGGCGTAGACCAGCGACCAAACGATTACCTCGGAAGCGTGAGAAGCCATCAGGATCGAAACGGTCGCGATCATGACGGCGATCAGACGCAACGATGGCCGCGAGGCAGCGATCGAGCCTGATCTTCGTGCGATTTGAAGCAATGTAACCATAACCAGGGCATGGATCGTAATATTACAGGCACTCGCAGCCGTGCCGACCAGGAATTGACGGAACATGACGGTTCTCCCGATGCAGCTTCACGCCTCAGACTTGCGCCGGCGAGCTGCGCTTGGCCGAAAAGCCTGCGCGCAAGGGATCCTGGAGTCGCTGCACCAGCATCAACATCATGGGGTTTCTCGAATAAAGGCGCCGTCGCTCGGCAGAGCATTGCGCCAAATCAAGGGATTTTTAGCGGATCGGGCTTGAATAAATCGAAGGCTCTGATCCGCGGCCGGGGCTATCCTTGGAGCTCGCAAAATCGAGCGTGGTTGCTCTTCATCGGCCGGTTGGGTTCCGCGAAAGTTCCAGATGTTTGAAAGAACCCCGTTCCTTCCTTTGCTCGCGGGCGCGGCCGGCGGTGCCGTCGCAATCGCGGTTTTGGAAGCCTTCTCCATCAGGAGAGACATTCCGCTCTGGGCAATTCCCTTTGCCACTTCGATCGTGACGGTTTTGGGCTCGCCCGAAGCCAAGCCGGCTCAACCGCGAGCGCTGCTCGGCGGACATGTTATTTCGACGATCGTCGGTCTGGTCATGCTCAAGATCTTCGGACCAAATCCATGGGCCGCGGCGGCGGCTGTGGGTTTCTCGATGATCGCGATGCATCTCACCGATACATTTCACCCACCGGCCGGCATCGACCCCCTGGTGGTGGTCACGAACGACATGTCCTGGAGCTTTCTGTTAGCGCCAGTGGGAGCTGGCGCGGTGTTGCTCGCTCTCTTCGCATTCGCCTGGCACAAACTGTTCGCGTTCGGACCGAACAAGCCGGGTAAATGGCCGGTGCGCTGGTGGTGATGACATCGTTCGCACAACCACCTAGTGGTTCGATTCTAACATTCGCATCCCTTCTCAGGGGCCACTTTTGCGAATGTTAGAATCAAGGGACCACTAGTAAATAAAATATAAGAATCCAGCGGAGTTTAGGATTTGACATTCGCTTTTCGAGTGCGCGGCTAGGTGGGTAGCGAATGTCAAATCCACTCCACTAGGCCGGCGGAGCTTTCGCGCGCGCCTCTTCCTTGAGCATCCCGGGCGTGAATAGCTCGGTCAAAATTGGCCCGAGAAGCGAGGTAACGACCACCAGCACCAGTACCGCGTTGAACATCTCCTGGGTCAGCAGCCGTTCGCCTGCGGCATTGAGCGTGTTGTAGCCGACCAGCGTGGCGGCCAGCGTCGCGGCAACCTGAGGCAGCGTCAGAGCCCACATGGTCAGCCTCGCCCCTCGGGGGTAACCAAATGTACGGCCGGAGATCGCCGCTGCAATTCCCTTCCCCAAAATCAACGAAATGACCAAGCCCGCAACCAGCCAGAAATTGTGGAAAATGGTCTGCGCTACGGCGGCGGGGACGATCAGAAAGCCCACGACAATGAAGAAGATCGGAACGAAAAAAGCCCGGCCGAAGAAATCGATCTTCTCCTTCGCGGGGTGGTCGCCAACGGCGGCATTGACGGCCAATCCGGCCAGAAAGGCGCCGACAATATCCGGCAGGTTGATGAGATCCGATATCATGCCGGAGATCGCCATTATGCCGAGTATCGTGACGAAATAGCCCGCTTCGTTGTCGCGAAGCCTGCCCAGAATCCAGGCGCCGGCGCGGCTTACTCCAATCAGGATGAACGGCACAAAAACCGCGACCTCCGCGATCTGTACCGCGAGAGTTGACGGCGAAAAGCCGGTTGTGAAAATTGAAACGCAAATCCCGAAGACGATCAGCGACAAGGTGTCCGATACCAGGGTGGCGCCGATCGTGACGACCACCGGCTCCGTGCCGAGGGCACCGAGGCGCTTGACGATCGGCAAGGACAGCAAAGTGTGCGAAGCAAGCAGCGAGCCAATGACGATGGCGGGGATGATCGCGTACCCGAATGCCAGCCCAAACGCCGTGCCGAGTAACTGTGGCACGACGGTTGTGACAATACCGAAATTGACGCTGCGGGCCTGCGCCTTCCGAAACAGGGCGATCTCGATTTCAAGCCCGGCCGTAAACATGAGCAACAGCCGGCCGAGATCGCCAAAGAACTGCACGATCGGGTGATTCATTGGGGCGACGTCAAGAACGTATGGCCCTATAAAGACCCCAAAAGCCAGCAGCCCGATCAGTTCTGGAATCCGGAAGCGGCGTGTAAGCGCGGGCACGCCCGCAATCGCCGCCATGACGATCGCGAATTTTGCGAGGTTAGGCAGGGCGACGGCGTGGGACCGGAAAGCCTCAAACCATTCCATGGTCGTTTGCTCCGCGAGTGACACGGCATTGCAGCGCGCCACTTGACCAACGGTGTTTCGCAACCTCATTTCTAAACGTTAGGAAATAATGACGTTGATCTGGATCAAGGGCAGACGCCGATTTCCATTCTTGCAGCAAGACAGCCCGTTTCCCCAAGGCGCGCTGCCAGGAACGCGTGGTCAGGGCGAGGATTGCGGAAGTGCAGTGGCCGCAAGGCCAAGAGCCTTGATCTATGTCAATTGAATTCCGGCGTGGTGCGCAATCTATTGCAAGGAGGGCGCCACCGGCGCGCCCCGAACGACAGGCCTGGGCGTCCTGATGTTCGTGAGCAGTTGCGTGACGTTGGCAATCGGGATTTGCCCGAGGCTGCAATGCCCAACGACAATGAGAACTCGCATGGAAGATCCATTCCTGAATTACTTATCACTTGGCTTCCTGATTTTCGTGATCATCGTGCTGTTCTACGGCATCATCGCGATCCACGACATTCCGGCCAAGATCGCCCATAGCCGCCATCATCCGCATGAGGACGCAATCCATGCCGCCGGTTGGGTCAGCCTTTTCCTGCTGCACGTGCTGTGGCCGTTCCTTTGGATTTGGGCCATGATGTATCAGCCGGAACGGGGCTGGGGCTTCGCTCATAAGCCAGGCGAGCCGACCTCGCCCGCGGAGGCCGTGGCCGAGTTAGAAGAGCTGAAGCATCGACTGGCGGAGATCGAGGCCAGGCTAGGAACCGAAGATCAACCAATTCACTTCGGAGAAGGCCGGGTCCGTCCCAGATCAGATTTGCCGGAGCAAATGGTTTCAGCCGCGGAGAGAGAGAACGCTCCTACCGGCCAAAAGACGCCCGCGGGAGGTCCACCCGCTCGACGATAGGCGCCGCACTTTCCAAGCTCGTGATGGGGACAGGGAGGCCGTTCATGGAAACCATACTCACCCTGACCTACGTGGCGATTTGCATCGCCGTGTTCAAGATTTTCAGAATTCCGGTCAACCAGTGGACGCTTGCGACCGCAGCGCTTGGCGGTATTTTCGGCCTTTCCCTGCTGTTCATAGCGATGGCCTACAACCACCCGTTTTCCACCAATGCTCGCATTTACTTCACGGTCACGCCGATACTGCCGGGGGTCAAGGGCCGCGTCGTCGAGGTGCCGGTCGAAGACAATACAAATCGACATCTCGAAGCCGGCGCTGTTCTCTTCAAGGTCGATCCCAAGCCTTACGAATATGCCGTTGCCGAGAAGCGAGCAGGGCTAGCAGAAGCGCAGGCCAACGTCGCCCAGCTCAAGGCATCGGTCGATGAAGCGTCGGCGACCGTCGGGAAAGCCAAAGCGCAGTTGCAGCTTGCCCAGACCAACTACGATAGTCAGGCGGAGTTGTTCCAGAAAAACGTCGTCGCGCGGGCGACACTCGATACGGCAACGCGGAATCTCGATGCATCCAAAGACACGGTGGCCCAGGCTGTCGCCGCGGAAGATCGCGCCCGGCAGGCTTATGGCGCGACAGTCGACGGCGAACACACGGCCATCGTGCGTTTGCAAAACGAGCTTGCCGATGCTCAATATGATCTCGACCAAACCATCGTCCGGGCGCCCACTGGCGGATTTGTTACGCAGGTCTCGCTGCGGCCGGGCATGTATGTGGTCCCGGCGCCGCTCCGTCCAGTCATGATTTTCGTGAACGACAGCCCAAAAGACCGGGCGTTGGCAGCCGCGTTCCAGCAGAACAGCCTGCAGCGGGTTAAGGAAGGCGATGAAGCCGAGGTTCTGTTCAAGGGCATACCGGGCCGTGTATTCAAGGCCAAGGTACGTCTCGTCATCGACGCGATTGCGGCTGGCCAGCTCCAGGCCACTGGCACGATGCAGGACCTCGGCGGCCCCTTGCCCGGAGGGCGGGCTCTGGCCATTCTCGACATTCTGGATGACATTTCGTCCTACCAGGTTCCGCTTGGGTCCGCAGGCGAGGCCGCCATCTACACCGAACATCTTCACGACTTGTCGTTGTTGCGGAAGATTCTTCTGCGCATGCGCAGCTGGCAGAACTACGCCTTTTTTGAGTCGGAGTCGTCGTCAGGAGAAGGCCACGGTGGCCACTAGTAAATCCCATGAGCTCCGAATGTCACGCCGCGGGGTGCGCGCAGACAGAATCGCAAAAGAGGCTCGGCGAGGCGCGCACCATCTCCGGCCGCACTAATCTTGTTTTTGATGTTTCTGCTCATCGCTCCCGGCTGAGTGGGGATGACCCTTGGCGTCGTGAACGGAGGTCAACGTGGAGACAGTCGACATCATCTACCGGTACAACCCGCGTGAAACTGCGATCAGACCGTTGCCGTCGGACAGCAATACAGCTCTGCTCCGACTGGAGGACGGCAACAAGGCCTTCGCTGCGCTCGTCGATCACGTATTGGACGAGAGCGGGATACAGCAAGTCATCCCAGTTGATCCGCGCGATTTGGGCTTGGGATCGGACAGTCCTGAGATGGCGAAGCAACGTCCGTTTGCTGCCGTACTCGGCTGTTCGGATGCCCGCGTGCCCATCGAACTTATCTTTAACGAAGGACCGAATGATCTCTTTGTGATCCGCGTGGCGGGTAACGGTCTAGGCACAGAGGTGCTTGGGAGCCTCAAATACGCAGTGGAGAACCTCGGCGGCAGTCTGAAGCTTATCGTGGTGCTGGGCCACAGCGGATGTGGCGCTCTGACGACGGCAGTCGATGTGTTTTTGAACCCGGGCGATTATTTGCCGCTCGCCACCAAGCATTCGCTGCGCAATATTCTCGACCGTTTGCTTCTTGTTGTGCAGACGTCTGCACGAAGGCTGCTCGCTGCGTTTGGCCCCGATGTTGTGCTCCGCCCAGGATACCGAAAAGCCCTAATTGAGACTTCAATCGTCACTAACGCTGCGCTGGCAGCCTACTCGATACAACAAGAGTTCGGGGGCAGCGAACCAACCGGATTGCGAACTGTCTACGGCGTCTATCTTCTTGAAACCCGCGAGGTATGGGTACCGCGTCTCAGCAATATGGAAGGGGTCGGACTGGCTGCAGCACCTCAAGACCTCGACGGATTTGTCGACCTTGGTGAGGCGATCGTCCAATCAAGTCGTATTGCATCATATATCAGTCTAGAAAGATGACCCGGGAAGGCTGTCCATGTCTGGAGATTTTGCTGCAGGGGCTGGTAAGACGCCCGCCGAGGCGCGGCCTGGATTGCTTGTCGAGAATGGGCATCTGATGGCGCATCGCGGTGGCGGGCGACAGGCTTGTGTTGGTAGCTAAAAGGACCCGGCACTCTGCTACCCCGCTTCCCTCGGCGAGCCGGTTCTCTGCGAATAGTTACCAGCGCCCCCCAAAGCATCTCAAAAATCGGCATGGAGAGGCCCAGATGCGGGACTACGCGCGCAAGCCGGCGCCGGTCGCGATGGCCTTGAACTGCACAGAGGTCGAGGAGGTGGCCACGGTGAGCGTGCGCTGTGCCTGCAACGGGTCGGGCCGATCGCGCTCTGGTCCGTCTGCCAATTCAGGCACCAGCGCCGTGCACATCATGGCGGTGGTATCGCGATCGTCGAAACATTGAGAGACGATGTGTTCCAGATACGGCAGGATAAACGGTGCCGCGACTGCAGCGGACGCGAGCACCGTACCGACCGGCATGATCTGGGCGTCGACGGGCCGTCATTTGCGCTAGATCAAGCCGGCGGCACGCCGGTTTTGTGTCAGGCTCCTTCGCTTGCGATAATCTCGCCCCTTCGCACCGCGGCTTTGAGCGCGGTATGATCACGCTCGGCCCGATCTGCATACGCTACTGCAAACTTGCCCATAGCCACATCGAACGCATCATTCGAAGATCCGAGGTAGCCACTGATCGTCGCAGAAACTTCACTGGCCTTGGCATGGGCGCGTGCGAGCACCCAACCGCAGGCTTGCGCATAGACATCCAGCATTTCAGCGTCGAAAGTCTCGACCATTGGCTTGATCTTGGCATCGTGCAGCTGCCGCACATAGAAGTGCCGGCCATTGGGAGCCGTAGTCCAGCCAAGGAAAATATCCGACGCCGGCTGCATCAGACGTTGTCCCGTCACGACACGCTGCCCGTGATGGCCGTAGGTGCTCTTCCCAGCGTAGGGCTCCAGCACCGAACTCACCGCCTCCTTGAACTGGAGAAACAAGGGGCCATTGCCCTCAGACATCATCAACGCGATCCAGCACCGCCGGCCGACGCTGCCAACACCGACTACCTTGATGGCGACATCCACAAGCCGATAGCGGTCGAGCAGCACGCGATGGTCTTCGCTCAGCGATTCCCGGTAAGCGGAGAACAGGTGCTCAAGCTTAACGTCGGCTTCAGGGGCACGGGTGGTTCCGGGGTGAAAGATCAACGGTGGCTGATCCTTGATGCGGATCTGTCCGCCCACCGCGCCCGCGAGCTTGGGGAAATCAAATTCCGATCGGCTCCGCCCCGACGTTTTGTCGATCCGCTTTCTGACCCTCTTCCTCATGGCTTTCGGCAACGACTCGATGAAATCCGAGGCTGTGGTTTCAACGTACCAGGTTCCAAGCGGATCCATTCTGGAAAATTCGCGCATGTGTTCGCGGTACTTGCGCGCACAATTGACGGCGCAGTCACGGCCTTGCGCGTCGGACAATCCGTTTGCGCGCGCGGCGAGCAAGATGGAAGCCGCAAGCCGCTTGATGTCCCACTCCCATGGCCCAGGCAGCGTTTCATCGAAATCGTTGATATCGAAGATGATGTTGCGCTCGGGCGTGGCAAAGCCGCCAAAATTGAGAAGGTGACAATCCCCACAGGCTTGCACCCTCAGTCCGGTAGTTGGCATCGCTTGCGCCAGGTCGGCAGCCATGATTCCGGCAGCGCCGCGATAGAACGCGAAAGGCGACTGCAGCATTCGGCCGTATTTGATCGGAATGAGCTCCTTCAATCGGCCTGCGTCTGACTTGCGCAGGACTTCGATCAGGTCTGATCGTCCCTTAACCCCGTTCCATCGCCCGTGCCGCTCGCGCGGGACGCTGTCGCGCAGCGCTTTGCCCGCGGCAACGCGCGTCGCCGGGGAAACGATGTGCACAGCGGGCGCGACGCCAGCGGAGGCCATGGTTTTGGCATTGTCTATTGTGCGTAGCATTTTGGCTGTGACGTCATTTCTTTGAACGGCACCCTGAATCAATTAATGCCTGAACTCCTACGGCGAGCAGATGATGAGCCTTACGCTACCCTGGGTGATGAACTGCTTTGCTGTTGCCAGGTCCGAACGCCATCTGTCGTCCGCTCGTAAAAATTGTTCGGTCCTACAACCGCCTCCATTCCCGCCCGCCTCATATCATCCCGAACGGCATCGCGGACACGAGCGAAAGCAATGCTGATACCCCTCTTCTGCAGCTCCTGGACGAGGTTCAGCAATTCATCTCCCGCGCTGATATCGATGAAGTTGACGGAAGCGGAATCCAGAAGCACGCGCTTCACGTCCGGCCGCGCAGCCAGCGACGCCTCAAGCGTCGCCCTGATGTGGCCAATACTCGCGAAGAAGAGATCTCCAGCTATTCGCCATATCAAGAGCCCTGGAAAGGTGATCGCCTCAGGATGACGCTGGACGCTGCGATAGGCCTCGGTGCCCGGAAGCTGGCCGAGCTCCGCGCCCCGCGGGTGGCTGGTGAGGTAGATCAGGGTCACTAGCGACAGGACGACGCCGAGTGCAATGCCCTGCAGCACTCCCAACGTCAGCTCGCCTGCAATGACAATCACCGCATTGGCAAACGACCAGCGGCTTCGGGCGAGCAGGTGCATGAGGTAGCTTGGCTTTGTGAGGTGCAGCATCGCAGCGATGACGATGGCGGCGAGCGCCGGCTGGGGCATGTTTCGAAACAGAGGCGTCAGAAAAATCAGCGTGAGGAAGCTGAAAACGGCCGCGACAAGATTGGCGATCTGACTGCGGGCGCCCGCGGCAGTCGCGACCGAAGTCTTCGACAGGCTGCCGACAACAAGAAATCCTCCGAAAAGGCCGCTCAGAATATTTGCCGGCCCGTGCGCAATCAACTCCTGGTTCGGGTCGATGTTTCCGCCACTTTGCAAGGATGCTGCTTTGGCCGCGCCCAGCGCCTCCGCGTAACCGACCAGAACGATCGCGAGAGCACCCGGCAGAAGTTCGTGCAAGATCGAGATATCCAGATTTGGCCATGTCAGGTGCGGCAGCCCCGAGGGAAGGTGACCTGCTACGTGCACGCCGGTCGCTTCGCCGCCGAGCAGCCCGATTATGATCGTTGCCGTGGCCATGACGACAAGCGCCGCCGGTACGGCGGGGGCGAGACGACGAAGCAGAAGCATGCCGGCCAGAGAGAGCAAGCCGGTGAGCGCCGGCGCAAACGAAACGTCCTTCAGGTGCTGCAGAATATGCCAGAGTTTTGTGAAAAAGTTGCCCGAAGCGCCGCTGATGCCCAAAAGATGCGGCACCTGGCCGATGATGGTGACGTAGACGAGACCCTCGATGAAGCCGCGCATCACAGGCGTCGGGATGAAGCTGGCGACCCAGCCCATCCGCATGATGCCAAAGGACAGGAATAGAAGGCCTATCAAGATGGCCAAGGTGCAGGTGAGAGAATTGAACTCTGCAGTTCCCTGGGTTGCGATGGCGCCGACGGTTACGGCTGAGAGCAGGCCGGTCGCGGTATCCGGGCCGACGACCAGCTGTCGGGAAGAGCCTAGCAAGGCATAGGCAAGCAGCGCCGGCACGATGGTGTAGAGGCCCATGATCGGCGGGACGCCGACGATGCCGGCGTAGGCCATGCCTTCAGGCACCATGACGGCCCAGAGTGCAAGGCCGGCAAGAACATCAGGCAACAGCCAATCGCGCCGATAGCCCGGAATCCAGTCAAGGATGGGCAGCAACCTGTGAGCAACAGATGCAACGTCGGAGTTTGCCATGGTCCGACCCGTGCCACCAAGCCGCCTCAGTAAAGGTTGAAGACCGACCTGCGGCCTTGATTCAGATCAATACTGCTGCTGGCCGCGTTCCGGCGAGCCGACCACGCGATTGGGCCATGAGTTTTACGTTGCCCATCGCACAGCTTCCGGACCCGTGCGGCGCCACTGACGCCAGTTGCTGCATCAGGCTCGGCGGCGGCCTGTCAGTGCGTTGTAGATCAGAAGTACGACGACGGAGCCGGCAACCGCGACCAACATGCTGTAGAGGTTCAGCCCCGTAACGCCTTCTTTGCCGAAGAAACTGAACAGATAGCCACCGACAAAGGCGCCTATGACGCCAAGCAGGATATCCACCCAGAAACCCTGGCCCTGCCTGTTGACGATCTTGCTTCCGATGAAACCTGCGATCAGGCCAAGGATGATCCAGCTGAGAATGCCCATCTACCTACCTCCTTCTGTGGCACCCGCGCGGATAATTCATGGCATCCTTGGATTCCCGGATCGTTGACGCAGGTCAACGTCAAGGTGTTGTAAGCGACATAATTGGGACCTTGCGGGCTGGAAATACATCCGAAGGAGATGGACAATGACCGAACAAATCCGATCGGAATTGATTTCGCGTCGAACAGCGTTTTCGCTGATAGGCGTCGCTGTGCCAATCGTAATTCTGACGGCGCGGGAAGCCGCGGCTCAGACCCCCGGGATGGAACGCCGGGAAGAGCGGCGCGAAGACCGTCAAGATCGGCGCGAGGAACGACGCGATGACCGCCTGGATCGGCGCGAAGAACGACGCGATGAGAGAAGCGGCGTAGTCCCAGTCCCACCCGCGACCACCGGCTCGACTGGCACATCGTCGACTGGCGCGCCAAAGTGATTCGCGGGGCAAGATCGCCGTCCGATCTCGGATAGCGGGATCCCATTGGATTTCGACGCATTGAATGACCGCAATAACTCAGGCGTTGCGTCGCGTGATAGCCGGGCTTCTTATGAGGCGCTGGACGACGGTGCTTGCGCCGATGGTGGCGTTTCCTGCAACAGCTGGGAGGAGAAGGTACCAATGCGTTGGGTCTACCTTGTCATCATTGCACTATTCGGCGTTGCGATCCTGATTTTCGCCATCCAGAACCTTGACGTCGTCACCATGTCGTTTCTAGGCTTCAGGGTCCGTGCGCCACTCGCGGTGGTGGCGATTATCATCTACGTCCTCGGCGCGCTGACCGGCGGCAGCCTGCTAGCGCTGCTGCGCAAGTCCTATGAGGGATCAAAACGAAATTCTGCCGGATCGTGAGCCGCAATATGAACGGGAATGTCGTCACGGCTCTTTTCAGCCCCATCAAAACCATCAGATCGCACAAGATCGTGACGGCGGCCCTTTTGGTTCTCGTTCTGGCACTGTTGTCGGTTGTTGACTCGTTTCAGTTTTCACCCGATCCGAGCGCAGATGCGAGCTTCATTGCCCGCGCGCAACAGAAGTCCGTTCCCGGGATCAAGGTGAGTGCCAGCGCGCTCGGAGCGCATGAAAGCGAGAAAAGTTTTGGCGAAAATCTCGCCGGATACAACATTCAACCCGTCTGGCTATCGATCGAGAATGAGACGGACGAACCGTTGGCGCTTCTCCCCGTTACCATGGATCCCGACTATTACTCGGCCTATGAGGTCTCCTACAGGTTCCACGGCGCCCTGTCCCTGATGGCCAACCGCGCGCGGAACGAGTTCTTTCTCAAGCGTCAGATTGCGAGCAGTCTGCCGCCTCACACCAAGACTACGGGATTTGTTTACGGTGTGCTCGATACCGGCATCAAATACGCGCACATCGTGATTGTCGGCAAGAATCGCCTGGAGAGCTTCGATTTTGCATTATCGATTCCCGGGCCCGCTTTTGTCGGAACCAATCTTCGCGCCGAAGACATCTATCCCGGCAGGAAAATCGAAGAGCTCGGCCTTTCGTCCGTGAAAGAAAAATTAGCAAAATTCGTCTGCTGCACCACCAGCGCTGACGGGGCACGTGACGGCGATCCTCTCAATCTCGTCATCGTGGAAAGCAAACAGGATCCGATCATTCCGCTGATTTCCCGGGGCTGGCATCTCGCCAGACAGCTCGATGTGGCGAGTGCGATCAAGACCGCGCGCGCGTTTTTGTTTCGCGATGAGTTTCTGACCTCGCCTGTGAGTCCGCTCTACGTATTTGGCCGCAAGGAAGACGTCGTCGTGCAGAAAGCTCGGACGACAATAAACGAGCGCATTCACGCCCGATTTTGGCTCACGCCGTACACCTACGATGCACGAAGGGTGTGGATCGGACAGGTAAGCCGGGACATTGGCGTTCGCCTGACTGACCAGACGTGGAATTTGACGACGCACAAGATTGCGCCCGATGTTGATTTCGATCGGGCCTATTTTCTTCAGGACCTGTTTTTGTCGGGATTCGTCGAACGATACGGTTATGTAAATGGCGTCGGGGCAGCGCCAGCGTCGGCGCCGCGTGCAAATCTGACCGGCGATCCCTACTACACCGATGGATTGCGGGCGGTGATATTCTTGTCGAACCAGACAATCCCTCTCGGCAACATCGACAGGCTTGCCTGGGAGACGCCGCCCTAAACCACGCGAGAAACCGCCCTACGTCGCGCGCAGAATATCTCAACCGGCCGGCACAGCCGATCACCAATCCGCCGGCGTCTACTGGTCGTTCCGATCGGCGACATTTCCAAGTTTGCGAACCGCGACATTGACTGACATGTCGAGAAAATCCCCGGCGTTGCCAAACCACGATCCGGCCAACGGCATCGCCTGGCCCGGATGACGGGCAACCGCAACCGGGACAAGGTCAAAGCCGGTATTGATGTGGTTGGTTGGATCGTAGTTCATCCAGCCGGCGCCCGGCAGAAACACCTGCATCCATGCGTGGGTGGCACCCGAACCGGTCATCTCGGCCTCGCCTCCATCAAGCGCCGCATCGTAAATGTAACCAGTGACGAACCGCGCCGCGAAGCCGAGCCGTCGCAGGGCTTCGATCATCAGCCACGCATAGTCCCTGCATGTTCCTGATTTTGCGCGCAGAGTCTCACCTGGCGCGAACGTGCCTTCGGCAACTCGCGATTGGTAGCTGAAATCATTGCGGAAGACGTCCAGCATTCGTGCCAGCATATCGGTCGTTCGATTTCCGCTCTCGATGGCAAGGTTCCCCGCCCAAACGGCGACACTGACGTCGGGATCCTCGGCATGGGGACGAATGAAACCGACGAGGTCGGTCCATTCATCTGGTGTGTATTGCACGGGTACTCTTTCGGCCCTTGGCTCCAATGCAAATTGTTCAACGCTGTCGGCGCCGAAATGGATGCCTTGGAATTGAAACGCAAACGTCAGTTCCTTGCCCGGCTGATCGATGTCGATCTCGGTTATATTGTTGGAAAGACCGTCGCTGACCCAGCGAATGCGGGAACGAAGATTGGTCTTGGCGGACCAGCTTAGCAGACGACCACGTGCGGCCGGCCTCGGCAAGAACATGGCGCGATGTACGCCGAATTTGACCGGGTTGGCGTAGCTATAGGCGGTGGTGTGGCTAATCTCCAAAATGATGGCCATGGCTCCTCCGATTCTGAATCGAATGGTTGACCTTAACGAAGCTGGCTATCCCCCGACCGAGCGCCACCAAGAACGCAAACAAGGACGCTTGAATTCTTGGGTAAGGCTATCCGTCAGAAACACTGTCCTAATGGGCGGGCATTTTCTTTGCGATCTTTTGATCTTCCGCAATGCATCAGGAACAACCAAGGTCATTCTTTGCTTAGGGTGGACAATACTGGAGAAAAGCCATGAAGCGTTTGAGTGTGGCTAAAATTGCGATTGCAACCACGACATTCGCCTGTACTGCCCTTCTTTCCTTTAGCTGGTCTGAACAGCGCGGTGCCTCGCTGTCGATCGAGAGTGCGCAAGCGCGCGTCGGTCGTCCGCTGACACCTGTGAGCGTTGCCGGCGTTGCGCGCCGACAAAACCGGCGCGCTGCGTACGGCTACGGCGCCGGTGTAGTCGGCGCTGGCGTGGCGGCCGCCGCGATCGGCACCGCCGCAGCCGCCGCCACATCCCCATGGGGTTACGGTTACGGCTCTTACGCCTATGCCGGCGCACCCTATGCCTACGGGGCCGGCGGTTACTTTGCGAGCAGTCCGTGGGGTGACTATGAGTGCCGCAATCCTTACGGCTATCCCTGCAATCCTTACGAAACCAAGAATTGGTATCCCGCCAGTACGACTGCTGGCTACGTTGCCCGTCCCGTCGTCGGGGTGGGTTATTATGGCCGTCCTCTGGTCAGGGCTGGCTACGGCGCGTACACCGGCTATTGATCACGCGACTCGCAATCGCAAGGCTCGTGCTCACCTGCGATGCGGTTGATGCAGTGTTGGCAGTAGATGCGGCAGGTCCGAACGAGGTGACCTAAGCGTTACCTCTTTTGGATTGCCAACGCTAGGGCGTGGATACCGCCACGACAGGCCGATCCGGCCCGGCCGAGACTCTGATTTTTGCGAGGAAATTTCGAGAGGGTCTTGATTGGCGCCCCGGGCAGCCAAGGCCACGTTTTCAGTTTCGGGTAAACAATAATGGAGAAAGGCCATGAAGCAGATAAGTCTTGGAAAAATTGCGGTTGCAACCGCGACCTTCGCGTGTACGGCACTGCTCTCCTTCAGCTGGTCTGAGCAGCACGGCGTCTCGCTCTCGGTCGAGAGCGCGCAGGCGCGCATCGGTCGTCCGTTGACTCCCATGAGCGTCGCCGGAGTCGCGCGTCGACAAAACCGGCGGGCTGCGTACGGCTATGGCGCCGGTGTGGTAGGCGCCGGAGTGGCGGCTGCCGCTGTCGGCACGGCCGCGGCCGCCGCCTCACCTTGGGGTTACTATGGTAGCGGTTACTATGGTGGCACTGGTTGGGGCTATGGCGGTTACGGCACCGGCGGCTATTACGGCGCTTATGGCGGCTACCCGGGCTATTACGGTGGCGGCGTTTACGCCAACCGCAGCTACGTCACCGGACGGCCGACGCTGTTTCCGCGCTATTACGGCGGCTATGGCACTGGCGGCTACTACGGCGCTTATGCCGCTGGCGGCTACCCCGGCTATTATGGCGGCGGCGTCTACGCCAACCGCAGCTATGTCACCGGACGGCCAACGCTGTTTCCGCGCTATTATGGCGGCGCCTGGACCGGCTATTGATTACGCGACGCGCAACGGCATCGGCTAACGCGCCCGCGTCCCTGAAGGCGACGCTGGCCTGATTTGTCGTCGGTAGAGACACAGAAACGAAAGGGGCGGCTCGAACGCCGCCTCCTTCCGCGTGGTGGTTTCGCCCTACTCGTCCACAAACGTCGCTGCGTCGGAAATTTCCGCGCGCGAGGTCCGGTAGCTGTTGATGCGGTGATCGCGATCGGGATATCCGAACGAAATCCCGCACACCACCCGCCGGTCGTCGCCGAGCCCAAAATGACGCCGGATCAGGCCGGACTGATGCGCCAGCGCCGCCTGCGCAATGACGCCGAGCCCCAACGCCTGGGCGGCGAGCATGAAATTGCTGACATAGCCGCCGCAATCGATCGCACCATAGACGCCGAGCGCTTCGTCGGTGTGGATGATCGCGACATGCGGCGCGCCGAAGAAATTGAAATTTTCCAGCGACTGTTTCGCATAAGCCAGCTTGTCGCCGCGCGGAATGCCGAGCGTGTTGTAAAGCTGGAATCCGCTTTCACGGCGCCGCGCCAGATAAACGCCGCGATATTCGCGTGGAAACGGAAAATCGCCATCATCCGGCGCGCCGGAACTGGCGGTCGCATAAATCTCCTTGCGGAATCGTTCCTTGGCCTCGCCACTGGCGATGATGACCTGCCAGGGCTGGCTGTTGCACCAGGACGCGGTCCGTTGCGCCACCCGCAAGATCCGCTCGATGAGCGGTCGCGGTAGAGGCTCCGGCCTGAACGCGCGGCAGGAAAAGCGCTCGGCCAGCAATTCCTCGAGCACGCCGATCCGTTCCTCGCTGCTGGGCTGCGCAACCGGCGGCTCTGCAACTCCTGTCATGCTCAACGTCCTTTGGTCGGGATCTTGTTGAATGGCACATCCTTGTCGACGCGGATGTCCCCGGGCAGGCCCAGCACGCGTTCGGCGATGATGTTGCGCAAGATTTCATCGGTGCCGCCGGCAATCCGCGCCGAAGGCGACGACAGCAGCATGGCCTGGAACTGACCGGCGGCTTCCGCCGCGTCCGGATCGTTCAGCATGCCGCTTGCACCCTGCAGATCCATGGCGAAAGCCGCAATGTCCTGCAGCATCGAACCTGCGACCAGCTTGCCGATCGAATTTTCGGGTCCGGGACGGTCGCCTCTCGAGAGCGCCGAGATCGCACGCATGCTGGCGTATTTCAAGCCGCTGTTCTTGACCGCCCAGTTGGCAAGCTTCGCGCGCGTCGCGCGATCATCGATCGCAACCCCGCGCCCGGTCATCAGGTTGGAACAGAAATCGAAGATTTCGGCAAAGCCGGTGGCAAGCCTCGCACCGATGGTCATCCGCTCGTTCATCAGCGTGGTCAGCGATACGTTCCAGCCGTCGCCGACCGCGCCCAACCGCTGCTTGTCCGGAACGCGCAGGTTGGTGAAGAATACCTCGTTGAATTCCTGCATGCCGTTGGCTTGTTTGATCGGCCTCACCTCGATGCCCGGGCTTTTCATGTCGACGAAGAACATGGTCAGGCCCTTGTGCTTGGGCACGGTCGGGTCGGTGCGGGTGATGAGGATGCCGTAATCGGCGTAATGGGCCCCGGACGTCCAGATTTTCTGGCCGTTGATGATCCAGTGATCGCCTTCGCGTTCGGCGCGGGTGCGCAAACCCGCAACGTCGGATCCACCGGCGGGCTCGGAGAAAAGCTGGCACCATATTTCCTCGCCCGAAGCGATCTTGGGCAGATAGCGCCGCTTGTCGGTTTCGCTGCCATAGGCCATCAGAGTCGGCCCACACATGCCTTCGCCGATCTGGAAGGGGCTCGTGAGCTTGAAATAGACGCCCTCCTCCTGCTGCCAGATCACCCGCTCGACAGCCGTGGCGCCGCGGCCGCCGTATTCCCTCGGCCAGTGCAGGCAGGCCCAGCCGCCATCGAATTTTTTCTTCTGCCAGGCCTTCGCGACCTCGACGATGTCGTGCTTCCTCAGTTTGATACGACCAAGCGAAGCCTTCAAAAGTTCCGCCTCGAACTCCTTCGGCGCATTGGCGTCGATCCATGCCCTGGCTTCGGCGCGGAACGCGGCTTCCTGCGGCGTGTCGTCGAAATTCATCGCAAACCTTTCTTGTCTATAAAAGGCGTCTCCCCCTCATGGTGAGGTGGCGCTTGCGCCGTCTCTTGAGGATGCTCCTGCCTCGCCTGCGAACTATGAGGCCACATCCTTCGAGACGCAGCGCTTCGCGCCGCTCCTCAGGATGAAGGTATTCATCTCACTCTTCCTTTAGTCGGTATCTGGTTGAACGGCACGTCCTTGTCGACGCGGATATCGCCGGGCAGACCGAGCACGCGCTCGGCGATGATGTTGCGCATGATCTCGTCGGTGCC
>Ga0306924_10001969_pt1 | contig 19136 bp, 17 predicted proteins | sample sta12Can44000111_FD_203756 | JGI IMG/M metagenome (GOLD analysis project Ga0306924, IMG submission 203756) | Lab enrichment of tropical soil microbial communities from Luquillo Experimental Forest, Puerto Rico - statanox.12C.anox.44.000.111 (v2)... | ecosystem: Environmental > Terrestrial >...
CTGCCGCCGGCGCGCACGTTGTGGCGGTGGCGCGCACCGTCGGCGGGTTGGAGGAACTCGACGACGCGGTGCAAAAGTCCGGCAGTACGGCAACGCTCGTGCCGCTCGACATGCGCGACTACGACGGCTTCTATCGCCTCGCCTCGGCGCTCAACGAGCGCTACCAGCGGCTCGACGTTCTCATCGGCAATGCCGCAGTCGCCGGTCAGCGCTCACCGCTCGATCACGTGCTGCCGCAGGCCTGGGACGAGGCCATGGCGGTCAACGTCACCGCCAACTGGCATCTGATCCGGGCGATGGATGGCTTGCTGCGGCGTTCCGCCGCCGGCCGCGCGGTCTTCATCACCTCGGGCGCCGCGACCAACGCGCGCGCCTATGCCGGGCCCTACACGGTGTCGAAGGCGGCGCTCAACGCGCTGGCGCGCACCTATGCGGCTGAAACGAGCGCGACGGCGGTGCGCGTCAACCTGTTCAACCCGGGGCCGACCCGAACCCGCATGCGCGCCGCCGTCATGCCCGGCGAGGACCCGATGACATTGCCCACGGCCGACGACGTGGTGGACAAAATCCTCGAATTGTGCCTGCCGAGCTGCACAGAGACCGGCAAGCTTTATGATTTCTACGCCAAGAAATTCCTCGATTTCCCGCCGCCGGCCTGAAGCCCGCCCCCGCCCTGCTGGCTGAAACTTTTCGCCGCTCGCGCCGTAACTAGCAGCGTTGGCCGCTGTCCGGCCGAGGGGCGAAATCATGAGATCGATCCAAAGCATTTGCATGCTTGCGGTTCTGGCGCTGCCGCTCGCGAGCGCCTCCGCGGCGCAGGAGAAATCGCTTTACCAGCGCTCGGCGGCTACGACGCCATCGCCGGAGTCTCCGACGAGTTCGTCGCCGGCTCGCTACCGACGATCAGGAAAAGAGGTTCTTCATTGGCTCTTCCGACAACAGCAAGATGCACATTCGTCAGTTGCTGGTGGACCTACTCTGCAAGTCGACCGGCGGCCCTCGCTATTACACGGGCCGCGACATGAAGACCGCCCATGGCGGTGCCGGCATCACCAAGGCTGATTGGGATCGCCCGCTCGGCATCTTCGTCGAGGTGCTCAACAAATTCAAAGTACCCCAGAAGGAGCAGAAGGATCTCGCTGCGCTGTTAAGCCCGCTGGAAAAAGACATCGTGGGCAAGTAGCCGACGGCGTGCGAAAGCTTCAACGCCGGCGCTTTTTCTTACCGGCATAAGGGTTCTGCTTGGCGCGCAAGGTCAGCCGGATCGGCGCGCCAGGCAACTCGAAACTCTCTCGCAGGCCGTTGATCAAATAGCGCCGGTACGTCTCCGGCAGCGCCTGCGCGCGCGCCGAGAACAGCACGAACGTGGGCGGCCGCGCCTTCGGCTGCGTGATGTAGTCGAGGCGCAGCGCGCGGCCTTTGATCGCCGGCGGCGGATGCGCCGCGACGGTCTGCGCCAGAAAGCGGTTGAGCGCCGCCGTCGGCACGCGGCGGTTCCAGCTGACGTAGCTTTCCTGAACCGCGGCCATCAAAAGGTCGAGGCCGTCGCCGGTGCGCGCCGATAGCGCTACCACGGGCACGCCTTTGATCTGCGGGAGGAGCCGATCGACTTCGGCGCGCAGCCGCGTCAACGCACCGGCTTCGCGCTCGATCAAGTCCCATTTGTTGACGGCGACGACGATGCCGCGGCCTTCACGCTCGACGAGATCGGCGATGCGAATGTCCTGCTCCTCGAACGGCGCCTGGGAGTCGATCAGCACGACGACCACTTCGGCGAAGCGGATGGCGTTGAGCGCGTCGGCGATCGAAAGCTTCTCCAGCTTCTCCTCGATGCGCGAGCGGCGGCGCAACCCGGCCGTGTCCTGAATGCGAAAGGGCCGGCCGCGCCAGTCAAGATCGACGGCGATGGCGTCGCGGGTGATGCCGGCTTCCGGGCCGGTCAACAGCCGCTCCTCGCCGATCAGGCGGTTGATCAAGGTCGACTTGCCGGTATTGGGCCGGCCGACGACGGCGATGCGGATCGGCTTTGCCTCCGCTGATGGCTCCACTGCGTGCGCGGCCTCGCCTTGCTCGGTCGCGGCGGGCAGCGCCGCGCGCAGGGCGTCGTAGAGGACGGCCAAGCCTTCGCCGTGCTCGGCACTGATGGCAACCGGCTCGCCGAGGCCCAGCGCATAAGCTTCCAGCGCGCCGAGTTCGCCGGCGCGGCCCTCGCTCTTGTTGGCGACCAGGATGTTCGGCTTGCCGGAGCGCCGGATGAGGTCGGCGAAGACGCGATCGATCGGCGTCGCGGCTTCGCGTGCATCGACGACAAACAACACCGCGTCGGCCTGCGCCAGGGCCATCGCCGTCTGCGCCTGCATGCGCGCGGAAAGGGTTTGACGCTCGGCATCTTCGAGGCCGGCGGTGTCGATCACCTTGAACGAAAGATCGCCGAGCCTGGCCTCGCCTTCACGGCGGTCGCGCGTGACGCCCGGCCGGTCGTCGACCAGCGCCAGCCGTCGGCCGACGAGGCGGTTAAACAAGGTCGATTTGCCGACATTGGGCCGGCCCACAATGGCAATAGTGAAGCTCATGATGACGGCCCGGACCGGCGGCCACGCGTAAAACCAGTCGCCTTAAATGCGATGCGCGCGGCTTATATAGTTACGCAGGCCGTGACCAGCCCGGCCCGCGCCCAGCCTCTTCGCTTACTGCTGTTTTGGTGCGGGAGGATTGGGCCAGGGTGATTGCGAAGGCTGCGCGCCCTGTTGCGGCGGCGATGCCGGCCACGGCGATTGCTGGGTCGCGTCGCCTGACGGGGCCGCTGACGCCGGCGCGCCTGATCCCCCTGGGCTCACCGTGATCCGGGTCGGCGTCGACGCCGCTGCTGGCGCGCGCGCCACTTGGGGCTTGGGTTTTGGTTTCGGCTTGGCCTTCGGTTCGGGCTTTGGCGGCGCCGCGGCGCCATCCTGGCCGGCGTTGGTGTCGGCAGCAGTATTTTCCGGCGGCGGCTGATAGCCCTTCACCAGATCCGGCGGCACGCCGCTGTTCGTGCCAGGCACGCCGTTCGGAAACACCGGCTCGCGCTGACCTTGCAGCTTCTTCTTGGTGTCGAACATGTCATTGGCGATGAGCGTCGTCGGATCGAACTGGCCGCCCGGCGTGCACGCCGCGAGCACAAGCAGCAGCGCCAGCGGTAGGCCGATGCGAATGAGCGGAGGCACAACAGGTCGCGTCAGTTTCATGCTCAGCCCTTGCCGCTCGAAGCGATCAGCTCAGTCAACACCTCGGCGCGGCTGCGCGTGCCCTGCGGTGTCAGCGGATCGTTGATGATCATGGTGGCCCATTGCTTGGCCGCGGCCGTGTCGCCCGACTTCCACGCCGATAGCGCCAAGAGTTCGCGCGCGCTGTGCCGGAACGGCTTGTCGGCCGCCGTCTGCGGCTCGAGCCGCTGGCGAATTCCGGAATAAGGCGCGGTGTCGACCAGGAGGAAGCCCGAGCGCAACGCCGCAAGATCCTGGATGACTTGTCCGGCGTTCCGGTCGGCGGCGATCTCGTCATAGGCTTTGATGGCGGCGGCCTTGTCGGTGCCCGTGAGCTCGGCCGCCACGCGCAACCGCGCCAGCGGCCGGTAACCGGCGCTGCCGTCGGCGGCGAGCTTGGCGAAGGCGGCTTCCGCCTCTTGGTGCTTGCCATCCTCGGCGAGCCGCACCGCAGCCTCGAACGCAGCGCCGGACTCGGCAGCCTTGCGGGTTTGCCACCACTCATAGCCGCGCCAGCCGCCCACCGCGGCGACGATCAGGATGCACAGCGCGATGATGAGGTTGCCGTAGCGCTGCCACAGCTTGATCAGCCGTTCGCGGCGTACTTCCTCGTCGACTTCCTGGAAGATGTCGGCCACAGGCCCGTCCCCAACACGCCAGAAGCGAGGCCGAAGCCCGCCCAAACCGCTCAAAAATGAAGGCGCGGCGATAGCCTAACCATGTGGCGCGACCAAGGCAAAGGCCCAGTGCCGCAACGCTTTACGGGGACCGCCTCATACCGGGCCCTAGCGGGTCCGGCGGCGGCCCGTGCCCCCTACTTCTTACGCATCGGATAGACGTTGTCGGGACCCGGGAACGTCCGGCCGCGGACCTCCTCGGCATAGCCCTTGACCGCGCGCTCGATCGACTGGCCGAGTTCGCTGAACCGCTTGACAAATTTCGGCACCCGCGGCGACAGGCCTAGCATGTCCTCGAGCACCAAGATCTGACCGTCGCAGGCGACGCTGGCGCCGATGCCGATGGTCGGGATCTTCACCTCGGCGGTGATGCGGCGGCCGAGTGGCTCGACAATGGCTTCCAGAACGACGCCAAAGGCGCCGGCATCCGCCACCGCTCGTGCATCCGCCTCGATCGGCGCCCAGTCGGCTTCGTCGCGGCCTTGGGCGCGAAACGATCCGATGGTGTTGATCGCCTGCGGGGTGAGGCCGACATGGCCCATCACCGGCACGCCGCGCTCGACCAGAAACGCGATTGTTTCCGCCATGCGACGGCCGCCCTCGACCTTGATGGCGCCGCAGCCGGTCTCTTTCAGTATGCGCGCCGCCGACATGAACGCCTGCTCCTTCGAGGCCTCGTAAGAGCCAAACGGCATGTCGACCACAACGAGGGCGCGCCGCGAGCCGCGCATCACCGCGAGCCCCTGCAGGATCATCATGTCGAGGGTGACGGGCACCGTGGTCTCGAGCCCGTGCATCACCATGCCGAGCGAGTCGCCGACCAGGATGACGTCGCAATAGCCGTCGAGAATGCGCGCGGTGTGGGCGTGATAGGACGTAAGGCACACCAGCGGCTCGCCGCCTTTGCGGGCGCGGATGTCGGGCGCGGTCAGCCGCCGGATTTCGTTCTGCTGCGACATTGCTAATGTCCGAATGCCGGCACGCCGATCACGATCGGATGGAAGACGAAGCCGAGCGCCAGATAGACGATGGTACCGACCACGACGGCGATAATGTCGTTCATACCGCCGCCGACCGGAATCGACGGCGCGCCCGGATCGCTGCGCCGCTTCAGCGTGATGCGGTCGTACACCGCCCAGGCCAACACCGCGCCGAACAGAATCATACCGCCGAGATCGCCGTTGGCGCACAGATGCGCAAAGGCCCAGGTTTTGACGCCGACCAGCATCGGGTGCTTGAGCACGCGCTTAATGTTTCCGGGGATATAGGCAGCGACGACCATGATGCTCGCCGGCCACATCAAGGCCTCGACGATATGGCGCGTCCAGGCCGGCGGATACCACACCATGATGAAGCCGGCTGCGCGATATTCTGCAAAGCCGTAGCCTGCGAGCACGACGCCGACGAGCGAAACGAGCACAAACAGTCCGCGATACGGTCCGGCGCCGAGCTTGGCGATCAGGCCGGCGCGGCGATCGCGCATGGTGACGAACACATGCGCGCCGAGAAAGAGCACGAGGCCGATAATTTCTAACGCGAGACCCATTACGCACCCGACAAAACTCAACGATACGAGTGTAAGGGCTGCGCGCGAACTATGCCAGCAGGCGGCCGTCGGCCGCTAGGAACCATAACGGTCGCTGCGGTGGAGATACCCCGCGGTATCGACCAAAACCTCGCGGTCCTTGAACGACACCATGTCGCCGCGCATGGCGGCGGCGCTGCCGTCGCGGCCGATCGCTTCGAGCACGCGCTGCATGGCCTTGATCGCAGCGCGCTGGGTGTCGCTCGGAATGATGACGAGGTGATAGCCGAGCGTTTCGAGTTTTGCGACCGGCAGCAGCGGCGTCTTGCCACCCTCGAACATGTTGATCAGCTTCCAGCCCGACACTGACTTCGCGACTTCCGCGATCTCGGCCTCGGTGGTCGGCGCCTCGACGAACAACATATCGGCGCCAGCCTCGCGATAGGCAGACGCGCGGTCGATCGCGGCGGCGAAGCCTTCGATGGCGATCGCGTCGGTGCGCGCGATGACGACGAAATCCGGATCATGCAAAGCATCGCGCACCGCTTTGAGCTTCTGCACCATCTCGCCGACTGGCACGAGACCCTTGTCGTCGTAGTGGCCGCATTTTTTCGGAAAGCTCTGATCTTCGAGATGAAACGCGGCGACGCCGGCGCGTTCGAAGGCGCGCGCGGCGGCCTGCGCATTGAGCGCGTTGCCGTAGCCAGTGTCGGCATCGGCAACGATCGGTACGCTGACCACGTCCACCATGGAGGCCAATCGATCGACGATGGCGCTGACCGAGAGCAGGCCGAGATCGGGCACGCCCGCGGAGCGGGCAATGGCGCCGCCGCTAGCATAGATCGCGGGAAAGCCCGCCTGCTCGACCAGCCGCGCCGACAGGCCGTCAAAGGCGCCGGGCGCCACGGCGATGCGGCCGGAGGCGAGTTGGGCTCTCAATTTTGTCGCGGCACTCACGGTCGTTCTCCTCTTCGCCTGGTCTGTCGGCCATGATACGTCTGGCCGCGCATTTCGGGAAAGCGAAAGAGGTTCGGAATGAGACGAGGCGTGGTCGCGGTGCTAGTCGTGCTGCTCGGGACGCTCTCGGCGTCGGCGCAGGAGTGGCCGACAAGGAGCGTGCGCATCGTCGTGCCGTTCGCCGCCGGCGCCACGCCCGATGTGGTGGCGCGCCTCGTAGCCGATTATCTGCACGACAAAACCGGCCAAGCCTTCGTGGTCGAGAACAAGCCCGGCGCCAGCGGCAATACCGGCACCGACGTCGTCGCCAAGGCCGAGCCCGACGGCGCAACCATCGGGGTCAGCATTGGCGGCCCGCTCGCCATCAATGCGCTGCTCTTCAACAACCTGCCCTACGATCCGAAAAAGGATCTCGCGCTCATCACCATGCTGGTGTCGCAGCCGAGCGCGCTCGCCATCAATTCAAGCCTCGGCGTGAAGAACACGGCTGAGCTTATCACGCTGCTCAAAGCCAATCCCGGCAAATACGCCTACGGCTCGATCGGCACCGGCTCGCTGTCGCAGCTCGCCATGGAGGCGATCGCGCTGAAAGCGGGCACCAAGCTCGTCCACGTCCCCTACCCGTCGTCGCCGCAGGCGATCCAGGCGCTGATGCGGGGCGACGTGCAGATGGTCTGCTTGCCGGCGATCTCGATCACGCCGCAGCTTGCCGGCGGCGCCATCAAGATGCTGGCGGTGTCGACCGCCGAGCGCTCCGCTCTGCTGCCCAACGTGCCGACGTTGAAGGAAGGTGGCATCGACGTCCAAGCCGACGCCTGGTCGGGCCTGGTGGCGCCGGCCGGCGTGGCCGATACGGCGATCGGTCAAATCAATAAGCTGGTCGCCGAGGCGCTGACCTCGCGCGCGGTGCGCGAAAAGCTCACGGCGCAATTGATGGAGCCGATCCCCGACACACCGGCGCAATTCCGCGCCAGGATCGACGCCGACATCGCGCGCTGGGCACCGGTGATCGAGGCGGCGAATATCAAGATCAACAATTAGGCTGCGCGACTTCAGACGCCGCGACCTTCTCGTCGTAAAGCTCGGGCTTGAAGCCGACCACGAGCTTGCCGCCGCCGAGATCGAGCACCGGCCGCTTGATCATGGACGGCTTGTCCAGCATCAGCGCGATCGCCTTCTTCTCGTTGATGCCAGTCTTGTCCTTGTCCGGCAGATTGCGAAACGTCATGCCGGCGCGGTTGAGCAAGGTCTCCCAGCCGACCTTCTTGCTCCATTTCTCCAGCCGGCCGCGGTCGATGCCGGCGGCCTTGTAGTCGTGGAACGCGTAAGCGATGCCGTGTTTGTCGAGCCAGGCGCGTGCTTTGCTCATGGTCTCGCAGTTCTTGATGCCGTAGATCATCGCGTTTTTGGTCATGCCTTCTTCACCGTGCATCTATGCCGACGCCGGCGCCGACCGGGCGTCGACTTTGGCGAATGGCCTGAAGGTCAGCGCAATCGCGAAGGCGCCGAGGCCTAACGCCCACGAGCCGACATAGAGCCAAACGTAGTTGCCGAACGTATCGTAGATCAGACCGCCGAGCACCGGTCCGGTCGACATGCCGAGGCTGCCGGCCATCGCCGATCCACCGATCACGGTGCCCATCATCCGCAGCGGAAAGTTCTCGCGCGCGAGCACCGAATAGAGCGGCATGGTGCCGGCGTAGATGAAGCCAAACAGCGCCGCCACGGCATAGAATGCCGTGAGCTCACGAACGAAGACGTAAGCCAGCGCGCCGAACGCCTGTGCGAACAGGCCCGCCACCAGCACGTGCTTGGCGCCAAAGCGGTCGCCGAGCAAGCCGAACGCGATACGCCCGCCCATCCCCCCGAGACCCTCTACGCTGTAGATCGTGACCGCGGCGATCATCGGAATCCCGCACGTGACCGCATAGCTCACGGTGTGGATGATCGGGCCCGAGTGGGTCGCGCAGCAGAAGAAATTGGTCAGCACCAGAATGAGGAATTGCGGCGAGCGCAGGGCTTGCGCGAGCGACATTTCAGCTTGCGGAGTCGCTCCGTCCGATTGAGCGGCAAGCGCGGCGTAGAGCGCGGGGGCGCGCCGCACCAACAGCGAGACCGGGATCATGATCGCGGCGACGACGACCGCTACGATCTGCATCGAGGTCCGCCAGTCGTGGTGCGAGACCAGCCAGGCGACCAGCGGCGACATGGTCATCGGCGCCATTCCCATGCCGGCCGAGACCAGCGACACGGCAAGGCTGCGGTGCTTGTCGAACCAGCCAGTGACGGTCGCCATCATCGGCGCAAAGATCGCCGCGGTGCCGCCGCCGACCAACACGCCGAAGATGAATTGAAACGCGACCAGCGATGTCGCGCGGCTCGCGAGCGCCAGGCTTGTCGCGATCACGATCGACCCGGTCAGCACCACCGGCAACGGCCCCAGCCGGTCCGACAGGGTGCCCCAGGCCATGCTCGTCAGCGCCATGGCGAGAAAGCCGATGGTCATGGCGCTGGACACGCCCGTGACCGACCAGCCGGTGTCCTGCGCGATGGGCCGAAGCAGGACCGGCAGCGAAAACATGCCGCCGACGGCGACGCAGCCCAACAGGCCCCCAGCCGCGACGATTACCCAGCGATAGCGCGAATTTTCCATTCCTGGTCTCCGGTACAGCTCTCACTGGGTAAAGACGAATGAGGTCGGCCGGAACCGACACGCTGACTTCCGTGCGAGTTGATTTTTTATGGCGTCGAGGCAGCCGGCGTGCTTACCGGAGAATTTCAAGCAGTGACCTAGGGGACATAGTCGGCGAAGGTCCCTCACTCCCACTCAATCGTCCCCGGCGGCTTCGACGTCACATCATAGACCACGCGGTTGACGCCCTTGACCTCGTTGATGATGCGCGTCGCCACCGCGCCGATGAACGCCATGTCGAACGGATAAAAATCTGCCGTCATGCCGTCGGTCGATGTCACCGCGCGTAGGCCCACGACGTAATCGTAAGTGCGGTAGTCGCCCATGACGCCGACGGTGCGCACCGGCAACAGCACGGCGAAGGCCTGCCAGATGTCGTCGTAGAGGCCGGCGCGGCGGATTTCCTCGATGAAGACGTCGTCGGCCAAGCGGAGAATATCGAGCTTCTCTTGGGTGATCGCGCCCGGGCAGCGGATGGCAAGACCAGGTCCCGGAAACGGATGGCGGCCGACGAACACGTCGGGCAGGCCGAGCTCGCGGCCGAGCGCGCGCACCTCGTCCTTGAACAGTTCGCGTAAGGGCTCGACGAGCTTCATGTGCATGCGCTCGGGCAGGCCGCCGACATTGTGGTGCGATTTGATGGTCACCGACGGGCCGCCGGTGAACGACACACTCTCGATCACGTCGGGATAGAGCGTGCCCTGCGCCAAGAACTCGGCGCCGCCGATCTTCTTCGCCTCGGCCTCGAACACGTCGATGAACAGTTTGCCGATGGTCTTGCGTTTTTGTTCCGGGTCCTCGACTCCGTCGAGCGCCTTGAGAAACGTCGTCGACGCATCGACGTGGACCAGCGGAATGTTGTAGACGCCGCGGAACAGTGCCACGACCTTCTCGGCTTCGCCAAGGCGTAGCAGCCCGTGATCGACGAACACACAGGTGAGCCGATCGCCGATCGCCTCGTGGATCAGCACCGCGGCGACCGCAGAATCGACGCCGCCGGAGAGCCCGCAGATCACCTTGCCCTTGCCGACTTGGCGGCGGATTTTCTCGATCGCCTCGTCCTTGAAGGCGCGCATGGTCCAGTCGCCGGCACAGCGTGCGATCTTGCGCACGAAGTTGCGCAGGATCGCCGCCCCATGCGGCGTGTGCACGACTTCGAGATGGAATTGGGTGGCGTAGAATTTTCGCTTGTCGTCGGCGATCATGGCGATCGGCGCGTTGGCCGATGTGCCGATGGCGGCGAATCCTTCCGGCAGCTTGGTGACGCGGTCGCCGTGGCTCATCCACACCGGATAGCGCTGGCCGACCTCCCAGACGCCCTCGGTCAACGGCGACGTTTTGGTGAGCTCGACCTCGGCGCGGCCGAATTCGCGATGGTGGCCGCCCTCGACCTTGCCGCCGAGCTGCTGCGCCATGGCCTGCTCGCCGTAGCAGATGCCGAGCACCGGCAGGCCGGCCTGGTAGACCGCCATGGGCGCAAGCGGCGCGTCCTTGTCGAGCACCGAGGCCGGGCCGCCGGAGAGGATGACGCCCTTCGGCTGCATCTCACGTAGCGCTGCTTCGGCCTTCTGGAACGGCACGATCTCGCAATAGACGCCCTCCTCGCGCACCCGCCGCGCGATGAGCTGGGTGACCTGCGAGCCTAAATCGACGATGAGAATCTTGTCGTGGGATGCCATAGCGGGTTCTAAGGGAACAGCCTGAGTCCGTCGAGCCGTTGCCGCAGAATTCATCCTGAGCGCCGAATTACGCTGACGAAAAACCCGTCGGTCTCGGTCCGGCGCGGCGTCATCAGCAAGCCGTGTTGGGAGATAAGCGCCGCGCGGGCAAAAAGATAGACGCTCTCACCCAACGGCTGGGCGGTTTCGGTAGGCTTCTCCACGGAAAAATCGGGGTGCCGCTCGACGAAGGCCCGCACCTGGTCGCCGTTCTCCTCGGCGAGCACCGAGCAGGTCACATAGGCTATCCGGCCCTTCGGTTTTAAGAGCGTAATGGCACGGTCGAGCAGCGCGGCCTGCTGCTTTACGCGTTCGGCGAGCGCGCCCGGGCGCACCCGCCACTTGGCGTCCGGATTGCGCCGCCAAGTGCCGGTGCCGGTGCACGGCGCATCGATCAGCACCAGATCGATGCGGCCGTTGAGGTCGGTCAACATGTCGGCCTCGCCGCGCGGGGTGCGAACCTGGATGTTGCGCGCCTCGGCGCGGGCGATGCGCTCATGGATTGGCACCAGCTGGCGCTTGTCGATGTCGGTGGCGTAGATCTGGCCGCGGTTCTCCATGGCGGCCGTGAGCGTCAGCGTCTTGCCGCCGGCGCCGGCGGCGATGTCAACCACCTGCTCTCCGGGTTTTGCGCCGGCAAACAGCGCGGCGAGCTGCGAGCCTTCGTCCTGGATTTCGACCTGGCCCTTACGGAAAGCGGGCTCGGCGTGGATCGCGGGGCTCCGCGATTCCGCGGCCATGCGGATGCGCAAGCCGAGCGGCGACCAACGCGTCGGCTCGACATTGAGGTGCGTGAGCTTCGGAATGAGCTCCTCGCGCTCGGCTTTTAGCGTATTGACGCGCAGATCGAGCGGCGCACGGCTCGCGAGCGCCGCGCCCTCAGGCCCACGCTCATCGCCGAACACGCGGGCGAAATAAGGATCGAGCCAGTCCGGGTATTCGCCTTGGACGGCGGCCGGCGCGCCATCGAGCGAACGCGACAGCGCGGTCTTCTCCGCGTCGGTGAGTGGCTCGGGCGCGAAGCGGTCGCCGCTGCAAAGTGCTTCGATCGCCGCGACGTCGAGGCCACGCTCGCGATGCAGCATGCCGATCAACGCGGCGCGCGGCGTCGCCTCGCCCATCAGCCACGCCGCCGACGCCTTGCGGCGGAGCGCGTCATAGACCAGGCCGGCAATGGCGGCGCGATCGGACGAGCCGGCGAAGCGATGCGACAGACCCCAGTCGCGCAGCACATCGGCGGCCGGCCGGCGCCGCGCGTCGACCTCGGCAAACACTTCGATGGCGGCGGACAGGCGGGCGGCGGGTGTCACGAGCTTTAATCGGCCTTCAGCGAAGCGTCAGCACCTCGACGATAAAAATCGCCCATATGGCGATCAGCGCGAACGCAGTGATACCGTACAGAGCGCCGCGCAGCGGGACGATGTTGCTAGTCACGTGCACATAAGCGTGCAGCACGCGGAAGATGACAAAGATCCAGGCCAGCACCACGAAGACGATACCGGCAAGGTGCGTAACATATTCGAGAATGGTCAGAACATAGAATAGCACCGGCATTTCGAACTGGTTGGAAAACGAATTGGCGAACTGCATGGTGCGCGGCGGCCAATTCGGCTCGCGCAGCGCGACGCTTTCTGGGCGTACCGCGCCCGAGCTGAAATCGCGCGTACGCAAGATCGCCATGCTGGACCATATTGCAAAGGTTAGGATCACCTCGACGAACAGCGGCAACAGGATCGCTTGGGTGGACATCCGTTCCGGCCTCGGTTTTCGTTCCTAGAACATCAGAGCTTGACGCTGATCGCGGTCTCGCCCTCCTCGTCGATGAGCGCGCTGCGCCAGGTCTTACCGTCGAACAACGCCTTGCGCACGGTGTCGGCCGTGCCGCGATGATTGAGATTGGCGGTGATCAGCGTGCCACCGGTGCGCAGCAGCCCGCGCAACGCCTTGTGCAGCGCTGGCGACGGCGCCTGGCCATCGAAGAAGGCGACATCGTAGCCGGGATCAAGAGTCGGCAGCACGGTGGCGAAGTCGCCCTCGTGCACGGTGATGCGATGATCCATGGCGGCGGCGGCGATATTGTCGCGGGCGAGCTGGACGTGTTCCGGATCGCGCTCGATGGTGTCGACGGTGGCGTTGGGCGCCCCCGACGCAAACGACAGCGCGGTGTAGCCGAGCGCCGTGCCCAATTCCAGGATGCGCCGCGCATTGGCCGCCGCCGCCAGCGCCGCCAACAGCGGGCCGTTGTCATAGGGGTATGCGCCGCAGCCGTGACGCGCACGGTGCGCATTGGTGGCATTGCGCACTTTGGCGAACGGATCGGCGACGGCGCCGGACATGACTCACACCCAACTTAACTTCGCGACGGATAGTTCGGGCTCTCGCGCGTAATAGTGACGTCGTGGACATGGCTCTCACGCAGGCCGGCGCCGGAAATGCGCACGAACTCGGCCTTGGCGTGCAGCTCGGCGAGATTTTTGGCGCCGACATAACCCATGGCCGCGCGCAAGCCGCCGACAAGCTGATGCACAACATTGCCGACCGGCCCCTTGTACGGCACCTGGCCCTCGATGCCCTCGGGCACGAGCTTGAGCGTATCCTTGATCTCCTGCTGGAAGTAGCGATCGGCCGAGCCGCGCGCCATGGCGCCAACCGACCCCATGCCGCGATAGGTCTTGTAGGAACGGCCCTGATAGAGAAACACCTCGCCGGGCGTCTCGTCGGTGCCGGCGAGCAGAGAGCCGATCATGGCGCAATCGGCGCCGGCCGCCATGGCCTTGGCGAGGTCGCCGGAATATTTGATGCCGCCGTCAGCGATCACCGGCGTCTCGGTCTTTCGCGCCACCTCGATGGTGTCCATGATGGCGGTGAGCTGCGGCACGCCGACACCGGCGACGATACGCGTGGTGCAGATCGAGCCCGGCCCGATGCCGACCTTGATGGCGTCGGCGCCGGCATCGATCAGCGCCTTAGCGCCCTCGGCGGTCGCGATGTTGCCGGCCACCACCTCCATCGCATTGGAAAGCCGCTTGATGCGGGTGACCGTTTCCAGAACGCGCTTGGAATGGCCGTGAGCGGTGTCGACCACGACGAGGTCGACGCCGGCATCGATCAGCCCCTCGCTGCGTGCAAAGCCGGCTTCGCCGACCGCTGTCGCGGCGGCAACGCGTAAACGCCCCTGCTCGTCCTTGCAGGCGTTGGGATAGGCGACCGCCTTCTCGATGTCCTTCACCGTAATCAGGCCGACGCAGCGATAATCGCTGTCGACCACCAGAAGCTTCTCGATGCGGTGCTGATGCAGGAGCCGCTTGGCCTCGTCCTGGCGGACGCCCTCGCGCACCGTGACCAGGTTCTCCTTGGTCATCAGCTCAGAGACTTTTTGCTGCTTGTCGGTGGCGAATCGCACGTCGCGATTGGTGAGGATGCCGACCAGCTTGCCGGCGCGACCGTTGCCGCCGCCCTGCACCACCGGAATGCCGGATATGCGGTGCTCCTGCATTACCGTCAGCGCATCGTCCAGCGTCGCTTCCGGCTGAATGGTGACCGGATTCACCACCATGCCGGATTCGAATTTCTTGACCTGGCGGACCTGCGCCGCCTGTACGGCGGGATCGAGGTTGCGGTGAATGACGCCGATACCGCCAACCTGCGCCATGGCGATCGCCATGGTCGCCTCGGTCACAGTATCCATCGCCGAGGCGATAATCGGGATATTGAGCGCGATATTGCGGGTGATCCGCGACCGAATGTCCACGTCCGACGGCAGGATGTCGGACAGGCCGGGCTTCAACAGCACGTCGTCGAAGGTATATGCTTCGCGCGGTATGTCTTTTACTGCCATTGCCAACTCCGCATCGCCCGAAACGGCGCGCCGGCGCATCTCCTTGACACCGTGGCGACGGGCGGACCTGCGGTCCGTCACCCGATTCGATGCCCGGCGTTTGGGCCCGCTTTTGGGTTGGCGGCGGTCGATAGCACGGCTCTACGACAAATAATAGGGCTTGGCGGCGAAAACAGGTGGAAACTCATGAAAAGCAAGCTCTCTCGTCGCCAATTCGGCCTCGGCGCGCTCGGCGCCAGCGCGGCGTTCGCCGGGAGCCGCCGCCCCGTCCGTGCCCAGGCCGCACCGCTCAAGATCCGCGTCGGCTGGGTGGTGGTGCCGGCATCGCTGGCGCCGCTCGTGCTGGAGAAGAAGGACATTCTCAAGCACTTCGGCCAATCCTATGTCGCCGAGGCAACCCGGTTCGAGGGCACGCCGCCGGTCATCACCGCGCTTGCCTCGGGCGAGCTCGACGTTGGGCCGCTGGCATTCTCTTCCTTCGCCCTCGCCATCGAAAACGCGCACATGGATGACCTGCGCGTGATCTCAGACGAAATCCAGGACGGCATCGCGGGCCACGGCACCAACGAGTTCATGGTGCTCAAAGACGGACCGATCAAGACGGTGATGGATCTCAAGGGCAAGGTGCTCGCCACCAATGCCATGGGTAGTGCCGTCGACATCGCCATGCGTGCCATGCTACGCAAGAGCGGGCTCGAGCCCAACAAGGACTACACCATCGTCGAGGCACCCTTCCCGGCGATGAAGGCCGTGCTGTCGGAGAAGAAGGCCGACATGATCAGCGCCGTGCCGCCGTTTTCGCTCGATCCCGAGCTGCGCGGCATGGCCAACACGCTGTTCACCCAAAAGGACGCATTCGGCATCACGCAGCTGACGATGTGGACGGCGCGCACCGGCTTCATCGAGAAGAACCGCGCCGCGCTGGTCGACTTCCTGGAAGACACCATCCGCGCGGTGCGCTGGTACAACGATCCGAAGAATCACGAGGAAGCCGTCGCCATCGTCGCGCGGCTGAACAAGGCGCCGCCGGCGCGCATGGGATGGGCGTTCGGCGAGCGCGATCAATATCGCGATCCGAACGGCATGCCCAATATCGCGGCGCTGCAGAGCAACCTCGATCTGCAGAAGCAGGTTGGCTTCCTCAAGCAGGCCATCGACGTCAAGAAATTCTCCGACTTGAGCATGGTCACCGAAGCCGCAAAACGCGCCGGCTGATTTTCGCGACGTAGCGCGGGGTAGCGCGGCTTGCGGAGGGCTACGCTGGCCCGCTGCGTGGGCGAAAGAGTAGATTGCCCTAATGCGAGAATCGTGGCCGCCGCACCGACACCGCCTCCGGCGCTGGCTGCCGCTTGCCGCGATGCTTGTCCTCACTGTGCCGCCGGCGCATGCCCAAGAGAATACCAAGGAGACCGCGGACGAGCGCCGTTGCACCGGCGTGTGGCGCGCCACCGTCGAGGAGCGCATCGCCTCGTGCACTGCGCTCATTCAATCGGGCCACTACCAAGCGGCCAACCTCGCGATCCTGCACGAGAACCGCGGCGCGGCCTACCGCTTGCAAGGCGACGTCGCCAACGCCCGCGCGGATTTTACGCGCGCTATTGCGGTCAATCCGAGCTATGTGCGCGCCTATGCCAATCGTGCGAGCCTCGCACTTGCCCAGCGCGATTTCGACGGCGCGATCGCCGATCTCGACGCTGCCATCAAGCTCGATCCGGCCGGCTCGGCGCTGTTGGTGGCACGCGGCAGCGCCTACGGCGCCAAGAACGACATCGACCGCGCCATTGCCGATTACACCGAAGCCATCCGGCTGTCGCCGAATTATGCGTCGGCGTTTTTCAACCGCGGCGTCGCCTGGCGCCGGAAGGGCGACCTCGACCGCGCCATCGCCGATTACGACGCCGCGATCAGGCTCGATCCGCGGAGCACCGCGGCCTTCAATAACCGCGGCCTCGCCTTCCTCAAAAAAGGCGACGCAGAGCGCGCCGTCGCCGATTACAGTCAGGCGATAAAGCTCGATCCCAATTTCGTGACGGCCTACAACAATCGCGGCGAGGCGTTACGCGTCAAAGGCGACTTCGCGCAGGCCACGACGGATTTCGACCGAGCCATCAAGCTCGATCCGCAATTCGCGCTCGCCTACGACAACCGCGGCTTGGCCTTCTATCAGCAGAAGGACTACGACCGCGCCATCGCCGACTTCGATGCGGCGATAAAGATCGATGCCGGCGATGCGCAAACCTACGCTCACCGTGGCAACGCCTATGCCGACAAGGGCAACAACAGCACGGCATTGGCCGACTACAACAAGGCTGTCGGCCTTGCCCCCAACGATGCGAAAACACGCTACGACCGCGCCTTGTTGTTGCGACGGAGCGGCGATCTCGATCGCGCCATCGCCGACCTGACCGAGGCCGCGCGGCTCGACCCGCAATTCGCTGCCGCCTTGAACGAGCGCGGCTTCACCTATTATCAGAAGCGCGACTTCGATCGCGCCATCGCCGATTACGACGCTGCGATTAAGCTCAACCCGCAGTTCGCCGCCGCGTATACCAATCGCGGCAACGCCTATGACGACAAAGGCGATGCCGCCCGCGCCATCGCCGACTACACGATGGCGCTGCGTATCGATCCGAATTACGCGCCTGCCTACTACAACCGCGGCATCGCCTGGCGGCACAAGGGCGACGTCGACCGCGCCATCGCCGATGACGACGCCGCGATCAAGCTCAACCCGACGGCGGCGGCTTACGGCAATCGCGGCAGCGCCTGGGCGGCGAAGGGCGAGAGCAACCGCGCGCTTGCCGATCTCGATCAAGCGATCAAGCTCGATCCGCGCGCGCCGGACACCTATGTTAATCGCGGCAACGTCAGGCGCGAGCGGCTCGACCTTACCGCCGCCATCGCCGACTACACGCAGGCCATTTCACTCGCGCCGAATCTCGCGCTCGCCCACTACAACCGCGCCTGGGCCCATTACCTTGCCGGCGATAACGCCGATGCGCTCAGCGACTCCGACCGAGCCGTTGCGCTCGACGACCGGTCGGCGATTGCGTTCTCCACGCGCGGCTTGATCCGCGAGCGCCTTGGCGATACCGCTGGCGCCGCCGCCGATTTCCGCCAAGCGCTCAAGCTCGACCCAAGCTTCCAGCAACCGGCGGAGGGCTTGAAGCGCCTGCAAGCCGGTCCGCCCAAGAGCCAATAACAAGCCGATAACGCTGCACATGCTGCCGAAGCTGAACGACGACCGCATCGTGCCACTCATTGTCGCCGTCGCGTTGTTCATGGAGAACATGGACTCGACGGTGATCGCGACCTCGCTGCCGGCGATCGCGCGCGCCATCGGCACCAATCCGCTGGCGCTGAAGCTTGCTGTCACCTCCTACCTGCTCTCGCTCGCGATCTGCATCCCGGCGAGCGGCTGGACCGCCGACCGTTTCGGCGCGCGTAACGTCTTCCGCATCGCCATCGGCATTTTCATCCTCGGCTCGATCGGCTGTGCCGCATCGCGTTCGCTCGAGGAATTCGTTATCGCCCGGATCGTGCAGGGCATGGGCGGCGCCATGATGACACCGGTCGGCCGGCTGATCATGGTGCGTTCGGTCGACAAGCACCTTCTCCTCAATGCCATGGCGCTTGTCACCGTGCCGGCGCTGATCGGCCCGATCGCCGGCCCGCCGCTCGGCGGCTTCATCACCACCTACGCGTCCTGGCACTGGATTTTTCTGATCAACGTGCCGATCGGCTTGATCGGCATCTCGGCAGCAACGCGCTTCATCGCCAATGTCCGCGTCGAGCAGCAACCCCCGTTCGACCTCACGGGCTTCATCCTGGCCGGCCTCGCCGTCGCGGGCCTGGCCTTCGGGCTTTCGGTCTTGGGCCTCGACTTCTTGCCGGCGGGCATCGTCGCTACCTTGATCGCCGTCGGTGCGGTCTGCGCCGTCGCTTATGTCATTCACGCCAAGCGCACGCCGGCGCCGATCCTCGACCTCGATCTGCTCAGGCTGCCGACCTTCCGCGCCAGCATTTTCGGCGGCTTTCTGTTCCGGCTCGGCATCGGCGCGCTGCCGTTCCTGCTGCCGCTCCTGCTGCAGATCGGCTTCCACCTGACGCCGTTCCAATCGGGCCTGATCACGTTCACCAGCGCGCTCGGCTCGATGTTCATGAAGGCCGCGGTCGCGAGCGTGCTCAAGCACTTCGGCTATCGTAACGTGCTTTTGTACAATAGCCTGATCTCGAGCGTCTTCCTCGCCGCCTGCGCCAGCTTCGTGCCGGGCATGCCGTTCTGGGCGATGATCGCGATCCTGCTGTCGGGCGGCTTCTTCCGCTCGCTGCAATTCACCAGCATCAACACCATCGCCTATGCCGAGATCGATCCGGCGCGGATGAGCCGCGCCACCGCCCTCACCGCTGCCGCGCAGCAATTGTCGCTCTCGACCGGCGTCGCCGTCGGCGCGCTGGTGGTGGAGATCACGCTGCGATTGAAGCAC
>Ga0306924_10001977_pt1 | contig 19113 bp, 20 predicted proteins | sample sta12Can44000111_FD_203756 | JGI IMG/M metagenome (GOLD analysis project Ga0306924, IMG submission 203756) | Lab enrichment of tropical soil microbial communities from Luquillo Experimental Forest, Puerto Rico - statanox.12C.anox.44.000.111 (v2)... | ecosystem: Environmental > Terrestrial >...
GCGGTTGTTAATTTAGTGCCGCGCTCGGACAAGAAAATTTCGCTCCCGCTTCGCCGCTTGAGAAACTTTGGCCGTTCGGTCGACAAATAACACGCGAGCGCTTCGCAAGCTTTGCGGCCAACCGGTACGATCCGCGTTTTGTTTCCCTTGCCGATCACACGAATCGTTGCTCCCTCCGGATTGAAATTTTCTAGGCGCGCGCTCGCGAGCTCGGAAACGCGCAGCCCGCTCGCGTAAAGCAATTCCATCATCGCGCGGTCACGCAATCCGTGCGGCGTTTTCGTATCGATGCTGTTCAATAATTGCTCGATCTGCATCTCGTTCAACGTTTCCGGCAGATACCGGTCGATCCGCGGTAGACTGAGCGCTTCGGTCGGATCGCGTGTGATCTCGCTTTTGCTCGCGAGAAATCGAAAGAAAATTTTGAGCGCAACCACGATCAATTTGATCGACGCCGCCGACAGGCCGGCTCGTTTTTTGTCGGCAAGGTAATCGCTAATCGTCGCGAGGGTTACCGCTTTGAAGGTTTTCCGTGCTCCCGAGCACCATCTCGCGAAATCAGTTAGCGATCGTTGCGTCGAAAGTTGGTAGTTGTCGGAAAGCCCGCGCTCGACCGCCAAGTAGCGGATGAACGACTCGATGGCGCTTTCCACGCACGGAACATCAATCCGCATTCCACAACGCGCAATTGTGACTGGTGAGCGTTCACCTGGGTCCGCTGACATCTTTTTTTGGCCACACGCGCGGCGATTGACAATTGAAGCATAAATGTTCGATCATCAGTTCAGAATGAGCTTGGATTTGAGCACCATTCTAAAGGACTGGCCGCACGAGAACCGGGCCATCAAAGTGCGCAAGATCATGGGATTGGACGGCCGGCAAAAATTGCAGCTGCGGATTGATCTCGGCGTATTGCAAATGGAACTGACCGGTCGGCCTGACGGCGTGCGCCCGCATGGTTTCGAATCGCTTCTCACTTACCATCAACTTCGGGCTGCGCGCGCGCAGGCACGCGGTGAGGACTACGAGCTCACGCCCGAGCAGTGCGTCGAGCTTCAGCAGGAGGGCATTCAATATTATCATCGCTATCTGAGTTTGTTTCAGATCAACGATTTTCACGGCGTCGTCCGCGACAGTCAACGCAATCTCGATCTCTTCGACTTTGTCGATGCCCATACCGAGCGCGGCGAGGTTTCCTGGGCGCTGCAACAATTTCGTCCCTACGTCCTAATGATGAACACGCGCGCTAAAACCTCCATTTTTCTCGGGCAGGGAAAATTTCAGGAAGCCATCGCTGAAATTAAGCGCGGCCGCGACGCGATCGCGGAATTTTTCCGGAAATCAAACTTTCCCGAGCTCATCGCGAAAAGTTCCGAGATTCATTTCCTGGACGAATGGCTTGAAGAAGTGAGCGCAAAACGTCCGCGCACCAATCTCGAAATCATGGAGCGCGAGATGGAAACCGCGGTTGCGAAAGAGTTTTATGAACGAGCCGCCGAAATTCGCGACGCCATCAAGAAGCTGAAAGTCAATCAGTGACTTAAGCGATTAGTGATTCAGTGACTGTTGGTCGCTAAATCACTTAAGCTGCGACGTTTGTCGTCGGCCTAAACTTTTTCTTCCTCTCCGTCTTGGTCTGCTCTTTTGGATTAAGACAAAGGAGAAGATGAAGCCGAGGTTAAGCAACGTTATCATCACCACAATTTCCATATTGAATGGAGCAGCTGTAATGCTCGATCTTGCCTATTGCTCTAACTCTAGGCACTCTCCCCTCGTGACAGCCGCAGAAATCCACCAGCTTTCCCCCGGCCTCTGGATCTGGCAGCAGTACGATCCCGCCGTCAAAGTTAACCTCTTTTCCAGTGCCATCCGGACGACTGCCGGGATCTACGTTATCGACCCGATTCCCCTATCGGAGGATCAACTTCGCCTCCTTACGGGCTGCGATCAGATCGTTGGAATAATCGCGACCAACGCCAATCATCACCGCTCTGCTTTGGCCTATGCCGATCGATTTTTGGTCCCGATTTTTGCGGACCCGAAGGCGTTCCCCGAATCGAAACCGCGTCGGTTGACTGCGCTGAGCGGCGATCTCAAGATTGGTGGCGATTTGGAGGTCATTGAAATTCAAGGGGCGGTCGCTGGCGAAATTGTGCTCTATCAAGAATCAAACGGCGGAACGCTAGTTGTTGGGGATGTGTTGATTAACTTCGAATCTTACGGCCTTGCATTTCTGCCGCGAAAATATTGTGACAACGAAAAGAGAATGCGAAGATCGCTGCCCCAACTGTTATCGCGCCCTGCCGAGCGGATCTTTTTCGCTCATGGGATGCCCATTTTATCAGGCGCAACTGCGCGTTTGCAGCAACTCTTGGAAGCGGACGCCCAAACTAAATGAATCCGCAAGATCAAGATCTTCCGGTTGAAGCGCCATCGGGCAACGCGCTGGAACGTTTTCTTCGGTTGATCCGATTTTCGCACACGGTGTTTGCCTTGCCGTTCGCATTAGGAGTGCTGGTGGTTGCAGCCGATGGGTTGCCTTCCACTCGAACATTCATCCTGGTCATGGTCTGCATGGTTTGTGCAAGGACAGCCGCGATGCTCTTCAATCGCTTGGTCGATTGGTCGCTTGACCAGCGCAATCCACGCACCGCGTCGAGACATTTGTTTCTTTCCAAAGGCGCCGTTGTGATTCTGTTGATTGTTAGTTCGGGCCTGTTTTTGGCCGCAGCGTCAGCGATCAATCGTCTGACATTTCTGCTCTCTCCGCTGGCGCTTGCGATTGTCTTTTTCTATTCGCTCACCAAGCGCTTCACTGTGGCGACACACTTTTTTCTGGGGCTTGCACTTGCAATCTCTCCGATTGGCGCCTGGATTGCTCAACGCGGAAATGTCGATCTTGCGCCGTTCGTTCTCGCACCCGGCATTATTTGTTGGGTCGCGGGCTTCGATCTCATCTACGCGACACAGGATTTCGAATTTGATCGGCGCGAAGGAATTCATTCCCTGGTCGTGAAGGTGGGGATCCCAAGGACGCTTCGTGCCGCACAATTGCTTCACACAATCATGCTCGTGTCGCTGGTCGCTTTTGGTTTCGCTGCGCATCTTGGAACGATCTATTTTTACGCAATGCCGGTCTTCGCTGCGGCTCTGGTCTACGAACACCGCTATGCGCGATCGGTCGACGTTGTTGGAATCAATCGCGCATTTTTCCAGAGCAACGTTTTTATTAGCGCTGTCTTCTTAGCGGCAGTTTGTCTGGACCGACTGATCTGATTGTCAGCCGATCGAGTTTACATCGTGTTCAACTGCGCGACCCGCCTCTCATGGCGGCCGCCCTCAAACGGCGTTGCAAGCCAGACTCGAACAATTTTCAGCGCGTTGTCCTCGGGGATCACGCGCTGTCCGAGTGAGAGGACGTTGGCATCGTTGTGCTGGCGCGACAGCCGCGCGACCTCTTCATTCCAGCAGAGCGCGCAACGCACACCATGAACTTTGTTTGCGGCCATGGCCTCGCCGTTGCCCGATCCGCCAAAAACGATGCCGCGCTCGCATTCGCCGCGCGCAACCGCTTCCGCCGCCGGCCGAATAAAAAGGGGATAATCAACCGGGTCCTCGTTGAAAGTTCCGAAATCTTTCACTTCGTGGCCAAGTGAAGCGAGCAGCTCCTTCACCTTTTCCTTGTAACGAAAACCGGCGTGATCTGTGCCAAGTGAAATTTTCATTTTTGTCTTCTTGCTACTCTGTTATATCGAGCCAAGTCGCGACATCTGTTATTATTTTCTGTTTTGGCGGAACTGATCTACGGAAATATTTGAGATTCCTCCACTTCGGTCGGAATGACAATGCAATTAGCCGCCGTGCAATTTCGCAATTTCGCTCCAGATATCGCGCTCGCGCTCCGTTAATTTTTTTGGAATCTGGATCTCAACGACCACGTAAAGATCGCCGCGATTGCCCGAGATTCCGGCTAGACCGCGCTCGCGCAAACGAAATCGCTGACCGCCTTGCGTTCCGGGGGGAATTTTCAGGCGCACCCTACCTTCCAGGGTCGGCACCTTCAGCTCAGTTCCAAGTACCGCCTGCGCCGGCGCGATTTTCACTTCATGGACAAGATCGCTGCCTTCGACAGAAAAATCGGGATGCTTGGCGAGGCGCACACGAAGAAACAGATCGCCGCTTTTTCCTCCGCGGGCACCAGCTTCGCCCTGACCGGCCAAACGAATGCGCTGACCTTCATGAACGCCACGCGGAATTTTTACCTGATACGTTTCCACTTTGTTCGAGCCGGCCCTCCGCAACGAAACGGTGCGGGTCGATCCGTGCAGCGCTTCTTCAAGCGTAACCAGAATATCCGCTTCGACATCGGCGCCGCGTTCCGTCGTTGCCTCCCGTCCGCCGAATCCGCCGAAAGCAGAACGGCCGCGGCCGCCGCCGAAAAATGTTTCGAAGAAATCGCTGAATCCAGTTCCTCCGAACTCAAACTGAACGCCTTCGCCACCGTCGCCGCTCCATTGATAAAATCCTCCACCGGGCTGGCCGCCCCATTCCGACGGCGGTCGAAATCCGCCAGGCTGGTTCCAGTTCGCTCCAAGGTGATCGTACTTCTTGCGCTTTTCCGGATCGCCCAGCACTTCGTACGCTTCGTTGATCTGCTTAAATTTTTCTTCGGCTACCTTTTTGTCCTTGGCGACATCGGGGTGATATTTGCGGGCCAATTTTCTAAATGCGCTCCGAATCTCATCATCCGTCGCTGTTTTTGAAACGCCGAGCGTTTCGTAATAGTCCCTGAATTGCACTGCCATCGCAGCCTCAACCTTGTGCCGCCGATCAATTCGCGCAACCTTCCTCGAGCATGCACGACATTGGGAAACTTCTGATGGTGATCGGCGCGGTCGTGCTCGTGCTGGGCTTCATCTTGTGGGGCGGCTTCGCTCCGAAGTGGCTTGGACGTTTGCCCGGTGACATTCGAATCGAACGCGAACACGCCGCGTTCTATTTTCCGATCGTTACCTGCATCATCATCAGCATTATCTTGAGTTTGCTTTTCTCGATTTTTCGGCGCTAATGGCGGTGTCGGCTAAACAGCTCGCCTTGGATCGACATGTCGCACGATTGCGTCGATGCCGGCGTTGTCCGCGCATGAAATCGACGCCAGTGGCGGGCGGGGCGGTCGTCACTGACGTGATGATTATCGGGCAGGCACCCGGCTCGCGCGAACCTACGTTGAAACGCCCGTTCGCGCACGTCGCCGGCCAGACATTGTTTCGTTGGTTCGAACAATTTTGCGGAATGAACGAGGCGGCCGTTCGATCAAGAATTTATTTCGCCGCCGTTTGCCGATGTTTCCCCGGAAAATCCCCGGGGGGCGGGACCGATCGCGTTCCGGCCCCGGACGAAATTCGAAATTGCGCTCCGTGGATGAACGAAGAGATCGCGATTCTGAAGCCGCGTCTGATTGTTCCAGTTGGTCGACTGGCCGTTGCGCAATTTATCGGCTGCGACAACCTCGAAAAAGTGATCGGTCGGAAGTTTCGAGTGCGCCGTGCGGATCACGTTTTCGACTTGATTCCGCTGCCGCATCCGTCCGGCGCTTCGCCATGGCACAAAATTCCTCCGGGGAAACAACTTCTCGCAAAAGCGATGCGCAAGCTCGCGCGCCACCCGGCTGTGCGCGCATTAACGCTCAAACAATCGGGAAGCTAGGAAACCGGGACCTCAATTACAATTACTCTTTTCTTGGCTTCTGGGTTTCCAGATTCATCTTCTAACGATGAGTTCAGAGGTCTCGGCACGCGCTGAAATTCCCGAATCAGACAAGTGGGACTTGAGCCGTCTCTTTGCCGACATCGGCAAGTGGAGGGAAGACTTTCGCTGGCTCGAACAGACGTATCCGCGAATCAAAGAGTGGAAGGGCAAGCTCGGCGAGTCGGCAAACGCTCTCGCGGGGTGTCTGGAATTTGAAAAGGAGCTCGACCTCAAACTCGAGCGTCTTTATCACTTCGCGTCGCTGCAACTCGCCGAAGACAGCGCTAAGACCGAATACCTCGCGCGGGTTGGACAGGTTCGAAATCTTTTCACGAAAATTGGCGAAGCGTTCGCGTTCGTGGTTCCCGAAATTCAAGCGATCGATGATGCGACCTTCGAAAAGTTCGTAGACGATCCTGCGTTGGGCGATTGGCGAATAAAACTTCACAAGATTCACCGAATGAAGCCGCATGTGCTTTCGGAACCTGAAGAGCGGATTCTCGCGCTCGGCGCCGCGGCGTTGGACGGGTACGACGAAACGTTCTCGCAGCTCACCGACGTTGATATGAAGTTCGGCGTCTTAAAGGACGAAACCGGTCGCGAAAAGCCGCTTACTCAAAGTTCGTTTAGTTCGTTCCTGGTGAAACGCGATCCCGCGTTGCGCAAGCGCGCGTTCGAACAGTTCTACAGCGAATTTCAGGACCACCAATATACGCTGGCTTCGTCGCTCGCTTATTCAGTGAAGGCGGATGTTTTCCGCGCGCGTGCGAGAAATTATTCGTCGTCCCTCGAGGCCGCGTTGTTTCCCGATGATGTTCCGGTCGCGGTTTATGAAGGTTTGATCAGATCGGTGCGCGCGAATCTCGCGTCACTCTTTCGGTATTTGGAGTTGCGACGACGTGTGTTGAAATTGAAGGAACTTCATCATTACGACACTTATGTCCCGATGGTCGCGGAAATTGAGACGCACATCTCGTTTGATCAAGCGGTCAATCACGTCGTCACCGCGTTGACGCCGCTCGGCAAAGAATATGTCGATGTTTTGAAGAGCGGACTCAGTGGGCGCTGGTGCGATCGTTACGAAACTAAAGGCAAACGTAGCGGCGCATTTTCGTCCGGCAGTTACGGAGCGCCGCCGTACATTTTGATGAATTACAAAGAAGACGTCTTCGCCGACACTTACACACTCGCACATGAAGCTGGCCACTCGATGCACACCTGGTTCTCGCAAAAATCGCAGAACTACCAGGATTACGATTATCCGATTTTCCTGGCTGAAGTCGCCTCGACCTTCAATGAAGAATTGCTAACGCATCATTTTCTCGAACAAGCGTGCGATCCGAAAATGCGCGCTTACATCGTCAATCGGCAGATTGACGACATCCGCGGCACGCTTTTCAGGCAAACGATGTTCGCCGAGTTCGAGAAGATTATTCACGAAATCGAGGAAAGCGGCGACGCGTTGACACTTGACGTTTTCAAAACGGAATATCACAAACTGCTCGCCGGTTACTTCGCCGAAAACTTCGTGCTCGATCCGCAGCTGGATTTGGAATGTCTCCGCATTCCGCATTTTTACGGCGCGTTCTATGTTTATAAGTATGCGACCGGAATTTCAGCGGCAGTCGCGCTTTCGGAAAAAGTTCTGCGGGGCGATCCCGACGCGGTCGATGCGTACGTGGGATTTTTGAAATCGGGCGGCTCGAAATTTCCGCTTGACACGTTGAAGGCGGCTGGCGTCGACATGACGACGCCGGCGCCGATTGAAAGCACGCTGCGCTTGTTTGAGCGACGGCTCGGCGAGCTGGAAGAATTGGTGTTGTAGGGCATTAACTGGAGGGACGCGCTCCGTCGCGCTTGAGGAAAATGTGGCCAGTGCGAGCCGGACTGGCGCTTTGAGGACAACTCGTTCCACCTTAGCTTGCAGCGATGCAATTACATGCCGACGAACTGCGCCCGCGGCTCGAGCCGCTTTTCGTTGCGAATTTCGACAAGTTTGGCGAGCTTGGAGCCGCAATTTCAGTTTGGCAAGATGGGAAGCCGATTCTCGATCTTTACGGTGGATATTGCGACGCGCGCTGCGAACAACCCTGGACGAAAGACACGCTTGTTCTGATTTGGTCGGCCACGAAAGGACTTGGCAGCGCATGTTTGTTGCACGTGCTGCAGGAACACAAGATCGACATTGAACAGAGAGTGGGAGAGTTCTGGCCGGAATTTTCACAGGCCGGAAAAGAAGAGATCACGCTCGCGGAATTGCTTTCGCACCAGGCAGGGCTCGCTGCGTTGGATCGAAATGTCTACCTGTTTGATTATGACGCGGTCATAGCAGCGCTTGAGAAGCAGGAACCGAATTGGCCACCGGGAAGCGCTCACGGTTATCACGCGCGCACGTTCGGCTTTCTTCTGGACGAACTCGTTAAGCGACTTTCTGGAGCGAGAATCGCAGAGTACTGGCGAAAAGTTTTTGCCGAACCGCTTTGTCTCGATCTTTGGATCGGTTTGCCCGAAAACGAAAACGCGCGCGTCGCGACGATGTACGCTCCAAAAGCCAGCGAGACTCCGGAGCCAAGGCAATTTTTCCTTGATGTGACAACGCGCGGAACGTTCGCGCACAAGACTTTCACTTCGCCGCATGGATTGAACGCGGTCAGTGAGCTAAACAAGCCGGAAAATCGCGCACAATCGTTCATTTCTTTTGGCGGAGTCGGCAGCGCCAATTCACTGGCGAAGTTTTACGCGATGCTGGCGAACACTGGTCGAATTGAAGATAGGCAATTCTTTTCCGAACGGACGCTAAGCTGGATGGGAACGACACTCGCCGATGGAATGGATCGAGTGTTTGAAATTCCAACGGCGTTTTCGGCTGGGTTCATGAAAGACCCAGAAAAATCCTGGCGAAGGAGATTTGGGATATCTTCATCGAGCTTCGGCCACCCCGGCGCGGGCGGCAGCAATGGTTTCGCGGATCCGGAGAACAAGATCGGTTTCGCTTATGTGATGAACCAGATGGCGCAATCAGTTTTGCCTAACGAAAAATCCCTGCGATTGGTGGACGCGATCTATTCACGTTTGTAGTCGCGCTCTATGAGCGCCGCAATTGAATATAGTGCGACAGTCGCAGGCTACCGCTATAAATGCCGGCTCGGACCGAAACTTCTTTCATCGACCGGATTTTCTCATACGAAGCCGTTATCATGAAAATTCACTAGCTCCCAGCGGCCGTCGTTTTGTTTTGCATTGCAACAATTCTGAACACCTCCCCACGCGCGCGATCAGGGTTTCCGCTTTGAATTGACGAAACGCTTAGCGATGACCAAAACAGTCTCTTACAGGCGCGATTCCGAAAGTCCAAGTCGGCAACGGTTACTTCACCAGCGGCAAATCACAGTCCAGTAGCCTCACTCGCCGATAATCGTAGGTGATATCTTTCGCCAGTGCGGGTCGCGGCGATGTTCGAAGAGAAAAATTCCCTACCAGCTGGATTTCTCCATCGACGATCGGTACGGTCTCACTCGTCGGCGTCAACACCATCCGAGGACGCTACGAAACGATTATTATCCAGTGAACCATCCGCGCGCCTCGCCTCATTATCACTAATCGCCGATGACAGTTACAAAAATGCACCGCCGGTGAGGGGAGCGGCGATGCTCGAACAGGAAAATACCCTGCCATGTCCCAAGTTGAAGCCGGCCATCCACAATCGGGATCACCTCGCTCGATCTTGTGAGGGATGTCCTAATGTGCGAGGTTGAATCGTCCGCTCCTTCCGAAGTATGAGTAAAGTAATCGCTGTCTTCCGGGACTAGCCGTTCAAAGAACTCGTCCAAATCGACTCGCGCCGAGCGGTCAGCATTTTCGAACACGATCAGGCTGGCGCTAGTGTGCTGAATAAAGACGCTGGCCGTTCCGATGGATACTCGAGAATTCTGAGCGACGCGCGCGACTTGATCGGTGATCTCGTAGGTTCCCTTGCCCCGCGTTGAAACCTCGAAGGATTCACTGTGTGTTATCATATCCTGCGCACCCGCACTGCACACATGCCACCTGCGCTCAGCGACCCGACCAAGATGACTGGCGCCTCGCGGAGAGCAACTGAGAGGCAAGCGAAACCGGACGCGAACGGGAGCAGGTCGTTATGGAGTGCGGTTTCAAGGTGACCAGGAAGATGGAAGTAAAGTCAGTTGCGGCGTCACTTGGAATTCGCACGGTCAGAAGGCGCATTTTAGCATAAACGATGCTCGTCAATTAGAGTCGGGCAGGGTTCGGGAGATGGTGTCGATCCGGTCTAATGAACTTTTTGTTACGCAACTAGGACGACGTGTTCGTTTTGTCGGGCTTCAAGGATTGACGCACAGTCCAGGCAACGGTGTGTCGGCGGTTGCGTACCTCTGCACAACGTGAAAATAATTCATGTGCAGGTGACTTCCACACGCTACTAACCGGTCGAACAATCAATATGTCGGCAATCACGTTTATCGAGCGCTATTGCAATCTTCGATGCGTCGGCGTATTGCGAGCAGATTTGGTGAAGTGAAAGTGCACGTCAAGTTTTATGCGCAATTGCGCGATATTGCGCGTGTCCAAGCGGACGATGTCGATCTTACCGACCGAGCGACGGTTTCAGATTTGCTCCAGAAGATTTACGGGAAATTTCCGGCGTTACGTGCGCACGAGAAAAGCATTCTCGTTGGCGCGGGGGTGGAATTTGTCGATCGCAGTTACAAACTGAAGTCCGGTGAAGAAATTTCCATCATGCCTCCGGTGCAGGGCGGATGAAATCAGCGGTCAGCGGTCTTGCATCAGTCTCTAAAGTTCTTGAAGTTTGTCGCGACGTCGAAATCGCGACCGCGGACGAACTGAATCACGGCCTGAAGCTCATCTTTCTTTTTTCCGGTCACGCGAATCTGTCGATCTTGCAGTTGGCTTTGAACTTTGAAGTTTTGCGATTTGATCGTCTGAATGATTTCCTTGGCTTTATCGCCCTCCAAGCCTTGTTGGATCTTGAGTTCCTGCCGCGCGTGACCGACTGAAGAGAGTGCGGGCTGTTCTTGTTTGACATTGCGAAGGTCGACGCCGCGTTTGGAGAGTTTACCAATAACAATCTCGCGCAGCGCGCGCAGATGATTCGCATCGTCGGCGGCCAGCACAATTTTGTCTTTTTCTTGAACTATGTCGGTCTTTGCATCCTTGAGATCGAAGCGGGTCGCGAGTTCCTTGCGCGCTTGATGAAGCGCGTTGTCCATTTCCTGTTTGTCCACTTCAGAAACAATGTCGAACGAAGGCATGGTCAAGGATTATGTTCCGAGATCTTGATGTTTCCATCGCGGCACTCGAATTGGAAGGTCGTTTTGCCGCCATTGCCGACTAACATGTCGACCTTGTTGACCGGCTCGACGTGTCGTTGCTCTTTCTCCTCGAAATCATTGCCGATTTGCCCGGTCTCCGTGTGCGCGATGAGATGGAAAGTCGCATCGCCCGGGAAGTAAGCGAAAGCATTGCCTTCTTCTATGGTCGAGCGAATTGAGAATTCCTGTTTCTCCCACCATTCGTAAACGATGGAGAGATTTCCGGTGCCAAGGTGGAGAGCGAGATTGCCGAAGCAATTGTGCGCGAACAATCGGCCGTTGCTGAGGTTTGCGTGCGCTTCCTCGCCCCGCATCTCTTCCAGCAGGACTTCGCCATTCGCGAGCTCAAGTTTCAAAATCCGAATCGTCCGTGGGACGACAATCACGTAGTCGACCGTTCCCGATCGATCGGAAAATCCAGGGTTTGAATCGTCCGGGTAGATTGTTTCGATTGAGACCGAATCGCGTGTCGCAAAAATCTGCACCGAAATCGCCTTTAGGCGCTCCACGCTGTAGGCCTTTTTGATCGCCTCGACTTGCACTTCGCGCGTGCCGCCAGCGGCCCCATAAACACGAATGGAGCCGTCGCGATTTCGAACACTCAAAGTTGCCTTCGAGTCGATCGGATAACGGTGGTCGATCATTTCTTCCAGCGTTGGATCGCCGGTCGGCCCACAATTGGCAAGCAAACACAACGAGGGTGGCAGACACGTGAGACAAATCCTTACAAGCCGGCGCATCCCTTCTGTCGTTCGACTCAAGCTTCTGGGAGATTAAGAAAATGAATGATGACGATTGCGCCGCTGATGAAAGTCAACGCGAGAATCGCGGCAAATGCGAGAAAGAATGCGGCCTCGGCCAGAAAATGTCGTGGTGCCTCGTAACGGAAATACTCGCGGCTGATGTTCCGAAATGACGCGGCTGGATTACCGCCAAATCCGCCATAGTAACGATGCGGAGAGAATTCCTGATAATTGCAGTCCGTGATCGGAAAGGCCCGTCTCTTTTCCTTCCGAAAAGATTCAGGTCTGCGATAATCGTCAGAGCTCGGTTTCATCGCTCACGTTTCTTTTATAAGATTCAGCCGGTCTCAAACTCGGATTCAACATTCCCCCAAAATCCGATTCCGCAAATGTGAGTCGCGAGTCATTCCCGTGACTTGGGAATGCGTTGTGTGCCTCTTGTTCGGCCGCGCTCCAACGGACCTTCATGATCGACAAACCAGTGCTTGGCAATATCGGTCTGACCGATTTTCGTTTTTGCGCAACGATGGTCGATGATCTGGTAATAACGGTTGCCAGTTTTCTCATCTCGATCCCGTTCGCTGGAAACATCGCGGCCCCAACCGCTCGCACGCGATGTGGTTCGAGCCCCTCTAGGCTCCGTGGTTCGTTTCGGCATGACAGCCTGTGCGATATTATCTCTGCGCGTTCGCTTGCACCTTTTCACTCATCAAAGCGAGAACGTTATTGAGATTCTTCAATAAGAAAACCCGCTCATGCAATCAGATCTCTGTAAAGGCTGCAAGGGTCAGCGCCCCAGGCCCCAACATTGGGGAACGGATCAGGCAGCCGAGGTTTACAGAAATTCGCAACGCGGAAAAACGGCAAATGTCCAAGTTCTTGAGGCCCTCGAGACGCGAAAAGCGACTCCCGGCGAATATTTTGAGAAAGATTGAACAAACCCCTACCGAACACTGTCACTATTCCGAATATTTAACCTTGTTAAATAGTTTCGCTGATGTTAAGAAATCCGATTAAGGAGCCAGCCACGAACATTAAGGCCGGCAGTTTGTCGGAGCAGTCCCCAGTTTTCCATGAAGAGAGGTTATATGGCCGCCGAAGATAGCGATACAGGAATAAAGATTTACCTGCGCGAGATCGGGCAAATCCCGCTTTTGACCCCGCAACAGGAGATCGAGCTCGCCGCCAAGATCAAAAGAGGCGATCGGGAGGCGCGCGCTCTCATGATCCGCTCCAACTTGCGGTTGGTGGTCAAGATTGCGCACGATTATGCCAATCTTGGCCTGCCGTTGTTGGACCTGATTTCCGAAGGCAATATCGGTTTGATGAAGGCCGTCGAGCGTTTCGATCCCGCAAAGGGCGGCAAGCTCAGCACCTACGCGGCCTGGTGGATCAAACAATCGATCAAACGCGCGCTCGCCAACCAGTCGAAGACGATTCGTTTGCCGGTCCATCTCGTGGACAAGATTTCCAAGATGCGCCGTGTCTCGCTGCAAATGAGTGAGGAGCTCGGCCGCGAGCCGACTGATGACGAGCTTGGTGAAGAAATTGGAATTGCTGCCGGTAAAGTTTCGCAGTTGAAGACGGTCTCAATTCGTCCGGCTTCACTCGACGCGCCAATCAGCGATGACGATTCGACCGAGTTCGGCGAAATCGTCGGCGATGAGGACGCGCAAACTCCTTTTGAGCTGTTGCGAGATAAAAACCTGCGCAATGAGGTCGGCGGTTTACTGGAGGTGCTCGATGATCGCGAGAAGAAAATCATTTTCCAGCGCTTCGGTCTTGACGGTGGAAAGCCGAAGACGCTCGAGGAAGTCGGGAAGAAGTTCGGTGTCACCCGGGAGCGCATTCGTCAGCTGCAAAATATTGCACTCTCGAAATTGCGTCGCGCTTTGAGCAAGAAAGAAAAGCCGATCGACGTCGAATTGCCGGTTGAGGCTTAGCCAAGACCGACGTAATAGTTTTTGAAAGCACGGAGAAACCGGCGCGTTTTATTTTGCCGCACGCAACTGGACGCAATCGACCAACGCGTCCCGCGCGCGAACATCGCTGATGATCACGAGGTTGTCTCCCGGCGCGGTCAGTTTTTGATCCCGTAGACATTTCTGTGCCGTTTCAATGGTCACATTCGGATCGTTGCTGAATTCAATTCGTATCGATAAAACGCCCCAGCAGATCGACAGCTGCCGCCGGACTTCTTCGCTCGGCGTAAACGCAAAAATGGTGGCGCGATCCGGGCGCAGGCTTGAAACATTACGAGCCATCGTTCCGTGTCGCGTGAAGACAATGATCTTCGAACGGGCAAGCGAATTGGCCAGTACTACTGCGGCTGCGACTGTTTTTTGTCGAGCATCTTCCAGAATAGCTGATTCAGCATAACCGGCGCTGCTGCTCCGTTCCATTCGCGCCGCCACGCGATTCAAAACCTCGACGCACTCGACCGGGTGAAGGCCCATGCTTGTTTCGCCGCTCAGCATGATCGCGTCAGCTTGCTCGAACGCGGCGTTTGCGACGTCGGTAATCTCGGCCCGCGTCGGGACGCGATTTGTAATCATCGATTCAAGCAAGTGCGTCGCGACGATGACCGGCTTGCCCAAACGGATGCAGCCCTTGACGATTCGCCGCTGGATGATTGGCAGTTCTTCCATTGGCACTTCGATCCCGAGGTCGCCGCGCGCGACCATGACAAGGTCCGCGGTCCGAATAATATCGTCGATCGATTCGACCGCCGACTGGTCTTCGATTTTTGCTAGCACCATTGCTTTGCTTTTCTTGCGCTGTAGCAACTTGCGTAGCTCCATGAGGTCACTTGGTTTGCGCACAAAACTGAGCGCGACGAATTCGACACCGAGCTGCGTTCCGAGCGTAACATCCGCAATGTCCTTTTTGGTCAGGGCCGGAAGGCTGACGTGGACGCCCGGCAAATTAATATGCCTCCGCGATCCCAACGGCGCCGGAGTGACCACCTTGCAAAGTACACGATTCTTTTGCTTTTCGATGACGATGAGCTTGATCAATCCGTTATCGACCAAGACGGTGTCGCCTATACCGACGTCATTAGCGAAGTTGTCGTAGTTTACTTCCACAGATTTCTTTTCGGTTTTCTTCGCGCGACGAACAGTGAACTCGAGCAGGTCGCCTTTCTTTAATTCCAACGGTTTTTTGACCGGCCCGGTTCGGATCGCCGGTCCCTGGGTGTCGAGCAAAATCCCGATCGGACGAACCGATTGTTTGGCAAGCTTGCGAATGCGTGGAACGATCTCACGCACCCATTCGTGCCGCGCGTGACTCATATTCAAGCGGAAGACGTCCGCTCCACGCGCGACCAATTGTCGAATCATCTCCGGCTGTTCCGTCGCGGGACCAAGGGTGCAGATGATTTTCGTCTTCCGCATTGGGCCTAAGCCTCAAAGGTTGATCTCGCTCAACGCAAAGCCAAAAAAAATCGGCACACCGATGACGGGCGTGCTGTTCGTAAATTGCAATCGCGGGTATTACTTCAACTTGCCTTGGGTTTGCTTCGCCATCCTGAGATGTTCCTGGACGATCTTGGAATATTTGGCCGCGAACGCCTTCACGGCAGGATCCGTTCCGCTTTGTGCTTCTTTTTGGAACTCGGCCAGGTCCGCCTGATGGTCTGTAACCATCATGTCCATGTAATCCTTGTCCGATTTCCATTTGTCGGGCGATTTCGCACCGGGAAGCGACACACCTTGTTGCTTCGCAAGCGCCATCAACTCGCTGTTGGCTTTGGAATGATCGGCCACCATCCGGTTGCCGAACTTTTTCACGTCGGCGCTTTGCCCGTTCTGCGCCGCTAGTTTGCCCCACTCAACCTCCATCATCCCGCCTTTGGCTGCGTTCATCATGAACGTTTTATCTGCGGCGCTCAGTCTGCCGCCTGCTTTCGCAGGGCTTGCCGCCGGTTTGGCGGTCGGCGCCGGTGCATTGGCACCCGTTCTCAACGGTGGATATTGATTTTGGAGCGCCCTGCCTGTCGTCGGCAGGCAAAGCGCTGCGGCTGCCAGCGCCACAATTGCGAGTCGTGAGATTATAAGATTGTTTTTCATAAGCGTTTCAAGGTTAGTTTGGCCGCCGGGCGGCATCCGAGACTCGCATTCTGACACAGCTTTGGACGCGCGTGCAAGTCAGCTATTCGACCTCTGCAAGATCAATAACCCGGTCCGCGAACTAGGTTCTGCTCTTTTTGTATGAGCTTTCTACCTGCTAAGCCGCATCTTTGTAGCCACCATCGGCCTCGTAAATTTGCTTTATGTCAATTGGGTGACTTGTCCCGCTCGCCCAAATGTTCCTTGGCCGCCATTATAAATTGTCGGGCGCTGCCGGTCAGTGAAAAGGGGGAGTCCGGCTAGGACTATTAGAGGAGATCGAGCTGCGTCTTTTCTGATTGCGGCATCTTCGCTGTCGATCTTTTCCGGCGCGTCCTCGGCGGCTGCCCAGTCATCCCGTTTGGATTCTCGAGGCGCGACAAAATCTCCTTCGCGCGATCCAAAATTTCCTTCGGCAACCCGGCCAGGCGCGCGACCTGGATCCCATAACTCTTGTCCGCACCACCGGGTACGATCTTGCGGAGAAAAATGATCTGTTCATTCCATTCCCGGACGGCGACGTTGAAATTACAGACGCCCTTGCGTTCCGCCGCCAATTTTGTCAGCTCGTGGTAATGAGTCGCGAAGAGCGTGCGCGCTTTGATTTTATCGTGCAGAAACTCCGCTACGCTCCAGGCAATCGACAATCCGTCGAACGTCGATGTTCCGCGTCCGATCTCGTCCAGAATGACCAGACTGCGCGCGCTCGCATTGTTCACGATGTTGGACGTTTCGTTCATCTCGACCATGAACGTTGATTGGCCACGCGCGAGATCATCGTTCGCGCCGACCCGTGTGAAAATCCGATCGACCAGTCCAATCTCCGCGCTCGCTGCGGGCACGAAGCTGCCTGTTTGCGCCATGAGGACGATTAGCGCGACTTGGCGAATGTAAGTCGATTTGCCGGCCATGTTGGGGCCGGTCACAATCGCAAGCCGCATGCCTTCGCCATCCAATGTTGTGTCGTTAGGGACAAATTTTTCTTTTTCTTCTACTAAATTTTGGTCGAGCACCGGATGCCGGCCGTCCTTAATTACGAGTCGCAGCGATTCGTTTAACGTCGGCCGGCAGTAATTGAAAATCCGTGCCGTCTCTGCCAGCGAACAAATGACATCCAGAATCGCGATCGCCTCAGCGGTTCGCTGAATTGGTCCGAGTTCACACAGCGTTTCTTCACGCAGTTTTTGAAAAAGCTCGTATTCGAGATTTCGCGTGTGCTCGTTGGCGCCAAGGATCTTTCCTTCCACCTCTTTCAACTCCGGGGTGATGAACCGTTCACCGCTGACAGTTGTCTGTTTCCGCGTGTAATGCGCCGGCACGCTTGCGAGATTTGCCTTCGTTACTTCGATGAAATAGCCGAACACCGAATTGTAGCGAACTTTGAGCGATTTGATTCCGGTGGCGGCGATCTCGCGCTCCTGTAATTGGCTGATCCAATTCTTACCGTCGCGCGACGCGTTTCGCAGTTGGTCAAGGTCGAGATCGTAACCGTCGCGGAAAATTCCGCCTTCCTTCAGGGCGAGCGGCGGATCGTCAACCAAAGCCTTCACTAACTTTTCCGCCAGCGTCGGCATTTCGTGAATATCATTCTGCAATCGCCGCGCCAGCAATTCGACTTCGCCTTCCTCTTTCGCCCGGTTCGCGCCAAAGGCTAGACGATCGAGGAACTTCTGTAATTCCGCTTTAAGTTTCGGAATCTGCTGAAGCGACGTTTTTAACGCGACTAGATCCCGGGCGTTGCCGGAAACATGGCTCAGTCTGCCGACGCCGCGCTCGATGTCGCGGATCGATTTCAACTCCGTGCGGATCAAATCGAGCAGGTCCGGCTCCTGCAAAAGATCGGCGATCATCTGGTGGCGGCAGCCGAGCTCGGTCAGATCGCGCAATGGCTGCACAATCCACGACCGCAGCTTGCGTCCGCCCATCGGCGTGGCCGTTCGATCCAGCACTGTAAGCAAGCTCGTGTCGCGTGCTCCGCGCGATTCAACTAGCTCGAGATTGCTTAGCGTCGCCGCGTCGAGCAAAACGTAATCGCTCGGCGCGTCGCACCTCGGTGCACGAAGATGATCGATTTTTCGCCGAAGCTGGTGTTTCAGGTAGTGGACGATCGCGCCGGCGGCCGAAGCCGCTTGAGGCATGCGCGCGCACCCGAATCCGTCGAGAGATTCAACCTGGAAATGTTCACACAAGGTGAAGGTCGCGTGCTCCAGTAGAAACGCGTAGCTGTCGTACTCAATCGCCTGATCGATTTTGCCTAACGAATCTTTTTGTTCGGAGCTAACCAACAATTCAGATGGCGAAACGCGCGCGAGCTCGTCGAGCAGCGATTGTCGATCCTGCAATTGTGTTAGCCGAAACTCTCCGGTTGTCAGATCGGCGTAGGCGAAACCGAACCCGCTATCGTCAGCGCAAACTGCACCGAGATAATTCGCGCGCTTGGCATCGAGCAAATTCAGCTCGCTCACCGTGCCTGCGCTAATGATCTGCGTGATGTCGCGCGAAACAATCTTGCCCGGCTGCGGTTCGCTCGTTTGATCGCAGATCGCGACGCGCCGGCCGGCTTTGATCAGCTTCGCGATGTAAGCCTGCGCCGCGTGATAAGGCACACCGCACATCGGGACTTTGTTGCGCTTGGTCAGGGCGACGTTGAGCAGCACCGACGCTTCCTTCGCGTCTTCGAAAAACAATTCGTAGAAGTCGCCGAGCCGAAAAAGCAGGAGCGTGTCCGGCGGGATGCTTTTTCGCAGCCGCTGATATTGCTGCATCATGGGGGTGAGCGCGTCCTGCATCGCCCAACAATGAAATCAGCGACCCGGAATTGCGAGTTTGGAATTCAATCCAGCGCCGTTTTAGCGCTGAGCGAGAGCCGCAATGGGTTCTTGCGCAAGAATCGCGACGTTTGGCGGGCGCAAATGCTGACCGTCGTGCCCGGGCAGATCGTGCACTGCGATGCCTCGGTCGGCCATACCGCTCCATCCCAAGAACGAATCTTCTTAGCGAAAGGCTCGGTCGGCGGTTGATGCTCCGTCCGGAGCAGATTGATCTTGCTGGCGAAAGGGCGCAGTTGATAACGCCGTCGCGTATCGAAGCAACGTTCCCTGAAGAGATAAAGGAACCTGTCTTCGGCATTCTTTCGCGATCACGTGCGACACGACTGTCGTCGTG
>Ga0306924_10001978_pt1 | contig 19111 bp, 20 predicted proteins | sample sta12Can44000111_FD_203756 | JGI IMG/M metagenome (GOLD analysis project Ga0306924, IMG submission 203756) | Lab enrichment of tropical soil microbial communities from Luquillo Experimental Forest, Puerto Rico - statanox.12C.anox.44.000.111 (v2)... | ecosystem: Environmental > Terrestrial >...
GCTTGTCCGACCACCTTGATCGACCCGAGCTTCGGGTGATCGACGGGGCGGGCCATTTCGAGATGCTGCACCTGCGGGTCGGCAAAGGTCTGATCGATCGTATTGATCGGCCCGCACGGGACGCCGACTTCGTTCATTAATTCGACCCAATAAGCAGCCGGGCGCCGTTTGGTGATCTCGCCGATCCGCTCGTTGAGCGCCTTGCGGTTCTTCGAGCGCTGTGCCCCGGTCGCGTAATCGGGGTCGTCGAGCAGCGCCATTGCGTCGGCCGCCTCGCAGAAGCGGCGGAACATGTGGTCGCCCGAGGCGGCAATGTTGATCTGCCCGTCAGAGGTCGGAAAGACGCCGGTCGGGATGCCGGTCGGGTGGTCGTTGCCGGCCTGTTTGGCGACCTCGCCGGAGATCAGCCAACGCGAGGCTTGGAAATCGAGCATGAAGATCTGTGCCTCGAGCAACGAGGTGTGGACCCATTGTCCGACGCCGCTTTGCTCGCGTTCGATCAGCGCCATCAGCATCGCTTGCGCGAGCAAGAGTCCGGCGCACAGATCGTCAATCGGAATTCCGACCCGCACCGGCCCCTGGCCCGGCAGGCCAGTGATTGACATCAGTCCGCCCATGCCCTGAGCGATCTGGTCTACCCCGGGCCGCTTGGCATAGGGCCCAGTCTGGCCAAACCCGGAAATGCTGCCATAGACGATGCGCGGGTTCACCTTCTTGACCGCCTCGTAATCAACACCGAGCCGGTACTTCACCTCCGAGCGGAAGTTCTCGACGATGACGTCTGCCTTCTCCGCCAGTTTGAAGAAGATCGCCTTCCCCTCCTTGGTTTTCAGGTTGAGGGTCAGGCTGCGCTTGTTGCGGTGCAGGTTCTGGAAGTCGAAGCCATCGCGCCGCGAGCCCGTAACATCGCCCCGCGACTCACCCGGTTGCTCGATTTTGATCACATTGGCGCCCCAGTCCGCGAGCTGGCGCACCGCTGTCGGCCCGGCACGGGCATGGCACAGATCGAGCACTGTAAAACGAGCAAGAGGCAGCGATCCGATACTCACAACGAAGTTCCTCCGGTCTTGGATGGCAGCGATTGTTGAACTTACACCCGCGGCGCTCGGCAAGGTCAAGTTTCCACGCCCGTCGCGCGGCGGAAGCGGTTCTTCAATAAAACGCCATCGCGCGGCGGCAATACCCGCGGGGGCTCGTCGGCGCGGATAGCGATGCAACCGAAGACCGTGGCAGCACCGTTGTGTAAATGAGCAGAAAACTCGCGCACCCCTGATTCGTCGGTGATGTCGAACGCCCGTTCGAAGCCGCAGGCGCGTGCGATACCGGTCAACCCGACCCCGGCCGCGGTGTGGCTTGCCTGCATGCCGGTCTCGCCGTAATGCCCGTTGTCGAAGACGGCAATCGCCAGGTTCGGCGGGCGCTGCACGCCGATCGTCGCGAGCGAGCCCAGCCCCATCAGCATTTCGCCGTCGCCGGTCACGACAAGGACGCGGCAGTCGGGCCGGGCAATCGCCAACCCGAGCCCGACCATCGCGGCCGCACCCATCGCGCCCCACAGGTAGAAATTGCGCTCGTCGTCTCCCTGAGGCCGCATCCCACGTGGTCGAGCCAAGCCCGGTAACGAGCAGAATATCACCGCGGTTTTCGAGCAGGATGCGGATCGCCACCCTGCGGTCGAGACGAGGTCTGTTCGAGATCATTTCACCCACCGCTTTGCGCCGATCAGCCGCTGCGAGAATAGGACTGCAGTCGAGAGGTCGCCGTTGAGTGCAATGTCGAGCGCCGCAGCTACGGTCTCGGCGGCTTCTTCCGGCCGGTCTGCGCGATAGACGAGGACATCGCACAGTTCGAGCGCCGCCTGGGTCCTCGACCCCATCGGCACCTGCCATGGGTTGAACTCGGCCCATTCGCCGCGCATCGTCACCAACATTGTGAGCGGGAAGCGGCAGGTCTTTGTCATCGACAACATGTTGATGCAATTGCCGACGCCGCTCGACTGCATCAGCAAGGCTCCGCGCTGACCGCCGAGCCAGGCGCCCGCAAGCAGCGCCACCCCTTCCTCTTCGCTGGTCAGCACCACGGCGTGTATGTCGGGGTCGTCGCGGCACAACTCGATCAACCGCGCGTGTCCGGCATACCTGCCGAATTTCGGCGGCCTTCAACGCGGCGAAAACCGCGTCCCGCCAGTCCGACATTTCTGCTTCTGAGGGTTCACCCATGCTCGACTCTTCTCTCAATCTGAGATGGTGAACGTAGCACCATCCCGATCTTCATTGAATCGCGAGGCCGGGTGGGCCATACCGAATGGGCATGAGCGAAGAGCCGGATAACTTGGTCCTCGTTTACCTGCGCCGGATCGACGGCAAAATCGATCGGCTGACGGAGGACGTCCAGGATCTGAAGCATCGAGTCACTTCGCTGGAGGGCCAGGTTGCCGGGCTTCGCAGTGAAACGGCCAGCATCCGTGGCGACATGGCGGCGATGTCTCTGAGGATCGACCGCATTGAAACCCGGCTCGATCGGATCGAACGGCGGCTCGACTTGGTTACTGCACCGACAGCTTAATCCAACGCATGCTCCACCCGCGGGCCGACATAGCGCGCCCGCGGGCGGATTAAGATACCGCTCTCGTATTGCTCGATCGCGTGCGCGATCCAGCCCACGGTCCGCCCGACAACGAAGAGGGCAAGAGCGCTGCTTTGAGGCAGGCCCAATCCGGTCGCGACCGCAGCGAGTGCGAAATCGACGTTCGGGTGCCGGCCAGTCAGCCGAGTCCCGGCTGTTGCCGCCGCTTCGATCAGATTGCGGGTTCCCGGTACAATCCGGACGACTGCGTCGAGGATCGCGGCAGCACGCGGGTCGCCATTCGGATAAAGAAACTGTCCGAATGCAGGCAGATCCTCGCCGCGCGACAAGCGTCCTGCCATCACGGCCATCGGGTCGCCGCCTCGGGCGATTTCGGTGAAGAGCGCTTCGGCGCGAGCCGAAGCGCCGCCGTGACGCCGACCGGAAAGAGCGCCGAGCGCCGCCGATACGACGGCGTAGGGCGTGGCGCCCGTCGAGGCGACGCAGCGAGCCACAAAGGTCGAAGCATTCAGCTCATGATCGGCGATGAGCACGAGGCAGCGACGCAGAATGTCCGCTTTCGCCGCATCCAATCCCCAAGCGTTGGCAAGCTGGCGGTGGATAGGCTCGGATGATGGGGCCGTCAGGGCAATGCAGGCGGCCAATTCTCTAATGATGCCGCGCCCGGTGCGGATCACCCCGCCTCGGGTCAGATCAAGCGCCGGCAAATCCTTGTCGGCCATCCACGCCAGTCGGATTTGACAGCGCTCGATCAGTCCTGACACGGAGATTTCGGGCGGGGAGGGGGTGCCGCGATCGACATCCCCTCCGGAACTCGTCTCCGCCCGCCAAAGCAAGGTCGCGACTTCCTCGAGGGTGGCCACCTCCGCAAGGCGAACCACGTCCTCGCCCCGGTAGTAAAACCACCCATTGTCGATCAGGCAAATCGACGAAGCAATTACCGGCATCAGCGCTTCGGCTTCGGTAGCGCGCTCGGGCCGCTGGCCGTCGCGCAATGCCAGCAGGGCTTCGACATCTTCCGTTCGATAACGCCGCTCTCGGCTGCCAGCCACGCCGACCGAATTGAGCCGACCGCGGCTGACATAGGCGTAGAGCGTGTCGAGCTTGATGCCGAGGCGGTCGGCAGCTTGTCGTGCAGTAAGGAGAGCGTCTTGCATATAGATTGATTTATGAATCAAGATTGACAGGATTGAGGTATGTCTATCTACTAAATGTGTCTACCTGGAGGAGCCCATGTCCGCAATGCGTAATTTGGCGTCGGCCGAGATCGGAATCGGGCACAACGACAAGCCGGCTACACTCGCCGTGCTGCAGCCGACGATCGGTCCGCCGATGGCCGACATTCGCGGTCTATACCGCGAGGCCGGCTGTTATACCTACGACCCTGCCCTCGGTGAGACCGGGATCTGCCGGTCGGCGATCACCTATGTCGACGGCGACAATGGCATTCTGCTCTATCGCGGCTATCCCATCGCCGACCTGGTGGAGCGCTGCAGTTATCTGGAAGTCTGCTGGCTGCTCCTCAACGGCGAATTACCGACTGCGGCGCAGCTCGACAAATTCATGCACGACATCACCCATCACACGATGGTCAACGAGCAACTGCACGCGATCTATCGCGGGTTTCGGCGCGACTCTCACCCGATGGCGGTGATGTGCGGCGTCGTCGGAGCACTGGCCGCCTTCTACCATGACGGCCTCGATATCTTCGATCCGCAACACCGGATGATCGCCTCGCATCGGCTGGTCGCCAAGATGCCGACGATCGCCGCCATGGCCTATAAATATTCGCTCGGCCAGCCCTTTGTGTATCCGCGAAACGACTTTGGGTATGCCGAGAACCTGCTCAACATGCTGTTCTCGGTTCCGTGCGAGCCCTATCGTGCGCCCATTGCAGCCGCGCGCGCCCTCGAAGCGTTGCTGATCATCCAGGCCGACCATGAGCAGAATGCTTCGACCTCGGCGATGCGGCTCGTCGGGTCGACCCGAGCCAATCCCTATGCCTGCACGGCAGCCGCGATCGCGGCGCTTTGGGGACCGCTGCACGGCGGAGCGAACGAAGCCGTGTTGCAGACACTGGCAGAGATCGGCAATGTCGACCGGATCCCCGAAGTGCTGCGCCGCGCCAAAAACAAAAACGATCCGTTCCGCCTGATGGGCTTTGGTCACCGCGTCTACAAGAGCTACGACCCGCGTGCCAAGGTATTGCGCCAACGCTGCTATGAGGTGCTCGACGCTCTGGGTCAGCGCGACGATCCGCTTCTGACGCTCGCTATGGAGCTGGAGCGCGTCACCCTCCAAGACGACTACTTCATCGAGCGCAAGCTCTACCCCAACGTCGATTTCTACTCCGGCATCATTTTCCGTGCGCTGGGCTTGCCGCCGGCTATGTTTACCCCGCTCTTCGCCGTGGCGCGCACCGTCGGCTGGGTCGCGCACTGGAACGAGATGATCGCCGATCCGGAGACCCGCATCTTCCGCCCGCGGCAGCTCTATACGGGCCCCACGGAGCGGTCGTTGGTGCCAATCGGCGAGCGTGCCGAGTAGGGGCCGTTGGCCGGCTGAGCTCGAGATGGCTATCGATGAGAAAACGGATCGATGTCGCTGCACTCGCCCCGGTCGTCGGCACGCTTTATCCGTCGCCATTCGACGTGCCTTGTCGCTCGCGTGAGAGAACGAAGCTCGGCGATCCAGTCGGGCTTTCGTAATTTGGCGTATAAACCTGCTTCGCCTGCCGCCAGGCGCCTGGTCGAGCCAGCGTCACTGGCATACCGGCGGCGACGAGTTCGTTTACGTCGTTTCCGGCGAGGTCGTGCTCGTCACCGATGGCGGCGAGGAGGTTCTGCGCGCGGGCGATGCGGCCGGGTTTCCGGCCGGAGATACGAACGGGCATCGCCTGCAGAACCGCTCGAAGAGTGACGCCCAAGTGCTCGAAATCGGCACCCGCATATCCGGCGACTCGGCCCATTACTCGGATATCGACATGGTCGCACCGGCTGGCGGCAAGCCCACCGTCTATACCCACCGCGACGGGACGCCCTATCCGGACATCGGGCGCCGTGGCCCCTGACCGCTTGTCGTCAGGTTACCGGTAGGCCCTGGCCGTCCATTTCGGTGGCGGGCAAGCCGAGGTGCCGCAGGACCGTCGGAGCGATGTCGATGAGCGAGGATGGGCCGTGGCGAGTGCCGGCGCGAAAGCCGCCGCCGGAGATGAAGAGAAACGGGCTCTGCTCGTTTTTTCCGAGACCGCCGTGCTGCCCAAAGCCCGTGTTGTCCTTTGGCTCTAGCGCGTCGCGCACGACGCAGCTGTGGCCACCTACGCCGTGCGGATTGTCGCGGCTGTCGGATTTGAGCGTCACCGCAATTTGCATTGGTGAATCCGTCGGCAAGCCGGCCGCCGGCAGGTCCGGGCCGACGAAAGCGCGACCTACCCATTCTTGGGTTGCGAGAAACCGCGCCACTTGGCCGACGAGAGGCCCGGCGGGATCGGCGAAATAGAGCAGGGCGGATGTGCCGTTGGGTGCGACGACGACCTCGGATGATACGGGGGCCCTCTTGAGCCCGGCTTCGATCAAAAGACTGTCGAGATCAATCGTATCGCCGACGGTCTCCATCCCGTGATCGGAACCGACGATGAAGAGAGTGTCCTCGCGGTTCGGATCAAGGGCCGCCACTGTCTCGGCGACGCGATGCACGTTGGTGTCGGCGCTCGTGATTGCTTGACGGTGCGACGGCGAGCCCAGCGGCATGTGGTGGCCGGTGTAGTCCGGCTCCGAGAGCCACAACAGCGCGACCGCCGGGGTGCGCTCGCGCAGCACCTCTTCGCAGAACCGCTCGGTTGCGACGGTGTCGCCGGCATCGCCCTTGGCGACGGCCAGCCCTTCCGCCGAGGGCAGCGACCGGCGGCCGGGGCCAAAGCTGCCGGCCGGGTTATAGACCCAGCCGAAGCCGTCGGGGTCGAGGAAGTAGGCTGCGCCGGGGGACACGTTCGAGATCGCAATTGCTTCACCGCTGGCCCGGCCGACTCGCTCGGCGAGAGTCGGCCGATGCAGGGTGCGACCGGTCGCTCGCTGCAATCGGTCGCGAAAGTCGGGCTTGCCGACCGAGAGGCAGACGAGCCCCTCGCCCTCATCGATCGCCATTGTGTTGCCGAGCAAACCGTGTTGCGCCGGCAGGCAGCCGGTGGCGATCGACGCGGCGCTTGTGCGCGTCGTCGACGGGAAGACGCTTCGGTGGTTCGCAAAGCGCGCCGAGCGACGGCCGAATTCGCTCAGAAACGGCGCGTCGCGTGGCATGATCAGGTCGGTTCTCAGACTGTCGCAGATTACGATGACGGCGCGTTTCATTGCGGAGCTCCTTATTGCACGCCCGGGTCGAGCGCGAGAATGCTTTCGCGCAATTCGGGCGGCAACGGGGTTTTCACGCCGGTGGCGTTGAAGACCAGGATCAGCACTGCGCGGCCGAGGGCGCAGAGTCCATCGCGCCACACCGCATATTCCATGTCGAAGCTAGTGTTCCCGAGGCGAACCGTACGGGCGCCGACGAGGATCTCGTCGGCATAGGCGAGCGGCCGGTGGTAGCGGATGCCGGTTTCCGCGATAACCGGACCCGGCGCGTTCGACGACAGCGGAGCGAGGCCGACGGCTTCGAGATAGCGGTTGCGCGCCTCCTCGAACCACTCGAAATAGGCGCGGTGGTTGGCATGCCCGAACGGATCGCACTCGCTCCAACGCACCCGATGCCGGATCGTGAACGACCACCCCGGCTCGACCCCGAACTGCGCCCATTCGGCCGGTTTTGTTTCCGCTATCATTGCCCGCTTAGCTTGGCTAGCGGGCGGACGTCGTCGAGCGCTTCGAGCCGGAGCACCGCATCCCACAACGCCTCGCCCTGTTCCGCCGGAAGATCAGGCGCGGAAGCCCAGCACGCGGTGAATTTGGCGTGCGCAGCCTCGGGCGACAATGGCCGCTCGGGACTGCCGAGCACCGAGCTTACTGGGATCGCGACGGTGCGGCCTTCGGCGAGATCGACTTCGACCTGTTGCGGCAAGAGCGCGTTGGGATCGGGGTTGTCGTCCTCGACGACGGTCAGCCGGCGCGCCAGCCTCAGTGTATCCGCATCGGCGAGCGCCGCCGCGGTGAAATCGCCGAGTTCGACATTGCCGCGGCGCAGACAGACGGCCCCGACATACGGCAGACTCAGCCGCGCGAACCCAGCCGTCATGCCCTCGACCGTGGGGCGGCCGACCAGCTGCGCCGTCAAAGGCGGCACGTGGAAACGGCAAGCGGCGATTTGGTCGGCGGTGACCCGATCTTCTTTCATGAGGCGCTGCAGACCGTCGATACCGCCATGGGTGGCCCGCCCGCTGGGGAAGGGTTTGTGGCTGACTTCGGCAATGCGCCAGCGCTCGCCGAGCTCGTCAAACGGCGCGAGATCGGCCTCTCCATCGAACAGCTCGAAATAGCCGAATTCCCCGGTAATCGGCGCGCGCGGGCCCGGCATGCCACGCCGGGCCAGCTCGACCGCCGTGACGGCGCTGCGGGCGGCAAAGCCCATCTGCATCGCCAATTGCGGAGTCCCTTCGGTGTGCGCCTGCATCGTGCCGGCGCATTGTCCGTAATAAATCCCGATTGCGTCACTGAGCGTTTTGCCGTTGAGACCGGCCAGCATCGCGAGACCCACAGTCGCGCCGAATCCGCCGGCATTGGCGGGTCGGAAGAACCGCATCGGCGCACGTGAGCACAACCCAAAGGTTGCCGCGACATCGACCGCAACGGCAACGGCGCCGATCAGCCGGGCCCCGGAGACGCCACCCTCCCGCTCGGCCCAGCCGAGCAGCACTGGCAACGCCGCCGTCACCGGATGGACGACCGCTCTCTCGTGTACGCAGTCGAACTCCTGGCCATGGATCTGATAGGCGTTGAGCATCGCCGCGTGCGTCAGCGGTAGCTGCTCGCCGCCGCCGAAGACGGTCGCCTCCGGCGCCCCGCCGATGCCGGCGAGCATATCGACGATTTCGCCGCGCCACGGTGTCAAGCGGCCGGCTACCCCGACTGCCAGCGTATCGGCGATAAATGTCTTTGCCGCTGCGCGCACCGCCTCCGGAACACCATGCTCGGCGACCATTTCGACATGCGCGACGATCTTGTCGACGACTGAATCCTGCGTCACTCCGCCCCTCACCCTAACCCTCTCCGCTTGCGGGGAGAGGGAATTCACAGTCTTTCTCCCTCGCCCCGCTTGCGGGGAGCGGTGGGGTGAGGGGCATTGTTAACTCGCGGCCAGCCTAGTGAGGGTGACGATATCGGCGAGGTGATCGAGCCCGGCAATCGTCTCGCGCAACTCGCGGGCGCGAGGCGCGCCCAGTACCGGCTCAACGAGGGCATCGAATTTTACGGCGAGCCGCCGGCCCTGGTCGGCGATGTCGGCGGCGGGAATGCCGGCATCATGCCGCGCCGTGAGACGGCGGCCGTCGTTCAGTTGGACGTCTAGCTCGGCGAGAGTCTGCGGCCAGCTTTCCTGCCAGTCGATTTCGATCCGCTCGCGCAGCCTCACCAGCGCAGGATCGCACGCATTCTCGGCACTGTAAGCGCCGAGGGTCGCTGTATCGAGGCCGGCCAGCGCCATTGCCACGGTTTGGCGTAGGCTGAACTTGCTCTGCAGCCCGTCCGCCGGGGTGGGGATGTTGCAGACCCGCTGGCAGCTTGCATCGAGCCGCAAGACGATACCGGCAATTGTCGCGGGTACCAGCCCGTGTTGCTCGCGCAGTCGGCGGGCGCATTCTATCGGGGCGTGCGTCAGATAACACGCAGCATGGTATTTGAAGAGGTTGGCAAAGAGGTGCAGCCCGCCTTCGGGTGTGGCGAAGGCGCCCTCGGTCGAAAAAGTCGGTCCGTGGGTCGGCGCGAAGCCCTGGACGCATTCGATGATGTCCGGACGGCTCGAGAATCCCCGCGCGGCAAGGCGCGCGGACAGCAGCCCGTTCTGCGCCGCTTTACCAGCGTGGAAGGGTTTGCACATGGTCCCGAACTGCGATTTGAGCCCGGCCGCCTGCGTCCCGGCAATTCCGAGCGCCAGCGCCGTCGCCGTGGCATCGAGACCGAGCAACCGAGCGCACGCCGCCGCGGCGCCGAAAGTGCCAACCGTGCCGGTCGAGTGAAAACCGAGATTGTAATGCCCCGGCTGCAGCGCGGCGCCGATACGGCAGGCGGTCTCATAACCGGCGACAAAAGCGGTGAGCACCTCGCGACCCGAGCTGCGCTTCGATTCGGCCAGGGCAAGGAGGCCCGGCAGGATCGCCACCGAAGGATGTCCCGGCATCGCCATATTGACGTCGTCATAATCGAGCGCATGTCCCGCCGACCCGTTGACGAGAGCTGCCGACACAACCGGCAAGCGGGTCGGATGACCGATGATGCTCGCCTGTGGGGCACCGCCGGCCTCGCTCAGCTCGGAGAGCAGGAGCCGCACCAGCTCGTCGCCGGCTCCGGCCAATGCAACGCCGAGATAGTCGAGGACGCATTGCCGGGCGAGCTCACCCGCCTCGGGAGGCAACGCGTCGTATTCGAGCGTGGCGGATTTGCGCGCCAGAGCGCGTGTCAGGTTCGTTCCGTCCATGTTTTCTCTCCGATAGCTAGCCGCGCGTCCTACCGGCCCTTGAACCGCGGTTTGCGCTTCTCGTTGAAGGCCAGCACCCCCTCGCGCCGGTCTTCTGTCGGGACCAGCCGGTTGTACGCCTCGATCTCGAGCATCATGCCGCTGGCGAGATCCATCTGTAGGCCGAAATGGATCGCATGCTTCGCCTGGCGCACCGAGATCGGGGCGTTGTCGGCGATGCGGCGGCCGGTCTCGAGCGCCTCCTCGACGACCTGCCCTGGCGCGCAGAGGCGGTTCACCATGCCCCAGTCGTAGGCCTCCGAGGCGGCGAATGGGCGCCCGGTCAGAATGATCTCCTTGGCCCGCCTCTCGCCGACGGCGCGCGGCAGATTTTGCGTGCCGCCGGCGCCCGGCATAATCCCCAACGTCACCTCGGTCAACGCGAAACGGGCGGTCTCGGCGGCATAAATGAAGTCGCAACACAGCGCCAATTCGCAGCCGCCGGCATAGGCAGCGCCGTTGATGGCGCCGATCACCGGGATCGGGCAGCCGATAAAGGCGCGGATCATGCGCTCGAACAACAAATGCTGGTCCTGCCATGCCTCGTCGGTCATGCCATTGCGTTCCTTGAGGTCGCCGCCAGCGCAGAACGCCCGCTCCCCCGCGCCGGTCACGACGATGCAGCGGCGTTTAGCGGGCGCCGCGTTGACCTCCTCGAAGAACGCAAGGAGATCGCGGCCCATCCGCGTGTTCATCGCATTGGCCACCTCGGGGCGGTCAAGGGTCAGCAACAGCAACCCCTCGCCGCGATCCTCGACCCGCACCGTCTCGTAATCCCGATCCATCCAAGCCTCCGGCCGGTGCTCTCGACGACAACTATAATCTTGCAGGATGGTATTGCCGAGATCAGCTTTCCGTTCGATGAGCCACGATCGCCCAACTGGCCCGCTGGCGGGCCGCCGGATAGCACTCCCCGAGACCCGCGAGCTCGACCGGCTCGCGCGCATGTTCGAAGAGCAGGGCGCGGAGATGCTGCGCTGCCCGCTTGTGGCGATCCGCGACGCTCCGGACCCCGCACCGGTGCGGGAATGGCTGATGCGTTTGCCGTTCGATGATCTGGTGTTGTTTACGGGCGAAGGCTTGCGCCGGCTGCACGGCTTTGCGCAACGCTTCGGCCTCGAACCGTCCTTTCTCGACGGGTTGCGCGCGGCTCGCAAGATCACGCGCGGTCCCAAGCCCGAGCGGGCGCTGCGCGAACTCGGGCTCAAATCCGATTTGCGCGCCAAGGAGCCGACAACCGACGGGCTGATCGCAACTTTGTCGGGTTGCGATCTGCGGGACCGACGGGTCGGCGTGCAGCTTTACCCCGGCAATCCCAATGCCCGGTTCACCGATTTCCTCCGGCAGGCGGGCGCTTCGCCCGATCCCGTCCTACCCTACGTCTATGCGTCCGCAGTCGAGGACAATAAGGTTGTCGAGCTGATCGATCGGATGGCCGGCGGTGCGGTCGATGCCATCGCCTTCACCAGCTCGCCGCAAGTGCAACGACTCTTCGAGGTCGCAGCCGCAGCTCGGTGCGACGACGCGTTGCGAGCCGCGCTGCTGAGGATGGAAATTGGCGCCGTCGGTCCGGTCGTTGCCGCGGAATTACGCCGACACGGTGTCGAGGCGACGATCACCCCAGAACGCAGCTATTTCATGAAACCGCTGGTTTCCGGGGTTGCCGCGGCTCTCTCACGATAGCTGCTCAATGACTTCCCGCAACACCGTCCAGCGGCCAAGCTTAGCCGAAAAATCGATCGTGGCGTGCGCCGGGCTCGTCGATGGCAACGCGAGATAGGTGAGAGCCGGACGGCGCGCGAAATGGCGGTCGTATAAGCGCCGCGCGGTCGTGCCGTTGAACGCGACGGCGCGAATCAGCGGATGCCGGTCGAGCAGCCGATCGATCGTATTGGGCCGCTCCAACCGGATCGTCGTATCGGCGCTTCTGTCGCGTTCACCAATCTCGCAGACATCCCAAAGCGCAATCCGATGCGCCTTCACAAAGGCCAACCGTTCTGCATAGTTCAAAGTCGGCGACGCGCCGAACAAAGCAAATATGATAGGCCAGAACAGGTTGCGCGGATGCGCATAATACTCGCCTCGGCGTAGCGACTCTTCGCCCGGTAGGGTGCCCAGTACGAGCACCTGCGCCTGCGCGTCGACGACGGGCGCAAAGCTGCGCTTGGGCGGCCCGGCCGATGCGTTGCTGGCGGTCTTTGCCCTCACTCGACGTAACGGCCGAGGCGGACCGCGGTTTGTCCCTTCGCCAGCCGGCGCGATGGCATGATCAGCACGCAATCGTCATGCGGCGTGCGCACCTCGCGCTCGTCGTCCCGGCCGATCAAGGTGCCCTTGGGCGACAGCACCTCAAGCCCGCGGAAGTCCTTCACGAACTCAAATTTGTCGCTGGTAATTGTGACCGCTTCGGTGACTTGAATGATACGCTGCCGCGGATGTGCATCGAAATCGGGGCCGCCGAGCCGCTCGGCGTCGTCGCGCGTCACCGTGCCAAGGGCGATCAGGAAGCGGAGCATCACGTCGGTCGCGACTTCGGCAGCCCGACGCTCCCAGTGCTGACCGCTCTCGATCAGCAGCGCAGTCTTGGCCGCACCCGGTTGGCCGAACTCGTCGTAATCGCGCATTCGCGGCCCTGCAGCGTGTCCTGCGTCGCACATGATGAGCTCCGGGATCCCGACTTGCCGCGCCAATGCCAGCGATCGGTCCAGTATTCCCGCCAGCATCAGCGGCGCTGTCGCGTATTGCATCGAGTGGATGTCGAGCAAAAAATCGGCGGCATCGACAATCGGCCGCAAAGCGCGAGCTCGCGCCAGCTCGACCGAATGACGCGGGCCGTCGAGTGTCGCGGCCGACCACAGGCGGTTGAAATCCTCATCGACGTAACGCGATGCGGTCGGAACCCGAGGATCGAAGCTACGATATGCTGCAATATTGTCGAACGCCAATGTGAGTTTGCCCTGTCTCGGCTGCAGCCCGGCGCGGAAAAGGCAATCGAGCGCGATCGCCCCGCAAATCTCGTTACCATGGGTCAAGGCGGTTACCAAAACATGCGGGCCGGCCACTCCGCTGTCGAAGGTCGTGACAAAATCGATCCCGGTATTGCCGGCCCGGTAGGGCTCGATGTCCGGCGAAGTCAGCTCTACCGTATAGTTCGGCTCGGGCACACGGCGCTCCAATGCTCGTATGGTGGTCGACGCCAATCTTGCACCCGATCGATCGTCTTCGTCACGCTGACAACGAGCCGCAGGGTTTCGGTGACCGGCAGATCAGGCGGCGATCCCTCGGGCGGATCGCTTGAGCTGACCTTCGTTGCTTGCTCGTGCAAAGGAGCATGCGTAGATTTGTCGGATGGTGAGAGCCATCTTGTCGATGGCAGCGCGCAGGGCCGGGCGCCCGGAATCGCAATGGACGAGCTAGACGAAATGAGCTTTGAGATCCCCGGCGTGCTGTGGCGCCGCGACCCAACAACAGCAGAGGTGCCGCTGGTCTTCGACTCGCCACACAGCGGGTCTAAATATCCCGAGGATTTTCGCTTTTGCTGCTCGCTCGATATTTTGCGAACCGCGGAAGACTCTTATGTTGATGAGCTTTACACCGCCGCGCCGGAGTTGGGTGCCACCCTGATTGGCGCGGAATTTCCGCGCAGCTATCTCGACCCCAACCGGGCGGCAGACGATCTCGACACCACGCATATCGATGGCCTGTGGCCGACCCCCCTCTTGCCTTCTCACAGGACGCGGGCAGGTCTCGGGCTGGTGCGCCGCGTTGCCAAGCCGGGCATCCCGATCTACGACCGCAAATTGACCGCCGCCGAGGTCATGGCCCGGGTCGAGCGATGCCATATCCCCTATCATCGCGTGCTGGAGGAGGCTTGCGACCGGGTGCACCGCAAGTTCGGCGTAGTCTGGCATGTCAATTGCCACTCAATGCCATCCCAACGCAACGGGAAGAAAGGCGGGCACTGCGCGGATTTTGTATTGGGCGATCGCGACGGAACGACTTGCGCCCCGGAATTCACCGACTACGTCGCCGCCGTGTTGCGAGGCCGTGGCTACACTGTCCGTATCAACGAGGTCTATAAGGGGGTTGAGATCGTCAAGCGGCAAGGCCGTCCTGCGGTGAACCGGCATAGCCTTCAGATCGAGGTAGACCGGGCGCTCTACATGGACCAGAAGACGTTGGAGAAGACCCGGGGGTTTGGCCGACTGCAGACCGACATCACCTTTTTGATCGAAGCCCTGCGGGAATTCGCCGGCGCCCGGCTTGAGGAGCGCGCCTGCGCGGCGGATGATTGACCCTCCCCCGTCGTGGTCGGCATCCCGCGGCGGGCACCACTGATGCATAGCATCGACGCTCGATCGGGTCGAGTAAACTCAGTAGAACCAGCGGAGGCTCGATGGCAAAAATCCCCGAGGTATTGCAGCCCCACATCAATAGCGCCTTTCCGGTCAATGTCTGCCTGGTCGGCAGCGTGCTACCCAATGGGTTTGCGCAGATCAGCCCACGGGGAAGCACAATGGTGTTCGACGATGACCATATCGCGCTGTGGGAGCGCGGCAAGGGTTCGACCAACGAGAACCTCGCGGACGGCACCCCGTTGACCGTGTACTTCAGAAAGCCGCAGCTGCGTGAGGAGGGAGTCCTTCCGAAGGGCGGCATCGCGCGTTTTTACGGGCGCGCCCGGCTCTACCGCTCGGGGCCGATCTACGAGGAGGTCTGGCGTCGCCTCGTGCAGCCGGAAAAGGACCGTGATCCTCAAAAGGGCGGCTACGCCGTTTTGATAGAAGTGGATAGGGCGGAAGACTTGGATGGACAGCCGTTAAGGCTCGCCTGACGCTGAACAGCGTGGGATAGGACAGGTTCGCTGCCCTCCCGATGACCAACGCGCTTTCGTTCTACCTAGACGCACTGCGCTTCGGCGCAGCGTTCGCAGTCTTCTTGTCGCATTACGCCGCAGGGCGGATCAGCGGAGGTTTGTTCTGGCGGCTCGATTTTGGGCGAACCGCCGTGCTTGTGTTCTTCGTGCTATCAGGTTTCGTCATCGCCTGGGTAAGCAACACGCGCGAACACACGCTGGAGGAATTCGGCCTCAGCCGAATTGCCCGGCTCTATTCGGTAATCATCCCTGCATTCATCTTGACGGCGGCACTGGATTGGTTCGGCAAGGAAATCAATCCCGGCTTGTACGCGTCGGAATGGGGCCATAGCACGACCCATCCAGTGATAGGTTATACGCTTTCGGCCGTGTTTCTAGGCGAGAGCTGGACAACGCGGGTCCTCCCCGGCTTCAACGTCCCTTATTGGTCGCTCAACTACGAAGCGTGGTATTATGTCCTGTTCGCGGCTGCCATATTTCTACATGGGCGGCAGCGGACGGTAGCTCTGATCGGGGCAGTCCTACTGGCCGGGCCCAGAATTCTCTGCCTTCTTCCGGTGTGGCTGATGGGGGTTGCGGCGTGGCGATGGTGGGCCGAGCTTCCGCGCCCCCTTGGGCGACCGGTAATAGTCGCATGCGTGGCCGTATTTATTGCTCTCGAGGTCCTTGGTGGGCAACAACTCTTTTGGCATCCGACAAGCGACTGGCTGCCACCCGGCTCCTCGGCTTACGATTACATTGTTGGTGGGCTCTTTGCCCTGCTCATCGCTGGGCTCGCCAGTGTGCAGCTTCCGATGCCCGGGGGTCGGCTCGAAAGAGTGGTGCGCGGGCTCGGCGGTACCTCTTTCGGGCTTTACTTGCTGCACTACCCCCTTTTGAACTTCTTCGGTACCGTGGTGCCCGGGCCGCCGGACAGAGCGCTGCACCGCATACTCGTTTTCGGTCTCGCACTCGGCGGTGCGCTCGGGCTCGCGAGCCTCATCGAGCCGAGCAAAATAGTGCTGAAGCGCCGGCTGCGTTCAGCCCTCCATCTCCTGCGCGGGAAGCCCCCCCCACCGGCGATCGTCCGGCAGCGGGTTTACTGAACGCGAGGTGTGGCCATGGCGGAACCCGAGTGGCACCGCGCCAATCGCGACAGCTGGGACCAGCTCGTCGACCTTCATCTAGGGCCGCACGGCTACGACCTCACCGATCTCCGTGCCGGGAGCGCCCAGCTTGGACCGATCGAGGCCGGAGAACTCTCGGCAATCGAGGGCAAGCGGATCGTTCATCTCCAATGCCACTTCGGAGCCGGATAGTCTGAGGCTAGCGCAGCGCGGGGCGCAGGTGGTCGGTCTCGATTTTTCCGGCCGGACCATCGAGGTAGCGCGCTCGCTTGCGGACGAGTTCGGTCTCGCGGGCCGGGCGCACTTTGTTGAGGCCGATCTCTACGATGCCGCGCGCGCAATCCCTGCGCCGCATGGGTTCGACATTGCGTTTGTCACCTGGGGTGCCACTTGCTGGCTGCCGGACATCGCGCAATGGGCGCAAATCGTCGCGTCTCTGCTGCGCTCCGGCGGATCGCTCTATTTAGCCGACGGGCACCCCGCGGCCTATGTATTTGATGATGCTACCGGCTCACCAGACGGCATGCCCCGCTTGTTCGCCCCGTATTTTTCGCACGACCCGGTGATCGAGGTGGATCCGCGCGGCTATATCGACCAAGGCGCGCGGCTCCGCAAAGCCGCGATCTACAATTGGCTCCACCCTCTCGGAGACGTCGTCACGAGCCTGATCGCAGCGGGCATGACGCTAGACTGGTTGCACGAGCACGATGCGGTGACTTGGCAAATGTTCCGCATTCTCGTGAAGGACGCGGCCGGTCTTTATCGCTGGCCCGACAGGCCATGGCTGCCGCTCGCCTTCTCGCTTCGCGCCACCCGCCGCTAATGGCTGGTGGGGGTTTCAAGAGGCGAACTGCTCTTTGAGAACGCGCTCCTCGAGATTGGAGTCGTGATCGAACAGCAGGGTTATGGCAACGTCGAGGTTCTCTTTGACATCGACAGACACAACGTCGCGCACTTCAGTGAAGTCGGCAACAGCGCTGACCGGGCGCTTATCGGTCTCGAGAGCCTCGATCCGCACTCGCGCCTCGTGAGGCAATAGGGCGCCGCGCCAACGGCGTGGGCGGAAGGCACTGATCGGCGTCAATGCGAGGACGCCGGCGCCGAGCGGGATGATCGGACCGTGCGCCGAAAGATTGTAGGCCGTGCTGCCGACTGGGGTGGCGACAAGAATGCCGTCAGCCATCAGGTCTTCGAGCCGCACGACCCCGTCAACCTTTACCCGCAGCTTTGCCGCTTGCCGGGTTTCGCGGAGCAGCGATACCTCGTTGAAGGCGAGAGCCCCGTGAGAAACGCCACGCTCATCTTGCGCCGTCATTTCTAGCGGATGCAGGACCACCGGCTGGGCAGCGGCAAGGCGTTCGTAGAGCCCGTCAGGCCGATAGGCGTTCATCAGAAACCCGACACTGCCGCGATGCATGCCGTATATCGGGACGCCGCAGCCCAGAAAGCGATGAAGGGTCTCCAGCATGAAGCCGTCGCCGCCGAGCGGCACGATGACCTCGGCAATTTCCGGGGAAACACAGGGATAACGGCGCCGCAGCTCTTCGAGCGCCTGTTGCGCGGCCTCGGTCTCCGCCGCAACGATCGCGGTCCGACGCGGCGGCGCGGTCACCCGCCGGTTACGCTCATATGGCGGGCGACAGCCGGTCGATTATGGCGGCGGTCGATGATGAAGTCGTGGCCCTTCGGCTTGCGGTCGATCGCCTCACGGATCGCTGCTTCGAGTGCCACGTCACCTTCGGACTGGCGCAGCGGGGTGTGCAGGTCCGCGGCATCCTCCTGGCCGAGGCACATGAAGAGGGTGCCGGTGCACGTCAAACGAACCCGGTTGCAACTCTCGCAGAAATTGTGGGTCAGCGGGGTAATGAAGCCCAGCCGCCGGCCGGTCTCCCGTACCGTGACGTAGCGCGCGGGACCGCCGGTGCGGTAATCGGTTTCATCCAAGGTCCAGCGCCGTTGCAGGCGGGCGCGCACCATCGACAACGGCAGGTATTGCTCTAGCCGGTTTTCTCCGCCGATGTCGCCCATCGGCATCACTTCGATGAAGACGAGGTCGAAGCCCTGCTCGCCGGTCCAGGCGACCAGCTCATCGAGTTCCTCCTCGTTGACGCCGCGCAACGCTACCGCATTGACCTTGACCGAGAGCCCCGCAGCCTTTGCCGCCGCAAGCCCTTCCAGAACCACCTCGATCCGTCCACGGCGCGTGATCTCGATGAATTTGGCCGGGTCGAGCGTGTCGACCGATACGTTGACCCGCCGCACGCCGCAATCGCGCAGTTCGCCCGCATAACGCGCCAGCTGGCTGCCGTTGGTCGTCAGGGTCAACTCGTCGAGCGCGCCGCTGTGGATGTGCCGGCCGAGCGAGCGGAAAAGGCTCATTATGTTGCGGCGCACCAGTGGCTCACCGCCGGTGAGGCGCAGCTTTTTGACGCCGAGCCGGATGAAGGTGCTGCATACCCGATCGAGCTCCTCGAGGGTGAGCAGCTCGGATTTCGGCAGAAACGTCATTTCTTCCGCCATGCAATAAACGCAGCGGAAGTCGCAGCGGTCGGTCACCGACACGCGCAGATAAGTTATTGTTCGTCCAAACGGATCGATCATGCCTGGCTCGCTCGCACCACGGCCTATGCCGTTAATGTAGGAGTGCCGCCCGCAAATGTCGCCCCCGATCTGACCATGACAGCACCGCGCTATCTTATCGGTTCATCGGGGAACAAGGCCAAGCATCTGGCCCTCGGTATGGGACGCACCTCTGATTGTGGGCAACCCCATCCGGTCAAATTCTCCGTGTTCCTCCAAATCGAGGACGGCGACTTGGATATCACGCGGCGTCTCCTTCTCGATGAGACGCGGGACTTCGCGCCTCAGACCGGGGCCATCCTCCAGG
>Ga0306924_10001979_pt1 | contig 19109 bp, 20 predicted proteins | sample sta12Can44000111_FD_203756 | JGI IMG/M metagenome (GOLD analysis project Ga0306924, IMG submission 203756) | Lab enrichment of tropical soil microbial communities from Luquillo Experimental Forest, Puerto Rico - statanox.12C.anox.44.000.111 (v2)... | ecosystem: Environmental > Terrestrial >...
CCATTCCTATCGTTTCCTCCTCCATGACCGTGACACAATCTTCTCGGCTGAGGTGGACCAGCAGCTAAAGGCTTTTGGACTGCGGGTGCTGCGCACGCCCGTGCGTGCACCAAAGGCGAACGCCTACAGTGGGAAGCTTACGCCGGGAGTGTTTGGATTTCATGATTCCGCTGGGAGAGGATCGCCGCGTGAAGGACGGGAAGAGCTCAGAGGACACTGCGCTTTGATTGCTCTCCAATTTCTAATACCTGTACCGACGGGAAGGCCGGTGCCTTTCGCTTGCGGCGCGACGAACGGGTTGGCGTAAGAAGTCGTTGGTTCTTATCTGACCCAGGTTCATCTCCAGCACGAGCTCGAATCCAACAATTACGGCGTCTTTCTGTCAGACAACGATCTATATACAAAGGTTAAGCGGGTTTCCCAGTTCTATTAGTGAAACTCAAGAATTCCGCAAGCTGCGAGAACTAGCACCATCACCGCAGAAATTGAACGGGTGCTCACAAAGCGCGAGGCTTGGGACCGTTCACGCGCGGTACACAACCGCGCTTAGTAGACAACTCAACGGCAACATTGGCTGGGATGGCTGTCTCTTCATCCTTCAGCCCGCAAGGCCGCTGCTGTCTCTAGCTTCGATGCCATGTAACAGCCAATCAAAACCCAAACAGCGGAGAAACATCGAAGTATCCGTCCGACACACGGGCCCCCAACGATTCCGAGCTTTGCGGCGTTGCTATGACAACAAACGACGCGATCTGAAGCCCGGCTGGACTAGCTCGTTTTGACGTAGACGTTCATGCCACTGATAGTCCGGTTGAAGTTGTTGACGCCGATGATGTCCAAACGGGCACCCTCCTCGGCACTGGCCGGGGGATTCCCAATGAGACAGAACACCCACAGAACACCTTCGAACTGCTGACCAGACGTTGAGTCCGTAAGCAGGACGCGCAGCATCACCTTACCACCGCACAGATTTGGCGGGAGAGGGTCGCCGAATATAACCCCGCAACCGTAGGGCTGGAAGGAAAGAAGCTGAGTCGCAACCCAAGTGCCGCTGCCACTGGCCGCGCTGGTGTACGTGCCTGTGGCGGTCGTGCTTTTGGGATTGACGGAAAAGACACCGCTTCCCGTAATGCTGACTTTATCTCCGTTCGCGGCTTGCGCCACTTGCGGCACTTCCATGTGCAACTGGTAAGTTTCTGTCTCGCTGCTGGCGAACACGGGCTGCTGCCACAATATCGCAGCGGCGAAGACCACGCAGAGTGCAGTCATTGCAACTATAACTACAGGCTTCATAATCCGTCACCTCCTTAAAGGCGGATGCATTATGCGATATTGCGTTGTTTATTCAAATATGAATCGACTGTTGTCGGCGGATGGCCAAATGTGTTTGGACGAAGCCTGAAAAGCCGCGCGAAATCGAATTCATCGAGCGCACACCACGTCGAGAGACTCGACACGCAGAATTCCGACACTTGCTGTCGCGCTCCGGCGCGTCCCAACTGAGACTCGCGCTATTTGCAAATCGAAAGGTTGTTTCAGTCGCCACCGTTGATTCGGTGCTTGGAACGAGAACTTGGATTCCACCGACAAATACAACCCCACGGAGATTTGTTGCGGTTGCAAAATCCCCGAAGAAACCTAATCTTCATCATCCTTATCCTGAAAGGAATCGTCGTCTTCACTCTTACCTTTAGTAAAGGTCAGTGCCTTTTCCCAAGCCTGATCCGCGACTTTACGCCCGGTGGCTCTCCCTACGAGATCCGCAAGCTCGAAATGGATTCCGCCATAGCGACGTGATATTCCAGCCTGGTTTGCGGCATCCGTGAAAGTGGCCCAGGAAAGGGTGAGTTCGTGTTTGGGCGTCAGACCCGGCTCGGTGTTAGAACTCCCTTGGCCAAACGTCACCGAATCACCGAATTTGTCGCTGTGCGTGAAAAGCTTGAGAATCTCGGCACCAGCTGCACTGAAAGCGCTGTGACCGGAGATGTAATGATGGCATATAAGTTTCTGCTGCTCGCCGTCTACCGATTCGAGACTTCCGTCTTTGGTGATATGGGTGAACGCAATCGGAAGCTTGCAATTAGGGCAAGAAAACAAAAGCGTGTGAACGTATCTTGTGGTCAAGGGCGGCGCTCAGAGATTTCAGAACTAAACTCTAATTGTGGTGGGATTTTTCCAGCAATACAGAGAACAGTGTAGAACCGTTGCGCCTTTGGGCACACTTCGGTTTGACTTCGACCCGAGCGTCCTATGTCAATTTCGGCACGAGAACCGGGTCGAAATGCGGCCGCGCACCTCGGAGAAGAGGCTTTGCACCTGCGGCCGGGAAACAAATTTTCCAGAAATTCAGTTCTGCCGACATAAATTTAAGTGAATTGGCAAGGTTCCTCCCAGTACTCCACCTTCCGATTTGGCATTTACCTGGACTTGAGTACATTTGTATCCTTGACAGGCTGCGAACCCAAGAATAAGCATCACAAAATGGTCCGAAGCGACCTGGCTGGGAGCATACAACCTCGATCCCCTGGAAAGACGAAAACGACTATGGAACAAGTAAAAAACAAAATCGGTCGAACCGCCGCGATGAGAGCGGAACAGGAGAACCCCGATGCAGAAAGTTAGCGAAATCATGAGCCGAGACCTAAAGATTGCTTCACCTTGGGATACGATCAAAAAAGCGGCGCAGCTTATGGCTTCAACAAATTGCGGCGCGCTTCCCGTCGGAGAAAATGGCAGGCTACTCGGCATAGTCACAGACCGAGATATCACACTTCGCGCAGTGTCGAAGGGCAACGCACCGAATCACTGCACTGTGCGCGAGGTCATGTCCTTTCCGATCAAATACGTTTTTGAGGACGAAGCAACCCACGCGGTAGCACACAGCATGAGCAAACTGCAGCTCCGCCGGTTGCTGGTGGTGAATCGCCAAAAGCGCCTCGTAGGCATTGTGTCCTTGAGCGACTTAGCCTTGAAACATGAGGGTCCAGCCGCGGCTAGCACCCTGAAACAGGTTTCAAAACCGAACCCAATTGTCTGGTAGACGCATTGGATTCAGGCAATGTGGCTACTCATGGTAGCCATTTTGGACCTTGTGCCGGGGAGAAGGGAGTCATTCTCTATTTGAGTTTTGAACATCCGTTCGCCTTTGCCCATTCTCAGTAGCGCCGTTCTGGATTCGTGTCGTTTCGGATTCGTCGTTTCGGATTCGTTGACTTGCCTCAGGTCGCAAACCTAAGATTGCGCCAATATGGCGGACGCCGACGCGCTTATTGGGCAGACCGTCTCGCACTATCGCATTCTCGAAAAACTCGGTGGTGGCGGGATGGGTGTGGTGTACAAGGCTGAGGACACCGAGCTTGGCCGTTTCGTTGCTCTCAAGTTCCTGCCTGATGACCTCGCCAAGAACCCGCAAGCCCTTGAGCGGTTCCGCCGTGAGGCCCGCGCCGCTTCTTCCCTAAATCATCCAAACATTTGCACGATCCACGAAATCGGCGAGCACGACGGCAAACGCTTCATCGTGATGGAGTATCTGGAAGGCAAGACCCTGAAGCACGCCATTTCTGGTCGGCCGATGGAATTAGAACACCTGCTGAGCATCGCTATCGAGGTCGCTGACGCTTTGGATGCTGCACACTCCAAGGGAATCGCCCACAGAGACATCAAACCAGCGAACATTTTCGTTATCGAAAGTGGCCATGCCAAGATTCTCGACTTTGGACTGGCGAAGGTCAGTTCAGGGAAAAACGCAACCGGTTACGAAGAGACTCTCTCCGCGGAAGACCTAGACCATCTCACGAGTCCAGGCAGCACGCTGGGAACCGTTGCCTATATGTCGCCGGAACAGGCGCGAGCCAAAGAACTGGACGCCCGCACGGACTTATTTTCGTTTGGAACCGTTTTGTACGAGGTGGCTACCGGGCAGTTACCGTTTCGAGGAGACAGTAACGCCACGATTTTTGAGGCTATCTTGAACCGCGCTCCCGTACCTCCAATGCGGTTGAATCCCAACTTGCCGACAGAACTAGAGCGAATCATCAACAAGTGCCTGGAGAAGGACCGCGATTTGCGTTACCAGCATGCCGCTGACGTTGGCAGCGACCTAAAGCGTTTGAAACGCGACACAGAATCTGCCCGCAACGTCCGGGTGGTGGGCCCTTTACCTGGCCTTGTCTCTGCCGAAAGACGGGACGGAAAAAGTGCGCCCCTAAGAAGACCTTGGATCGTGGCGCTTAGCGCAGGTGCGCTAGTTGTACTGTTGGTTTTGCTCGTCTTCAACGTCGCCAATCTGCGCGACCGACTGCTTCGTCGCGGCGCAACCCTGCCCAAAATCGAATCCCTTGCGGTGCTGCCCCTGGCAAATCTTTCTGGTGACCCGCAGCAGGAATATTTCGCCGACGCCATGACTGAAGAGTTGATCGGGGAGCTTTCGCGAATAAGTGCGGTGAAGGTTATTTCGCGCACTTCGGCCATGCAGTACAAGGGAGAAAAGAAGAAGCCTCTTTCGCAGATTGGCCGAGAACTCAATGTGGATGCCGTCATGGAAGGTTCAGTCTTGCGCGTAGGGAACCAGGTGCGCATCGCGGTTCACATGATCTATGCGCCTACCGATCAGACTTTGATGACGGAAACGTATGAAAGTGATCTGGGCGATGTGCTGAAGTTGCAGCGCGAGGTGGCGGAGTCCATAGCACAAAAAGTTCGGGTGAAATTAACTCCGGGACAAGAAGCCCGGTTCCACGACGCCCCGAAGGTCGATCCGGAGGCGTATCAAGCCTATCTGGAGGCAACTTATTTCAATTGGAGCCTGTATCAAGAGAACAAGCAGGCCCAGAGTTACCTTGAAAAAGCCATCCAGAAAGATCCTACCTTTGCATTGGCTTACAACGCCTTGGCCCAGACCTATGTCTCCCTTGCGGAGTTTCGATGGCAGCCCCCAAGGGATGTCTATCCACTAGCCAAGCAAGCCGCCCGCAAAGCGCTGGAACTGGATGAAAAGAACTGCCACGCCCATATGGCGATTGCATACATAGCGTGGGAATATGACTGGGACTGGCAGACTGCCGAGAAAAAGTATCTGCATACCCTGGAACTATGCCCGAACGACGAAGGTGTTCATTATCAGTACGGCCTTTACGCAGCGACCACTGGCCGGATGGATTTGGCACTGACAGAGATGGCAAAAATGCGCGAACTGGATCCAATTAAGGCTGAACCCCTCCAAGTAGAGTCGATTATCAACTATCACAGCAGGAATTACAAAGCTCTCATTGAGGTGAGTCGGTCGTTCATGGCCTCGCGCCCAAATAACTGGCTTGCCCACTACTGGCTTGGGGTCGGATATGAAGGTTCGGGCCAAACGCTGGAAGCCATTCCTGAGTATCAGAAGGCCGTCGAAATATCTCAAGGCGATTCAGATCCTACCGCTGCGTTGGCACATGCGTATGCAGCCACAGGCAGAAAGGCTGAGGCGCAGAAAATTCTTCACGGCTGGTTGCGCCAATCGGAAAACAGCTATGTCTCGTCTTATATGATTGCAACGGTCTACGCTGGATTGGGGGAAAAGGACAAAGCCTTCGAATACCTCGAAAAAGCGTACCAGGAGAGATCCTCTGACCTTCCGTATTTTTTGAGGGCCGACCTAAGAATGGACAGTCTGCGCTCGGACCCACGCTTCCAAGATCTTGTGCGCCGTATGAATTTCCCGTCCAGTCCATTACTGCCCGGACAAAGCCAATGATCAGCCGCAAAACTTCCTTCCGCTCAGGAAAGACGCCGACCCCTACATCCCCATCCTGAAGCAAGCCAAGGCGGAGTACGCGAAAACTGGAGTAGTCTCATTGCAGAATCATCAGCCTCACGCAATCAGGAACCATGACAAACCCTAAACATCTCGCGAAGCTCAGGAGAGGAGTCGAGGCATGGAATAAGTGGAGAAGGGTAAATACTAAGGTCAATTACGTTTACGTTGACGGATAACGTCGGAACGTGGAGTTCAGCGGCGAACGTTGTTACACCGAACGCGAGCGGCTTCGAAGCCGCGATAAGCGGGTTTGAATGCCCCTCGGGTTGTGCTGGTACGAGCACTGCATTGGCCACAGGGTCGGTGGCTGGTAGTGTTGTTCCTGAGCCGGGCTCGGTCTTCCTCCTCGGCACGGGATTGGTGGCTCTGGGAGCCAAGTTCCGTCGCCGGAAATCTGGCCATCCGGCTGACGCTTAAACCCAAGAATCTGCTAACTCCACTTCGCTCCGCTGCGGGGCTTCGGCCCCGCTTTTTTTGTTCAAGTCACCCTCGAGTCGACTGAGAAGTGAAATCCCGATTTCGTATCCGGTCGTTTAAGTACGTTTCCTGCATGTCTCGCCGAGTTGCGAAATGGGGGTATATAATCCTCGAGTCCCCAATCCACGCATGAGAGCGCGTTCAAGTGAACCGGGATTATGACCTGTTCGAAAAATTTCCTGATGGTGCGCCTGTGTGGCGTCAACATGTAGTGGGCTTGCTGAACGCTCGTGAAATCCTCAAGGCAATCGCCAGCAGCACGCTCAATGAATGTTTTGCCATTCACCTTCCTTCGAAGGAGATTGTGGCGCGGCTCAACGTAAAGGAAGCTGAGGATGACGGGCTTGTTTTTCCCCTCGCGTAACTCCCTGGTAAGAAGGCGAAGGAGGGAAAGCCTCATACCGCAAAATTCTGGCGTGGCGTAGGGCTCCGAGGGTATAGCGAGGTGGGAGCGAGCGGGGTACCGTAGGGCAAATCGCATCAAGTATTCCTCATGAGGGCCGTCCGAGCGTTCAGGCGGCCCTTTCGTTTTTGCCCCGGGCCGTGGCGGTGGCGATCATGTTTGATGTCTTTAACAGTCACAAGCTCGCGTGCTGATTTTGTGTGTGGCGTTTTTGCTGCTGAGCATTGCGATCTTAACTGCGCAGCGGGGCCACGGCGCGTCGCCGCGCTTTCGCCTTTCCGTCCTCATATGTCCGGGATCCCCGCCGATCTGCCTCGATCTCCGGATCCGAAGGCCGGGGTCGAACGCCAGGAACAGTTCGTCACGGCCAGGAGCAATCAGGTTTCGAACCTAGCGGGTAGGAAAAAATGCCCGAGGACGGGCAGAAAATGCCGACCGGCTTTCTTGGTAGCGAATCATGGGAACGGTTTTAGGGCGGTCCGGGAATTGCAGTGAGCGGACTTGTGAGAGGCCGCATGTTATTCCCCCTACCCACAACAAGCGCAGCAGGGATATACACGCACTACCGCGGCCTCTCTTCGTCGTCAAGGCCGTAAAGTGGTAGCGGCGAGCATGTAAGAGAGTTTCCCGTCCCGGCGGCCGAGCTGCCGATTCGCGGGCAGCGATTGTGCTACCATCCCGCGCGGCAGTTCGGCTGCCTCATCCGTCCAGTCCTGTCCTCCAGCGATCCCCTTGTTATGATCTCCGTTACGGACTAGTACCCGTTTTCCACACCCTTCCACACGTTTGTTTAAGGTTGAGCCGCACGGGCTTCCCGTCGATTCGAATCCAGCCGAGCCCCGGTCCACATTCTCCGAGAAGATGCCCGACCGATCGCGGTTATCCGTTGTGCATTGAAGTCTTGGCGAGCGCTGCGCATAATAGGCGGCTACAACGTGGGGTCCCTGGGTGGTATGACTGGAGTCAGTGGCACAGACGCCAGCCACAACGCCAGGTACGCGGCACCCAGCCAGCCTCGCCAATTCCAATCACGGAGGATGAGATGAATATTAAACGGAGTGGTATAGTTCTGTCGGCTCTCTTAGTGTTCGCGGTATTTCCGGCCTGGGCAAGAATCCCCATTGCGAGCAGGTTGGCGGGGTGCTGATGACCAACATCGGGGCGATCAAGGTTCCCTCGCCGCAGGGGACCAACCTCGGCCCAGCGTTCGGTGATTTGGCGGGTTCGGTGGCGGCGACAATCCTTGGACAGAACCCAGACGGCACCTTCAACGTCCAGCACTACTGGGTCACTGCCTCAGGCGAGACGATCAAGTTCGACGTGGCCCATCTGACGCCTACGGCGACCGACGACCCGAACGTCGTCGCCGTGAAATGGGGAAACTACAAATCGGATATCCTCGGCGGAACGGGCAAGTTTGCGGACGCAACGGGAACACTGGAGTACTTCGGCCTGGCGGATTTCCATCAACTTACGCTCGTGCTCCGCTACCGTGGCGAGGTTTGCTTCAGCAACAGCACCAACGGCAGCAAGAAGTGAACGCATAGTGGGCCTGCTTGTCCTTGAAGTGCCCGTTGCGAAAAAGAGAGAGGCGGTCTGAGCTTAGCCGCCTGTCGTCAAACTTGGGGGCGGTTTACAGCCGCCCCGCCTTGTCCGATTCGCGCTTGCATATCCTCGCCTGAGGGGTTGACGTCATCAAGGTAACCCTGGGTGATTTCGAGCGAGGAGTGCCCGAGCCAATCTTTGATCTTGAGGATGTTGATCCCGCTGTGCAGCCAGCGAGTCGCCGCCGTCTTGCGCAGATGGTGGAGGTAATGCTTCTCGCATACTGGGTGCGTCTCGCAAGTCACCTCGACGTCCTTCCGCAGGTGATACTTTCCAACTCTGATCGTTCGCGATCAGATCTCTGAGACCAGCGTAGCTTTTGGAAACGACCTCTTGCGCCGCACGGGGATCACAGCGAACTGGTTCATGGAATTGATCGAGAAGCAACCCTTCTGACCCTCCAAGCTGCAGGGCCCGAGCTTCAGGAACCGCTCGATGTTTTCCCAGCCGGGCGGGTCGGCGATCAGTAACTCTTCCTTCTGCCGTTTTCGCAAGTAGTGTCGCGAGAAACGTCGAAACCGAGAAACCTAAGATGGAACCAACGGTACTCGCGGAGATGATCTTGACCTTCTTTACTGGCATCAGCATGGAGCAGCACCTCAGAGTGAGTAGAGCATCCATCAATCGAAAAGTGGAAGACTTCATGAAAGTCGTCCGCAAGCTGTGAATTCGTAGTTCCACTCACGTTTTCCGATAACGCCCACGTGTGCAACTCCTGTACGACGGGCAATTCGCAAGTAGTCCACATTTGACGAAAAACGCGCTTTCACTCCTGTGGCCGAGCACGACGAGAGAAAGAATATCTGAATTACGGCGGGGCGCTCGGAGTTTTGGTCCCGCAACGGTTTAGCAAACGGGTGATTGCGCTCTGGCTCGCCTCTAAGTTGCTGACAACTAAAGACACCGTTCGGTTCGCTCTGGATGATTTGGGCACGGTTGGCAGCCTATTGGGATAAATTGGGATAAAGGCGACAGGGGCCCTAGCGGCGCTGGTCTACCCCTGCGTACCGACGTAGTGGACCTGCAAGGATTGGACCGCTCTCGCTACGCGCACGATGGTTGTGGGATTCCTGGAAGTAGCGGTTGGAACAATCGGTCAAAACCAACCGGCCAGCTGTTGCACAAAATTCTTGCTGTTGCACATTCTGTTGCACATTTTCCTGCCAAACCCGCCCAAAACACCCCAAAACGATGTAGTGCTGTGTAGCCTAAGCCGTTGATTTGTATCAGACGGGTGTACTACCTGGCGGATTTCAAGACCGCCGGTCTCAACCGCTCACCCTTCGGCGGGATTATTGCGCAGACTGCGAGCGAACATCTGATGCGGGAATTTGCCACAAGACAGTAATGTTCCGTCAGGGTGATCGTGGCTGTAATTTAGGCTGCCAGTGCGTCCTAGGGGCGTTCTGGAGTCCCTTCAAAGTACCATCGACTAATCAGCAGTTGACTTCCCATGATAAATCACCCATCTTCTTCCTCCAAAGGAGGGCACATGCCCGGCAAAGAACGCAAACAGCGAACGCGCGGCACAGGCAGCATCATCACGAAGCCCAACTCGCGTTTCCTGTATATCGCATACTACGACCTGAACGGCAAGCAAGTCCAGGAGTCCACGAAGTCGGAGTCAATACAAGTAGCAGAGGCCCACCTGCGTAAACGCCTAGAGGAGATCAACAAGGGAGTTCCCGTCAACGAAGGCAGGAAGCTCAAATATCAGGACATCAAAGAGCTTCTCCTGACCGAGTACTAGAACAACAAGGTCAACCTGTACGAACGTCGTGATGGGCATGTATATGGGATGGCTTATCTCGATAAGTATTTTAGTGGGATGCACGTCAAAAACATCACCAGCCAGGTGCTCAGGAAGTTCGTTGCTGCACTCCAGGAAGGTACTCTCCAAGCCAGCGTCGAGAAAAAGGAGAAGGGCAAAACAGGCCAGACCAAAGATACGCTATCAAACGCCAGCATCAATCGAATACTCGCTCTTCTCCGTCGTATGATGAACATTGCCAGGAAGGATGGTCTGATCCAGGTCGTTCCTCACTTCCCCATGCTGAAAGAGGACAATGTCAGGACTGGCTTTGTCGAAGCTGACCAGTTCAAGGAAATACTGGAGAAGATGCTCGACAAGCTACGTCCGCTGGTAGTGTTCCTGTACCGCACAGGTTGCCGTGTAGGAGCCGCGCGGCAAATCACCTGGAACATGCTCAGCAAGGACTGCACGATGCTGACACTCCCAGGCAAGATCGTGAAGAACAAAGACGCCATCACCCTCCCAGTGTCGTCAGAATTGACTGCAATATTCAAAAAGCAGTTCAGGAAAGACGGTGAGCCTTTGTTCGAGGACAGCAATCTGCGTAAAGAATGGGACGCTGCCACACAGGCAGCCAAGGTCCCAGATCTCCTCATCCACGATCTGAGACGATCAGGTGTGCGTAACCTGATAGTCGCTGGGGTTCCCGAGACGGTCGCCATGAAGATCAGTGGCCACCTGACAGCGTCTGTGTTCAGGAGATATGCCATCGTAGCGCCAGCTCAGATAAAGAACGCAATGGCTGCCGTAGAGGCCGGCGATGGCTCTTTCTTGAAATCGATGTAAGTTCGATGTGAGTGGGGTTTTTTTGGTGTTCTCGGGTTTTAGTTTAAGTGTTTTAATATGTTGGTGAACCGGGCAGGACTCGAACCTGCAACCCGCTGATTAAGAGTCTCCTGTGTGCAAGGTTACTCATGGGTGATCAAGGGTTATAATGGTTGACAATTCTGAGACTTATGCCCTATCATTGGGTTATGACAAGTGCTCAAGGGTTACCAAAGGTTACAGATTTTGCCGCCAAAAGTAGCACCAGGGTAGCACCAGCGAAGGGCTCCCGACCCGCTGACAGCCAAAAGAAAAAGCTCAATTTCACAAAAAAAGCCCTCCTCGCGCTCCAGCCGAGCGGCAAGAGAAGTTATCACTCCGACACCGGTGTCCGTGGATTGACGCTCACCGTATTTCCTTCCGGCGTAAAAACTTTTTGCCTCTATCGCAAAATTAACGGTCGTCCGGAAAGGATTTCGATTGGCGGTTTTCCGGATCTCAGCATCGAGCAGGCCCGCGGCCGGGCCGAGGAGCTAAACGGCGCCATATCGCGCGGCGCGAATCCGGCTTCCGATCAGCGCCTCGTCCGTGCCGAGGCCACACTGTCTGAATTGTTCCAAGCCTATTTGGAGCATCACGCGAAACCATACAAGCGGACCTGGGCCGAAGACCAGGAGATGTTCCGGAACCATTTGAACAACTGGGGGCCTCGCAAGCTTTCCGACATCAGCCGCATGGATGTCGGCACGTTGCACAAAAATATTGGTGGGAAGTGCGGGCATTACATTGCGAATCGGGTCGTGCGCCTGCTCTCCACGATGTTCAACAAGGCCATCGAATGGAGCTGGAAGGGCGAGAATCCCGCGACGAAGATCAAGGCTTTCAAGGAAAAGAAGCGACGGAGATTCCTGCAGCCCACGGAACTCCCGGCCTTCTGGAAATCGCTCGAGGCCGAGCCGAACCAGACCATCCGTGATTTCATCCTGCTCAGCGTTTTCTGCGGTGCGCGGCGTGCCAACACGCAGGAAATGAGGTGGGAGGAACTCGACTGGCAGAACGCAACATGGACCATCCCCACGGAAAAGGCCAAGAGCGACGAAGACATCGTTGTGCCGCTCTCCCCCATCGCGCTCAAGATCCTCGAGACACGCAAGGATGCCGCAACGAGCGAGTGGGTCTTCCCCGGCCACGGCAAGACCGGCCACCTCGTGGAACCCAAGACCACCTGGCGGCGCATCCTCGAACGCGCTCGAACGATCCAGAAAAAGAATTGGCTCGAAGCCAATCCACGGAAGTCCGAAGCCGATTTTGCAAAAGAATTTCCTAATGCCTTCGATGACCTGCGCGTCCACGATCTGCGCAGAACACTCGGCAGTTGGCAAGCCATTACCGGCGCTTCCCTTCCCGTCATCGGTCGCAGCCTGGGTCACCGCAGCTTGGCTGCGACCCAGGTATATGCCCATCTCACCGTCGATCCGGTTAGAGAGTCGGTCGACCGGGCCACCGATGCAATGCTGGCGGCAGGAAAGCTTCTCGGACCTGGCAACAATGGATAAGCTGCAGGAAGGGGCGACCTGCGCTCAGCGGGTACTGGCGGTGCCGGGTCAGTCTGAAAAGCTGGAGGACTGGAGAGATACACTCGCAACACTGCCGCAGGGCTGTCCTTACGCAATGGCTCTGAGGGGATACCTCAGGCGTCTGGATATGATCCGAGAAGTTACAACCGCTGAAGACATAGCTAGGCTCAATTCAGAAAACCTTCGCGTCTGGAAAGAATTCTCATTATTCGCTCAGTGTCTATTAGTGCCCGATGCACAGAATGGTGATGAAAGCCCATCATTGCGAAGAGGCAAAATGGGCGATGTAATGGTCAATAGCGGGTTTTCTTACCAGCAAACGAGCTGGATGCTCAAGACTGCAGAGCAAGGCGATGCGGGCCATCCGTGGGCAAAGTCTCCGGCCAAACTCCTCGACGCTCTGCAGATGAGATGGGAAGGAAGGAAATTGCGTGAAATAGCGAGAATGCCCGGTTTTTGCGATAACCCGGCAATGCACGGCACTCCAGACCATGACAGAGTTTGCATAGCGAATCTAGACCGCACACTTCGGCGTTTCCGCGCTCGAATCAAGAAGCTTCAATAGTTGTCCCGGTAACAATTCCCTCCCCCCAGTTGTTGCAGGCTGACATCGAATCTCCATTCCCCCACTATCACTCTCGGTAACCCACCATCACCGGGAGGAACCTATGAATCGAATTGCAGCTAGCAGGCTTCTTTCCAACCGCGAGGCTGCGCAATATCTCGGCATCGCTCCGTTCACACTAAAGCGCTGGCGATCGAGGACCTATAAGAACCGGCACCGAATCCCGTACTTAAAAATCGGCCGCTCAATCCGGTACCGCGAAGTTGATCTCGTGAACTGGGTCAATTCGCGCCCAGAGGCAGCCTGAAAGTTTCGACACCCGCAGCACCTGGCAGCGCTGCGAGTGGAAAGGAAAAAAAGAAAGGTGAATACGCAAACTCTACCCTCACCCGCAAGTCCCGTCAAGCGAACGAACCTGCAGCCCGCGGACATGGACCGAGCCCTCGAGCTCGGCGCCGACGAGTTGATGAACCGGATTGAATTCACACTCTCGAACCGGCCGAGAGCATTGCATTCGGCGCGAAAAATCTATCGCCGGGCCTGTAAGAAACTTCTCGGCGCTCTCGAACGGCACTACCGCAAGCAAACGCAAATGGTAGAGCGATAAAGGGAGAAATCCATGCGGCCAGAATGTAGAAAACAAACCTACCGCAGCAAAGAAAAAGCGCTTGGCGTTGCTCAATATCGCACGCGCCCGGACGCTCCGAATGCCCCGTGGTACTTGCGCGCCTATAAATGCGAGATCTGCCGCGGATGGCATTTGACGCGGAAACGGGAGAAGCCAGGCTACTCGGATGCGTGGCAAAGGTGATTGTGCTCAAGGAGACAAGTCATGGATGGAATGGAGAACGGGCCGGAAAAGCTGGGCGTGCTGTGGCGAAAAACCTCGAAGAAAGGCACCCCATACTTCAGCGGCGTCATCGGCGAGCAACACATCGTGATCTTTGCCGTGCGCCAGAAACGATCGCCGAAGAGTCCGGATTTTGAAGTCTACAGGTCCGAGCGGCGGGAAAAACAACAAGCCTTTCACGGCGAGGACCAGGAGCCATGGTAGAGCAGCCCGTCCATGAATTTCTTGACCTGATTTTGCCGCTGTGCCGAATGGGAAGCTGGCTCTCGATGGATGAACTGGTGGACCTGACCAAGCTGCGTCCACCTACCATACGGTGGTGTGTCCGTCACCTGCCCACCGGCGAAGAAGGCGCCTATATCATCCACCGCAGAAAACGTCCGCCCCGTTACAAAAACATTACTGAATTTTTTATCGAACGTAAGCCGGTCCAACAGCGATTCGATTGGACGTGAAAGATCATGAGTCGTCCATTATTAGAAACAGACCGGCAGTCGTTTTTCAGGTTGAACATCAGTGAGGATGTTTTGCGGAGAGCACGCCTCGTGCGGGCCACCGGCGCGGAAGCACGCGAGGAGTTTGGCATTCACGACTGCGGCCCCTGCATCGTTTTTCCCTACTTCCCTGCCCCGAACGGCAGCGGCGAGCCCCGCGCTTTGACCTGCCGGGCACGACAAGATAATCCGCCACACGACCCTACCGGCAAGGCCGAGCGCAAGTACCTCTCGCCCTATGGGGAGCGCCGGCGGCTGTACTTCGCCCCTTGCCATCCCCAATGGATCGAATCGAAAACGACGCCGGTGCTGATCGTCGAAGCCGAGAAGTCCGCGCTCTCGTTGCTCTCCTGGGCGGAAAAACACGCCTTCCCGCTCATCTGTGTGGCCGTTGGCGGCGTGTATGGATGGCGCGGCACCATCGGCAAAATAACGACCGCGGTCGGCGAACGCATCGACGAAAAAGGCCCGCTTCCCGATCTGGAGATAGTCCGCGGACGCGATGTCTACATATGGTTCGATTCCGACACAGCCAATAACCCGATGGTCCTCCATGCTCAGAAGGCCCTACTAAAAACGCTCGTCGATTTTGGCTGTGCCGACCGGCGCATCGTCGCCTTCCCTCCGAACCTGCCCGCCCGCATCGATGGACCGGATGATTTCCACGGATGGTGCGGCACTGACGACGGGCCGATCACGAAAGCCATTATCAACGCAAAGCTTGTTACCGACGTGATGAGTGCCGCCTCGAGCGGCATCGACGTGCTGGACATGCCGGAAGAATGCCTGGATGGTCGGCTCGGGGAAAACTACCAGAAGTACATGAGCGCATTCCCGCGTGCGTATGCCCTGCCGGCATTGCTGGCCTATGCCAGCGCGACGATTCCCCGGAATGCCGATGCGCCCCGCACCAACGTGTATGCCGCGATCGTCGGACCAGCCGGCACCGGCAAATCGCAAGGCCGCCTGTGCGCCGAGAAATTATTGGATGTCCCAGAATCCAACCTGATTCGCGCCTTCGCCGGCAGCGGTGAGCAATTCGCGCAATTAGCCGATGCCGCAGGCAACGCCCGCCTGTTTAGCCCTGATGAACTCGGTCACGTGCTTACCAAAATGCAAATCGAACGGGCATCCTTTCCCTTCCTGTTCACCCGCGCTTGGGACGAGGACCACTTCACCGTGACTACGCCTCGGCACGGCGTTAAAACACCGCCGCCAGCGATATTCCATTGCCACCTGTCAACCGTCGGAGGTGTCGTGACCGACCAGTTCGAGAAGCTGTTCGGCGCCGTCACCGCCGCAGGTTATTACGACCGCTGTCTGCTGTCCCTTTGCCCCACCGGATTCCAGTACAGCTATTCGCCCTTCCCCCAAGAAGCGCGCGCAAAGGGTTATCGGATTCCGCGGCCGGTGCGCATCCATGGCGGCGTGTTTGCGGTGCTCCACGACTGGCGGAAGGCGGATCCGGAGCTGGGCCGCATAGTCGAAATTGCCCTGCGAGCCGCCACTATAGCGGCGTGCTACGACGGCCGCGAGATATTGAAGCCCGACGAGCTTGGACCCGCAAGAGCCCTGGTCGATTACCAGAGGCGTATTCGCGCCATGCTCAAACCGAATTACGGCGAAACCATCGAAGGCCGCGTCTCCGAGACAATTCTGCGCTACATGAAACGGCTGGGACCAGGCGTGGGAATTACCCGCAGGGAGCTGTTCAATCACACGCATATGTACCGGCTTAGCGCTACCACCGCAGCGAGGGTCATTCAGATCCTAGTAAGCAATGGAACTCTTGCGGAAACCGATGGGAAGCGCGTTGACAGCAGCCTGCTTTTTTGGCCGGAAGAAGGGGATGGTAGCACTTGATTTGGAGGTGGTAGCACTTGGCGTCAGTTCGGGTGGAAACAGGCCCAAAAGGGCAAGTGCTGCCAGGTTCCCTTTATATGGCAAAGGGAGAGAGAGAGGGCTCTCTTTATATAGACTTATATATTAAGTGCTGCCAAGTGCCACCACCCTATTTGGCAGCACTTTAAGCAAATCGGTATCTCCATATAAGGAGCACTGGCAGCACTTCGTCTCATGAGTCACGGCGCCAAACGGTGATCGTCTCCGTGACGATCCAAAAACTAGCAGTCCGTTATCAGGGCTTCGAAAATCCTCGAAAATCCAGTTCTCCTTGAAACCTTCTGATAAAGTATCAGCAGGTTCATATATGTAAGTCACTGTGCTACAACATATTACCTGATTTCTCTTGCACCGTTGCTACCATGGTGCTACCACTAGCCTGTAGATCACGCAGATGGGTGGAAAAACACGGTTTCAAGCAAAGGGAATGAGGCATGGAGCGTCCAGCGCATTTGTGGAAGCCCGGACAGAGTGGAAATCCTAAAGGCCGACCGAAGAAACGGTTTATCGATGACTATCTCAGGGAACGGCTTGCAGCGAAGCGCGGAACCGCTGCACGCGCGTTAGTCGAGCGCCTGATAGCTGCAGGCCTGGACGGTGACGTTTCCGCTCACAAACTGATTTACGAGCGAACCTGCGGCAGGCCGAAGACCGCGGAGGAGATCGCCATAGGAAACAATCCAGAGGCCATGACGCTCGAGCAGGTGCGTCGCCGGCTAGCTGAGTTGCTGTTACTGCCCGAGGTGCGTGCGCAGTTGCAGGCCCTATTGACAGCCGCAAAGCCGGAAACGGATGCCATCCAATGACGTCGCCGCTCAATTTCTCAGATCCGAACGCAGAAGTTTTGCGCTTATTGGAGCTAGAGCACCAGCTTTCGAAACGCCAGAAGATTGACGACTACTATCCCGATTACGGGCCGCTTCGCAGAGAGTTATACAGCAAGCACTTACAATTCTTTGAGGCTGGCGCAACACGTCGTGAGCGCGCTCTGATCGCTGCGAACAGGGCTGGTAAAAGCGAGGGTGTCGGCGGTTATGAAACCGTTCTGCACTTGACTGGTCGCTATCCGCATTGGTGGAAAGGCCGGCGATTCACGCGTCCGATACTGGCGTGGGCTGCCGGCGATACTGCGAAGACAGCCAGAGACATCATCCAGCGCATCCTGTTGGGACCTGTAGGCGATTTTGGCACGGGCCTCATACCTGGCGATCTGCTTGTGCGAACTACTGCAAAGCCAGGCGTTGCAGACGCGATCGAGGGCATTTTCGTTCGCCATGTCTCAGGTGGCGTAAGCGAGCTCATCATCAAGTCATTTGACCAGCAACGGGAGGCGTACCAGGGCACAAACCGTGATCTGATCTGGTTGGATGAGGAGTGTCCCAGAGATATTTGGGTAGAGTGTTTGCTTCGCACAATGACGACAAACGGGATGCTGATGCTGACGTTCACGCCCTTGCAAGGCCTCACCGAGCTTTGCCGGGACTTCCTCGAGGAGCAGGACAAGGAGAGCGGCAAATACACGTTGCAGTTGGGATGGGCCGATTGCCCGCATTTATCCGAAGCGGCGAAGGCGGAATTGCTCGCATCCATACCGCCTTATCAGCGGGAAAGTCGGTCCCGGGGCGTTCCGGTTCTCGGTGCAGGTGCCATCTATCAAGTTCCGGAGAGCGACATTGTGGTCGATGATTTTGCGTTGCCTGATCACTTCCCGAGGGCATATGGGATGGATGTTGGCTGGAACCGGACTGCTGCGGTATGGGGCGCGAGAGATAACGAAAGCGGTGCGATCTACCTGTATTCAGAGCACTACCAGGGGATGGCGGAGCCGTTGGTGCATGCGCACGCGATCAAGAGCCGGGGCGATTGGATTCCCGGTGTGATTGATCCGGCTAGTCGCGGGCGCAGTCAGGTTGACGGGATGCAGCTGATTCAGATTTATCGTGATTGCGGACTGGATCTCGAGCCGGCAGCGAACGCGGTGGAAGCGGGGATCTACACGACGTGGCAACTGATGAGCGCGGGAAAGTTGAAAGTGTTCAGGAGCCTCGGCAATTGGCTTGCGGAGTTTCGGCTGTATCAGCGCGACGAGGAAGGACGCATTCTAAAGCAGCGGGACCATTTGATGGACGCGACGAGGTACCTGTTGATGAGCGGGCGAGAGCGGATGACGTGCAAGCAGAAGCCGCCGATGCATGAGTATGTGTACGTCTATCCGCGGCAGGACGAGTTGCGGTGGATGCAGTAAGTGGTTGGTTACTTCGGAAAGGAGAGAGGAATGGACGAAAAAGGATTAATTGGCGCGGTGATAGGTGCGGTAACAAGTGCGCTCGAGGCGCGGCTTGCGAGACGCGGGGACATGGTGCAGACCGACGCGAGCTTGCTGAATCTGCTGCGCGAAGCGCGGGATCCGGACGCGTACAAGGGATCCGACCGGCCGGCCCCAGTGCCGCAATTGCCAGCGCCGCCGCCAGAATTCCCTAAGCTCAAAGTTAGATACGCCGATGGTCAGCCTGTGGAGCACGTCGTGTGTGAGACGATCTACGAAGAGGTGCCGTACATGTCGGGCGGGTGGTATACGCGACCGATGTCGGAACTCGACGAGGTCAGGAGGCAAATCGCATGAGAAACGTGAAAATCGACAGCACAACGGATTCCGAGTTGGACCAGCGCATTGCCGGAACGCAGCCATATAACACCGTGTCCCTGACCGTCGTAACTGCAGGTCGGTCCGTGAAGCGGGCGGACGGCGCGATCGAGCACGGTGAGGACGACATTCAGAATCTCGAGGCTATGGCGCCGGGGCGAGAATTGCGGCAAAACATGGCGCTTTATGCGCAGCGAGTCGAGGAGTTTAAGAA
>Ga0306924_10001980_pt1 | contig 19106 bp, 11 predicted proteins | sample sta12Can44000111_FD_203756 | JGI IMG/M metagenome (GOLD analysis project Ga0306924, IMG submission 203756) | Lab enrichment of tropical soil microbial communities from Luquillo Experimental Forest, Puerto Rico - statanox.12C.anox.44.000.111 (v2)... | ecosystem: Environmental > Terrestrial >...
CGCGCCGCCATCGGCGAGCTCGCGCGCGAGCGCGACCAGCTCGCCTCGGATCTGGACCGCACGCGTCGTGAACGAGACGATCTCGCAGCGGCCAAGCGAGCGCTCGAGCAGGTCCACGCGGCGCTGGCGCAGGCGCGCGCGCGGCTCGGCTGATCGCTGCGCCGCAGTCGTTTCCGTCGTTCATCGCGACGGAGGTCGCACCCGAACGCACCGTTGACCACGACCGGGCAAGCTTGCCCGTGATCAATCGTGTGCTCTAGATGCCGACATGTGGCTGGCTGTAGGCCGCCCGTACGGAATGCCGCCCGCTTCCTCGCGCGTTCATTCGGCGCCGAACGCGACGGGTGCTCCTCACCGGTCTTCGCCCGCTCGCTCGGTCTTCCCTGGGGGGGGGAGACGAGAGGCCGATGAACACCGTTCGTGAAGTCGTTGCAGTCGCAGTCGTCGCGCTTTGCCTGATGGTCGGATGCAACGGAGCGGGTGTCGACGCGAACACGCTCCCCGTCGATCCGAGCGGCCCCGCGAACCCCGCGCGGCAGAGCCTCGACGTCGCGCCGTCGCAGGTCGACGTCCAGCCCGCCGCCCAGCTCAAGTTCGCGGCGACCGTGAGCAGCGCGAACGTGGTCTGGTCGGTCAGCGAGGGCGCGGCGGGCGGGACGATCACCGGCGACGGCGTCTACACCGCGCCGTCGAGCCCCGGGACGTACCACATCGTCGCCACTACGACCGGCACGGCCTCGCGCACGGGGACGGCGGTCGTCACCGTGGGCGCGTCGGACGCGAGCTCCGCGAACGTCCGCGCGTTCGGCGCGGTCGGCGACGGCGTGACGGACGACACGGCCGCGTTCCAGGCGGCGGCCGCGACCGGCAAGGACCTCTTCATCCCCGGGACGAGCGCGCACTACAAGCTCACCGGCCGCGTCGACGTCCACGGCTCCGTGCGGGGCGACGGCTCGATGCCCGAGATCCGGATGTACGGCGCGACCGGCAGCCGCGATCACGCCCACACGATCTTCGCGCTCGACGACTACTCCGGCCCGGGCGCCGTCTTCAGCGGCCTCCACCTGAACGGCCAGTGGGACGGCGGCGCCTCCGGCGAGTGGGACCACGGCATCCAGATCCAGGCGTCCTCGAACGTCACCATCGAGAACAACCTCATCGAGAACGCGTACGGCGACGACATCGTCCTCGACCAGCTGAACGGCGCGGGCTCCGCGAACGTCATCGTCCGCAACAACACGCTCAAGAACCCGCGCCGGTGCGCGGTCGCGATCATCGCGGCGGTCAACGTGGTCGTCGACGGCAACACCATCTCGAAGCAGAACAACTACGTGTCCGCCGTCGACCTCGAGCCGGACCCGGGCACGAACGACGCGGTCGGCCAGGTGCAGATCACCAGCAACACGTTCGCCGTCGCGACCACGGCCGTGCTCCTCTACAACTGGGACGGCATGCCGACGCAGAGCGACGTGACCGTCACCGGCAACTCCGGGAGCGCGGGATCGTTCTACCAGAGCGTCGGCGCCTGGAATGCCGTGAACGTCTCCGGCAACGCCTTCTAGCGTCCTCTCCGCATCGCCGCGCCGCCGCGCGCCACCCTCGCCCCCGCGCGAGCCCTCGGGCTCCGCGGGGGCGATGCGTTTCGCTGGCCCGCCCCACCCCCACGGTCGGTCAACCCTCGACCCCACCCGCGCCCAGGGCCTCGAGGAGGGTGATCCATCCTCCGACATGTGGACGCCTGTAGGTCACCCGTCCGGGATTGCGCCCGCTTCCTCGTGCGTTCTTCCGGCGCCGACACGGACGAGTGCTCCTCCACCGGTCTTCACTCGGCCCGGTCGGTCTTTCCCTGGAGGGGGAGACGAGAGGCCGATGCGAACCATCCGTGAAGTATCCGCGCTCGCAGTCGTCTCGTGGCTCATCGGCGCCGGCTGCACTGGGGCGCCGATGGTCGACGCGACGACGCTCGCCGCCAACCCCAGCTCCCCCTCCTCCACCGAGCAGCGCGTCGAGGTCACGCCCGCGCAGGTCGAGCTCGAGCCGGCCGAGAGCCTCTCGTTCTCGGCGACCGCCGCGGTGGCGTGGTCGATCACCGAGCCCGCGGGCGGGGCGATCGACGCGAGCGGCGACTACACCGCGCCCGCGACCGAGGGCACGTATCACGTCGTCGCGACGCGGCTCGACGGGGCGAACAACGCGATCGCGCAGGTCGTCGTGCGCCGTGGAGCCGCGCGCGTGACGATCTCGCCGGGCACGCCGGCCGTGACGACGGGCGGGACGGTGAGCTTCTCCGCGACGGTGACGGGCCTGAGCGACACGTCCGTGGCGTGGAGCGTCCAGGAGGGCGCGGCGGGCGGTTCGATCACCGGCGACGGCGTCTACACGGCGCCGGGCACGGCGGGGACCTACCACGTCGTCGCCACCACGACGGGCACGCCGTCGCGCCTCGGCACCGCGGCGGTGACGGTGAGCGCGCCGCCCACGCCCCCCGCGGATCCGCCCTCCACGACGACGCCGCCGCCCACGCCCCCCGCGACGACGCCGCCCCCCCCGACGACGCCGCCCCCCGCGACGACGCCGCCCCCCGCGACGACGCCGCCGGCCGACGCGAGCTCGGTCGATCCGAGGAGCTTCGGCGCGAAGGGCGACGGCGTGACGGACGACACCGCCGCGTTCCAGGCGGCTGCCGCGACCGGCAAGGACCTGCTCATCTCGGCGACCAGCGCGTACTACAAGCTCACCGGCCGGATCGACGTGAAGGGCTCGGTGCGGGGCGACGGGTCGATGCCCGAGATCCGCATGTTCGGCGCGAACGGCGATCGGAGCCACGCGCACACGATCTTCGCGCTCGACAACTACAACGGCCCGGGCGCGGTGTTCAGCGGCCTCCACCTCAACGGCCAGTGGGACGGCGGCAGCTTGGGCGAGTGGGACCACGGGATCCAGATCCGCGCATCGAGCAACGTCACCGTCGAGAACAACCTCATCGAGAACGCCTACGGCGACAACGTCGACGTCGATCAGCTCAACGCGATCGGCTGCTCGAACATCACGATCCGCAACAACACCCTCAAGAACCCGTACCGCTGCGACGTCGCCGTCATGTTCGCCAGCAACGTCGTCATCGACGGCAACACGATCGCGAAGTCGAACACCTACGTGTCGGCCATCGACCTCGAGCCCGACCCGAGCGCCTACGACGTCGTCCGCGGCGTCCAGATCACGAACAACACGTTCGCGGCCCAGGGGACGGCGGTGCTCCTCTACAACTGGCCCGGGAACCAGACGAGCGGCGACGTGACCGTGACCGGCAACTCCGGGACCGCGGGATCGTTCTTCCAGCAGACCGGCTCCTGGAACAACGTGAACGTCTCGGGCAACGCGTTCTAGCGTCGCGTCCCCGCGCGAATGGCCGCCCCCGCCCGAGCCTCGTCAGGCTCGGCGGGGGCGACGTCGTTCCGGCGAGCGGTGCCCGGATGAAGGGGTCGCCGCGAACGGAGCGGGCACTACCTTGTCACACAGCCGGCTGCCCGCCGGCGGCGCCCGGGGCCGGACCGCGAGGAAGCCCATGGACCTCATCGTCGCACTCGAGCAGCGGTTCGCGCGCACCCCGGACGGCGCGGCGTGGACCACCGCGGGGGTGAACAACCGGCAATCGTGGTCGCGCTACCTGGGGGTGTTCCAGCGGGTGCGGCTCCTCGCCCGCGTTCAGGACGTCGGGGAGCGCTCGCCGCAGTGGCTCCGCGCTGACGGCGACGGCGTCGAGCTCCTGGGGGTGCCGTACTATATCGGCCCGGCCGAATACCTGCGCCGCTTCCTCGATGTCGAGCGAGCGGTCCGGGCCGGGCTCGCCGCCCACCCGCGCGACGCCGTGATCCTGCGCGTCCCCGGCACGATCGGCACCGTCGCCGGGCGCGCCCTCCGCGCGACCGCGCGGCCGTTCGCGGTCGAGGTGATCGGAGACCCGCACGACGTCTTCGCCCCGGGCGCGTCCGATCACCCGCTGCGCGCCCTGATCCGCTGGAACGCCACCGCGAACCTGCGCAGGCTCTGTGCCGAAGCGGCCGCGAGCCTCTACGTCACGCGCGAGGCGCTGCAGCGCCGCTACCCGTCGCGGACCGGCACGCCCTCGTTCGGGGTCTCCGACGCCGAGACGGCCGAGGAGGCGTACGTCGCCGGGCCGCGGCCGGCCACCGCATCGGCTGGGCCGCCGTTCCGGATCGTCCACGTCGGGACGTGCGAAGCGCTCTACAAGGCGCCCGACCTGCTCATCGAGGCCGCGGCGCGCGCCGCGGCGGATGGGCTCGATCTCGAGCTGGTCATCATCGGCGACGGGCGGCTCCGAGGCGAGCTCGAGGCGCTCGCGTGCGCGCGCGGCCTAGGGGAGCGAGTCCGCTTCACGGGGCTCCTCCCCGCGGGCGAGCCGATCCGGCGCGAGCTGGATCGCGCTCACCTGTTCGTGCTGCCGTCGCGCCAGGAGGGGCTGCCGCGCGCGATGGTCGAGGCGATGGCGCGCGGGCTCCCCTGCCTCGGCACGGCGGTGGGCGGCATCCCCGAGCTCCTGCCGCCGAGCGCGCTCGTGCCGGCCGACGCCGCCGCGCTCGCGGCGCGCATCCGCGCGGTCGCGGCGAGCGCCGAGCTCCGCGCCGAGATGTCGCGCCAGAACCTGGCCCGGGCGCGCGACTACCTGGACCGCACACTCCAGCCGCGGAGGCTCGAGTTCTATCGCACGCTCGTGGCGCTCACCGTGCGATGGGCCGGACATGGCCGGCGCCCAGCGCTCGGAGGCGAGGATCATGCCGCGACGGCGTGAGCCGGCGCGGACGCCGAGCAAGCCATGGACGTCCTCATCGCCCTCGAGCAACGGTTCGCGCGCACGCCGGACGGCGCCGTGTGGACCACGCAAGGAGTCGGAAGCCGGAGGTCCTGGGCGCGCTACCTCGAGGAGTTCGGGCGGGTGCGCCTCCTCGTAAGAGTCGAGGAAGTCGCTGCGCCAGCCACGCTGTGGCGCCGCGCCGACGGGGACCGCGTCGAGGTCCTGCCGCTGCCGTACTATCTCGGCCCGGTCCAGTACCTGCGTCGCTTCCTGGACGTCGAGCGCGCGGTACGCGGGGCGCTCGCGTCGAGGGCGCGCGACGCGATCATCCTGCGCGTCCCCGGGACGATCGGGACCGCCGCGGGTCGCGCGCTCCGCGCGAGCGGCCGCCCGTACGCGATCGAGGTGGTCGGCGATCCCCACGAAGTGTTCGCCCCCAGCGCGTCGGATCACCCGCTCCGGGCGCTCTTCCGGCTCACGAGCACCGCGAACCTCGGGCTGCTCTGCGCCACTGCCGCCGCGAGCCTGTACGTCACGCGCGAGGCGCTGCAGCGCCGGTACCCGCCGCGCCCCGGCACGCCGTCGTTCGCGGCGTCGGACGTCGAGACCTCCGACGAGGCATACGTCGCCGAGCCGCGGTCGCCCTCCGCACCGGTGGGCCCGCCGTTCCGGATCATCCACGTGGGCGCGTGCGCGACGCTCAACAAGGGGACCGATCTCCTCATCGAGGCGGTCGCGCGCTGCGCCCGAGGGGACCTCGACGTCGAGCTGGTGATCGTCGGGGACGGTCGGCTCCGCGGCGATTTCCAGGCGCTCGCGCGCAGGGTCGGCGTCGGCGAGCGCGTGCGCTTCACAGGGGTGCTCCCCGCCGGCGACTCGGTCCGGCGCGAGCTCGACCGGGCGCATCTCTTCGTGCTGCCGTCGCGGGCGGAGGGGCTACCCCGCGCGCTGGTCGAGGCGATGGCGCGCGGGCTGCCCTGCCTCGCCGCGGCGGTGGGCGGGATCCCGGAGCTGTTGCCGCCGCACGCGCTCCTCCCGGCCGACGCGGCCGGGATCGCCGCCAGGATCCGCGCGGTCGCGGACGATAGGGCGCTCCAGGCCCAGCTCTCGCGCGAGAACCTGGCGCGTGCGCGCGAGTTCCTCGACCGCACGCTCCAGCCGCGCCGGCTCGAGTTCTACCGCGCGATCAGCGCGCTCACGGACCGCTGGGCGGCTGCGGCTGCACGCCCGGTCCGACGAGGCGAGCACCATGACGCGACGGCGTGAGCCCGCGTTGTGGGCGGTCGCCCTCCTCCCGCTCGTCGTCGGCACGCCCGCGCCGGCGCCGCTGGCCTCGGTGAACGCGGCGGCCCTCGTCGACGTGATGCGCTTCGGCGCGAAGGGCGACGGCGTCACGGACGACACGGCGGCCTTCCGCGCGGCAGCGGCGACGGGGAAGGGGCTCCGCATCCCGAAGCCGCGCGCGCATTACAGGCTCACCGGCCGCGTGGACGTCCACGGCTCGGTCGTCGGCGAGGGCATGCCGGAGATCCGGATGTACGGCGCGACGGGCAGCCGCGATCACGCGCAGACGGTGTTCGCGCTTGACGGCTACGACGGCCCCGGCGTCGTGTTTCGCGGGCTCCACCTGAACGGCCAGTGGGACGGCGTCGGGACGGACGGCGAGTGGTCGCACCTCATACAGATCCGGGCGTCGCGGAACGTGACGGTCGAGGACAACGTCCTCGAGCGGCCGTACGGCGACTGCATCTACGTCGGATCGAGAAGGGGCGAGGGCGACGGCGGCCGGAACGTCGTCGTCCGGAACAACACGCTCCGCGATCCGCGCCGCTGCGCGGTCGCGGTCGTGGCGGGGGAGGGCGTCACGATCGCGAGGAACCGGATCGAGAAGCGGCTCGACTACGTCGCGGCGATCGATCTGGAGCCGGATCCGGAGACGCGCGACGCGGTGCAGGGCGTCGTCATCGAGGACAACGACTTCGACGTCGCCGGCGCGGCGGTGATGCTCTACACGCGCCCGCAGAACCTCCCCTGCGGGCCGGTCACCGTGCGCGGCAACCGGGGCACCGCGAACCGGTTCGTTCTGAAGATGGAGGGGACGGGGCGCTGGCAGGGGCTCGCCATCGCGCGCAACCGCTATGGCGGTGCGGGGGCGCGGGGCGGGCTCCAGTCGTTCGTGGCCATCGTCGGGGCGGAGGAGGTCCGGATCGAGGAGAACAGGATCGCGCTCTCCGGAAGGGACGCTCCGCGCGGCTCGGGGGACCTCCTGCGCGGGGTCCGCGGGCTGCGCCTCGCCGACAACGAATGGAGCGCGGATCGCTCGTACCCGATCACGGTCGAGGGGTGCCCGGACGCACGGCTCGAGCGGAACCGCTTCTCGGGGGCGCGCACCGAGCTGCGCCCGTGATGCCTCGCGGCGCGCGCGGCCCGGGCGTGGCTCCCGCCTCGGGCGGTGTCGCCGGGCGCGGCCGGGGATAGCTTCAGGCGATCGCACCTCGGGGTGCGGTGGGAGAGACGGCGATGTGCGGCTTCGCGGGACTCCTCGGACCCGGCGGCCCCGCGGCGGAGCGCGCCGCGGTCGCGCGGCGGATGGCGGCGACGCTCGTGCACCGCGGTCCGGACGACGAGGGCACCTGGGTCGATCCGGCCGGCGAGGTCGCGCTCTCCTTCCGGCGGCTCGCCATCCTCGATCTGACGCCCGAGGGGCACCAGCCGATGCGCTCCGAGAGCGGGCGCTACGTCGCCGTCTTCAACGGCGAGATCTACAACTTCGCGGCGCTCCGGGAGGAGCTCGAGCCGCGCGGCCACCGCTTCCGCGGGCGGTCGGACACGGAGGTGCTCCTCGCCGCCGTCGAGGAGTGGGGCGTCGAGGCGACGCTGCCGCGCCTCTGGGGCATGTTCGCGATCGCGCTCTGGGACGTACGCGAGCGCGCGCTCCACCTCGTCCGGGACCGGCTCGGGAAGAAGCCGCTCTACTACGGCTGGCAGGGCAAGACGCTCCTCTTCGGCTCGGAGCTGAAGGCGCTCCGCGCCCACCCGGACTTCGCGGCCTCGATCGATCGCGACGCGCTCGCGAGCTACCTCCGCTTCTGCTACGTCCCCGCGCCGCGGTCGATCCACGAGGGCGTCCGTAAGCTCCCCCCTGCGTCCTCCGTGACGCTCCGGCCCGACCGGCCGGGCGAGCTCCCCCCTCCGGCGCGCTACTGGGACGCGATCGCAGTCGCGACCGCCGGCGAGCGCGAGCCGCTCCGGCTGGGCGACGCCGAGGCGGTGGACGCGGTCGAGGCGCTCCTCTCCGACGCGGTGCGGCTCCGCCGCGTCGCCGACGTGCCTCTGGGCGCGTTCCTCTCGGGGGGCATCGACTCTTCGACCGTGGTCGCGCTCATGCAGGCGCAGAGCACGCGAACCGTCCGGACCTTCACGATCGGCTTCCGCTCGACGGAATACGACGAGTCCCCCCACGCGCGCGCCGTCGCCCGACACCTCGGCACGGACCACACGGAGCTCCAGGTCACGCCCGACGAGGCACGCGCGGTGATCCCGCAGCTCCCGACGCTCTACGACGAGCCCTTCGCCGACTCCTCGCAGCTCCCGACGTTCCTCGTGTCGCGCCTCGCGCGCGGCCACGTGACGGTGGCGCTCTCGGGCGACGGTGGCGACGAGATGTTCGGCGGGTACAACCGGTACGTCACCGGGACGCGCGTCTGGGCGGCGCTCGGGAAGGTGCCGCGACCGCTGCGACGGCGTGCGGCGGCGCTCCTCGCGGGCGTGAAGCCCGCCGCCTGGGACGAGGTCGGCGCGATCCTCCACCCGCTCCTCCCGCGCCGGCTGCGCGGGCTCGTCTCCGGCAACCGCGTCCACAAGCTCGCGAGCGTGCTCGCCGTGCCGGACCTCGACGCGATGTACCTGCGGCTCGTCTCGACCTGGCCCGAGCCTCGCGCGGTCGCGCTCGGCGCGGCCGAGGACGGCGCGCTCCTCGCGGCCATGCGGCGCGCGTCCGCGCTCGCCACCCCCGCGCACCGGATGATGCTCCTCGATCTCCTCGGCTACCTCCCGGACGACATCCTCGTGAAGGTGGATCGGGCGAGCATGGGCGTCTCCCTCGAGGCGCGCGCGCCGCTCCTCGACCACCGCGTCGCCGAGCTCGCGTGGCGCCTGCCGATCGCCCAGAAGATCCGCGGCGGCGAGGGGAAGTGGGTGCTCCGCCGCGTCCTCGAGCGCCACGTGCCGCGCGCCCTGTTCGAGCGGCCCAAGGCTGGCTTCGGCATTCCGATCGACCAGTGGCTGCGCGGCCCGCTCCGCCCCTGGGCCGAGGACCTGCTCTCGGAGCGGCGCCTGCGCAGCGGCGGGTTCTTCGACCCGGCCCCGATCCGCGCGGCGCTCCTCGACCACCTCGAGGGCGTCCGCAACCGCCAGTACGAGCTCTGGACGATCCTGATGTTCGAGGCGTGGCGCGAGGCGCAGCGCGCCGGGCGGCCGGCCCGGGTCGAGGCGGCGGGCGCGAGCGCGGGGGCGGCCTAGTTCCGCCTCCGGTTTCACCCGCGTCAGCGGAGGCCATCGTGAAGGGGCGTACGGAGCGGTCGGGGTCGCGACCTACCCCGCCGCCCTCCGCGCCTCCGCCTTCCGCGCGGCCGGCTCCCGCCCGGGATCCACCTCGCGCATCACCGCCGCTACCTCCCGGCTCCAGCGCGCGTAGGCGTACCGCTCTCTCGCCCGCGCCCGCGCAAAGTCGACGATCTGGGCCCGGAGCGCGGGATCGCCGGCGAGCCGGAGCGCGGCCTCGGCGAGCGACGCCGGGCGCTCGGCCTCGAACACGAGGCCGGCCCGGCCCCCGTCCACCACCTCGGGGAGCGCGCCACGGCGCGCGGCGATCACGGGGATCCCGAGGAGCTGTGCCTCGGCGGCGACGAGGCCGAACGGCTCGTCCCAGACGCTCGGGACGACGACGACGTCCGCCGCGCTCATGACCCGGTGGACGTCCTTCCGCGCCCCGACGAATCGGACGCGACCGGCCACCCCAAGGCGCTCCGCTAGGCGACGGAGCTCGCCGACGTAGGCCGCTGCGTGGACGTCGCCGGTGTCCCCCGTCACCCAGAGGACGTGCTCGGGCGGGAGGTGTGCGAGCGCCTCGATCGCGACGTGCACCCCCTTGTGCTTGCGGATCGAGGCGCAGGGGAGGAGGAGCGCGACCTCGCCTCGGGCGCGAGGAGGGAGGGACGCCGCCGCCGACGCCCTGCGGTCCTCGATCGCGGCCGCGTTCTCCACCGTCAGGACGCGCCCGGGATCGACGCCCATCCCGATCGCCTGCGCGGCGCAGAACCGGGAGATCGCGACGACGCGCGCGCACGCTGGCGAAACGACGCGCACGAACTGCCGGGCCAACCACGTGCCGCGGGGCCCCGGCGCGAGCGTGAGGGGGGGGCCGTGCCAGTGCCACACGATCGCCGGGCCGGGACGCGAGCGCATCGCGAGGCGCGCGGCCGCGGCGAGCAGGAGCTCGCGGTGCCCGTGGACGTAGCAGACGTCGAACGCGCGCAGGTGGTCGGCGAGCCGCGCGGCCATCCGCGCGAGCCGCGGAAGCTGGTTCGCGATCGCTACGAGGCGCAGGAGCCCGGCCCCGGCGCCGAGCGCGGCCGGGCCCGGGACGCCGAGCGCGCGCTCGACGGCGACGCCGGATCGCTCGAGCTCGTCCATGTCGTCGTCGTTCCGGCAGAGCTCCGCGTACGTCAGCTCGAGCCCGGGCTCTCTCGCGAGGAGCGGCAGGCCCGTGCCGAGGATGCGCCGGACGCCGCCGAAGTAGGTGGAGATGTACGGGACGAGCACCCGCGTGGCGTGGGGGGACATATCAGGCAACCTCCGCTTCCGCGTCGTCGTCCTCGTCCGCCGACTCCTCGTCCCCGTCGGCGCCGTCGATGTGCTCCGCGGCGCCGACGAGCGAGAAGAAGAGCGGGGCCAGGAAGTTCGAGATCGGCACGACCGTCGCGGCGCCGAACAGGAAGAAGGCGACGAGCCCGGCCTTGATGAAGTGGCCGCGCGGGTCGTCGGGCGGGCGCGCCCGGGAGACGAACATCCACGCCGAGCGGAACAGCGCGAGCAGCGCGAGGAGCCCGACGAACCCCGCGCCGAGCAGCGTGTCGAAGTAGACGCTGTCCGCCGTGCCGTACTCGAGCCAGGCGCCGTCGCGCGCGGTCGCGCGCGAAAAGTTCATGTAGCCGACGCCGTACGGGTGCGACGCGGCGGTCTTGACGGCGAGCACCTGCATCTGCACGCGCGCGTAGACGTTCTCCTCGTTGAACCCCTCGTGGTAGGCCTTCTGGAGCCGCCTCTCGAACACGGAGCTGTACGAGAGCCCGATGACGACGCCGATCCACGCGGTCGCGACGAGCGCCATCTTGACCGCGATCCGGATCCGCGAGGTGAGGACGACGAACGCCAGCGCGCCCGCGGCGCCGACGACGCCGGAGCGGCTCCCCGTCGAGGCGAGGCAGGTGGCCGCCAGCGCGAGCGCAACGACCAGCACGAGGCGATCCCAGAACCGGGGGCGGCGCGGCAGGAACGAGGCGTGGAGGATGAAGAGCGAGACCGACGCGTAGGCGAAGTCGTTCGGGTTGGTCACGGAGCCGGTCGCCCGCCCGAGGCTCGCGAACACGTCGGCGTCGTAGTCGTCCGGGCGCGGGAGGCTGTCCTGCAGCGAGGGGTCGAGCGTGAACGCGAACAGGACGCAGATCATCACGAAGCTCGCGAGCCGGATCCAGGAGCCCGTGGAGCGCGAGCCGAAGAGCGCGCTCGCGAGCGGCACGATCGCGGCGAGCCCGAACCGCTTCATGAACATCGCCGCCTCGAACCAGAGCCCCTTCCCGTCGAGGAACGTGAGCTGCGCGCCGACGCCGGCGAGGAGGCCGATCACGACGGCGAGGACCGCGATGACGGGCGCGCGTACGTCCATCTCCGCGTCCCCGTGCACGAGCAGCGCCGTCGCCGAGAGGACCCACAGGCCGACCTGGGCGACGTCGCCGGCGGACACGTTCCCCCCGCCCGGGATCCGTCCGACCGGCAGCCAGATGAGGGAGAGTGGGATGACGGCGACGAGGAGGATGCGCCCCAGGATCGTGAGCGGCCCGACCTGGATGGCCGTCGCCTCGGAAGCGGCGAGGTCCGCAGCGCGGAGGGTCTGGGGATCACGCACCGGCTTGCTCCGTGACGATTTCGCCCTGCTCGGCGACGGGAGGTGTGGCGCCGCGGCCGCGAACGATCGCGGACGCGAAGGCGAGCGCGACGAGGAAGTGGACGCCGTAGGCCGCGACGTGCGCGATGGAGAGCCCGAGCGCGCCGCGCGTGCGCAGCGCGTACGAGGTCGCGACGAGCACCGCCGCCCAGACCAGGCTCAGGGCGAGCCCGAGCCACATGCGCCCGGCGCCCGCGATCGCGTGCCCCACGATGGTGAGCGGCGCCGAGAGCGCTCCGGCGACGACGAGGAGCACGAGCACGCCGCTCGCCCCGACGAAGGCGTAGCCGTAGAGGTGCATCAGCCAGGGCGCGACGCCCGCGAGCAGCGCCGCGCCGAGCGCGGACACCACCGCGGTGAGGCCGAAGCTCGTCCAGAACGCGCGCGCGAACGACCGAGCACGGCCGCTGTCGTGCAGGTGCGCGAACAGCGGGAAGAGCACCGAGCCCGCCGAGGTCGCGACCAGCATGATCGCGTTCCGCCACTGGTTCGCCGCCGCGTACAGGCCGAGCTCGCGCACGCCGTCCACCTGGTTCGCGACGAACGCCGAGCCCACCCATGTCACGGGCGCGACGACGACGTTCGTGAGCGTCATCGGCAGGCTGTAGGAGAAGAGCAGACGCCACTCCTTCAGCGCGTCGCGGTAGATCGGCCGGATCCCGACGCGCCGACCGGCCGCGTACACCGCGCGCCGGTACAGGAACGTGCCGACCGCCGAGCTCACCACGGCACCGATCGTGGCGCCGTACATGCCGTCCCACACCGCGCCGACGACGACGAGCGGGACGTTCACGGCCGCCGCGAGGGTCGTCAATCCCGCGATGAGCCGGAAGCGCTCGAGCCCCATGAGCACGCCGATCTGGGTGCCGTTGATCGGGCCGAAGAGGAGGAGCAGCGCGCCGACGCGGAGGGCCGGCGTGAGCTGCGGCGAGCCGAGAACGTCGCGCGCGATCCAGGGTGCGAGCACGGCGAGCAGGACGCCGGTCCCGCCCCCGACCGCCGCCGAGACGATCCCCGAGAGCCCCACCACGCGCCCCGCCGCGACGGGATCGGCGCGGTACTTCCCGGCGAGGAACTTCGTCGTCGTCGTGTTCAGTCCGAACCCGCCGAGCGCCATCATCATCCCGGCGGTGGTCTGGACGAGGTTGTACTCGCCGAAGTGCGCCGGGCCGAGGCGGCGCGCGATGAGCACCGCGGCGACGAGCGCGAGCACGCGCGAGAGGCTGGACCCGAAGACCGTCCAGAAAGCGCCCGTCGCCACGCGACGCGCCGCCGGCGACGAGACGAGCCGCGCGACCGGGCCGCCCATCCGGGCGTCGAGCGCGACGAGCTGCGCCTTCACCCCCTCGAATCGCGACGGCGACGTCATCCGTGCTCCCTTGCGCCCAGGGTCGCGACGGGCTCCCGCGCAGCGCCGCGCGTCGCGGCTCGAGGCTGCTCCGCGGCGACGCCGGCACGCGCGAGCAGCGCGTCGTACTCCGCCGCGATCGCCTCCCAGATCCGCTCCGGTCTGAACTCGTCGAGCACGCGCCGCCGCGCCGCCTGCCCGTGCCGCGCGCGGAGCGCCGCGTCCTGGACATAGCGCAGGAGCGCCTCGCGCAGCGCTGCGGGGTCGCGCGCGGGGACGAGGGTGCCGGTGACCGAGTCGAGCACGGCGTCCACACAGCCCGGCACGCGCGTCGCGACGATCGGCAGGGCCATCGCCGCCGCCTCGAGCGCGACGTTCGGGAACCCCTCGCGGTAGGTCGGGAGCGCGACCACGTCCATCGCCGCGTACAGGCGCGGGGTGTCGAGGTCCACGCCCGTGAAGTGGACGCGTGGGTCCGCCTCCAGCGCGGCGGTCACGTGGGCTGGGACCGCCTCGTGCGGCTCGGCCTGCCCGACGAGGAGGAGGTGGAGCGCGGGCTCCTCCTCGCGGAGCGACTCCCATGCGGTGGCCAGCTCGCCGAGCCCCTTCTCGCGCGCGAGCCGGCCCACGAAGCCGACGACGATCGCGTCCGCGGGGATGCCGTGCTGTGCGCGCGCAGCGACCCTGAGCGCTACGGGCTGGGGCCGGAACCGGCTCGCATCCACGCCGTTGCAGCTCCCGCCGGCGATCACCGCGATCTTCTCCGGCGCGCAGAGCCGCTCCGCGAGCGCAAGCGCGCGCAGCGAGTGGCTCACCGCGATCACCCGCTGCGCGAGGAGGCAGGTGGTCCGCTCGGCGAGAAGGAGGAGGGCGCGCCGCGCCCCGGTCGCGGTGGCGAGCGGAAGACCGTGGAGGTGGTAGATGCGCGCGGGCGTCCGCGCGGCGGACGCGGCGAGCATCGCGAGCAGGCCGGCCTTCGGCGTGTGCGCGTGGACGAGGCTCGGCTGGACCTCACGCAGGAGCCGCCAGAGCCGGAACAGCGCGCCGAGGTCCTGGAGCGGAGTGATCTCGCGCCTCATGCGGACCGTATGGATCACGGGTTCGGGCAGGATGGCCCAGAGCCGGCCGGGCGCGCTCACCGCGTGCAGCTCGAAGCCGCGGCGCTGCATGAACGAGAGCTGGCCGCGGAGGAAGATGAGCGAGGCCGGGATCGTCATGACGTGCACGAGCGTGGCCCGGGTGCCCGGAGCGCGCGGCGCCCTCGGCGGCGACACGGCCTCGCTCACCTTCCGCGGGAGCGACGCGAGCGCCCGGACCGCCCGGCGGGCGCGGGCGAAGGCGGGGCGGAGATCCGAGAGGTCGATTGTCGCGTCGCGGTGGCGCGCCAGGTACGGCGCGACGTGGCTCCGGAGCGGGTGGCGCCCGGAGAGTCCATGACGGACCGCGTACGCTGCGTCGTGGAACAGGTCCGTCCAGTAGACGCCCTCCACGGCCTGCCCCGCTCGTGGCGGCTCGCCGTACATGAGGTGGCGGTACTGGAGCAGCGGGAAATTCACGCCGCAGCGCACCGCGAGCAACCCAGACGGGGTCGGGCGTCCGTTCACGTCGAGCAGCTTGTAGCGGCCGTCGCGGGGGTCGCGCTTCAGCTCGAGGCTCGCGAACCCCTCGAAGCCGAGGGCTGCGAGCGACCGTCGGCCGGGCTCGAGCACCTCCTCGACCCGCTCGCTCACCACCGCGGGCCGCGAGCCGAGCAGCGGGGGCGCATTCCGAAGCTGACGCGCGGTGAACTCCACCGCCGGCCGGCCGTCGCACCGATAGGCGACGTAGCTCACGACGTTGTGGTCGTCGCCGGGGACGAGCTCCTGGAGCATGACCTCGAGCCCGGCTCGGAGCGCCGCCCCGTAGCGCTCGGCGAGCTCCGCGTCGTCGTGGACGACCGCCATCTTCCGGCCGAACCGCGCGGCGAACGGATGGCCCTGGGAGGGCGTCACGAGGAGCGGGTACCCGAGCCGCGCCGCGGCGGCGCACGCCTCCTCGAGGCTCGCGGGCTGGAGGGTCGTCGGAATGGGCACGCCGGCGCGAGCGGCGAGCTCGTACATGCGCCGCTTCTCGAGCACCGCCTGCACGACCGGCCACTCCGGGCACGCGACGACGTAGTCGCGCAGGAGCCGCTCGCGGTGGCGGGACACGGCGGCGAGCGCCTCGTCGGAGGCGGGCAGCAGCATCGCCCCGCGAAAGAGCGGGGCGTGGCGGACGACCGCGTCCACGAAAGCGGGCTCGTCCTCCTGCGGCGCGGGAACGAGGAACGCGTCGCGCACGTGGCGCGAGACGTGGGCCACGTCGCGGGGGCCGTGGCGCAGGACGTAGACGGGGACGCCCGCCTCGCCGAGGGCGCGGACGGCGCCGAGCGCCATCGTGTGCGCCGAGACGATGACGACCGGCTTGTCGAACCTCGGCGACGAGGCGGTCATCCGTGCTCCTCGGCGCCCGCGGCAGGCATCGTCGGCGGCGGCGCGACGCCGCGCGGCGCGCCTGGAGGTCGCTCCCCGGCGACGCCGGCGCGCGCGAGCAGCGCGTCGTACTCCGCCGCGATCGCCTCCCAGATCCGCTCCTGGCTGAACTCGGCGAGCGCCCGCCGGCGCCCCGCCTGCCCGTGGCGGGCGCGGAGCAGCGCGTCCCCCGCGTACCGCGCGAGCGCCTCGCGGAGCGCGCGCGGATCGCGCGCCGGCACGAGCGTTCCGGTGATCCCGTCCAGCACGGCGTCCACGCAGCCCGGGATGCGCGTCGCGACGATGGGCAGCGCCATCGCCGCCGCCTCGAGCGCGACGTTCGGGAACCCCTCGCGGTAGGTCGGGAGGGCGACGACGTCCATCGCCGCGTACAGCCGCGGCGTGTCGAGGTCCACCCCGGTGAAGTGCACGCGGGGGTCCGCCCGGAGCGCGGCGGTGACGTGGGCGGGCACCGCCTCGTGCGGCTCCGCCGCGCCGACGAGGAGCAGGTGCAGCGCCGGCAGCTCGGCCCGGAGCGCACCCCACGCCTCCGCCAGCTCGCAGAGCCCCTTCTCGCGCGCGAGCCGGCCGACGAAGCCGACCACGATCGCGTCGGGCGGGATGCGGTGCTGGCCGCGCGCGCCGAGCCGGATCGGCTCGGGCTGCGGGCGGAAGCGCGCCGCGTTCACGCCGTTGCCGCTCCCACCCGCCATCACCGCGATCTTCCCGGGCGGGCAGAGCCGCTCCCCGAGGGCGAGGGCGCGGAGCGAGTTGCTCACCGCGATGACCCGGTGCGCGAGGCGGCACGACGTCCACTCGGTCAGGCGGAGCAGGGCGCGCCGCGGCCCGGTCGCGGTCGCGAGCGGCAGGCCTCGGAGGTGGTAGACGCGCGCCGGCGTCCGCGCGAGGAACGACGCGAGCATGCCGAGGAGGCCGCCCTTCGGCGTGTGCGCGTGGACGATGTCGGGCTGGAGCGTGCGGAGGAGCTGCCACAGCTGGTAGAGCGCGCCGAGGTCCCGGAGCGGCGTGATCTCGCGCGTCATCCGAACCGTGTGGAGGGCGACGGGCTCCGAGGCGAACGGGCCGAGCCGTCCGGGCGAGCTCACCGCGTGCAGCTCGAGGCCGCGCCGCTGCATGAACGCGAGCTGGCCGCGCAGGAAGTGGAGCGACGCGGGCGTCGTCATCACGTGGGCGACGGCGGCGCGGACGCCGGGCGCGCGCGGCGGGGGCGACGGCGACGCGGCCTCGCGCGCCCTGCGCGGGAGCGACGCGAGCGCCTGCGCCGCCCAGCGGGCGCGGGCGAGGGCGGGGCGCAGGTCGGAGAGCTCGACGGTCGCATCGCAGTGGCGCGCGAGGTACGGCGCGACGTAGCTGCCGAGCGGGTGGCGCTCGGAGAGGCCGTGACGGATCGTGTACGCGACGTCGCGGAACAGGTCCGTCCAGTAGACGCCTTCGGCGGCCGGCCCCGCGCGGGGCGGCTCGCCGTACATGAGGTGGCGGTACTGGAGGAGCGGGAAGTTCACCCCGCACCGCACGGCCAGGAGCCCGGAGAGGTTCGGGCGCCCGTTCACGTCGAGCACCTTGTAGCGGCCATCGCGCGGATCGCGCTTCAGCTCGACGCAGGCGAAGCCCTCGAACCCGAGCGCGGCGAGCATCCGGCGTCCCGGCTCGAGCACCTCGTCGACGTGCGCGCTGACGACGGCGCGCGGCGAGCCGAACCGCGGCGGCGCCTTGCGCAGCTGGCGCGCGGTGAACTCCACCGCGGGGCGGTCTCCGCACCGGTACGCGACGTAGTTCACCACCTCCGCGTCGTCTCCCGGCACCACCTCCTGGAGCAGGACCTCGACGCCCGCGCGGAGCGCGGCCCCGAAGTGCTCGACCAGCTCCGCGTCGTCGTGGACGAGCGCCAGCTTTCGCCCGAAGCGCGCGGCGAACACGTGGCTCTGCGAGGGCTTCACGAGCAGCGGGTATCCGAGCCGCGCCGCCGCCTGGCACGCCTCCTCGAGGCTCGCCGGCTGGAGGGTCGTCGGAATGGGGACGCCGGCCGCCGCGGCGCAGGCGTAGGTCCGCCGCTTCTCCAGCACCGCCTGCGCGACCGGCCACGCCGGGCAGGCCACGACGTAGTCGCGCGCGAGCCGCTCCCGGTGGCGGGACACGGCCCAGAGCGCCTCGTCGGAAGCGGGGAGGAGCATCGCGCCCCGGAACAGCGCCGCGTGACGCGCCACGGCGTCGACGAATGCCGCCTCGTCGTGCGGCGCGGGGACGACGAACGCCTCGCGCACGTGGCGCGAGACGTGGGCCATGTCGCGGGCGTCGTGGCGCAGCACGAAGACGGGGACGCCCGCCTCGCCGAGCGCGCGCACGGCGGCGAGCGCCATCGTGTGCGCGGACACGACCACCACTGGCTTCTCCGACCTCGCCCCGGCCCCCTTCACTCCGTCGCCCTCCCTCCCGCCTGCCGTTCGCGCGCTTACGCTAGTGACGCCCGCCTGCGTCGCCGCTTGCCCCGAGGGGCCCCCGACCGGCCTTGCGCGCGAGCACTCGTCTGCTCGCTCGCTCAGCCGGGCGGTTGCGGCCGCCCGTTCGCATTCCGACCGTGCAACCCTCGGCCGTGCGCACACCCGATGGGCTCTCGTGTGTGCCGGCGACCGGAGCACTAGCTTGCGCACGAGGCGCCCAGGCGGCGGCGCGGACGGCGGGAGCGACTCGGAATGCGATTCAGGCTGCTCGACGTGCGCTTCGCCGCCGATCGGACGGCGTGGGAGGACGCGTGGGCCCGCTGGCCCGCGCGCGAGGTCGCCGCCCATCCCGAGTACGCGTGCCTCTTCGCGCGGACGTGCGACCGCGTCGTGTGCGCGCTCGGCGAGGGCGACGGCGCGTTCGTGGTCTTCCCGCTCATCCTCCGCCCCATCTCGGCCGAGCCGTGGGCGGGCCCCGGCGACGCGCGCTGGGACGCCGTGACGCCGTACGGGTACGGCGGCCCGTTCGCCTGGGGGGCATCCGACGATCACGCGCGGTACTGGGAGGCGTACGAGGACTGGTGCCGCGAGGCGCGCATCGTCTCGACCTTCGCACGCCTCTCACTGTTCCCCGAGCAGCTCGCTCGCCTGCCGGTGCGCACGGAGGATCGCGCGCCGAACGTGGTCGTGTCGCTCGAGGGCGGCGAGGAGGCGCTTCGCCGCGGGTACCAGGGGAAGGTCCGGAGGTGGGTGCGCGTGGCCGAGCGGGCGG